>PVBE011825757.1_pt1 | contig 13701 bp, 13 predicted proteins | sample 1631181 | NCBI WGS metagenome assembly PVBE01 (sample SAMN08397723, study PRJNA350692) | Marine metagenome, whole genome shotgun sequencing project. | isolation source: water | place: Pacific Ocean | collected 2012-04 | reverse complement strand
CGGCCTCTCGGCCCGCGGAGAGGCGACCGCGGTCCGCCTGGGAGGACCGCTACGGCCTCTCGGGCCGCGGAGACGCGAGTGTCGGTCTCGGCGCCGGCCGAGGATGACCTCTCCGGCTGCCTGTCTTCCACCCACCGGGATCCGGAAGACCCGAAAAATGCGAGCTCAGATTACAAAAACCCAGTGCATGGTCCGAAGAAGTGGTCGACCCGACCCGCAACCGAACCGGAAAGAACCCATGTCTCCCCCGCACATCCCGAAGATTAGCGCCGCGGCCTTTCAGCAGCCTGGTGGTGCACGAGCCGGAGGGAAGGAAGCGCAGCAGCGTCAGGGGAGCCCTCTACCGGTCGCCAACCCCGAGGTCCAAGCTGTGGTTGTCAGCCGCAGCCTCCAGCTCCTCGAGACCATGGCCAGCCGCGTGTCCGAGACCACCGGCGAGCCCTGTGAGGCCCAGTCCTCCGGTGCCTCCGCCGACAGCGATCCTTCGTACCGTGTGCAACTGATGAGCTTCATCGTGGGCTCGCTGTCCCGAGCGGCCCAGAGCTTCCGTGACACGGCCGTCGAGATCGAGGAGCCCGAGGAGACCGAGGAGGGGCAAGAGGAGCAGGCTCCGGACGGTGTGGAGGAGGTGGATGTCGAAGCCGCCTTGCCCAGCGTCCCTGACAGTGAGGGGGCAGGAGGCGTGGAGGGAGAGGGCGTGGACGCATCGCCCCGAGACGACGCTCCCGTGGGCTACGGCAAGAGCGGCCATGCCGTCGAGGAACCTGCCGAGGGAACGGTCAAGCGCTGGGCCTGAGGGGGCGGGGGCTTGGCGGTCCGACCGCGTCGTAGCTGTCCGGGGGAACATCCGCGCGTCGTCCGCAAAATGGCGGCCGCGGGAAAATCTGCAGAGAAATCCGTCCCACGTGCGGCGTTGAGATGTACACCCCCCGACGGTGCTCGCATGCCTCTCCTGGACAGACCTGACGCCACCACCACCGCACTCGTCCGTGAGCGCCTGTCCCTGGCGGTGATGACCCTGGCCCGTGAGGCCCCCTTCTACGCGGCTGTGCTCGGTGGAATGAGGAGGCTCGAGGTCGCGGATCTCGGCGGCCCAGCCGGGGTGCGGGTTCGCGGGAGCAGGGTGGAGCTGTTGGTAGACCCGGCGCAGCTGATGGGGCTGGCCGAGGGGGTCCTGCCTGGGCTGCTCGAGCACGAAGTGCTTCACGTCGTGTTGCGGCACCCCGCTCGTCGGGGCGAGCGCGACGCCATCGCGGCCGTCGCGGGAACCGACCGCGTGTTCGACCTCTTCAACGTCGCGTGTGATCTCGCGGTGAACGACCTCATCGCGCGTCCCCTCCCCCCAGGTGGGCTCCTCCCTCGTATGTTCGGGCTGCCGGGTGGATTGAGCGCCGAGGCGTACTACGATGCCCTCGTCGACGCGCGGGACGCGTCCAGCTGGGAGTTGGCGGTGAAGAGTCCGCTGCCGGGTGACGGGGCCGCGATGGACAGCCACGGGAGCTGGGGCGACTCGGAGGGTGAAGACGGTTCCGCCGGACGGGGAACGCGAAGGACCCGGTCTGCCCGCGCAGGTCGAGCGCGTATTGGTGCGTGTGGTCCGCGAGGCGCAGGAGCATGCCCGCCCCCGCCGCGGTGACCTGCCGGGTGCCGTGGAGGCGATGTTGGAGTTCGACAAGCCGCCGCGCCCTCCCGATGTGGACTGGCGCCGGCTCGTGCGGGCGCGCATGGGCCGGGCGGCTCCGTCTGGCTTCAGGCGCACTTGGAGACGCCCGAGCCGCCGCTTTGGCCTCCTCCACAAGGGTCGCCGGACCGTCCGCCGCATGCGCCTGGCAGCCGCCATCGACACCAGCGGATCGGTCTCGAACGCAGTGCTCGGCAGGTTCTTGGCGGGAATGGGGGAGATCCTCGCCGTTCATCGGGCGGACTGCCATCTGCTCCTCTGCGACGCTGCGGTTCGGGGCGTTCACCACCTGCGGCGTGGTGCTCCAACGGATCTGCCGATGATCGGACGAGGGGGCACCGACTTTCGGCCGGTCTTCGAGTATCTTGCGGCTCGGCCGCGCCTGCGTCCGGACCTGCTGGTCTATTTCACCGATCTCGAGGGGCCCTTCCCCGTCCACCCACCCAGCTGGCGCACGCTGTGGGTCGTGCCGGACATGGGCCTCGAGATCCGGACACCTCCCTTCGGAGAGGTGATCCGCTTCGAGGGAGCGAGCTCGAGGAGGAAACCGTGAACGTTCGTCAAGCCAAACGTTTCGTAGCCGGCATGGTGGGTGCCAGGGTCCCCGTTCCCCTCTTGTTGGTGGGGGGCATGGGCATCGGCAAGACCGAGGTCGTGCGGCAGGTGGGGGCAGAGCAGGGCCTGCAGGTCATCAATCTTCGACTCTCCAACATCCCCGAGGTGGGTGACTTGAGCGGCCTGCCGTTGATCGTCGACGGCCGCACGGGCTACGCGCCACCTCGGTGGTGGCCCGAGCGACCCGGCGGGATCCTGTTCCTGGACGAGATAAACCGCGCCAACCGCGAGCTGCTCCAAGCGGTCTTCGAGTTGGTGGATTCTCGCAGGCTGTTCGCTCGCAGCTTGCCCGCCGACTGGACGGTCATCGCGGCCATGAACCCCCCCGTGGCGGAGTACGTGGTCGAGCCCTTGGGTCCCGCGTTCCTGAGACGTTTCTGTCAGGTGAGGGTCGAGCCTTCCTCGCGTACCTGGCTGGAGTGGGCCCGTGGCGCAGGCATCGCGGTGGACATCCGGGACTTCATCTCGCAGCAGCCTGGCTTCCTCTGCCGCCCGGAGGACTTCGAGCTCGAAGTGGTCGAGACGCCCGAGGGATGGCGCATGGTGGACGAGATCCTGCGGGCCGGCGTGATCCCGGCGGGGCTGGACAATGAGATCGTGGCCGGACTGGTGGGTCCCGAGGCCGCCTCCGCTTTCTTCGACTTCCGCAGTCGAGGTTCCCGCGGGTATGTCACCGGCGATCAGATCCTGCACGACTGGGCGGCCGTGCGTCCCCGCTTCCTGGCCGCCGAGACCGATCAGGTCTTTCGCAGCATGACCAGCCTCGAAGAGGTGATCTCGGCTTTGGCCGGTAGCCTGCCGCCCACCGAGTTGGCTCATCTGCTGGCCTTCCTGGAGGACAGCGAGGTGCCGGACGAGTGGCGCAACCACGCGCTGCTCGGCGTTCGCCGCAACCCCGCCCTTCGGGCCCAGCTGCAGGAGTTGGTCCGCTTCCAGCGCGTGGCCGTGGTGCTGAAGGGCAAGGCCATGCCGGCGCGTCGCCGTCGGCGTCGCCCAGCCTAGAGGGAGCCCTCGTGTGGTTCGCGCGCTTCGGCAACAGGGTGCTCCTGCCAGATCTGCGCAGCGTGCCCCCTTTCCATGGCCCTCCGATTCCGACGCTGCGGCATGCCAGCGGGATCCTGGAGGTCTGGAGCGGAGATCTGGGCAAGGAGGCCTGCTGCGACGGGTTCAGGGTCGTCGATCCGATCGGCGTCATCCAGCCGCTCTGCCTGTACTGCGGAAGCTGTCTGGATTGTCTGGCGGGCGAACGCGCGCGGTTCTCGGCGGGTGTGGGGTTGGTCGCGCCATCCACCGAGGTGGCCGACCGCGGCCACCTGCATCTGACCGTCGAGCTGCCCTTCCTGGTGTTGCTACGTCCGGTCGCGTGGAAGCTGCGCCGCCTGGACAGGATGCGGCCGAGCTTCTCCCTCGACCGCATCCGAACCGGGCTCCAGCGGCTTCGGCTGATGGACTTCGAGCGCCTGGCCACGCGGCCGGACATCTGCTTCTTTGCTCGCCGGCGACACTTTCCGAGCAGCGGCATGGAGGCGTCCTTCCACACCAAGCTGCGGCGTCTGCTGGCGCTCCTCGAAGGGTTCTCCTCTCCCAGGGAGTTTCAGGACCACGTGGAGCGGGGAGGTGCTAGTCCAGAGCTTCTTCGACCCACCGAGCCATGACGTCGAGGTAGCGTCTCTCGGCCAAGAGCTGGCCACTTCCTGGGTCTTCGGGGTCCAAGCGCAGGAGGCCGAAGCGCACGAAGTGGCGGTGCCCCAACGTCTGCGAGGGGACCCGCATGGACTCGATGGGCACCAGGCGGTCCATGGCCCCCGCGCCGATCCAGATCGGGCATTCGATGGCATTCGGGGTCACGGGGGGGCCGTCGGAGATCCAACGAAGGTAGGCTCTGGCCATGGGCACCGGCAGGGGCTCGAGCGCAGGCCTGGGCTCGCCCAGTAGCAGGGTGGACAGGTCGTGGCCGTTCCAGTCGGTGGGAGCGCCGAGATCCACGTTTCCGTGGGGGGGCAGCTCGAGCTCTGCCAGCCATGCGGCGGCGGCGGTGTCGATGGGACCCATGGGCGGCCCCAGCACGGCCACGGCTTCAGGCTTGGCCCGCTCGGCGGTCATGAGGGCCAGGGTACCTCCGGGGCCATGGCCCACCAGCGCCAGCTGGTCGGTGGCCCTGGGATCGCGCTTCCTGAGGTCCTGGATCGCCCAGGGGAGCAGTTGCTGGGCCACCCATTCGTCTGCCCGGTCGTCGGGCAGCGGCGCGAAGGGCAGGATGCGGACGGTCCAGGCATCCATCCCGGCCCGCTCGAGTGCTTCGACCATGGGGATGAACGCCTGCTCGCTCATGCCGGGCGTGACGAGGACCAGAGCCACCGGGGCGTCCAGGTCGTGTCCCGCATCCACCAAGCGATACCCCGCGGAGAGTGGGGGATCGGCGAGGGCAGTGGTGGCAAACGCCAGGCAGGCGGCCAGTGGGACGGCGCGGAGAGGGAGGGGGGTGGGCATGGGGGTCTCGAGGGAGACTATTGCTCCGTCGGCGATCAGCCCACAGCCAGTCGGCTTTCGAAGTCGTCGAGGGGTTGGAGCTGGATGCGCCGACCTTCGAAGTGAGCGACTTGGTGGTATCCCACCTCGCGCAGGAGCCGGACGGCCCGCCCGAAGTGACGCAGCAGGTGCTGGGCCGAGTGGGCATCGGCGTTGATGGTCACGGGGATGTCCCTGATCCGGCAGGCGCGCAACAGTGTGGGGGAGGGATAGCACTCCGCGCAAGGCATGGACCAGCCTGCGGTGTTCAGCTCCACCACCATGCCAGCTTCCGCGATGGCGTCCAGGGCTTCGTCCACGCCTTGCGCGCCGCCGATGCTCGGGAGCACCTTGCGGCGACGAGTCGCGGAGAAGCCGTGGGCTCGATCGGCGCGCTCTTCTGCCGCCGAAGGTCGGCCGAAGAGCTTCTTTGGAAGGTCGAGGTGGCCGGCGATATCGTAGAGGCCGCTCCTGGCCATGTCCTTCATCAGGCGCCAGTAACGTTCGTGGAGGACCTCGAGCGCGCCTTGTCCCATCCGCGCCAGGGCGTCCGAGGCGGTGTCCACGTGCAGGCCCGCCACTTGGTGGACCGAGCCGATGGCGTAGTCGAAGCGGTCGTCGTCGAGGGCCTTGGCGATCGCGTCTCGCTGGCCGGGTAGCCAGTCCAGCTCGATCCCAATGCGGAGTAGGGGCGTCTGGCTGCGGCGGACCGCGTTCAAGTCGGCCAGGTAGCGTGGCAGGAGGTCGGGACGCATGGACCAGCCGGGTACCTGGCCGTGGGGATCCAGCACCAGGTGGTCGGAGACACCCAGCTCGTCTACGCCCAGCCTGCGGGCTTCGTGCAGCAGGTTGATCACCGACGCCCGGCCGTCGCTCCAGAAGCTGTGATTGTGGTAGCTGGTGAGCATGACGGCCTCCGCGGGCCTGGGGTCAACCCCGGCGAGCCTTGCGCGCGTCCCAAGCTGCGGCCAGCTGGCCGAGCAATTCGGCCGTCTGGTTGATCAGCTCTGCCGGGCCGGCCTCGAACACCGGGCGGGCCAGGCTCGGTGCCGCCCCCAGCGCGTGCAGGGGCCCGGGGACGCGGGGCTCGTGGCCCATGGCGATGTGCTGGGCGTGGATGGCGCGGGTGCGGCGGAACAACGGCAGCGCCCGACGCGCGTGGGCGTGGATCGCCGGCGCGGTTGGTGCGTAGCCCAGCTTGCGCCCCTGGCTCCAGCACAGGTCTTCGGCGATGGGGACCGGGGGTAGAGGGTGCTCGAGCAGGGTGGAGCGGCGGTACAGGGCCGCCACGTGGTCTACCTGCTGGGCAGTTCGGTGGCGGTAGCCGGGCGGGGTCCAGGCCCTGAGGCGCCGGGCCGTGACAGGGTCGCTGTCCGGCCAGGCCAGCTGGCGAGCCGAGATCGCGTCGTAGCCGCCCTCTTCGAGGGCTTGTACCAGTGTGCGCAGGAAACCAGCCCCGCAGGGGATGGCGTCGTCCACGGTGAAGAAGACGTAGTCGCCGGTGGCGTGCTCGACCGCCCGTTGGCGCGTAGCCCCGTGGCCCTCCCACGGCAGTCGGAGCACCCGGGCCAGGGCCAGGTCCTCCCCCTCGAGGGGCTGGGGTGCGTTGTCCACCACCAGAATCTCCACCTCGACGTCTTGGCCGGACAGAGCGCAGATTCCCCATGGCACGCGGCGGTGGCTGGGGATGACGACGCTGACCCGTGCGGAATGCCCGGGCTTTGCGCTGGGGGGGAGGAACGCCTCGAGCGAGACGGTGAGCTTCCGATCCCAGGTGCGCACCGAGTGGCAGAGGGGGACGATGTCGTCCAGCCTTACCTCGGGCGCTGGCGGGCTCCACAGCTCCAGGGCAATGGGTTCGCCTCGCAGCAGGGCCTGGTGCATCTCACGGCGCTCTTTGCGGTCGAGACGGTGGACCTTCACGGGGGCTCCTCGGGACTGGAAGCAAGCGTACATCGCCGGCGGGGAGTGAGCATCCTCGCGCCGGGACATGCGGAGACTCGCCGACCCGTCGATTCGTGGTATGACCTAGAAACTGCCGGGCCAATCGCTCGGACGGGGGCGTGATCTCGGCCCCCCTCGAATCCATCGGCCCCACACTCGTCTTTCACCCCGTTCACCCCAGGCGCTCCGGAGCCGACCAGTGGTTCCTCGGGCGCGGAGGACGTCCATGAGCCCCAAGAAGAACGCCGCCAACCCCATCCTTCAGATGGTCGCCAACCTGCAGGACCTGGACGCCTTCCAGGAGCGGCACTGGCAGGGCAATCTCGCCGACTACTTCACCATGGTGCAGGAGCGGCCCGCCATCGCGCGCAATGCGTTCCAGCGGCTCTTCGACATGATCATGGACTACGGGCACCACGAGTACGTGGACTGCAAGAAGCGCATCATCCGCTACGAGTTCTTCGACGATCCCTTCGAGAAGGGCCAGGACGCGGTCTTCGGCATCGATGTCTACCTGCAGCGCCTCATGAACGTGCTCAAGGGCGCCGCTTTCGGCTATGGCACCCAGAAGCGCGTCATCCTGCTGCACGGCCCGGTGGGCTCGGCCAAGTCCACCATCGTTCGTTTGTTCAAGAAGGGCCTGGAGCACTACGCCACCACCCTCGACGGCGCGCTGTACACCTACGGCTGGAAACAAGACGACGGCACCGTGCTGTGGTGCCCCATGAACGAAGATCCCCTGCGGCTGATCCCGCTCGATCTCCGCGATCCCGTGTTGGCCCAGTTCAACAGCGGCATCCAGGGCAAGTACCCCATCCACGTCGAGGGCGATCTCTGCCCGGTGTGCCGCTTCATGTACAGCGAGATCCTCAAGAGCTGTGGCGGCGACTGGACCCAGATGGTCGGCAACATCGTCGTCAAGCGTCTGCTGCTGTCCGAGCGCGATCGCATCGGCATCGGCACCTTCCAGCCCAAGGACGAGAAGAACCAAGACTCCACCGAGCTCACCGGCGACATCAACTACCGCAAGATCGCCGAGTACGGCTCGGACTCCGACCCCCGCGCCTTCAACTTCGACGGCGAGTTCAACATCGCCAACCGTGGCCTGGTCGAGTTCATCGAGGTGCTCAAGCTCGACGTGGCGTTCCTGTACGACCTGCTGGGGGCCAGCCAGGAGCACAGCATCAAGCCCAAGAAGTTCCCCCAGACGCACATCGACGAGGTCATCATCGGGCACACCAACGAGCCTGAGTACCGCAAGTTCCAGAACAACGAGTTCATGGAAGCCCTGCGCGACCGCACGCTGCGCATCGACGTGCCCTACATCACCACCTGGAAGAACGAGTCCCGCATCTACCAGAAAGACTTCAACAACGACCGCGTGGCCAAGCACATCGCGCCGCACACCATCGAGATGGCCGCCATGTGGGCCATCCTCACCCGGCTCGAGGAACCCAAGCAGTACAAGCTCACCCTGATGCAGAAGCTGCGGCTCTACGACGGGAAGTCCATGCCCGGCTTCACCGAAGACAACGTCAAGGAGCTGCGCAAGTCCTCCGAGCGCGAAGGCATGGAAGGCATCTCCCCCCGCTATGTGCAAGACAAGATCTCCAATGCCCTGGTGGCCGACGCCGAGCAGACCTGCATCAACCCGTTCATGGTGCTCAACGAGCTCGAAGGCGGCCTGCGTCACCACAGCCTGGTGGCCGACGAGGAGACCCGCAAGCGGTACATCTCCCTGCTGGCCGAGGTCAAGAACGAGTACCGCGACGTGGTCAAGAACGAGGTGCAGAAGGCGCTGGTGGCCGACCAGGACGCCATCATGCGGCTCTGTGGCAACTACATCGACAACATCAAGGCCTACACCCAGAAAGAAAAGGTGAGGAACGCGTTCACCGGTTCCTACGACGAGCCGGACGAGCGCATGATGCGGTCCATCGAAGAAAAGATAGACATCCCCGAGTCGCGGAAGGACGACTTCCGGCGCGAGATCATGAACTACATCGGGGCCTTGGCCATCGACGGCAAGACCTTCGACTACAGCATGAACGAGCGGCTGCACAAGGCCCTCGAGCTCAAGATGTTCGAGGACCAGAAGGACAGCATCAAGCTCACCTCCCTGGTCAGCCAGGTGGTGGACAAGGACACGCAGGCCAAGATCGACGTGGTCAAGCAACGGCTCATCGAGCAGTACGGCTACTGCGATGTCTGCTCTACTGACGTGCTGAACTACGTGGCCAGCATCTTCGCGCGCGGTGACACCAAGGAAGAGAAGTAGAGGGGGGGGCGTGGTCCTACCCATCGACAGGGACCTGGATCGATTCAGGAAGATCGTCCGGGGCCGGGTCCGCAAGGACCTCAAGAAGTACATGGGCTCCGACGAGATGTTGGGGCGCCAGGGCAAGAAGGTCGTCTCCATACCCATCCCAGAGATCCACATTCCTCGGTTCAAGTACGGCAAGAACGAACAGGGCGGCGTGGGCCAGGGCGAAGGAGAGCAGGGCGATGCCGTGGGCCAAGAGGCAGGAGATCAGCCTGGCGAGCACGTGCTCGAGGCCGAGATCAGCCTCGAAGAGCTCGCCGAGATCCTCCACGACGAGCTCGAGCTGCCCCGCATCGAGCCCCGTGGCCAGAAAGAAGTGTCCTCGGCCAGGTCGAAGTACACCGGCATCTCCATGGTGGGGCCCGAATCCCTGCGCCACAGCAAGCGCACCTACCGCGAGGCCTTGAAGCGCCAGATCGCCGCGGGTGTCTACGACCCCGACAATCCCATCATCATCCCCATCCGCGAAGACCGCCGCTATCGTTCCTTCGAGACCGAGTACGAGCCGTCGTCGGCCGCGGTCATCATCTACATCATGGATGTCTCCGGTTCGATGGGCCAGAAGCAGAAGGACATCGTGCGCCTCGAGACCTTCTGGATCGACACCTGGCTGCGGCACAACTACCGCAACATCGCAACCCGCTTCATCATCCACGACGCCGCGGCTCGCGAGGTGGATCGAGACACCTTCTTCCGCACTCGCGAGAGCGGCGGTACCCTCATCTCCACGGCCTACAAGGTGGCCGTGCAGATCCTCGAGGCCGACTACCCTCGGGCCGACTGGAACATCTACCTGTTCCAGTTCTCCGACGGTGACAACTGGTCGGGCTCAGACACGCGTGCCTGCATGCAGCTGTTGAAGGACAAGATCCTGCCGGTGGCCAACATGTTCGGCTACGGCCAGGTCGACTCCGACTACGGCTCGGGTCAGTTCTACAACGACCTGCAGGAAAACTACGGCGCCGACGAGCGGGTGATCCTGTCGCGCATCCCGGACCGCGACGCGATCATGGACTCCATTCGCGAGATGTTGGGCAAGGGGAGGTAGCGCATGTCACCTTCGTTGGTCCACGGCCTGTCCCTACGGAGCCTGCCCGCCGAGATCGAAAAGGCGCGGGTCGAGATCGAACAGATCGCGCGGGATCACGGGCTCGAGTTCTGCGAGACCATCTTCGAGATGTGCAACTGGGACGAGATCAACATGATCGCGTCCTACGGTGGATTCCCCACCCGCTACCCCCACTGGCGCTTCGGCATGGAGTACCTGCGCATGAAGACCGGGTACGAGTGGGGCCTGCAGAAGATCTACGAGATGGTGATCAACACCGAGCCCAGCTACGCCTACCTGCTCGACAACAACACCCTGATGGACCAGAAGCTGGTCATCGCCCACGTCTTCGGGCACGTCGACTTCTTCCAGCAGAACGCTTGGTTCAAACACACCAACCGCAAGATGTTGGACGAGATGGCCAACCACGGCGCCCGCATCCGGCGCTACCTGGACCGCTTCGGGGTCGAGACGGTCGAGGGCTTCCTGGACGCCTGCCTGTCCATCGAGAACCTCATCGACCCCATGCGCCCCCACATCGTGCGCGAGCGTCGCAGCGAAGAAGACGTCACCGATCCGGCCATCGACGGCCCCAGCAAGCTGCCGTCGAAGGTCTACATGGACAAGTACATCAACCCGCCGGACTACCTCGAGCGCATGCGCCAGAAGGCCCTGGCGGAGCTCAAGCCGGAGCTACACTTTCCGGCTCAGCCCGAGCGGGACGTGTTGCTCTTCCTGCTGCGCCACGCTCCCCTGCAGTCCTGGCAGGCCGATCTGCTCGCCATCGTGCGCGAAGAAGCGTACTACTTCGCGCCCCAGGGTCAGACCAAGATCATGAACGAGGGCTGGGCCAGCTACTGGCACTCCCACATGATGACCCGTCACATCATGAACGACGCCGACGTCATCGACTACGCCGACCACCACAGCGGCACCATGGCCACCCGCCCGGGCAACTTGAACCCCTACAAGATGGGCATCGAGCTGTTCCGGCACATCGAGGACCGCTGGAACAAGGGTCAGTTCGGCAAGGACTACCTCGAGTGCGACGACGAGCGCGAGCGCGCCAACTGGGACACGGGGGCCGGCCTGGGCCGGAAGAAGATCTTCGAGGTCCGACGCACCCACAACGACGTCACCTTCATCGATCACTTCCTCACCCCCGAGTTCGTCCGCCAGCAGGGCCTGTTCTCCTACGAATACGACAAACGCTCCAAGCAGTTCGTCATCGACAACCGCGAGTTCGAGACGGTCAAGCAGAAGCTGTTGTTCATGTTGTCCAACCACGGCCAGCCGCGCATCCGGGTCACCAACGGCAACCACGCCAACCGCTCGGAGCTCGAGCTCACTCATGAGTGGGAAGGGTCCGACATCCAGCTCGAGTGGGCCCGCGAGACCATGGGCAACCTGTTCCGTATCTGGAAGAGGCCGGTCCATCTGGTCACGCAGATCGACGGCAAGGCCACCCTCTGCAGCCACGACGGCTCGGAGTTCAAGACGGCGAAGGCGTAGGGGAGCCGTAACGGGTGGGTCACATCCTCCCGCAACACCATCGGCCCTTCAGAACTGGTACCGCAGCCCGATCGAGGGCGCTGGCACGAAGGCCCCCGCGCCGCCGCCGGCCACCACGCCCCCGCCCAGCCCGTAGCGGATGGCCAGGCGCTCGGATCTGCCGAAGTCGTGGTCCAGAGCCAGTTGGATCGATGCGGCGAAGGCACCGTTCGGCATGCTTCCGCCGCAAGTGTCGGGGCCGGGGCCTGGACCCGGGCCTGGTCCTCGTCCGGGGCTTGGGCCCGTGGGCTCGTCCTCCCCGTAGGGGCCGTTGGGGAGGTAGATTCCGGTCACGAGTCCACGCTCAACACGGTGACTCGCCGGTTGCGATCGATTTCCGGTCACAAGTCTTCGCTCAGCACGATGAGTCGCTGGTTACGACCGATTTCCGGTCACAAGTCCCCGCTCACCACGATGAGTCGCTGGTTACGACCGATTTCCGGTCACAACGCGTCTCTCACCCCGTTGAGTCACCGGTTGTGTCCGGCGTTCAGGAGCTCCGCCATGCCTACGCCCATCCGCGGTCACTGTCTCTGTGGCATCGTCCGCATCGGGCTCACGCCGCCCACGCTCTTTGCCTCCCACTGCCACTGCGAGAGCTGCCGCCGTGCCCACGCCGCGGCCTTCGTCAGCTGGACCGGTGTGCCCGACGAGCGCTTCGAGATCGTTCAGGGCGAAGAGCGTGTCACCCGGTTCCAGTCCAGCCCCGGCGCCTTCCGCTGCTTCTGCTCGCGCTGCGGCTCGGCGATGTTCATCTACTACACCCCCGAGCACGCAGACTTCGGCGGCACTGCGGGCTGTGTGTACGTGCCCGTGGCCGTCCTCGAAGATCCGCTGGATCGGCAGCCAAGCAGTCACATCAGCTTCGAGGAGCGAGTGGCCTGGTTCCCCTTCCGCGACGAACTGCCTCGCTTCGTGGCCAAATCGGACCAGCGGGTGGAGTAGGACATGGGCAACCTGTCGGTCGTTATCGTCGTGCTGACAGCGGTCGGCCTCATCTTGAAGTGGGGATTGACTCCGCGCGCTCCCCAACTGGCCAAGGGCGCGTTGCGGGCCGTGAAGCGGGGCGCCCCTGACCCCTACCGGGGGATCGCCAAGGCCCCGACGCCCGTGCAGGTCGAGGCATGCGTCGAGCTTGCACGCCTGCTGGCGTTCGAGGAGCTGTACGATCAGGCTTGGGAGGCTCTCGAGCGTGGTGCGGCGCTGGATCCCGGGGCCTGTACGGAGCGCGCTGCGGCCCTGGCAACCCGCGGATCGAGACCTGAGTGCGCCATCCGGATCTGCCGGGCCGCGCTCGAGCGTGAGCCGCGTGTGTCCGTGCATCGGTTGTGTCTGGGCGATGTGCTTCTGAACGTAGAACGGGACGAGGAGGCGCTGGAGCTGTACGAGGAACGCCCCCCCCATCCCCTGCTGGCAATGGGGCGCGCGGAAGCCCTGGTGGCACGGGGGAGAGGCGCAGAAGCCCTCGAGCTGTTGGACTGGGCCCGAAAGCTGCTCGACATGCGGCTTGGTGGTCTCGGAGATCTCGGGGGAAATCGGGACGAGCAGGAAGCAAACCGGCGCTGGGAGCTTCTGTCGCGAGAACTGAGAGGGGGGCTACGGGGAGCTGAGTCGGACGTCGAAGACGCGTTGCGAGCGGGGACGCTCGACCCGCAAGCGCCGGTCAACCTCACCTTGATCGGTAGGGCGCTGATGGTGCAAGGCGGCTGTGTGGCCGTGAGATTGGAGCTCGGGCCACCCGAGCAGGATCTCGCGGACGCGCAGCGCCGCTTGAAAGACGCGCCGACAGCCTCCCGTCCCTGTGTTTGCTGGGGAGCGCCTTGCTACGGCAGGGGAGGTTGGGCAAGGCCCGGATCGCTTTCGAACAGCTTCGGAACCTGGCGCCGGAGTATTGGCCCGCCAGCCTTGGCCTCGGAGCGGTCATGCGCTTCCGCCGGTTCCGGCTCTGGCCAGCCGTTCACGATCTACAGTCGCGGCCCGTACCTCCCGGGCTCGAGGCCGTGGTGCCCGACTGGCCAGCGTTGTCGGAGG
>PVBE010477473.1_pt1 | contig 13701 bp, 10 predicted proteins | sample 1631181 | NCBI WGS metagenome assembly PVBE01 (sample SAMN08397723, study PRJNA350692) | Marine metagenome, whole genome shotgun sequencing project. | isolation source: water | place: Pacific Ocean | collected 2012-04 | reverse complement strand
GACGATGACGTGGCGCCCGGGTGTGTGGGCAACCGGCTTGGCGCAACTGGAGGCGAGAACGAATCCTATGATGCCCGACGCCAGGCCAACCGACCACCTTCTTTTCAATTGACTTTCAGCATTCGTTTTCATTGAAATGTCTTTGCCCCACAACTCCCCCAGAATTTCATCTTATTGGTAATCTATTCTCAAAAACGGGGCGGCGCAAGACGCCCGACATACATGCGCATGAAACGATTTCATGCAAACCCATGGATGATTCAGGCTTCGCTAATGCAGCTCATGGCGTTTGAAATTCCAGCAGTCCGCAGCCATAGTAACCGGTATATTTATCTACCGGGGCACCGTTGTTTTAAAATACCGAGTATCGCTTCCCAGGATAACCGGTTCTGGCAGCGGTGAAGTCCGTCTGGCCGTGTTGGTTTTTAATGGCCGCACCCGGCCGGGACGATTATCCAGTTAACAACGGACAGCATGTCCGCTTCCCAAAACAGGATACGTCAATGGAAAATGGCACACAATTACCGAAGCCACCGAGCACCGGCGACAAAAAGCCGGAAAACGCTGCAACGGCACTCGACGCCGAAGTCACTAACTCCGATTCCGGCATCATGCCGATCGACGAAGGCACCATGCGCGAGGCGCCCGATGGCGTGGGCGAGAAAACTACTGTCGATGCAGGCCTGGAGGACACCGAGCCGGACAAGATCGACAAACTCCCCACGACGCCCGCCCCGGCCACGGAAGCAAGGCCCCTGAAGCCACGGCCGAAGGATTTCGAACCGTGTGTCTATGATGTCTCGCCATCCGGTTTTCGTCGTATCGCGATCAACGTGGATCAGCATGTCACCACGATCGGCAATGACCGTGAAAACACAGATATCCACATCGACGAACCCAACATCAGCCAGACCCAGGTTGTCATCGTTTCGATCGGCGATCAATGGCTGATCATGGACTGCGGCTCTAACGACCATCTCAGGGTCAACGGTGTCGCAACACGGCAGTTCGTCGCCGAACAGAACGCCCGCTGTGTACTGACTATCGGCCAGTCACTGCTTGTTTTCTGCGGCAATGAAGCAGAGAAGTCGCCGCATCCCGAAACGGCGATGCTCAATGACCTGTACACGTCCGGTCTCGTGCACGAGGATCTGGCGGTCGGCGAACTGACCCTGAAAAACGAGCAGGAACAGGTCGTGTCGAAGGGCGCGCCGATCATCCTCGGGAACCACGAGATATGTGACTATTTTCTGCTGGGCAGCAACGTGCAGCCCTTCCACGCCCTCATCTACTGGGATCGCGACGGCATCTATCTCGACCCGCTGAACAACAAGGGTGTCTTGCTCAGCAACCAGCCGGTCAACGACTCCTCCCCGGTGGAGAATGGTACCACGATCACTATTGCCGACGTTAAGGTAGGTGCCAGAATCACCCCGAATCACAAGGACCGCTGCGCCCAGCTTTACCCGGCAGAAAGCCTGGCATTCGATTATTTCGGCTTTACCGCCATCGGTGACACGCCATCGAAGTCGTTCACCGTGTCGATGGTTGGCCAAGGGGTCACGCTGGGGCGGGGGAACACCTGTGACATCATTCTCGCCGACAGCTTTTCATCCCGGGAACATGCGCAGGTCATTCCCAGCGGCAAGAGCCTGACACTCTTCGATACGTACAGTTCAAACGGTGTTTTCGTCAACGGCGAGCGGGTCAGGAAATCACGTGTGCATGTCGGCGATATCATCGAGATCGGGCATAGCCATTTTCTGGTCCATTATGCCTGACCCGCGCGGCCGGCACTAAAGCAACGGTTCACAGCTGCCGATCGGCTTTGTGGCACGGCCCACGTCCGCGCCCCTGAAAACCATCGCCGCTTCCCTGCGTTGATGGTCTTCAGCCTTGGATCAGTTGTGAAAGGCTACGCCGCCCGCCGGTCTTTCGTACCGTTCATCCGGCTGAGCAGCGACGCGGCCTCGGCACGGCCTGTCAACCGTTGCTCCAACACCTCCCGCACTTCGTCCGGATTGTGTGTGGCGTAGTACCAGTCGATGGTGGTTTTCAAACCATCGGCAAACTTGACCTGGGGCTCCCAACCAGTCAGGGATTTCACCAGACTGTTGTCTGCCACACGATTCAGCGGCCCGGTCGACATGTCCGGCTGCAGCTCGACCGTAAGATCTTTGCCGGTATACTCGAGGACTTGATCGACCGCCTGGATGACCTGTGTCGGCTCCATCGTGCCAATGTTGACCGGAGTCGCGTCGTCGATAGTTTCTGCAGCGCTGATCGTACCCTCAACGATATCGCTCACGTGCGTCCAATTACGGACCTGGCGGCCGTCGCCCCACACGAAGAACGGGCTCTGGTCGATGAACGACCGTGCGATCATCGCCATAATCGCATGATTCTCATGGTCGCGGGGACCGTATGCCGTGAAGTGCCTGCAGATGACGGATTTCATTCCATGTTCCTTGTGATACGCCTGCAGTGTCAGCTCCGCCATCAGCTTGGACCAGCCGTAAATATTGTCGGCGCTATAGGGCGGTGCCACCATCGACTCAACCAGCCGCAAATCGGCATCCGGGTCCTGCTGGAGCTCGGTCGGGTAAACACAACCGGTTGACGCGAATACTACCTTGTCAACCCCGTTCTCATGGCAGGCACGAAACACCAGGCCGTCCAGGGCCAGATTCGTCGCGCACTCCGCCTGATGAAGCTCAATGAAACCGCGGCCGCCGTGGGCCGCTGCCAGATGAAACACGATATCGATATCGCAAGTCACAGCCTGCGCCACGCCGCTTTCCAGCAGGTTCGCCTCGGTGAATTCGATGCCGCCGTTGATCAGCGCATCCGCAAGGTTTTCACACCTGCCGTTGCTGAGGTTGTCCACGACCCGGACATCGGCACCGCGCGCCACCAAAGCATCAACCAGATGTGAGCCGATGAACGACGCACCCCCCGTGACGAGAACTGATTTTTCGTTCCATTCCATGAGCGACCTCTCTGTATTTTCTCATTCAATTTGACCAATTATCCACCACCTGGAGCGTACGGACACCCGCAAGTGAACTGATGTAATTGGGTGGGTTTTTGGGGCACGAGCTTCTATCGCAGAAACTGTTCCACCCGCACCACACGGCCGGTTCCTGCCATGGCTCACGGGTGCAAAGGCGAGGAAATACATGTTCTTGTGGGGTTGTCGAAACAACTTCCGCGATGCCGAACGCGCGGCTTGGTTGCAGGTCCGGCGGCACCGGTGTGGCGGTGAGGCCGTCGAACGGCCTAGCACGCCTCGCACCAGTCCCAGCCAAAGGGCGCTTTCTGCCACACGGCCTGGCCCGGGGTCCACCAGGAGGTGTGCGGGAAATTCACGAGATTACCTTGGTAGTCGCGTTCGATGACACGCAAGGCGCCGTTGGTTCCCTGCCCGGGATCGTTGTCGCCCGGCAGCGGATAGGTGTTGTCGAACAGCACGACACTGTCGTTGGTCAGCTTCGGATAGACGATCGTGAACTCGCGAAGGACTTCGTCCTGCTGATGGCTGCCATCCAAAAATGCGAACCGGATAGAGCCATCCAGCTCAACCGCAAACCGGCCGAGACCCTCGGCAACGGAACCGTGGTAGAGCGTGACCTGCGAAGCGACGCCGGCAGACGCGATGTTGTCGCAGGCGCGCTGGTGGTTGGCGGCGTCGGTCTCCCAGGAATACACATGGCCGCGCAGCCCGCTGTCGATCAACGCCCGCGCCATGGTGATCGTCGAGAATCCCCAATTCGTGCCGGTCTCGACGACGATGTTCTCGGCCTCTCGGTCGAGGCAGCAGGACAGGGTGTGGTACAGGAAATTCCAGCCCGGGCACCCGATGCCTTGGCCGGTGCGCTCTTGGGTGATATCGTTGTCGGGCACGGCGGTTTCCATCTGGACGGTGACCCTATTGGGCGGTCGGGATTTCGACGATGTCGAAGTAGCGGGGAATGATTGGCCCTTGGGGGCAGGATGACATCCTTTTAACCAGGTGCCGGTCGGTGGCACTTACCCCGTTTGCGAAGAGGAGTTGGAAGGCCGGAGGGCACTAAGGCTCGCCTCCGACCTTCCATCAACCCAACCCAAGTGCTTATGTCGCAGGAAGTGGACCCGATTGCGATATTCGCAAAAGTTTTTCGAAAAATTTCGAATCCTCGGGCACCACTGTCTTCGGAAATCCCCTTGCCGCGGAACTGCAGCAGCATCGTGGTGCCGGCCCGGCCCGGGGTCAATGACGCTGTGCCCCCTGCCCCACCCGAAGATTCGCCGCCCACGCTCACGGCAACGGTTGCAGTTTATGACAAGCCCTTATAAGATAAATGAACTGGAAAGGAACCAGATCATGACTGTTGACGAGACATTCGCTGACATGCAGGCGGTGCTGGGCCACCTGGTGCCGGAGTTCGAGCTGCGCGCCAAAGCCGGGCTCGCCGTCGAAATCAACCAGCTCAAGGCCGAACACAACGCCGTCATCCTGGGCCATAATTATATGGAACCGACGCTCTTTCACAGCGTGCCGGATTTCAAGGGAGACTCGCTCGAGCTCAGCCGAAAGGCGGCGGAAACCGACAAGGACGTCATCGTCTTCTGCGGCGTCCGGTTCATGGCCGAGACCGCCAAGATCCTGAGCCCCGAAAAAACCGTCCTGCTGCCCGCCAAGGTCGCCGGCTGCTCGTTGGCAGCCAGCATTACCGCCGACGACGTGCGCCAGCTCAAGGCCCGCTACCCCGGTGTGCCGGTCGTCACGTACATCAATACGTACGCCGATGTCAAGGCGGAAACCGACATCTGCTGCACCTCGAGCAATGCCAGGGCAGTTGTCGAATCGCTCAACACCGACAGCATTATCTTCCTGCCTGACGAGTTCCTGGCGAAAAACGTCGCGAGAGAGACCGGCAAGCATATCATTTTTCCGACCAAAACCCCGAAAACCGACGACGAGATCGAGTATGAGCTCATCGGCTGGCATGGGCGCTGTGAAGTTCACGAGAAATTCACCGTCGAAGATATCGACAACGCTCGCCGCCAATTCCCCGACGTGCTTGTGCTGGCTCATCCCGAATGTCCGCCCGATGTCGTCGAGGCCTCCGACTATTCCGGCAGCACCACCGCCATGGTCAACTATGTGCAGGATCACGATTCACCACGCTTCCTCATCCTGACCGAGTGCAGCATGGCGGACAACATCCTGGCAGAGAACCCGGGCAAGGAGCTGCTGCGCATGTGCAGTATCCGCTGCCCGCACATGAACGAGATCACCATGGAAGAAACGCGGGATTCCCTCAAGTACACGCAGTACGTCATCGACGTGCCCGAAGACATCCGAGTTCGCGCCCGTGCCTCCGTCGACCGCATGCTGGCCATCGGTGCACCGGTGGCCAGTGCGGATTGATGACGGCGATCGATGCCACCGTCGTTTGCAAACCGCTCAGCGGCGTCCACTACGCAGTCAGCAATCAGGTCCAGGCGCTGCTGGCGCGCTACGGCGACCAGGAGCCCATATGCTTCGCCGGAGATTGCGACCTGGCCGGCGCGCTGACGCGGTATCCCGATGTCGGTGCACATGTCGACAACAGCCTCACGACTGTCAGCCGCCGCATCTTCTGGCAGCAGTATCGCCTGCCGAAACTTCTGCGGCGGTACCACTGTGACCGGCTCCTTGCCATGGCGTACACCGCGCCGCGCCGCTGCACTGTGCCGTACGCCGTGCAGATCCACGACGTCATCGCCCTGCGCCGCCCCGAGCTCTGCACCGCCCGCAATGCCTGGCACATGCGCTTCCTCATGCCCCGATCGATACGCGCCGCCGAATGGGTCATGACATCGGCGGCACCCGTTGCCGATGAGATCGTCACGCTGACCGGCGTAGAACGCCACCGCGTCCACGTCGTGCCGCTCGGTGTCGACAACATTTTCCTGCAAGACCCCTGCCCGGAATCTCTGCGGCCCGAGTGGCGGGAACTTGAGCCGTACCTGCTGTTTGTCGGCAACTTCGAACCAAAGAAGGGGATCGACAAACTGCTTGACGCCTACGAAATCATCGCGGCTCGCACCGGACTCAACCTCGTGCTGGCGGGGCGTGACGGCTGGAAATGCAAAAACCTGGCAAACCGCATTAGCCGCCACACAGGGCCTGGAAAAATCGTCCGGCTCGGTTATGTCGAACGGCGCCAACTGCCGGCGCTCTACGAGCACGCCAGACTGTTTGTCCTGCCTTCGGTTGAGGAAGGTTTCGGCCTGCCGGTTCTCGAAGCCATGGCGCGCGGGACAGTTACCATCCACAGTGACCATCCCGTGCTGCAGCGAACCTCGCATGGGTTCGGTGTGACGTTTCCCGTCGGTGATGCCGCGGCCCTGGCACAAACGATCGAACGCACGCTCAACGATCCCGACAAAACCGTGGAGTTCGCAACCGCCGCACGCGACTATGCCTGCGCTCAAACGTGGGACCGCTGGGCCGTACGTACCGCCGAGGCAACAGGATATTTTTGAAACTGGTGAACCCCGAACCACAAAACTGATGATTCTCTATATCACAGGAACATTTCCCGCCTGGAGCGAAACGTTCATCGCCCAGGAACTGCGGCTGCTGGCTGCGGCCGGGGTGCCGCTGCTTCACGTCGCCGTCCACCGCGGCTCCGGCAGCCCACCCGATGGCCTGCCGGAGCCCGTGTACCTGACCGACGATCAGCCCGGCAACGACAGCTCCCGCGGTCTCAGCCTGCCAATCCCGAAAATCGTGCGGCGGCAAATGACCCTGCGCCGACACAGCGCCGCCGTCCAGCGCCTGACCGAGCTCGTCGATGAACACCGCCCGACACTGCTGTACGCGGCCTTCGCCGACTTGCCGGGGCTGCTGGCAGCGCACGTCGCGCACACCTGTGCCAGCCGCTACGCGATCAGTGTCCACGCCCGCGACGCGCTGGTTCCGAAGTTCGATGACCAGTTCCTCTATGGCGCCGCCGAGAGCGTCTTTGTCTGCAATCAACGCGTACATGATGCCTTCGTTCACCGCTGCCCGGACTACCTCGGCAAGACACAGATCGTCCATCACGGGCTTGACCTGGAGCGCTGGCCGATGGCCGACACGACGTTCGACCCGGGCCCGTTGGTCAACCTTTTGTTCGTTGGCCGCCTCGTCGAAAAAAAGGGCGTTGACCGTGCCATCACCCTTGTCGGAGCATTGCACGAGGCAGATGTCGCCGCCCGCCTGAAGATCATCGGCGATGGCCCCGAGCGCGATGCCTGTCAGGCCATGGTCCCCGCCGGGCTTCAAGACGCGGTCGAATGGTGCGGGGTCCGCCCCCCCGCTGAAGTGGCGGCGCACATGGCCGCAGCTGACCTGTTGCTGGCACCCAGCCGCCGCCTCGCCGACGGCGATACCGAGGGCATTCCGAATGTCATCCTGGAAGCCATGGCCAGCGGCCTGCCGGTCGTCGCCAGCAATGTCGGCAGCATCACGGAAGCGGTCCGCGAGGACACCGGATACGTCATCGACCCCGATGACGTTGGCGCCACCATCAATTGCCTTGCGGGGATGCTTGCGAATCGAGCCGCCGTTGATTGTAAACGTTACGCCGCCCGCCAACTTATCGAGACCCGGTTCGACGCCGGCAGACTGATCCAGTTGAAAGTCGAGCGCCTGTTGCGCAACCAGCAGGAGCCGCGATAAGCGGCTCGCCATGAAGGGTATGATGACCACAAAGGAAAATCGAAAAACGGCAATACATGTGCCGCGGGTTGAACGACTGGCGGCATACTGGGCCGGGAAAGGCGCCGACCCGGTTGCCGCAGATCAAATCGCCAGGGCGCAGCTCGCAGGACTGAAACAGACCGGTGACGGTGGTCATCCGGGATGCTCCGGAAATTTCATAGAAATCCTGCGCGGTACGTTTCGCCCACGGGGGAGAGTGAAACGACCCCGTCGACTGCGGGGAACGGACAAAAAGACTTTTTGTGTTTCCGCAAAGTTGCAGAAACGACAGTTTGTCGCCACCACCGCGGGCACCCTGGTTGGTGATCTCGTCGACGACCCGGAAAACTGTATCTGCATCGGCGAATTCTCCGAGGACGGGCGCAGCTGGAGACAGTTGTTCGGCAGGCAAACGATCACCTCCGAGTTTTCCACGCACACAGCAACTCTCGAGGAATTTCCAGCTTCATCCCATGTACACATTGCCGACCACAACATGCTGATGACAAAGGTCACAAAACCTCAATTGGCCTTTTTTCACTTGCTGACCAAGGCCATGTTCATGGAGACCGCCGGATATGTGCCCTGTGAGTATGGCGCCACGTCCGAGTCCATTCCAGGCAGGGCGTCCTTTGGCCACGAAGTCGCAGCCGAAATCCGCCGGGTGAAGGTCGGCGATTGCGCCGTCGTGCAGTGGTTCCACCACGGCATCTCTGTCCACTCACTGAGCATGGAGAGAAACGCCGCGATTATTTCGGAGTTGACTCGAACGCACCGGCTCATGCTCGATGCTCTCGACAGGATCCCGTCTCCTGGCCTGAAAACTCTGGACGAGGCTACACTCCAGGGGCTCTGGAATACCTATGACATCAAGTTGCGGGCCGGGCACAGGAAAAAAATCCTCAACCTCTGCAGGCAACAACGGCGATTCACCTGGGCAGACATCCTGGCCGCGGACCCCGGCCAGCGCGTTTGATTCTCCGCGGCCTTCGCAGTGAGACATCCAGCCCGTTTCGCAACCGGGCCAAATACCTTGCCTGCGGCAACTGTCGGCAACCTCAGTCACGCAGTGCCATGACGATGCGCAGCACGTACCAGAACAGCAGCGCCACCGCGGCAAAGAGTTCGAGGGCAGCGCCAACGTACTGATTGGGGCCATAGTCGTGCAGCACCTTCGAAGTCGTGTACAGAATGGCACCGGCGGCGAGCAGGACCATGGCAGCTGAGAACACGATGCCGAGGTTGAACCCGAAGATGACGGAACAGATGATCAGCCCGATGGCGACAAAGCCGCCGATCATCAGGATACTCCGCAGGAACGAGAAGTCCTTGCGCGTAACCAGAACCACGCCGGTGAGCCCGACGAACAATGTCAGTGTCAGGACAGCGGCGGTCGGCAGCACGTCCGGGTTGCTGAAGCGAATGGCATACGTCAGCAACGGCACAAAGATGATCGCCTGGGCGACGACGTAGAGGCCGAGCCCGATATACTGCATGCTCAACGGCTGTTCGCTGCAGGCGAAGGCACGGGCCATCCAGCCGACCAGCATGAAAACGCCGAGTACAGCCAGCCAGGCGTAGCCGCTGCCGCTGAGCATCTTCATCATCATGTCGGGCAGGGGCGAAACCATCAAGGCACACTCGAGCCCGGTGAATGCCAGGATGGCAAGGCCGAGATGCAGGTAGGCCTTGCGAATGAAAGTGGCGCGTTCCCATGCTTCGGCCAGGGCTGGAGCTCCGGCGAAAGCGTTAGGACTGGCGTATGGATTCCCGTTCATTATGATCGGACTCTTGTTGGGGTGGTTGTGTATTTATGCTAAAAATGTCGATGTGAATCAGCCGTCAATCGATAAGCCGTACTGTAAAACAAATTTGGTCACGAATCAACATGCGCCCACTACTCCAGCTGCAGGCGGCGCAGGTCGGCGGCGCGCTTGCGGGCGTCCGGGGCGGTCGGGATGCGGGCTGAGCCGATAGACTCGTAGATGAGGACGGCTTGTTCGATTTTGTCGTCTTCGACATAGAGCCGGGCGCGGTCGAAGCCGGCGCGCGAAAAATAGTACCAGTCGACCAAATTGGCAGAGATGTCGATGGATTTGTATTCAAAGAAAATATCGAAGTAATACAGTTTTGCCAGGTCGATATGTTCCTTGCGTTTCACCGGATCGGCCTGTTGCCGGGCGAGGATTTCGTGAATCTTGGCAGCGCGGTATCGCGACATTTCGACGAATGACTCGTCCTTGCACTCGTTCACGATCAGTTCGTAACTCTTTCTTGCCTCTTCGTAGCTGTCGGTGCCGTCGCCTTCGAGGCCGCCGAGCGAGTAATAGGCGTCGCCGCGGCTGCCGATGGCGGCATAGTAGAGGCGTGAGCCCTTGGCCAGGGCAGCGCAGGTACCGTAAGCCTCACCGGCTTCCTTGAATCGGTTTCTACTGGACTCGATGTCACCGCGCAGATACCAGGCCTTTGCCTTGACACGTTCGGGGCCGTCCGGATAATCGGCAAGCAACTGGTTGGTGTAGGACAGGGCGTCGTCGGGGCGACCCTGGTTGTAGGCATTTTCGGCGGCACGGTAGAGCGCCTCGGGGGCATAGCGTGAGTCTGAAAAGTCCTTGACCAGTCGCAGGAAATATTTCTCGGCAGCAGTGGGCTGGTCGTCGCTGACTTCGTGGCCGAGCCAGAGCAGGACTTCGGCAGCGAGCTCGCGATGCGACTTGCCGTGTTTGGTGACGAACTCGACACCGTCGGCCGCAGCCTGTTCGGGTTGTCCATTGGCCAGCAGCAGATAGCTCCGCCAATAGATGGCGTAGGGGTATTCCTTGGTGTCCTTGAAGTTTTCGATGATGTTGGTGAGCTGCGCCATGGCGGGGACGGGACGGTCGTGCTGCAGGTAGGCGTGCGCCGCCACCAGCAGAGCATACGAGGTACGCTCATGGCCGGGCCAATCGGCGGCAAAGTTGGCGAGCGTCTCGGCAGCCTGGGTATATTGATCGTGCGCCTCGCTCTGGGCCAGGCCGAGCTGCAGCGTAGCCTCTGCCAGACGCTCGCGGGCAGCATTCGGCCAGCACTCCAGGAACTCCTTGAAAACCGCCGCGGCTTCGCGGTAGCGTTTGCGAAAATACTGCGCCTGCGCCTGTTTGAAATGGGCGTCTTCGGCGACGCCGGTGCCGCTGAACTTTTCGCCGATTTCGCCGTAGCGTCGGGCCGCTTCGTCGTACTCCTCCAGCTTCATCCAGGCCTCGGCGGCGAAGTAGAGGGCATCGGCGCGGAGCTCGTCGTCGACTTCCAGCAGCGAGGCCGCGAGCAGGGCCTTGGCGGCGAGTTTCAGGTCACCATCCGCGGTATAGAGTGCAGAGACCCGGCGCACCGCCTGATAGCGCAGCTCGACCGGGGCATCCTGACGATTGTAGACCAGGGTGAATGCGGTGACAGCCTCGACGGGTTCGCCCATCGCGTCCCACATCTGGGCAATACGGTAGCGCACATGGACCTCATTCGGATGGTCACCATAGTGATCAAGAAACGTCCTGAACCGCGCCATGGCAGTGCTGTAGTCACCAGCAATCGCCCAGGCTTCGGCGGCATCGCGGAGCAATTGCTGGCGTTGCTCACGGTTGTTGTAGAAGGGCAGGTTCTTTTCAAAAATCTCCCTGGCAGCGGCGGCAGGGTCATTGGCGTCGATGACGGCGTGGCCCAACATGCGCAGGAGCGGGTAGTCCTCGTCGTCGACCGAGTAGGTGGGCGAGGTTATCATCTTGTTACGGTAGAAATTGTAAGCCTCCTCGACGCGGCGGAGGCCAAGTTGTGCCTCGATCCGGTGCATGCCGAGCTTGTTGCGATAGGGACGCTCGGCATCGGCAAAGTCGGCGGCGGCGATCGCCTCGGCTTCCTGGTAGGATTTCATTTTCAGGTGGGCCCGCACCAGCCCGAGCCTGGCCTCGCGCCTCTTGGCGTTGTTCGGCGCGACAGTCTCGGCGTTTTTCAGAGCGGTGACGGCGTTCTCCCACTGCTCGGCAGCGAGATAACATTCGGCAGCGCCCCTGTAGATGTCGGGAAGCAGTTTCGCCGGCGGCTTACTACGCGACAGCCTCACGAACAACGGCAGTGCCACGGCCGGTTGGTTGAGCATGACCAGCAGCTGGCCGCGCCAGAAATCGACCGTAATGCGGTGGGCCATCGTCAGTTCGTGAGACTTCTCGACCTCGTCCAGGACCTCGACGGCGTCCTGCGGGCGTTCGAGGTGGATGAGGGTTTTTACCAGGCGTTCACTGGCATCGACGAACAGGTCCTGGTTGTAGGCCTTCTGCCAATATTGCCGGTAGTAGCGTTCAGCCTGCTCGAACAACTTGCCGCCAAAGGCCGCGTTGCCCTTGTTCTGCAGCTCGACGATTGTCGCCTGCCGGCGCACGGCTGCCTCGTTGACGTCGATCGATGTGTCGGGCTGCTGGGCCCACACCGCGGCGCCGATCAACAGCGGCAGGATGAAATGAAGCCTGGGCATGGGTGTTGGTCGGTTATGGTAAGGTGACATCATTTCGTTCAGGCGCATGTGCGTCTCCCGTGAATTTTACTTCGACACGCAGGAAACCGCCGGCGATATCCCATTCGCCGCGGTTGTAGAGATAGGTCGTGACAAACTTCGCGAGCACCGGTCGCGCCTGGTCGCGAACCTTGCGCAGCGCCGCCGCATTTTTTCCGATCTCACGCACCTCGTTGTAAAGGTTCTGCTCGAGCTGATCCTTCAGGTGTTCGCCGGACCTGGATTCCAGCCGGAAACGACCGGCCTTCACCATTTCTTTCTTGTCGTGGGAAAACAGCTCGACGGCCTGAATCTCCGGGTCCGGGAAGATCGCAATGAAGCTGCCGGTCTCGCCATCGACATGAAACTCCACAGGCTTGGCGCCGGAAAAATCGACGGCGTAGTGAATGCGCGTCGGCACCGACATGAACACGGTCGTCGTGCCGAAATTGATGCCGAAGCGTTTCTTGGTGTTCTCCGCGACGCCGGTGTGCGTAAAGTCAAGAGTGTGCACAACCAGGCTGGCGTCGTCACGGCCGACCGGGATGCCCGAGACAAACTTAATGACATGCTGATCGATCTGAACCTGGTTGAATGCCCGCCAGGTGGCGATCGCGGCTTTCACCGTACGCTCCGGCGCCGTCACCACGGTTTCGACGTTGTCGGTGAGCCGCTGTGTGACATAAAGTCCGGCGGCGATGATGATGATGATCACCACCGGCCAACGCCACAGGTGAATGCCGGAAGGCGGCGGCGGCGCCACGGCGGCTTTGGATTGTTCCGATTTGGCTTCCGGATTACCTGTAGTTGCCATTTTTTCCCGCTGGCCCGCAGTTTCCGGCGAACTGTCTGCTGAATGTCCTGATTCCCGTGACATTTCCATACTTTACCATTCCTGAACCGATTTTGGCGCCTTACGCCGGCGCGGGGACCGCGACAGGCCCAGCACCTCCGGCACCTGCCGCCACGCCTGAAGAGCCCAGGCGACAAGCACCGCGATCATCACAATGATCGGCAGCCACACCCATGGTTCCGGAAGAAACAAGCCCCAGGTGTCGTGCAACGTGTGCAGGCCGATTGAAATCCCGTACCCCAGAAACAGCGGCCACGCAACGTTGCCGCGAGAGGCCCGGTTCACCGCGATCCCTTGAATCACGCCCATGATCGCGTGCATTGGCACCGAAATGAAGCCGCGGGCCACCAACTGGGGGGTGCTGATGCCCGAGTACGAACTGAAGTTCTCGACCGTTGCAAAGGCCAGGCCGACGGTGACGAAACCCAACACCCGTCCAGCGGCGCCGATGTCCCGGCCCATGACCGTGACGACAATCAGGCCGCAACCGAATTTCCACAACTCCTCGCTTACACCGGCGCCGATACAGAAACCCGCGAAGCTGTTGAAAGGGTCCGGGTCGAATGCCCAGAACGCAGTTTTCTCGCTGAGGAACCAGTTGCACACCATTGCCGG
>PVBE012016996.1_pt1 | contig 13702 bp, 9 predicted proteins | sample 1631181 | NCBI WGS metagenome assembly PVBE01 (sample SAMN08397723, study PRJNA350692) | Marine metagenome, whole genome shotgun sequencing project. | isolation source: water | place: Pacific Ocean | collected 2012-04 | reverse complement strand
GCGTGGCTGCCCTGGGTGGAGAGGAAATGGACGTGGGAGTCGCCGCTGTACCAGCCCCGGGCGTTCATGTCGGTCCAGCGTTTTATTCGCAGCGTAAGCTCTCGCTGCCCGGGTTCGATGCGGACCCTGGTCCGCAGTGGCTCGTACTCGTACCCGCGGGCGACCTCGGCGATGACGTCGCCGCGAGGCAGCCACCCCTGGCATTTGCCGTCGATGTAGGCGTAGCTGATCTGGCCCAGCCGCAGGTCACCCCCCACGTCGTAGTGCCAGGTGCCCAGGTTGGAGTTGACGTGGTCGTGGTGGCCGTGGGGCTGGAACGGTATGCCCTCCGGCGACCGGAAGTGGACCCGGCAGGGCACGGGCTTGCCGGTGTCATCGTCCAGCACGGTCACGTGGACCCAGTTCTTGCCCCGGTCCAGCAGCTCGACCCGCGTGCGAGGGGTGGTGACGACACCCTTCTTCTCCACATCGCCCCACCGGACCTCGTCGACGGCCGCACCATCCTGAAGTACCTTGACCGTGGCCGAAGGCGTGGCGGCAATTCGGGCGTAGACCGGGCTGGACTGCTTATTCATCGCCTCGCCCCATCCCTTGAGCGGGTCGCCGATGAACTCCTCGGCCGTGGCCGTCGGCAGGGGTTGTGTGTAGGTTGAGACGCCCCGGTCCACCTCCACGTCCACAGAGAAGGGCTTCCCGGCATCGGCGGGGTCGGTCAGCGTGATGCGGGCCTCACGCCGGCCCTGGCGTACGAAGGGGTGCTCGTCCAGGTGCCCCAGCGTGATGGCTGCGAGGATGAAGCGCTGGTCCCCGGGGACGATCTCCATTGAGTCGATGTCCACATCGGGTCGGGGGTTCGGCCAGGCCCACAGGCTGTAACCATGCGGGAGGTTCAGGAACTCCAGCTCGGTCAAACGCCAACCGGCGTTACCCCAGCTTCCCTCGTATCGTGGCTGGAGGGTGTTCTTTCGGTCGCTGAGGGCCAGCAACGGCATCCCCATCTGTGCGACCGACCCGATGGCCTCCGTGGTCTTGTTGGGGAAGACCCCGATCTCCAGGCGCTCCCTGATCGGCAGCCGTACCTCACCGCCCCCGGACAGGTGCACTACGTACTCGGCCACCAGGTTCCCGACCGGGCCGCCTTCCAGCAGGTCCGATTCGAGGAGCCGATGCGCGAATATTATGTTGTGGGCCGATTGGCCGACGGGGATGGTGACATTGGAAGACGAACCATCCAGCGCGATGAGGCAGCGGTCTTGCCGAGGTGATTCTCCTCCCACCAGGAAGGGCAGCCCGCGGAACGACTGGAGCCCCACCGGGGCCTCCGAGCCTTCGCCCAGGGCCTCTGTCCCCGCGTTGCACCATGACGAGAGGTCCAGGGGTTGGTAGTCTTGCATCGAGGTTCCCTCCTGCCTGTTTTTTCAGAATAGGGGCGTTGACCATGGGGTCAAGGAGTATTGGGTTTTGTCGGCGGCCGCACGGCTCGTCGTGCGGTAAGAGAAGCAACGGAGCCGGCGGGCGCTAGATCATGAGGTCCCCGCCGTTGATGTCCAGCGATGCCCCGGTGATGTAGGCCGCCCGGTCCGACGCCAGGAAGGCGACCAGCTCCGCCACCTCCTCCGGCTCTCCCAACCGAGCTATGGGGAAGCTCTCCGCGTAGGCCCTGGTCCGCTCCGCGTCGATGGTCTGGCGGACCATCTCCGTGTTTATCAGGCCGGGGCACACCGAGTTGACGGTGATGCCGAAGCCGGCGACCTCCTTGGCCAGGTGCCGCGTAAAGCCCAGGATACCGGCCTTGGCCGCCGTGTAGTGGGCGCCGCCCACCGTGCTGATGTTCTTGCCCGCCGTGGAGGAGGAGTTGACGATGCGTCCCCATCCGGTCTTCCGCATGGCGGGTAGCACCGCCCGGGAGCACAGATAGGTGCTCTTGAGGTTCACTCCGATGACCAGGTCCCACTCGTCCTCCTCGATGTCGATTACCGGGGTGGGCCGCAGGATACCAGCGTTGTTTATCAGGATGTGGACCGTGCCGAAGCGTTCGACGGCGGTGTCTACCATCCGCCGCACTTCATGGACGGAGGTAACGTCCCCCGGGGCCGCCAGGGCCTCGGCGCCGCCGGAGCGGAGGGATTCAGCGGCCTCTTCCGCCAGGTCCGGGTCCAGGTCGTTTATGACCAGGCGGGCACCTCCGGCCGCCAACCGCTGTGCCACCTTCCACCCTATGCCCCGGCCACCTCCCGTCACGATGGCCACCCTGTCCTGGAACTCAGTCTCGTAGGTCATAGTCCCCTCACCGGCAATCACGTACCCCGGTCTTCAGTTGGTCTGTTTACAGGAAAAACTCAGATCAAGCCCAGTCCCTTGCCGACTTCCTCGAACACGTTCAAGGTAGTATCCAACTGCTCGCGGGTGTGGGCCGCCGAGACCTGGACCCGGATACGCGCCTCGCCTCTCGGCACGACAGGGTAGGTGAATCCCACCACGAACACTCCGCGCTCGTTGACCGCCTTTGCCATTTCCACCGTCTTGAGTTCGTCGCGGAGCATGATCGGCACGATCGGGTGGATGCCCTTGATGATGTCAAATCCCAGGTCCGACATACGGCCCCTGAAATAGGCGGTGTTGTCCCAGAGGGCCTTACGAAGCTCCGGCCGCTCCTGGGCCATCTCCAGGGCCTTCAGCGCGCCCGCGACCACGGGCGGAGCAACGGCGTTGGAGAACAGGTAGGTCCTGGAGCGCTGCCGCAGGTATTCGACCATGGCCTTGCGGCCCGAGGTGAAGCCTCCGGAAGCGCCTCCCAGCGCCTTACCGAGCGTGCTGGTCACGATGTCCACTCTGTCGGCAACCCCCAGTTCCTCGGGTGTACCCCTGCCGTTAGGGCCCATGAACCCCGTGGCGTGCGAGTCGTCCACCATCACCTGGGCATCGTAGCGACCTGCCAGATCGCAGATCTCCCGCAGCGGCGCCAGGGTTCCCTGCATGCTGAACACGCCGTCGGTGGCTATCAGGCGGAAACGGGCGTCCTGAACCTCTTTCAGCTTCTCCTCCAGGTCGGCCATGTCGGCGTGGGCGTAGACCTTGCGCTGGGCGCGGCACAGCCTGACCCCGTCGATGATGCTGGCATGGTTCAGCGCGTCGCTGATGAGCGCGTCCTCCTTGCCCAGTATGGTCTCGAAGAGGCCCGTGTTGGCGTCGAAGCAGGAGGTGTAGAGGATGGTGTCCTCGGTGCCGAGGAACCTGGTGATGCGGTCCTCGAGGGCCTTGTGGATATCCTGCGTGCCGCAAATAAACCGGACTGACGCCATTCCGAAGCCATGGCTTTTCAAGCCCTCCTCCACCGCCTTGATGACCTCGGGGTGGTTCGCCAGCCCCAGGTAGTTGTTGGCGCAGAAATTGATAAAGGCCCCGTCCCGGGTGTTGACGTGTGACCCCTGGGGGCCGTTGATGATCTTCTCCTGCTTGAATAGACCCGCCTCGTGGATGCCTTTCAGTTCCTCTTCGAGCCAGGGGCCTAACTTCGTGTAGCTCACAGGGGCCTTACCTCCTTCTGAAGCGTGCCGGGCGGTCGAATAGGGAGACCGTTTGGGGGGTGTGTCGGGGATGCCGCAACCTGAGCGTATCGCGTCGGCTGAGGGTTGTCAATCGGGGTATCCGGGGGCTTTCAACCAGTGGGAAAACCGACCGGACGCGGCCCAGCACCGTTGCCCCAACAGACTGCCGAAAAATGGGGTGTGCAGAGGGGCGAAGCCCCTTTGCCGGGAGTCTGAGGGCCTGTCCCTGAGCGCAGCCGAAGGGGTGTCCCTCAGCTAGAAATTCTTCCCCCCTCCTGGCCAGGGCCTGTCTTGAGCCTGCCGAAGGGAAGGGGGACAGAGGGATGGTCGTCCACCTCAGGTGGATCAGTAACCTGCTAGAAGGGCCCCAGACAATAGCTATGATCGGGCGATGATGGCAGCGTGTTGACCCGGAGTAAACGGTCAGCTAGGCGTTGCCGCTACGTTCTGCCGGGAGGCCACGTCACGCACTGTGTTCAGCGCATTGTCAGTGTTGAGGTTCATGTACTCCGTCAGCATCCTGGAGGCCTGGTCCGCCTGTCCCTCGGCTATCAAGCGTTGGGCCACGGCCGCCATCTCGTAAGCGCTTTCCAGCAGCTCCTCCTGGAATCCGGCCCATTCGGCCCGGATGGCCGAGACCAGACCGGGGTCGAAGTTCATCTCGTCCCCCACGATATTTCCCAGCTTCCTGAACAACCACCAGGGGCTGTCGTCGCTGGGGTTTTCTCCGCCGACGGCCAGCACGGACGGGACTTCGCCTTCGATAAATGTCGGCAGGAAGATGCCGAGGCAGGGGGAGTAAAAACTACACCAGTATACCGGGAGCCTGGAGCCGTCGGCGCAGAGGTCGGCCACCAGGCTCGCGGCCGTGTTGCCGGTCCCCTCTCCCCGGTAGTGCATGCAAATCGACCGGGGCAGCGTGATCTCGCCGCGGTACGGCTCGTCCGGGATGGTGCCGTCCGCGTGATCGCTCAGCGTCGAGATCATGGTACGGACGTCGATGGCTCCGCGCTCCCTGTCCATCACGCCGCACGATCTGGCCCGCCGGTAGACCCCGCGTCCCGATTCGGCGGCGGCGAAATCGCAGTAGGCCCCGGCGAAGTCGAACCGGCCGCTATCGGCCTGCCACCAGCCGTTTTCGACCGCTCGGGACTCGGCCGTCGGCGATAACCTTTCCCAGTCGGTCCGGATCGAGTGTACGTTGCTTATCCCCAGGGCCGTCTCGACCCTTTTGACCACCCACTCGTGGCCGGCGGTCTCGATCACGTAGGCCTCTGCCGGGTCCGCCACGATAAATCCGTTGTCGTAGGTGCGGACGCCCAGGTCGTTCCTTATCAGCCCCTGCCCGTACTTGCTGACCACCGACGTGATGACATCCACCGCCTCGGCGGCCGTCCTGCCACGCTCCAGGCCCAGCCGGTTCAGGTCCATGCCGATTAGCTTGGGGTCCTGGAACTCGGGGAACCTGGAGGCCAGGGCCTCGTTACCGATCACGACCTGGTGCTCGTTGAACCCGTGCTCGTAGCCCCAGCACCACCAGGGCCGGGAGCCAACATGCCGATAGGTCACGTCGGCCTGCGGGAGTTCCAGGAACTGACACTCGACATTTGTGCCCGGTGGGTGTTGGGCCCTGGCCGACTGGACGAGAGGCTGGCACTCCTCCGCCGGGCGGTCGCTATTCTTTGCGAACAGCGTCTGCCTCTCCCTGGTCGAGTTCGGCAGTGCCACCATCGAGTCGCAACCCAGCAGCATTTTATTCACCTGCTTGTTATGGGATCCCTGGATTGGGTCATCTTAGAAATAAAGGACCGGCCTGATAGGGCGCGGACCGATCTTGAGGGCAGGCCTCAGCCCTTCTTGACGAGCTTCTGCATCGAGCGAAGGTCTCCGGGCGGGTCCATATCCTTGCCGAACTCGCTCCACGAGACCTCGGCGACGTAGATGTCCCCCTTGGAGTCCACGGCGATCCCGTGCGGCGAGTAGAACCTGCCGGGCTCGTCCCCGTAGCTCTGCTCGCCCAGCCTGGCCAGCACGTTGCCTTGCCTGTCCATGATGGAGACGCGGGGGCCCAGCTGCGTGCCCTTGTAGTTGGTGCCGATGCCTCCGTAGTACTCGCCCACGTAGGCAAGCTGCTCGCCGCGCTGGTCGATGTAAACGCAGGCGGCCTTGGAGAAGTTGTTCCAGACGGCCTCCAGCCTGCCCTTGGGGTCGAACACCTGGACGCGGCGGTTCTCACGGTCGGCCACGTAGACCCAGCCCTCCTTGTCCGTGGCGATGTTGTGGACGATGTTGAACTGCCCCGGGTCAGTCCCGGACTCGCCCCAGGAGAGCAGGTGCTTTCCGTCGGGGGTGTACTTGTGCACCCTGGCGTTAGTGTAGCCGTCGGACACGTAGAGGTCTCCGTTCCTGGGATCGACGGCCAGGTGGGTGGGCCCGTTGAACGGCTCGCCGCTCATGGGGAGCGCCGGCCTGTCCGCGCTGCCAAGGGTTGTCAGGAGCTTGCCCTCGGCGGTCAGTATTCGGACCGTGTGGTCGCCGTTGTCGGCGCAGTAGACCGTGTCGTCGGGGCCGATGGTCACGCCGTGGGGACTGGAGAAGACACCCTCGCCCCAGGAGCGGATGATGTTGCCCTCGGAATCGAAGACGATCATGGAGTGTCCGCCCCGGTTGAAGACGTAGACATTGTCCTTGGAGTCCACCGAAACGGCGGTGGCCTCCTTGTACGTCCAGTCTTCGGGGAGCTTGCCCCAGTTCTCGCCCGAGACCTCGTAGGTGAACCGTCCGCTGCCCAAAGTGGCCATGTGTGACCTCCGTTCTGGCTTTCGGGGTGGCTATCGCACCGGACTCATCGGCGGCCGGGCCGCGCGAGTACGAGTGTATTGCGAGTTCTCGCGGATGTCAACCTAGGAGTCCCATGAGGGATGCTCAGAAGTGAGACGGGGTCGGAGTTCCGTTGGCGGGGTGTCAGGAATTTACCTCTGAAGGATCGAGCTCCACAAAACCCCACCGCGAAATGTTTCGAACAGCCCACGCCTCCGGCCGGTTGAGGTCGGGGACACCTTTACTAGTACTTGTCCGCCCGCCCTTCGACAGGCTCAGGGTGAGCGGGCAGGTTATGAACCTCGCGCACGCGAACTTTCGTATCTGAGTTCTAGTCCGGGCAGCTACAGGGTGGCCAGGACTTCGTCGGCCACGGCCAGGGTCTTCTCGATGTCCTCGTCGGTGTGGGCCGCCGAGACGTACCACTGGCCCCTGGGGATGAGCCGAATGCCCCGCTCCAGCATGCCCAGACGGAAGCGCTGGTACTTCTCCTCGTCCACGTTTTCGACGTGGGACCGGTAGTCGGTGATCTCCTCGGCCTCGGTGAACGACAGGTAGAAGGTCGGCCCCGGCCCCTGTATCAGCATCGGCTGCTCGTGCTTGGTGCCCAGCCTCCGTAGACCCTCCATGAGCTTGGCACCAGTGGCGTAGAGCTGCTTGTGGATGGCCCCGTCGTTCTCCATGAGCTTGTTGATGGCGGCGTTGACCGCTGCCATGGACGTCATGTTGCTATTGAGAGTGCCGCCGTGGAAGACGGTGCCGGCCTCCAACTGAGACATTATGTCCCGTTTGCCCGCGACCATGGATATGGCGAAGCCCCCTGCCATGGCCTTGCCAAACGTCGCCAGGTCCGGGGTTACACCCAGCAGCTCCTGCGCGCCTCCCAGGGCGACCCGGAAGCCGGTTATCACCTCGTCGAAGATCAACACAATCTCGTTCTCGTCGCAGAGCCGCCTCATCTCCTCCAGATACCCCGGCCTGGGGAAGATGTGGTTGGTGTTGCACATGATGGATTCGGTGAGTATGGCCGCGATCTCGTCTCCTCGGCGCTCGATGGTGTCGCGCAGGATGTCGATGTCGTTCCACGGCAGGATGATGATCTCGTCGGCGGTGCCGCGCCCGATACCTCCGGCGTCCGGGATCGGCGTGGGCGACTCCCTTGGGCCGGCCTCCTCCAGTGTCGGATGGTGGCTGTAGGAGATGCTGTCGGCCCACCCGTGGAAGTGGCCCTCGAACTTGATGAACTTGTTCTTGCCGGTGTAGCCGCGGGCCAGTCGGATGGCCGCCTGGTCCGCCTCGGTCCCCGAGTTAGCGTACCGTACCAGTTCGGCGCACGGGACGATGCGCTGTATGAGTTCGGACACCTTTATCTCCATCTCGTGCTGGCCGGCGATGGCCTGGCCGTCTTGCAGCGAGGCGGCCACCGCGTCCACCAGGAAGTCGGGGGCGTGCCCGAAGATCGCAGGCCCGTATCCCAGCCAGTAATCTATGAACTCGTTGCCGTCGACGTCGTACATCTTGGAGCCCTTGGCGCGCTCGAAGAAGAGCGGGTGCGGCTTCTCCGGTGCCCTCGAACTGCTACCTACGCCTCCCGCGTGCGACTTCTTGGCCCGTTCGTAGAATTCGCGGCTCTTCTCGAATTTCAACGGTTTACCTCCGGTTTTCCAACTCTGGTGCTTAGATGCACAATCCTTGATTTATCCCACCCACCCGCTCGATAGGTTATTCTGGGGGAGCCCCCAGGCCCCCTCCAGGGGTCTAAGCCCCCTTGGAACCCCCGCTCGAGCGGACCAAGAACAAGCCTTGCCATGCGAAACGCAATCGTATCAGTATTTATCAAACCAAGAACGTGTCTCGATGGTCGGCTTTCCCACCGCCGGCCCAGATAAGGTTCTCGGCAACGCCGGCGAACGCTATTTGCCCTCGATCAGTTCGGTCGTTTGCCGCTCCAGGTCGTCCCTCGCGTCTTGTAGGCGCCGGCCCCACTCCTCGACGAGTCTCCGATGTGCGTCCAGCGACTGGGCCGCCACGTCAATCAGCCGTCTTGTCTCGGACGGTGCAGGGCTTCCGGCGGCCCTCTTGCCCTCCAGGTTGCGGACCGGATCGATGGCGCTTTCCACCTGGTCCTGGGTCAACCCTATGGGCCGGCCCGTTAACTCCCTGGCGGCCTCGTCCACAAGCTCTGGACTCACCGCGTCGAAACGGAGCCCGCGGTCCAGTGCCAGGGTAACCACGTTGCCCACGATGGCATGGGCGGTACGGAAGGGCAGCCCCGCCTCGCGGACCAGGCTGTCGGCGAGTTCCGTGGCGGTGGAGAAGTCCTCGGCCGCCCGCCGGCGCATCAGCTCCTTACGCACCTGAAGCCCCTGCATCGTCTTCCGCGTCAGGTGGACCATGGCCTCGGCCTGCTCGAACGCCCCCCACAAGGGGTCGACCGACTCGCCGGCGATATCCCGGCAGTGCATGAAGTTCACGTTCTTCTGCGCGGCCAGGCTGGCCACCAGTGCGCCCATCACCTGGCCGGCCTTGCCTTTGACGTGCTCCAACGGCGTGGGGTTCTTCTTCTGCGGCATGATGCTGCTGGTGGCTGCCACCTCGTCGGCCACCTCCACGGTGTTCCATTCGTCGGAGCACCAGAGGTAGATGTCCTGGGCCAGGCGGCTGATGGTGACCGCCAAGATCGCCATGGCCGACAGCAGCTCGGAGACGTAATCCCGAGAGGCCACGGCGTCCAGCGTGCTCTCCACTATGCCGTCGAAGCCCAGCAGCCGTGCCGTCATGTCGCGGTCGATGGGGAAACCCGTCCCGGCGAATGCCCCGGCGCCCAGGGGGCTGAGGTTAAGCCTGGGGTAGACCTCGGCCAGCCGCTCCGCGTCCCGTTGTATGGCCAGCGAAAAGCTGGCCAGGTAGTGGCCGAATGTCGTGGGCTGGGCCGGTTGCAGGTGGGTGTACCCTGGCATCACGGTGTCCACGTGCTCTCGGGCCACGTCCAGTAAAACCTGCCTCAGGTCCATCAGCGATGCCAGGAATGACGTTAGAGCGTTCCTGGCCGCCATCCTGGTGGTGGTGGAGAAGAGGTCGTTGCGGCTTCGTCCCGTATGGAGCCTTCCACCCGCGTCCGCGCCGACCTTCTGGATAAGCTGGTGCTCGAAGTTCAGGTACAGCTCCTCCAGGGCCGGGTCGTAGGTGAATTTTTCTATCCCGTCGGATCCCATCTCCAAGATGGCCGCTAGAAGGGTCTTCCCCACCTCCGGAGTGAGGACCTGCCGGCGCACCAGCATCAAGGCGTGGGCCTTGTTCACCCACATGAGCAGCGGATAGTCCCGGTCCAGGTATTTCAACGTTCCGGGCTTGAGGACGTACTCCACCACCTCAGGGGCGGGTGGAGTCTTGATGCGCTCCCGCATGTCTTTACCTCCCGGATGTGTGCACCCGTGCGTCAGGGGTTCGTCTTGGTCGAATTCGGATAGGCCCTGGTCGCCGTCTGAGCCCTCAGACCTTCGTGGTGCCGGGAGTGGCCGGTGGCCTCTCGATGAACTCCAACCAGTTTCCGTCAAGGTCCTGCCCCATGCAGACCTTACGGGCCCACGGGTACTCGGCGTTGGCACGGAAGGACGGCGGCCCGTTGAATTTTACTCCCTTGGCCGTTAGCTCTTCGTAGACTGAGTCCAGGTCTTCCACGATTACGCCCAGATGGGTGGCGCCGATCTGGTTCAGTTTGCTTGGCGGGATGTCCTCGCCCGGTGGGTTGATGTACTGGATAAGCTCTACCGAGTGCCGCATGTCCTCTATACCCAGGTAGACGGCGTGTATCTTGGTGTCGGGGAAGCCGATCATCCCGGAGATGAACTCACCCTCCAGCACCTGGTTGCGCTCCTCCTTGAACCCCAGCAGGTCCCGGTAGAAGGAGAGGGCGCGCTCCATGTCGGCGACGACGTACCCCGTATGGTTCAACCACTCTACTTTCATGCCTTCCTCCGTTTGCTTCGGAGCCTCTAAAAAAACCTATTACCAGAGGGGGAGTCCAGAGCCCCGACAGGTCGGGGTCAGGTGAGGGCTTGCCCCTCCCAGGTTTATATCCTTCCCCCTCTCCCTTGCAAGGGAGAGGGGGATAAAAGGGGTGCGGGTTTTGATAGGCGCTCCAGGCGTGCCCGGCCCTACTGCATCGGCGAGAAGGGGGCCGGGAAAAGGATCTTGTTCTCCTGGATCGTTGGCGCCATCGGCGATGGGGGAGGCCAGATGCCTCTGTCCACCGCCTCCTGCCTTACCCTCGAGCGCTCTTCGAAGCTCTTGTAGGCCCACATATGCACGAAGTTGTTTACGCCGCCGAACTCCGAGTACCAGCAACCCGCCAGCGGGGACAGCTTCTCCCGCTCGGCGATGGCCCCGCTCCAACCGTCTAGTACCTGGGGTATGACCTCCTGAGGGTACGAGTAGATACGCAACTCGTATATTGGGCCGATATTCCTCTCGCCCAGGGGTGTCATGAAGGGCGCCGGGATGTATATCTCGGACTTCAGGCTGATAATCAAGTCGCTGGTGTCCGGGGGCCATTTGGGGTCCGGACCTTCCTCCGCTCTGCGCCTGACGTCGGCCCTCTCTTCCAGGTCCTTGTAGGGCCAGATTGCGACCAGTTGGTTCAGGGGGCCCACCTCGGTGTACCAGTGGCCGCCCAGAGGTGAGAATTCCTTGCGCCCAGTGAGTTTGGCCGAGAACTGCTTCCAGTAATCGGGGACCACGTGTGTCTTCAAGCTATAGGTCCGTATCTCGTTGATCATGTATCGCTCCTTGCAGGGTGCTGAAAAACCATTTCGCCCATCCCCCTGTCTCCCTTCCTAGCCAGGAAGGGGGAAGAATTTATAGCTGAGGGACACCCCTTCGGCTGCGCTCAGGGACAGGCCCTCAGACTCCCTGCAAAGGGGCTTCGCCCCTCTGCACACCCCATTCTTCATCAGCCCGTTAGGGTTTGCCGGTGTCTGGTGAAAACCACCGAATATCGGGCATCCGGACCACCCCGTTTGCGACTAGTACTTACCTTCGTAAAACTGCGTAAGCATGTGGCCCTTCAGGTCCCGCTCATTCTGAGCCCTTCGGCTAGCTCAGGACAGGCTTGTCGAAGGACATGAGCGGGACTTACTCTCCGCTCGCGGTGAGCCTGTCGAACCATGCGAGCGGAGCAATATAACGCGCTTTTTCCCTAGTAGGTACGGATAGCCGACGTAACCCCCGGACGCCACGCATATCTTAGAGGAGCGGCCCGGAGATGTCTATTCCCAGGGCGGGTTGCCCCTAGACGCAGACGTGTGACGCCCGACGGTGGTACCATACAGGCCATGCCTGCCTTCGGAGCCATGCGTCGCCCTCCCCAAATCTACCGGGGATGGTGGATTGTCGCCACGGTGTTCGCCTCGGCGGCCCTGGTGATCGGTACTTCACAGTACTCCTTCGGAATGTTCGTCAAGCCCCTCAACGACAGCTTCGGCTGGAGCCGCACGCAGATCAATGCCTCCCTGTCCTTTGCAGCCGTATCGGGGCTGGCTGCGCCGTTCCTGGGGCGGATCATGGACCACCACGGCGCCCGCCCCGTTATAGCCGGCTGTCTCACTCTGTTCGGCGTAAGCCTCCTCCTCCGGCCCCTGATGACGGAACTCTGGCACTGGTACGCCCTTAGCATCCTGCAGTTCCTGGGGTTCTCGGGCGCCACGGCTCTTCCCGCCGGGCGGCTGATCGGTATCTGGTTCCAGAGGAACCGGGGCAGGGTCATGGGAATGGCCTTCATGGGCAACAACTTCGGCGGCCTGGTGGTGCCGCCCATCGTCGGCTTGACCATGGGCATCTCATCGTGGCGAGGAGCGTACCTGGGCATGGGCGCTCTGACCCTGGTGGTGATGGTATTCGCCCTGATGGTCATACGCGAGTTTCCGGAGGGCGGTCAGGCCCGGCCGTCCGGGACCGGTTCCGCCAAGTCGGGCAGGACTGGTAATCCCGGCCCCTCGCTGACCGGTTGGACCGTCGGCGAGGCGCTTCGCAGCAGAGCATTTTACGCTATATCCATCGCCATTCTGCTGGGGACATTCACCTATAGCACGGTGCTCCCGCAGGTCTACGCCCATCTGACCAACGAGGGTGTTCCCGACACGACGGCTTCGGTAGCTCTCGGTCTGCTGGCCGCCTTCGGGATGGGGGGCAAGCTGAGCTTCGGCCTCCTGGCCGAGCGCATCACCGCCCGCTACGCCCTCATACTCTGTCTCACGGGTCAGGCGGGGTTTCTCATTTTGATGCTCAACGCTGCGAACCCGGCCATCATGTGGGTATCCGTCCCGCTATTCGGCCTGTGCATGGGGGCCTTCGGCGCTCTCTTCCAGCTCATCGTGCAGGAGAGTTTCGGGATCCGGTACTTCGGGAGCATCATGGGCCTGGTGAGCATGGGCTCCGTCACGGCCTGGGCCGTTGGCCCGCTGCTGGCCGGAGCATCCTTCGACCTCACCGACAGGTATCACACGGCTTTTATCATCGTTGCCGTGATGTTCCTTGTGGCCGCGGCCCTGCTCTGGTCGGCGGGTCGGATCAACCCGGACGAGCGCCCGTCGCATAGGACCACCTGAGCCTCGCTTCACTCCGGTTTCAAACCACACACCAAGGTTGAGGGACGCCCGTACGTCGCCTATGGAGTTAGGGCCACCCGAATGCTATACTCTCGCTCACAGGTCTTCGACCTGTACTTAACATTACGATAGGAGGAGTCTATGGCCACCGTAATGACCGTGACGGGCCCCCTGTCGTCCGATCAGTTCGGCTTTACCTCGATGCACGAGCACATCTTCTCGGACCTGACCAGGGATAACTGGGGCGCCAACAGTATCCTCAACAATCCCGATCTTGCCTATGAGGAACTGATGCGCTTTAAAAACGGGGGAGGTGTGAGCCTGGTAGACCAGACGACTGGTGGGCTGCGAGGCCACGACCACGACCTGCTGCCGGTCAAGCATGCCGTCGCCATTCGTCAGATAGCCGAGCGCACCGGACTGAACATCGTCCTGGGGGCGGGCTGGTACCGCGAGCCGTACTACGAGCAGCGCCTTCACCGTATGAAGACAGACGAGATAGCCGAGGAACTGGTCCGGGACGTCACCGAAGGGATCGAGGGCACCGACGTCCGAGCCGGCATCCTCGGAGAAATAGGGGCCCACTTCACATGGGTCTCACCGGTGGAGGAGCGGGTCTTTCGGGCCGTAGCCCGCGCCCATAAAAAAACCGGAGTCACCATTGCCACCCATGCCCTCATCTGGCCGGTGGGGCTGGACCAACTCGATATCCTGGAGGAGGAGGGTGTG
>PVBE012723282.1_pt1 | contig 13703 bp, 9 predicted proteins | sample 1631181 | NCBI WGS metagenome assembly PVBE01 (sample SAMN08397723, study PRJNA350692) | Marine metagenome, whole genome shotgun sequencing project. | isolation source: water | place: Pacific Ocean | collected 2012-04 | reverse complement strand
TCGACATCGTTATTTGCTGCTCTGAGAACGCGACACACGCGGATGTAGTGGAGGCCTGCGCCGCGGCTAGAGTTAACGTCTGTGTTGAGAAACCAATGGCCTCATCTTTAAGTCACGCTTTAAGAATGGTTCGGGCTTGCCAGTCAGCCGGCACCAAAATGGTCATCAACTGGCCTGCAACTTGGTCTCCAGGAATAAGAAAAGCAAAAGAACTAATTGATCAGGGAGCCATTGGTCAAGTTATACAAGTTAAATGGCGAGGAGGGCATACAGGCCCGCTCGGTCCTGGTGCCACCCATGCTGGAGTGCAGGAATCCGCAGATCAAATGACGGGAGCAGAACTCGGTGCAACTTGGTGGCATCAAGTTAAGACAGGAGGCGGTGCCATGTTAGACTATTGTTGCTATGGATCAATGCTGGCAAGGTGGTACATTGGTCAACAGGCGTTATCTGCTACTGGTATGCGTGCCAACTTGAACAGCCAATGGGGAATGGCAGATGACAATGCAGCGATGATTGTTCGATTCCCCAATGCGCTTGGACTCTTTGAAGGATCGTGGACAACATTAGATCATGGAGTACCGGCCGGACCCATTGTTTATGGTGTTACGGGAACATTAGTTTTGGACAACCAGGGAGTACGGATAGAACGCGGTCAGGACCAGACAAGCATTCATCAACATGATTCACTACCGGAGGGAAGGCAACGAATCTCGGAGGAATTTATCCATCATTTGGAAACAGGCGAACCGTTGCACCAGACTTTGGAAATGATGTTTAACTTAGAAATTATGGCTATTCTAGATGCAGGTATCCGTTCAACATCAAGTGGGAAACTCGAGATGGTTAACAGTCCAGCTTGGCAGATCGGGTAGATAGAAAGACATAAACAGTTGTTTGACACATAAATAATATAGAGGAATTCAAATGAAGTATTCATTTATGAGCTTTTCGTGTCCGGAGCTGACTCTGGATGAGATGTTATCCATGGCCAAAGAATTCGGTTATGATGGTATTGAACCACGGATCAGTTCAAATCATCGGCATGGTGTTGAATTCGACGCTAACCAGAACCAACGAAGAGAAATTAAACAAAAAGCTATCGACGCAGGTATTGCCATTGGTTGTGTCGCGACTTCGTGCCGTTATGCGGACCCTGAAATTAACCAGGATATGGTAAATGATACCAAGGAAGCTATCGATTTAGCAGCAGATATCGGATCTTCGCGAATTAGGGTTTTTGGTGGTAAAATTGGAGATGGGCTAGATAGAATTGCTGCTGTCGATCTGGTAGCCGAGTCGCTTCTATCTATCGCTAATCATGCCAGCAAACGCGAGGTAACCATCTGTGTAGAAACCCATGATGATTGGTGTAATCCAACAGATGTGGCAGCAGTTATGGAGAAGGCCAACCATTCAGCGATAGCCGTTAATTGGGATATTATGCATCCGGTACGACGGGGCTATGCGACCATCGAAGAATCGTTCGAGATCCTAAAGCCTTGGATCCAGCATCTTCACATACACGATGGTTCCACCCAGAAAAGTCTGCTCCCAATTGGCGAAGGAGACATTGATCACAAGAGTGCCATTGAACGGTTATCGACAATTTCATTCAATGGCTACCTTAGTGGTGAATGGATTGGTTGGGATGACCCATATAGAAACTACCTACCACGTGAACTTCAAACGTTAAAACGCTATCAGCACGAATTATAAATGTCGACTGGTGTCGTGGTGCCAGCCTAGTGTGGTATTATACGCCTAGAAAGTTACCCATCCATTCCAAGATCAGGAGAAAAACATTGATAAACTCAAGAGCTTTAATCTTAATCGCGTTTAGTCTTTTCTTATGCATCGTTTGGCAAACTTCAGGTCTATGTGCCATAGAAAACTTAGTTGCAGCTTGGAATTTTAATCAAGGAACTGGCAACACTGTCAAGGATATCTCAGGTAACGGACACAACGGTTCCATTTCAGGTGCTAAGTGGGTCCAAGGCAAGTTCGGCAAAGCATTAAAATTCAATGGGGATGGAGATCAGGTACTCATTCCCCATAGTGATAAACTCAATCTTCAAAAAGGGTTAACAGTTGAGGCTTGGATATACCCTACCGGATGGAATCCTGATTTGAACGCTATCGCTCAGAAATGGGAAGATGGAAGCAACCGAAGACAATATCAGTTAACAGTCTATAAGGAAAAAAATTGGTGGTATGCCACCTGCTGTGGTGACAAATGGAAACCACGTGCAGAGGGACAAATCAACGTCAAGCTCGATAAATGGGTCCATCTAGCGGGAACCTATGATGGCAAGAAACTTCGTAACTACACCAACGGGAAATTAGATATTGAAACTGCAGACATGACGTCAGGTTTATTTGCTTCTGACGTTCCAGTGGCAATTGGTGGTTACGGTCCAAAAACCAAGAAAGTGACTTATGGACAGAACCGACACTTCATGGGAATTATTGACGAAGTCAGGATTTGGGGGAAAGCCTTGAACGAAAAAGAAATTAGAGATGGAATGAAAGGTCCAATCGCCTCAGTAAAAACCAATGGGAAACTGCCAGTAGTTTGGGGAGACATAAAATACCACTAACAGGAACATGCCTAACGTTCTTTATTTGATTTGCTTCATACAATGTTTGAATACCAAGGATTCTTTCTTACGACGCAGTAACTCGATGTTGATTTAATTCCTGCAATAGCCGAGGCATTCTTTGAAACACTTCTAGGAATACCGGCGGCCATCCTCCCACAGCATGATTTAGCCAAAAAGGTATATAAGCGAGATTAAGACCAATGCGATGCTGACTAGAAGTCGTATTGGCACCGGAAGCATGCCACACAGCACCATGCCACAACAAGACTGAACCACGACGGCCAACGGCAGGGATTAAGCATTCGTTCGTTGGGATCATATTTGGGTTACATCTCAGCCGGTGGCTGAAAGGAACCATCAGAGTTGAACCGTTGTTCTCGGTAAAGTCAGTTAGCATCCACATTGTTTGAAATAACCACATGTTGGATGGAAATGGCTCAGACAACCCCAGACCATCCGCGTGAACACTGCCAGCTTTCGCACCTGGCATTATCCATTTAGAACAGGCTTCAGCAAAACGCATATTCCGACCCAAATAGTGACAGGCGAGTTCGAGAATTTGTGGGTGGAGCGCCCATGACCAGCACATTTGGTCATAATTGAGCAATCCCTGCAATGATTGATAACTTTGTTGATTAGGAAAATGTTGCTTGTGTAGCTCAAAATAGCGATCTGCCATTCGATCGGCTTCCTCAACCGGCATGACACCCTCAACAATGCAATAGCCAGTATCATCCAAACCTGCCTTTATTTTCTCTAAATCCACAATAAGCTCTCCTGTAAATTTGATCAGCGAGGAAACACAGATTACGACGAACCAAACTTTCAATCACAGGTCACGGTAAAATCAATACTTTAATCGAGCCATGTTCTTGACGCCCTGCTGCAACTTCAAAAGCCTGGCCAATTTCACTGAGCGGGAAACGATGAGTAATTAACGGCATGGGATTAAGCTTACCGGCTGAAAGCAATTCTATCGCCACTTGGAATTCTTTTTGACCATCTCGTCGTCCATAACAGAATGCCCACGATACAGTAAGCTCACGGCTTCGTGCCAAATGATCACTAAAAAGAATAGGGGACGTGTGCCCACCGACGATACAAATCCTGCCTCTTTTAGCCGCTATCTCCGTTGCTTGCTGTAAGGTATTCGATCGTCCCCCCACAGCTTCAAAAACGACGTTGGCGCCTCTGTTCCCACTCCAACGCTTCACAGCTTCAACAGGATCCGATGTATCAACATTTATAACTTCACAACCCATTAACTCCTGGCTAATCTGTAATGGTTGATCCGGCTTTCCAAGTATAATGACAGATCTGGCACCTGCCAAATCTGCCATTTGGGCGATAGTCAATCCAACTGGTCCACTACCGATAACAGCCACTAGATCCCCTGGCTGTACTGGAACCCGTGAAAGCGCATGCACAGCAACAGCATAGACTTCCGCTAAGGCGCCAGCTTCAAAAGTAACGTTATCCGGTAGAAGATAGATATTTCCAACTGGAGCAACCATATATTCACCAAACCCTCCACCACTATCACTTCCACCGAGATGCTTGAGTTTGCTACAAATATTGTAGTTCCCATTCCAGCATTCTGGACAATTGCCACATGGCACAGTTGGTTCTACAACCACACGATCGCCAACCTGAAATTGTGTTACGTCTTCTGATATTGCTGATACTACCCCCGTCAGTTCATGCCCACCCCTCCGTGGCAAACCAGGTTTAACCGAGGTAGCATGATATCCATGTAGGTCACTGCCGCAAATGCCAGCAGCCCGGACTCTAACCTGGACTTGCCTTGGTTCTGGGTCCGGATTGGAGACTGTTTCAATGCGTATATCCTTGCCACCATAAAAGATTGCTGCCTTCAATTTACATACCCTGTATCGATTTTTCTATCTTGTATAATATGTTTTACTATGACTAGCCAAGGCCGCGCCTTCCAGCACCACGGGAATTCCTGGCTTTTGGTAACGACTGCGAAATTCTGCTAGGGAGATTTTTCACCCGCTCGATCGGTTCTCGCAAGCGGTTCTTTGGATTGGAGCCTGGCGTACATCCGTTCGAGAAGTTGAAGACGCCATACTTTACACGACTTCACCCAACGGTTCAAACGGTCCGTTCCCAACAGATGCTAGACCACCTGATCGAATCCGTCTCGCACCCGCTCTCGCCAAGGGAAACATTTCTTTAGTTTGACGTTTCCACACACGGTCGGTTTAACTCCATAGTCCTACAATTGCCTTTTTGACAATCGCCTCACAACCCACCGCCGGCGGGCCCAGGCTCGGCGACATTGTCTCATGACCCGACCAGCTCGGCAGCGAACCCGCCTCATAACCGCCCTTCGGTCCCAGCGCCAAGGCTTCATCATCCCCCAGGTAAGCCCGACCACCATTTGTCAACGAGTTGACCATCGTCCAACGAAAGGGGGCTACTTTTGCGACCCACAGTTCAATCTGTGCAAATAGTTCATAATTCAGTCCCACCAAGCACCACTCTTCTCCAATCATCACACCATGCACTTCGAATCTCCGTGAAGGTGGAGTGCCGCCACGCAACAGCACCGTTTTAATCTTACCGAGTTGTTTGAGTCGCCGTGCGTCCCTCCTATTATCTTGGAGCAATGACTCGACGAGTTCTAGAGGTGGTAAGGGACGTGTCGGCAATTCCGTTACCACCGTTTTCAGTTTCAGTTTCGTTGACTTTAGAACATTACTTTGCACCATCGCTTGCAATACCGCTTCGCCCAGCTTGTGCCCCGCCGCATCGGCATCGGCATGCGTGCTCCGTAGCGGAAAGCTGTTGACATTCCCACTGCAACCTTGTCCGAACAACGCAATGACATCGTCACCCAGATGTTTATGAATCCGCCTCACTGCAGCCCCAGGAAAGTCAGCGCTAACCAAATTGGAACCATGCGGAACCGTAACCGGATGCGCCGCATGCTCAAAATAAATGGCAATCGGTTTTCCCGTATCGCGGGCATGCGCGGACAACACATTGACCCAAGGAACGGCTGGTCCGTCGCGATTGACGCCCATATAGACCGAACCGTCTGCAGCCGCGAGACGACGGTTAAATCCAACTTGCACCGAAGCCCGGCCCGCGCGCAGATCGACCGGAACCATGTTGCGCTGGGCCTCGGCCACGATCTCGTCGATGGCCTGATGCACGTCGTTATTCCATTGGAGTTCTTCTGGTCGCTCTGCGGTCGGCCCCTTCTCCGTCAGTTCATCCCATTCCAGTTCGTCTGTGTAAGGACGTTCAGGCGTTGGAGTCGAGACTAGCCAGCGCCCGGAATGCGTATGGCTGGTACTAAACCACACTTCATCGACACCTGTCTTCTCTCGGACACGCGTCCGGATTTCGTCGCAACAGACAAAGCCGGCACCGAGAAAATCGCCGGTCACCAACGCCACGGACTTGCCTGTTGCATCGGCAATCACCAGAGCTCGCACAAAGAGAGGATCGTGAACGCCAACATTATTTCGGTAAAAATGGAGAATCTCCATTCCCACAGGTGGGGTGACGTCCCGCTGAGCTGCCCCAGCCGAGAAACCCGGCTGAGGCCGAGCTGCAGATAGCAACTTAGCAGGATTCGCTGAGGCAAGTCCAGTGACACTGACGAGGCTACCAGACTGTTTTAAGAAACGTCGGCGCGGAGTATCGCAAAAGTTATTCATGCATCGGCTCCCAAAGCAATGGTTGTGTCCATGAGTTGTCTCAGAAGGGTTAACGTTGATTCACCTTGGCGAGACCTGAAGATCTGGGTCACATCTTAGCCGGCAAAACGGTCCTTGCTAGTTATGGTATTTCGTGATCCGCAGACACAGCCCAAAGAGATGCAATGGCCTTTTTAATCTGGCTTTCGATTCCAACGGCATAACTACTGTACACACCGCCCACACGCACACCGTGGAAAAATCCAGGAAAGGAACCGGCTTCCATACATTCGGTCTCGGCCCTCAAGGCCGCTTTGACCCCCAAGGCCAGTGCTCGATCTGTCGGAATGTAGCCGATATAGGCGTCGTCCGTGGCCCCCACGACTGCGTTGGTAAAACCGAATACCATTGTCTGTTCGAAAGGCGCCAAAGCGTTAATCCAGAGTTCGTATTCCGTGAACGCTTCTCCTGCCATCGCCACCAAACACCACTCCGATCCCAACATCACGGCATTGATCTCCATGGGCATGGGGTACTGCGTCCCTCTCCATTAGTTCCCTCAAGGCCAACATGGTGTCGCGTGTGGTGTCATCATTGGCCCACCCCTCGCGCGGCGGTTCTTCACCTCCCACAACAATGCGTTCCATCATCTTCTCCCAGCGCTGTACGGTCGGTAGATGGAGATTCAACATAATCGTTTTCGTCCGCAAAGAGATCGCCTTCGCCTTGATAGGAGTTGTCGACTTCAAAGCGACCAGTACGGCCTCTCCCAACTCATTTCCAACGGCTTCCGCATGCGCATGTCCACCCGCGACATGATCGGCGTTGATATTACCACTACAACCCTGAGCGAACATGGTAATAACGTTCTCACCGAGCGACGCGTTCACGCGGCGGACAGCATATCCTGGATAATCGGCGCTGACACCGGGATGTGTCATCGCAATCACCGGATGCGCAGGATGCTCAAAGAGGACAGCGAGCGGTTTTCCCGACTCTTTACGCACCTCGAGGACATTCACCCAAGGGACAACTTCCTGCGTAAAGGCATCACCATAGCGATTATGGGCAATCTTCACTGGCGCACGGCTACGATGCAAGGAAACCGGGACCTGATTGGCCACGGCCTCTTCTGCCGCCTCAAAGATTAATTTACCAACGCGGACCCTCCACTTTGGTGTCGACCCCACACCTCGGCCGTTGGAATGCGTATGGGAACAATTTACCAGCACAAGGGACACCCCAAGTTCTTCCTGAATCTTTTCGCGAACCTCCGCAAACCATGGGGCGATCATGTCGAGGCAAATAATCGCCACCGACTCGTCACCATCATCCAGCAACAACACACGTACAAAGAGAGGATCGTGGACCAGCGGATCTCCCATGAGTTCCGGCACTGTCACATCGCGACGGCTCGCACCTGCGGTGATCGCCAGCGCCTCGCCAAGGCCGAAACTGCCAACACTGCTAAGCAAAAGCAGACTCAGGACCACAGACACTCGCCTGGTCCCAGGCTTGGTTTTTCTCGTCACCATCTCTATCTCCCATGCATCTCGCATTATTCGGATCGCTGTCATCCCTACTCGTCGCAGCACGCGTGATTTTCACGAAACCGCACGACGCTGCGCAGAACTCCTGTGGCCTCACCGCAAAACCTCTGCACGGCTCCAAAGCGATTCAATCGTTTCCTTAATCACAACCTCAATGCCAACCGCATAGGGCAGGCGGACATCTGGATGCGTGGTGGGACTGTGCACTCGCAAAGCATCTCGACAGCTACGCTCGGCCTGCTCTGGATGCTGAATCGACAAAGCTAATGCTCGGTCGGTGGGGACATACGAAACGTAATGTTTTTCCTGAGGATTGGCCACGTCGTTCGTAAAGGCGAAAACCATATTGTGATCAAACGGGCCTAGCGCGTTAATCCACAATTCATATTCAGTGAACACCTCACCGGCCATGGCCACCAAGCACCATTGCGAAGACAGTATCACCGTATTGATTTCCATCGCAAGACCTGGCTGCTCGCCACGATCAAGGATCTCTTTTACGCTTCGCCAAGCTTCTTTGGCGGCTTCATCAGGAGGATCTGCTTGCTGCAACCGCAACCATTCTTCGGTCCAGGCTTCCCGGGTTGGTACACGCAGCGGAAGCATAATCGTCTGGGATCCTGTGGTAAACTTGGTTGCCGTAACCTCCGTCGCTTCTCGCATTGCGGTAAGTACGGCTTCTCCCAGTTTCGTCCCCTCTTTTTTCGCATTTACATACCACCCGCTTCGGACGCTAAACCCTACCGGCTCGGCGTTTGTATTTCCAGCGCAGCCCTGAGCAAACATCGCGACCACTTCATCGCCTAGCGCTTCCTGCAGGTGCTGCACCGCGTATCCCGGAAAATCTGCAGTTAGCCCTTCTGGTGCTTCGAGGGTAAGCACAGGATGGGCGGGATGCTCGAACAGGACCGCAACTTTACCTCCATCCTTTCGACGTGCTTCGAGAACGTTGACCCAAGGGACAATATCCTGACTAAAGGCATCGCCATATCGATTTTTACCCACTACCACCGGTGCTCGCCCCACATGCAGCGAAACAGGCACGCGCTTTTCGTAGGCTTCCGCAACGGCCTCATAAATCAGCTTGCCAGCCGCTTGTCCCCAACGTTCGTTGTAGCCCCGCCGATTATCCTGATGTGTGTGGGAACAGTTGACCAACACCCGCGCCATGCCGAAATCTCGGACAAGTTTTTCCCGGACCTCGGGAAACCACGGACTCACCATGTCGAGGCAGACAATAGTCACCACAGTCTCTCCGTCATCTAACACCAAGACTCGCGCAAAGAGGGGATCATGCACCGCGGGATTACCGAGTAGCTCTGGAATCGTCACATCGCGCCGGCTGGCCCCAGCTTTCATTGCCCATACCGACTCGCTACTGCCGAAGGAAATGCTCACAACAAGGATCGCTAAGAAATGTAGCGGCTTGACAGGCATTACTACTTGCTCTCCCATTGAATCACAATCTCCACCTCGTGACGTTTTGCGGCATGACGGTATTTTACCATCAAGACAGATCGCTCGGGGTTCCACTCCCAGGTGACCAGTTGGTCGTTCGCCGTCACCGCATCTCTCGCTGAGGCAAATATGGGAACTCCCTGAGGAAGATAGATTGCACTTACCCCCAGCGTCTGAAAAGGTCCCGTCGCGTGAAACTTAAGTTGTTGCGATCCTCGTTCAATGTTCGCGATCCGTGAGCCACTGTACAAGAGCGTTGGCTGTTTGGGCAATGGATCGACCCGATATAAGAATGCGTATTCGCCCGTATCGAGACGTTTCATCTCGATCAACGGCAGTTCTGCATCGAAGAGGTCAATGGCCGGCCCTTCCAGGAGAACGTTGTCTTGCGTGGCATAGGCGACGGTATAGGGACCTCGTTGCTGAGAAATGCGATCCCGTGCCTGCCACACCCCCCCATCTCGGCGACTCAAATATTCGGCAACACTTCGAATCACGTTTGCCCCAAACCGTGACCGCGCCAAGCTTTCTGGCGAGATGCCGCAATACAACACCCTCCCTCGGCCAACCCGTTGTTCAAAGACAACTGCCGCCCCCGTTTTCTGGGTTCCATAAATCACCTTAGCTGAACGCACATGATAGGCAAAAACGGGCCCGCCACTCGGTAGGCTAACGAGTTCTCCAAGGCGTTCCACTAACGGATGCGGCTTGCCGACTAACGTCGTGCGAGCGGAATGCATACGCGTTCCCTGCAGTTCGACACCCATTTCTTTCAAGAACTCGTCTTCTGGCCGTGTGCTCGGAAGACAAACTAGGTTGCCTCCCTTCTGGACCCACTTTGCGAGTGCTGCCCGCTCAGTCCTTGAGAGAGGCAGCCAATTAAAAATTACACGATAAGGCTCGAGGAAACTGGCCTCGCCGACTCGTTCCAGAGGTAGCACATCGATCGGCACCCCATCCCGAAGCATCGTGACGCCAATACCCATATGCCCTGTGATGACCTCCTCTAAGTCAGCGTTCTCCCACAACATAGCATCCGACACCAACATGGCATAGGGAGTACTCAGATGGCTTGGATAGTTCCGCAAATCCTGCATTCCCTGGACGACCGCGAGAAAACTCGTTTGCTGTTCTTGAGACGCCTCCTGTACAAAAAAACGATCGGGCCAAGGCATCACCTCGAAACTGGCGACATTCAATAGCGACGACGCAACCACGGTCTGTTCGTACCAGCGTCGATACGTTCGCCAAGGAAAGCCTTCCGAATCACTTTTAGGATCCTGCAAAACGATAAGCTCTTTCTTCGTGCCACGCAGCAGGTTTTGAAAATAGTTGTACTCCAGAAAAGCCTTCTGAAAGACCGCTTCCACATCCTCTCCATCGCGCGTCGGATCGGTCATTTCACTACGCGCCGTGTCTGACCAAACCTGGGCAATATAACCGTCGACTTCCGGAAGTTCCGCAACCCCCGCATGCGGAAAGACCATGGGATTGATCGCGTAGTCAAAAGGGCTGTGAGCTGCAACGAGACACTTAACTTGTGGATCACAGGTATCAGCGTATTTAAAGAGATCACGGAGGTGGTTTTGGTAAAGCAAGGCCATCAGACGCCGGGCCCTCCAACGGGACTCGGCATTCGTTGCAGGATCGACCCACGGAGTTCCATACTCCGTTGTCCAAGCCGCTTTAAAGGCAAAGCTATAACCCGCTGTGGAAAAAAACTCCGGCTCCTCCGCGATAATGGCTTTGGCACCAGCGCGGATGGATCGTTTCACAAAAGCTTTCTGATACCGTTGCCAATGCGGGTTGGGGACCAAATAGGCCCCTTCATCAAACACCCCAAAGTCACTACCATCAGCAGCGCGTTGAATCTCATCTCGATGCGGCAGACCGTCATACTTCCCCGTCACGTAAGCTCCGGTGTAATCTTGGCTACTATTGAACATTACCCAAGGCTCGTAACCCTGAACCACCCAAGACTCAATCTGTCCCTCGATGTCCGTCGTGTGATCTTCGAAATAGATGATGACCACATCCGTGGCAAGATCCCAACGATCGTCATATCCACCAAGTATCTGAAACGAGGTCGTCGGACGCTGTCCCTCTGCTCGGTTCAACGTTTTCTCTCGACTGCCGTTCACTCTCCCCTGCGGGCGAGATCGCGGACTTCTAGCAGACGTCTCTCGTTTTCGAGAACCTCTGTCGATCGGTTCGAGAGCCTGCGCCATACACGCGCTTGACAACAAGCAACAGACGAGCCCTAACAGGCCCCTCCCTCTTCGCTTTTTGCCACGCCATTTATTTTTTAAATGACCAACCGATTTTGAAAACATAACCTACCACAATAGTATTCGGATTATTGTACCCGATAATGATTAACTTTATTTTCATCTAACTCTACACCCAATCCAGGAAGTTCAAGGGGTCGGGCCTCACCTCCTTTTATTGGTAGATCCTGACACAAGATGCTTTCTTCATAATAAAACGGACCAATAATGTCACAGGGAATCTGACTGGGATCAATGCCGGGTGTGGACATTGCTAGATGAATCATAGCCGAACTGGCAATTCCCATCTCCATATTACTTCCGACAGTACAGGTTAGTCCCGCTGCTTCAGCCACTGCGGCAATCTTTCGTGCCGAGCCAAGCCCCCCACCTTTACCTACATAAATAGAAATGACATCAGCCGCCTTGGCTTTAACAACAGTCATTGCGTCTTGCAGGTTGAACACACTTTCATCAGCCATTATCGGCAGGTCAATTTGGCTACGCACGTCAGCTAACCATGCCACATCCAGCGCGGGAACCGGTTGTTCAACAAATTGAATATCAAACTCAGACAACCTTTGGATGGTTTGAATCGCCGTGCTGGGTGACCAACCGCCATTGGCATCTACTCCTAATTTAATTTTCTCTCCGATTGCTTCCCGTACTGCACGTACACGCAATATATCAGTCTCTGGCTCAAGCCCAACTTTAACTTTCATGGCTTGAAACCCGATGCTGACTGCCCAAGCAGCGATTTCCGCTGCTTTCTTTGGCTCTGTGCCTGAAACTGAAAACTTAGTAGCAACGAAATCACGGACTGGCCCCCCTAGTAAGCGGTATACTGGCAGCCCAACGGATTTCCCCAATATGTCCCACAGTGCCATCTCTAGAGCTGATTTGGTGAAGGGATTACCAACAATGGCATTACTAATTTTTATGGTTAACCGTCCTATTTCTGTGGGATCCTTTCCTATAAGTAGAGGTGCGAAGATATTTTTGATGTAGTGTGAAGACGTGACATGATCTTCTCCACTCCAAACAGGATCACAAGAAACTTCACCCAACCCAATAATCCCATCATCCGTAAAGATCTTGACAATAACGAAGGTGGACGAATTCCTGTTACTGCCCAAACTTGAAACAATTGCCAAACTTGGTTTTTTCTGGATTCGAATTGGGATAGTCTCAATATGAGTGATATTCATAACTTCACCGTGGAAAAACAAAGTAAATTGCTGTTACATAGGTTATGAAATGAGCATAATATTGGATCAATCATCTTTGTACGCCGAAAAGCTAGCGCCACCAGCGTTTGACTTCATCAGCAATTTCGTTCTCCAACGGCACACGGCAGGTACGGCGAGCCCTCCGGATACCGGGAGCAGAGAGCATAGGCCCCCCCCAGTAATGTGGACTTGGCTTTTGTGACAAATCCACAGTGACCAAAATCATTTGTTTGTCTGGATCTTGATGATATTCCAGAATTGTGTTGTTTGGTGAGAATCGTGTCTCCTCGATCTCATCCTCTCCGGCTTGATTGCCTCCGGAATCCCAAACACCAGCAGGACAATTGAGACTACTCGCTGCGATAACCAAGCTGTTATCGGAGGCACGAGCATACATCAGTTCACGGTAATATCCAGCATTGGGCAGGAGCAGTAATTCTGCTCCTTTATAGCCTAGTAGCCGTGCTGTTTCTGGAAACCAACTGTCATAACAAATTATAATCCCTACCTGACCGAAATCTGTTTGAAACACGGGCAATCCAACACCAGGTGTCACTCCAAGATCCAATTCTGGATCATAGAGCATATTCTTGTCATAGATTCCAACCAATTTCCCTTGTCGATCGAAAAGCGGTGCAGAGTTGAAAACCAAATCGCCTTCCTGTCTGGCAAAGGTACCACAAACATACATACCCCACTGTTGAGCTTTTGCAGCCATAAATTGACCTGTAGGCCCATCAACGGGTTCAGGAACAGGTGGATCCGACGCATTCTCAGGTAAAAGGTTGCAAAATTCAGGTAACAGTGCAATATCCGCACCTGATTTTCCAGCTGTGTCCAAGAACTGCTCCCAGCGCTTAAAGTCTCCCCATCCCCAACAGCAGGCAATCTGTACCGGACGGGGTGGAATTGGATCACACTTTTG
>PVBE011556972.1_pt1 | contig 13703 bp, 3 predicted proteins | sample 1631181 | NCBI WGS metagenome assembly PVBE01 (sample SAMN08397723, study PRJNA350692) | Marine metagenome, whole genome shotgun sequencing project. | isolation source: water | place: Pacific Ocean | collected 2012-04 | reverse complement strand
CGGCTCGGCGCGCTCTACACGACCGGCCGCGGCCTCCCGCGCGACGACGCCCGAGGGGCCCGCCTGTTCCGAAAGGCGTGCACGGCGGGCCTCGCGAGCGGCTGCAGCAACCTCGGCTTCCTCTACCGCGCGGGCCGCGGCGTCACCCGCAACCCGGTCCGCGGTCTGGTCCTTCTGCGCCGAGGCTGCGCAGCCGGAGACGCGTTCGGGTGTCGGCAATTGACGGTGCGCTGAGCACGTCACTGTGGGGTCCGTGACGGTGGTGTCAGCCGTCTCCGGTCCGCCCCAACCCGCGCGCCACGCCCCGCTCCGACCTCGGCCCGGCGATTGCAGATTGCGACTGCGTGGTCTCGCGCCTGCTCATTTCCGCCCTCCTCGCCTGCGCCGTGGTCGCGTGCGCAGAGGGCGATATCGGCGAAGACGACGCTGGCGCCGACAAGGCCTGCCCGTCGTGCGCCGTCGGTACCCAGCGCTGCGGTGAGGCGGGCGTCGAGGTCTGCGTGGCCGGCGACGTGTGCAACGGCTGGGCACCCGGACCGCCGTGCCCGCAGGGACAGGAGTGCAGCGGCGGCTTCTGCGCCGGCTGCGCCGACGCGTGCGTGACCGACGAGGTGTCCTGCGCCCCCGACGGGGTGCAGCGTTGCGTGAAGGCGCCCTCGGGTTGCCTGAGCTTCGGCCCGGCCACCCCGTGCGCGGCGGGCTCCCGGTGCAGCGATGGGGTCTGCGTCGCCGCCGACGCGCCATGCGAGGACGCCTGCGCCGTCGGCACGCGCACCTGCGCCGACGGCGGCTTCCGCGAGTGCGGCGAGCATGACGACGACCCGTGCCTAGACTGGTCCGCGGTATTCCCCTGCCCGGGCGGGGCGGCTTGTGCGGCCGGGCGGTGCGACGCCGCGTGCGCCGACGAATGCGGGCGCGGCGAGACGCGCTGCGAGGGCGACGCGGTCCGCGCGTGCAGCGACTTCGACGGCGACGCGTGCCTCGAGCCAGGCGCGCCGACCCCGTGCGCCGCGGGCGAGCGCTGCCAGGCCGGCCGCTGCGCGCGCGCCGAAGCGCCCTGCCAGGACGCGTGCGCGGCCGGCGCGACCCGCTGCGACGGCGCGGGCGTGTCCAGCTGCGCCGACCGCGACGGAGACGGCTGCACCGAGTGGGGTGCCCCCGCGGCCTGCCCCGGCGGCCAGCGCTGCGCGGCCGGACGATGCGAGGCGGAGTGCCGGGACGCCTGCGCCGCCGGCAGCACCCGGTGCAACGGCCAGGCGGTCGAGGTGTGCGAAGCCGCCGGAGCCTGCACCAACTGGCGGGCCGGCCTCCCATGCGCGGCCGCCGAGCAATGCATCGCGGGCGCCTGCGTCGCTGCCCAGCCCGAGGAATCACCGACCCTGCTCGAGTGGGCGGTCGTCGACGGATGGCTCCTGCTCTCCTGGTCCGCCATCGCCGCCCCCGGCGACTACGTGCTGCGCCTGACCATGCTCAACGGCGGCGCCGAGCTCGCCCGCCTCGACCGCGTCGGCCCCGGACAGCTCTCGGACGACGGCGCCTTTCTCTACGACGGCTTCCACATCGACGAGGTCTGCGGCGCCATCCGAGCCACCGGCGCGCCACGCGGTGACTACCCGCTCAGGGCGAGCATCTGGCACACCCAATCCCCCGGCGCGGTCGACTCCGCCGACCTCCCGGTCCCCGCCTCCTGCCGCTGACGAGGCTGTCCGCGCCTCTCGCCTCCCACCCTCCTGGGATTGACAGCCTCAACCCACACCGCCACGTTTGCCGATGAGCGTGGGGACGCTCGCGCGGTCTCGTCAGGGGACGACGGCCGCACGGAGCGTGACCCTACGGAGGGCAATTGGGCAGGCCCATACTCGCGCTGTCTTCGCTGCTGGCGATCTTCGTCGTTTGGTGGAGTCTGCAGCCACCCTCGGCGAGGGATCACCATCAGAGCCCCGGTGCGGTCAGCGCCCCGCAGGCGCCCTCGATGCCGAGGACCACGGGCGAACCACCTCCGACGATGCGGTCGGCGGCGAGACCGTCTCCAGCTGGGGCGGTCGGAGAGCAGACCGCGTCGCGGCGATCGGACCGACCCGAGACGCTACGAAGCGCGCCCACGCCTCCGGGCAGGCGCCCCGACTTCGAGCCGACACCGACCCAGGACGCATCGCCTGCGCCCACGCCGGTACCGATCAGCGTCGCCGAGCGCCGCGCCGAAATGGAGGCGTGGCTGGAGCACCAGCTGCCGGGCCTGCACCCGAACCAGAGTCCGGTCGACGCCGTCGCGGGACTCGCTGCCGCCATGGTCCAGCTGCGCGCCGGAGACGTCACCACCCAGCTCGACCAGCGCAACGCGCTCCGGGTCGCCCACGCCCAGGCACAACGGCGCCTGGATGACCTCTCCGGGCGTCTGCCTCCCGCCGGACGAACCCGTATCCGGAAGGCGCGTGCATCCCTGCGCCGCGGCGTGGAACGCGCGCTCGCAGCCAGTCGCCGCTTCGAGCAGGGCGGCGAGTTCGGCGGGCTGCCGGTCAGCGCGATAGCCATCCCGCGCCTCCAGGCGTCACCGTCGATCACGCCTCGGGTCGCCCGGCGGGCGTCCGTCCCAGAGGCCGCCGCGGTACGCATCGACGACGACATCGAACGCGGGGCCCCACCCGAGCCGGCCGACCTGGTGACCGAACCGTCGACCGCCCTCGACGCCGTCGCAGCCGAGCTCGCCACGCCGTTCGAGGCCTTCCGGTGGACCCACGACCGCCTGCGCCCGGAGGTCTACCGCGGAGTACGACGCGGCCCGGAGGCGACCTGGCGCGCCCGAGCGGCCAACGACCTCGACGCGGGCTGGTTGCTCGTCGAGCTGCTCCGCCGTCTGGGCGTGCCGGCGCGCCTCGAGCTGGCACGGATGGCGCTGCACCCCAACCAGGTCACCGCCTTCGCGGGAACCCGAGACGCGCGCCGCGCCGGCTCCGTCCTGCGCGGCGCGGGTGTTGCCGTCGAGATTCGCGCCAACCCGGGCGGCGTGGTGACGTCGGTCCACGCAGACCATTGGATCGTGCGCGCATGGCTCTCGCCCGGCGACGACATGCCGCCCACCTGGATCCACCTCGCGCCGATGCTCAAGCCGGTGCATGTCCCCGCGCCTCCGGAGATCGCGCGGCCCACGCTCGACGACGACCTGCTCTACTCCTGGCGCAGCCCCCTTGACGCCTGGACCGAAGCGCTCGGCGAGCCGCGCGTGCCGGCGTCGACGCTCACGCCTTGGCCGTCGCCGTCGCTCCCGGTCGCCCCGCCTGCGCCCAGGTTGAGCGTGCATGGGCTGGTCCGAGAACCGCCGGTGGGCGAGCACCAGCGACTCGTCGTCGCGCTCGACGACGCCGACCCAGTCACCGTGCGCACGGCAGACCTCGCCGGCGCCCCCCTCTTCGTCGAGACCCGCCCGGCGACGCCCGCAGACGCCGAGATCCTGGAGGCGGCCGGCGGCCTGGAGCACGCGCCGGCCTTCGCGGTCGAGGTCGCGCTCGGCGTCGAGATGGGGGGCGAGACGCTGGCGCGAGGCCGTCCCGCCCATCCCGGAGAACCCGGCCGCGTCACGATCACGGTGCAGCTACCGGGCCTCGGCGAGGACGGCTACGCCTTCCCGGTCACCCACGGCGCCCGGTACGCCGTGGCCGTCGGGCTCGGTCGCGCGCCGCCCCCGCCAGATGCGGGCGATCCGCTGGCGCTCGTAGGGCGGTCCTACTTCCATCGCCTGGCGCACGCCGGCGCCCGCATCTTCGGCCTCTACGGCATGGGCCACGTCACCGATCTGCACCTCGGCCTGGTCGGCCACGAGGTCGAAGTCGTGCGCGCCGCGGGCCTGCCCACCCGGGTGGTCAGGCGTTTCGTGGTGCTCGATGTCCCGCGCGTCGTCACCACGCCGTTCGCGCGCGCTGGCGCGACCGATCCCGAGCGCGAGGCGGAAGCGCTGAAGCTCTATGGTCACCACGCGAGCTGGCTCGAGGGCACCGTCCCGGCACGCTACTTCGGGGGCGAAGGCTGGAGCGCCCAGCGCATCATCGCCGAGACGCGGCGCCGCGGCCTCGACCTGCGCACCCTCGACCTGAACGCGCACCCGCTGGTCGTCGAGATCGGCGACGCCGCCGAGATCTGGCCCGAAGTCTGGGCGCGGCTCGCCGAGGAGGTCACCGCGGGGATCACCCTGCCGGCCGAGCTCATGCGCCTGCTCCGCCTCGAGCTCGCCGCGCGCCGCGTCGCCCGCGTACCGGTGCGCCCGCTCACCTCCGCCGCGTTCCTTGGGTTGCCGGCTCTCGCGGGGGTGGTCAGCGTCGATCCCGACACGGGCGAGGGCGCCTACCTCATCCACCCCGCGCTGAACGGTGGGTTCCTGATTACGGCCAACTTCGACCGGCCGCTCGGAAACTCCGCTGTGAGCTTCGCCGACATCGTTCATCTCCCGCGATGCGGCACGCGCAATGACTGGAAGGCCGGCGTGCAATCGGGCGCCATCACCGTGCGCCTGCGCCGGCTCCCGCATGGTCGCTGCGCGGTCTCCGGAAACGCGGTCGACGCCGAGGGTCACCCGCTGGGCGTCTGCAGGCACCCCGTGGAGCGGCGCGAGCGGGCGAACGACGACTGTGAAGGCCCGCTGGATGGAACACCCGAAGCGGAGGTCGCGCGCGCGGCGGGAGAGAACGTGTGCGACGCGATCGTGCACGTCGAGCCGGTCGAGGGCGCGCCGTGTCGCCTGCGCCGTGACGAAGGGGGCGACATCGTCGTCGACCCCGAGCCCGACTACGACCAATGCGCCCAGACGACGCTGAGGCAGGGGGTACACGTCGTCGTGCTGCTCAACGGGCGGCTCGCGTGGAGGCACTACTTCGACTTCGAGCAGGTCTTCGGCCCCGACCTGCTCGGCTTCGCCCCGTGGCATGAGTCGCTGGAGGCGTACGCCGACCATCGCGGGGACGCCGTGCTCCGCGGCATCCGCAGCGAAGGTGGGATGGGGTTTGCGACGAACTTCTACGCCGACCCGCTCGGCTCGTTCATGCAGTTCCAGTACTTCTTCGACGAGGATCCGCGCCTCACCGCGTTGGGCCGCTTCGACGTGATCACCTACCCGCAGCTGCGGGGCGACGAGTTCGCCGGCAACCTCTCGGTGGGCGACCTGATGTGCAAGGTCGCGCGCAGCGCATCGGGCGAGTACACGATGCTGCGCCGGTTCCGCACCCACGAGATGCCGGGCGAGCTGAAGTACCGTGGCATCGGCCTCGACGACGGCCGCTACACCCACGACGCGCCGCCCGAGATCGAAGTCCCGACGCCTGGCGGCCCACTCACCTTCAGGCGGTCCTACAACTCGTCCGACGCCAACCTGCTCGGCCCGCTCGGTCCAGGGTGGCGCCACAACCACGAGTCGAAGGTGGTCCCGACGAGCGGCGGCAATGTGGTGCTCGTGCGCCCCGACGGCAAGGCGGTCCTGTGGCGGCAGCGTCACCACCGTGGCGACGCCGAGCGCGCGCCCGCCTTCACCTTCGACGGCACCGGCGGCGAGCGCGGCCGACTGCGCCGCTACAGCTTCGAGCAGACGCCGCACCTCGCGTCTCGTCACTGCGAGCCGCGCCGCACGGGCTACGTCTACACCTCGCCTGAGGGGGTCCGGCACCACTACGAGCTATACCGCGCGCGGGCCCGGCAAGCGCGGCCGAGGCGACACACCGACTCGGACTACTACGGCGACCGCACGCTGCTCCCGGACGAGCCCGCCGAGCTGCTGCTCACCCGCGTGCGCGACCCCGCGGGGAACGGCTTCGACTACGTCTACGACCGGAGCACCTTCCGTTTGCGTGAGGTGCTCGCCATCACCGAGGACGCGCCGGGTCACTACATGCTGCGCTTCGACCACCGCACGCGGCCGGTCGACACGCTGCTCCCGGACCTCGGCGAGCTCGAGGTCAACCGCCTGGTCCGGGTCGAGCTGCACCATGCCGCCGAAGGCTTCGCGCCGGTCGAACCCGAAGTCGAGTGCGGTTGGCCCACGCGGCCGCCGACCGCTGCGCGACGCGTCCTGGCCGCCGTCGACCTCGACTACGCGGGCGGGCTCCCGCTCAGCGAGTCCGCGAGCCGGGTCGACCTCACCGAGGGATCCGTCCGGCGCGTTTGGGGCTACGGCTACGGCGACTTCGGCCCGCCGGCGATGGTGCTCAGCCGGATCCGTGACCCGGACGGTATCGACACGACCATCGAGTGGGGCGGCGTCCCTTCCTACCGGCTCCCGGCCGCGGACGGGCGCCATCCTTGGTGGGGGGCCGACGGCGAATGCCGCGCGGAGTCGTCCTGGTGCTCACTGGCGGCGGTCGACTGCCTCGTCGGCGGCCGCGAGATCGACTGGAGCGGTGCGAGCTACCTCCCGCAGGCCCACGTACGACGGGTTCGCGAGCCGGACGGCCGCAGCCTGAGCGTGAGTCACGGGCGCACCAACGACGTGGATCCGGCGAGCTACAACGTCTGTGCCGGCGAGCAGCGCGGATCCGTTGACGTCTGCGAGACGACCGTCGCCGACACCCGAAAGGCGCGCGCGGTCGAGGTCGCCATCGACACCCGCGGCCGCGTCTACCAGCTCGACGACCGCACACAGGTCTGCTGGGGGACCCGCCACGACCGCGTCGAGTCGGTCGAGATCGACGCCGCGGAGGCGATCTCGACCGTGAGCTGCGAGATCCCGTTCCGAGACGATGAGTGCGTCGAATTCGCCGGCGAGCTGCGGGAGATGGGCGACGGCAGCCGCGTCGACATCGAGCGTCGCCGTGGCCTCGACGGTGACCTGCCCGCGCACGGAGACGTCGATGAGATCGAGACGCGCGCCTGGTACCAGCGCAGCGGAGACTTCCCCGGCGCGACCGACCTGGGGCACGAGCCCGACCCGTTCTTCGAGCGCCCGACTCGCTTGGAGCACGTCACTGACGAGGGCGTCGTCACCCGTCTGCACCACGTCTACGAGGCTGGCCTGTTGGTGCTCAGCGAAGGGCCGGGCGGAGCGGAGACCCGCTACGTACGTGGCCCGGATGGTCTCGGCCGTGCGACGGAGGTGCGCACGCCCGACAGCGTGACACGCCTCGACTACGACGAGCGATTCGGACTCCCCACCCGCGAGGTCGTGCACGACGCCGCCACCGATGAGGTGCTGCGTCTCAGCGAGACGGCCTACGACGCGCTCGGACGCGTGGTGCGTCAGACCACCAGCGAAGGCGCGACGATCGAACGCCGCTATCTGCCGGGTATCGACGGCGGCGTGCGGGCCGAGGATACGGTGCAACCCACCGTGGGCGACGCGTTCGTCCGAGTCCGCGAGGAGGATCCGGTCGGGCGCCTCGTACGCGAACAGAGCGGGCTGCCGGGGCACACCGTTCGCTACGTCTACGACGTCCTCGGCCGGTTGGCCCGAGAGGTCGAGTCCAACCCGGCGCTTACCACCCACATACGCTACGACGCGCGCGGCCAGATCGCAGAGCGCACGGTCGAGCAGGACGAGCAGGACACACGGTTCGCGTACGACGACGACGGCCGGCTCGAGACCGTGACCGCGGTCGAGGAAGGGGCCGAGACCGTGGTGCTCCGCCAAGCCTACGACGGTTTGGGGCGGGTCGTGACACGGGCCGGCGCGACGGGATTGAGCACACAGATCCGCTACGACGTCACCGGCGCCGTCGCGCGAGTCGAGCCGCAGGACGCCCCGGCCGCGGCGGAGGCGTGGGGCCGCGATCGATACGGCCGGATCCGCACCCACCGTGCGCCCGGCCAGGGCGAGACCGAGTTCGCGTACGACGCCCTCGACCGACTGGTCGGCGAGATCCGCCCCGATGGCGTGGAGACGACCTTCGAGCACCGCGAGGACCGGTCGTGGCCAGTCGGACGCCGGACCCCCGCGCTCGGCTTGACCGAGACGCTCGGCTTCGACGGCGTGGGCCGGCCGCTGTCGCGCGAACGCCAGCTGGAGGTCGCGGGCCGGACCCTCCGCCAACACTTCGAGTGGCGCTACTCCGCGCCCGACCGGTTCGAGCGGACCGCCTCCGATGGGGAGCGCACCCGGATCCGCGTCGTGCACAGCGACGGCCTCGGCCGGGTCGTCCGGATGACGGATGGCGGCCTGGAACACGCGTACGCGTACGACGCACAAGGCAACGCCACGCGCTTCGGTGAGCCCGGGCTCGACCCGTTTATCGCGCGCTACGACGGGCGCGGGCGCATGGTCGAGCTGACCGACCCGACGGGCATCTCGACCACGTGGAGCTACCGAGGCCTCTCGCAGACCGACGTCCAGCACACGGGCGGAACGCGGACCCACGAACGCAGCGATGCCGTGGGCCGTGGGGTCTTGTCCTGCCGTCCGGGGGTCCCGTCGGTCGACGCGGCGGCGTGCCCGGTCGGGATCCAGGCGGCCACGCAGGTCGCGTACGACGGCGCGTTGCAGCGCTTCACGGACGCCGCCGGCCGCGCGCGCTCCACGACGTACGACGGCGCCGGCCGACCCACGCGCCTCACTGCAGCGGGCCGCGGGGTCACCACCTGGGGCTATGCCGAGGATCCCGGCGGCGGCCTCCGGGTCGCGATGCGCGACGCGTCGGGTCGGGTCGTGTCCGAGGTCTACGATGCGATGGGGCGCCTCAGCGCGCGCGAGGTGGAGGGCGCGCCGACCCTGTCGACGGCGCTCGACTGGAATGGCGCGACTCTGCGTGTGTCGAGGCCCGGCGACGACGTCCTGACCGTGGAACACGACGCCGACGGACGCCGGTGGCGGCAGACACGCGGCGACCATTCCGAGGCGCGCAGCTACGACGGCTTCGGGCAGCTGGAAGTGATCGTCGACGGCAGCGGGCGGACGACCTCGCTCGGCTACGACGACGCCGGGCGCCTCGCGCGAATCACCCGCCCGGACGGGAGCGAGACGACGGCGCGGTGGCGTGAGGGGACCGAGCGGGTCGAGGCGATATCGACGCCGTCAGGGGTGACCGAGACGCGCACCACCGACCGGGCCGGGCGCATCACGGGTCGTAGCTGGTCAGTCGGGCCGGCGCTCGTCTCCGTGGAGCGGCGCGCGTACGACGCTGCGGGCCGGCTCGCGTCCGTCTGGCGACCCCGCGACCCGACGGCCCAGGCGCCAGCGCCCGACGAGCTTTGCCCGGAGGGGGCGACGTGCCTGGAGTACGGCGCCGACGGCGAGGTGAGTGGAGCGACCGACCCGGGCGGGCGACATATCGCGTGGAGCCGTGACCCGACGGGAGCGCTGAACGAGGTCACCGTCGGGCGCCAGACGACGCGGGTCGAGCGGGACGCGGCCGGGCGGGTGTCCGCCGTCCACCTCGGGGAGCATCCGCCGACGCGGCTCCGGCACGACGCGCTGGACCGGATCGTGCGGACGGTCGATCCGGCACGGCACGTCAGCGACTTCGAGTGGCGGCCCGACGGGCGGATCGCCATCGCGCGCTACGGCCGGCTCCGGGTCGGCGACGACGCTGACGCGGAGCCGGTGCCGGACGCGGTCGGCCAGGCGGAGACCCACTTCACGTACGACGTGCGCGGGCGGGTGTCTGAGATCGTCGAACACCACCCCGGCGAGCCGGTCGCGACGACCGTCGGCTACGACACCCTCGATCGCCCCACCACGCTGGTGCGCGCCGGGGAGCAGGTGGCGGAGCGGGCGTACGACGCCGCTGGCCGGCTGACGCGAGTCGTCGTACGGGCCGGCGCACAGCCCCTCACCGGCGACCTCGGCTACGACGAGGCGGGCCGGATCGACACGTTGCACGTAACCGACGGTGACGACGGCGAGCGGCGCTTGCGAGGCCGGTTCACGTGGAGCCCCGACGGGCGCCCGAGCAGCGCGCACATCGACGGCGTGACGGCGTGCTACCGCTACCACCCGGACCGCAGCCTCGCGTCGGTGGGGTGGTACGAGGAGGAGGTCGACTGCGCGGAGGCCGAGGTCCCGGAGGCGGGATACGCCTATGAGCAGGGGCCGAGCGACGGGCGCGGGCAGCCCAGCTGGATCCGCCAGACCGTGACCTGGGCGGGCGAGCGCGAGTCACGAACCGACCGGCTGCGTTACGACGACGACGGGCGGCTCGTCGCCTGGCACCACCTCGAAGCCGTAGAGGCCACCTTCGTCAAGTACGACGGCGCGGGCCACCGCCACCAGCTGTGGACCATGCCTTGGAGCGATGCCCGCGCCGAGCTGCCCGAGCGACATCCGGCGGGCGCGGCGACCGTCCACCGCATCTGGCACCAGGACGCGACGGGCCACCTCACGCAGGTGCAACACCGCGTCGACCGCGGCGACCTGTCGGTCGACACGGACGACGCCGGTCACGTGCTCCGTGTCGGGCGCCTCGAGCTCCCGCGGGACGCCCGAGGTCGCCCAGCTGGGGACATGCATGACCACGAAGGGCGGCGTGTCCGAACTGGAGAGATGCGCTACCTGCGCGACGCCGCCGGCGCACTGCGCGTCGTGGCGGGCGGTGGCCATCTTCGGCAGTTCCTCCCCGAGCTGCCTGGCTTCCAGCTCGTGGTCGACCGGATCGGCGGCCGATACGAGCTGTCGCTGCGACGCCCCGACGGAAGCCACCTCGCGGTGCTCTCCACCGATCCGGACGCCGGCCCGGGCGAGGCGCTCGGGACCGCGCTCTACGATCCGTTCGGCGCTCCGGAAGAACATGCGGCGCCCCGCAACGAGTGGCCCAGGACGTACGGCGGGTATCTCCGCTACGACCACCTCCGCCGGTCGCCGCTGCTGCTGATGGACGCGGGCGCGCGCCTGTACGCCCCGGAGTGGGGCCGCTTCCTCGCCCCGGACCCGGTCGCCCAGAACCCGACCGACCCGCGGAGCGCCGACCGCTTCGGCTTCGCGAGCGCCGACCCGATCCGCTACAGCGACCCCGACGGCCGGCTGCCGTTCCTCGTCGTGTGGGCCATCTCCGCCGCGGTCGGCGTCCTCGTCGACTACGCCATGCACGCCGGCGGCAACGATCCGCGCCCGTTCGATTGGAGCCGCTCGATCCTCACCAACGCTGCGACCGGCGTCCTCTCCGCCGGCGTCGGCGGCCTCGCGCGGATGGGCGCCATCGCGCGGCTGGCCACCAGGGCCCGCCCGGCCTTCCGAGCGGCGGCCGCGTTCAGCACGCGCGCCAGCCTCGACGCGTTCGCCACCTACAACATCGACCGCAACCTCGGGCACAAGACGTCGCTCACCCAGGCCTACCTCGGCGCGCTCGCCGGCGAGACCCTCGGCGCCGGCGTCGGACGCGCCCTCGGCCGACTGCGACCCGCGTGGCGACCCGACGCCCCGGCGGCCCCCCACGGCCTGGCCGCCGCCGACGCCGACATCGCGAACGCCAGCGCCCGCGCGGACCGGACCGCCCGAAACCTCGCCGACGCGCAGCACAGCCCCACCGGGCCCTCCTGCTCGCGGTGCTTCGCCGCCGGGACCCTCGTCCTCACCCCGGACGGCGCCCAACCCATCGAGACGCTGCGCCCGGGCGACACCGTCCTGTCCACCCGCGCCGCCGCGTCATCCGCTGCGCACCAGGTCACGCTCGAGGTGGGCGCCACCGCCACCCGCTCCTGGCGCCACGTTCAGGCCCTGCGCGATGACGCGTGGCTCGGCCGCACCGGCGCGAACCAGGGCTGGATCGCCATCCACGACGGCGGCGCCCGACCTGCCCGCGTCACCGATATCCAGCCCGCGCCTGCGCCGCGGCCCGCGGCGACGCGCGCCGCCACCGTCACCGCCACCCTCACCTTGCAACGCAACGACCTGGTCCAGGTCCGCACCACCAGCGACCTCCTCACCGTCACCACCGATCATCCGCTCTGGTCCGCCGACCGCCAGGATTGGGTCGATGCCGGCGACCTCAGCCCCGGCGAACGCCTGCGCACCCTCGACGGCACGGCCACCGTTGTCCGAATCGACCCCACCCCGGGCCTGCTGACCGTCCACAACCTCGAGGTCGCCGGCGACCACGTCTTCTACGTCGGCCACGAAGGCCTGCTCGCCCACAACGAGGCCGGCGTGTGCCCCCTCGTCGGCCCTCCCGTCCACGAGGACAGCGTCACCGACCACATCGGCAGCACCGGTTACACCAAGGGCGAGATCCAGGCCCCCGCCAGGGACTTGCAGCCCGCGCCAGGTGCGGCCTTCGTCTTCGGGAGTCTCTCCAGGCGAACCCGCGGCATCACCTACGACCGGGAGTGGGCCGCCGACGTCTGGAATCACCACAACTTCGCTCGCGGCAACGAACTCGAGGAGTTCCTCGCGAATACGGAGCTCCACAATGCCGGGTTCGGGCACCTCGGGAAACAACACGGCGGGTACTTCCCTCTCGTCGACTTCGTGCGCGGAACCACGCTGCGAAGCCTCAAGACGACCAAGGGCTCGAAGAGCGCGCTCAGGGCATTGAAACGCCACATTCGCCGGCTCTCCCGGACACAGAAGCGCGGCGGATGGACAGTCGGTGGTCAAGCGGCGAGCTTCGAACTCGATGTCCGGGTGCCGAGAGGTCAACGCGGCCACGTGCTAGAGACCCTCGAGCAATACGGCGACCTGCGCGGCATCCGAGTGTTCGTTGCCGAGTTCTAGCGTCGCGGCTAGGGTCGCAGCGTGAAGAGACTCCTGATCACGGCCTCGTATCTATACGGTGACACGACAGGCGTTCACATGGCCCAGTTGGTGCGTCGCGGGTTGCTCTTTGAGCCGACGCGTATCGAAGGCGAGCAGCTCCGCACGATGGGGCGTCGCTACAAGGCGGCCCGCGACCTCGCAGCATTGGACAAACTGGATGGGCCCGTGAGCGTGAGCCTCTACGGCGGAAAGGGCGACGAGCTGTTCCTAGACGCTGCCGAGGTGCCGCGGTGGAACATGGGGGCACTGTATTGGAAGCTACCTGATGATGTGTTGTTTCCCTCCGAAACCGTGGAATGGATGACCCGACTCCCTGGCTTCACCGCTGCCTACGCCGGTGATTGCGATGACGCGCTCTGGCAATCGCAGCGCGCCATTCAGAGCTACGAAGGACGTCGTCCTCACGAACATCTCCCCAAACGGTGGAACGGATGGGAGTGGGAGATCGACATCAGCGTGAACCCCGGGCGCAGAACCCTGTTCCCCGGCTTCTGGATCTATGCGGCTTGGCGCATGTGGTTCGGGCCCAACACCTACCCATTCCTGCCCGTGGAACGCCTGCGGTCATTCCCCCACGCCGAGCGCATCGAGGCGCTCGACGGCGGTGTGACCTTCATCGAGCTCTGGAGCGACCCCGACGACGTCGCGACGCCGCTCGCACGCGAGCGCCAACGGCAGTTCCGTGAGTGGATGGACCTCGACGGCCTGGAGGATCGCGCCGACGAGGTGCTCCAGGAGGTCCTCCCCGCGGACCCCGCGTTCGCTCTCGACTACGGGGACCAGGGGCACGGGGGCTGGGCGCAGATCACGACCTGGCTCGATGCCGAGCGGAAGCCCATCCGGCGGTCTGAGGCGGTCTTCGTCCACCGCCGGGCGTTCACGCAGCGCGGCGACACCGTATGGAGCGAGACGGCGACAGTCGACCGCTCGTAGCGGGGACCGGGCTGCCGCTCGGCGGCGTGCGTCAGATCACAGTCCCGGGTTGTGCGATCCGGTTGACTGACCTCAGCATGGAGTAGTTTCACGGGCTGTGGCGCGGCACGGTTCT
>PVBE010912799.1_pt1 | contig 13703 bp, 13 predicted proteins | sample 1631181 | NCBI WGS metagenome assembly PVBE01 (sample SAMN08397723, study PRJNA350692) | Marine metagenome, whole genome shotgun sequencing project. | isolation source: water | place: Pacific Ocean | collected 2012-04 | reverse complement strand
TCCGGGATGTCCTCCGTGTCGCCGCTCACGTATACCCGTTTGCCGCCGAAGGTCATCACGTAGCCGTTGCCGCGTCCCTTGTTGTGAAACCGCAGCCGCGCTGCCGTCAGGTTGTACATCGGCACCGCCTCGATCTTCACGTCGAGTTTCTCCATCAACTTGCCATTGGCCAACGTAGTAATCCTTTTCTTTAGCTCTTCCGGTGCAAGCGCAGCCACAGCCTCGGGAGTGATGACGACCGTCTTTTCTTTCACGATCTCCGTAAGGGTATCCTTGTTGAAGTGATCGCCGTGGATGTCAGTCACCAATACGAGATCCGGCGTGCCGTGCGACTTGAACGGTGCCACGCCGCCGACCGGATCAACAAAAACCGTCTTGCCGTTCCACTTGAACACCACTGTGCCGTGCCTGACCGGATGCACCTCCAGGTTGCCCTTTGTTGTCTTGATCTTGTCGGCGGCTTGGGCCGTGAGTACGCCAGCCAAAGCCAGCCCAAAAACGAATCGAGTCATTGTTTTCATGCCATATACTCAAAGAGAGTCCGGTGAACCCTAACGCTTGGCCAAGGTTTTGGTCATCTTACAGACTTGGCCAGGGAGCGGCGTCTCAGGAAAATAATCAGTGCAATGCCTATGGGTAGCAAAAAAAGGCTGAGCTGCTGCCCCGGTTTCAACCAGTCAAACCACAATTGGCTCGCCGAGTAGTCGCCCCGGAAAAGCTCGACCAGAAAGCGGTTGACCGAGTAGCCCACAAGATATACGGCGAACACCTGCCCGTCGAAGCGCTTGCGCCGGTACAGCCAAGCCAGCCCGCCGTACAGGGCCACGTTCAGCAACGCGGCATAAATCTGTGTCGGATGGACGTGCAACGAGTGGGTCGCATCGCCCGGCGCTTGGCCCAGCGCGTCGAATGCAGGGCTATACGCCGGGAATTGGATGGCCCACGGCAGGTCACAGGCCGAGCCAAAACAGCAACCAAACATCAGGCAGCCCAGGCGGCCCAGCGCGTGGCCAAGCGGGATGCTCGGGGCAAATGCGTCGGCGATTTTACATAGAGGCTGTTTGCCGTGCAGCCGAGTGTAAAGGATCACCGCCAGCGCCGCGCCAATAAAACCGCCGTAAAACACCAATCCGCCGCTCCTAAAATCAAGCACCTGCGAGAGCGGGTTGCCGGCGTATTGATCATCCCAGTAAGTGACCACGTACATCGCCCGGGCACCGATCATGGCAGCAATGATGATCCATACGCCAAGATCAGAGATGACTTTGCTATCAAGCTTGTCGAGGACACAGCGGCGACTGGCGGTCCAAAGGCCGGCAAGAAAACCGCCGGCCACAAGGATGCCGTACCAGTAGATTGCGAAACCACCAATTTTGAAGGCAACGGGTTCCATTTCGCCGCTCAGCGCGTGGTGTTCGTGACCACGGTTTGGCGAGGCGCGGCTTCATCCACCAAGCCGGGCGGCAACGGCGGCGCAGCCTGTTTCCCGAAGCCGGGCGGTAATGGCGGCATCTGTGTCACGAGTATCCGCCATTTTTTGCGTTCGCCCTCGTTCATCTCGTTCCAGCGCTCTGTGTTGCGGAAGAAGGTGGCTCGGTCGCTTTGCGACTTGCTGGCGAGTTTGTCAAACGACTTGATGACCAACTCCCGCTGGGTGCGCGACATCACTTTGAACTGCGCCAGGCTGGCCTCCATCCGAAGCCGTTCCCGGCTCGAGAGAAGACGGAGAGTGCGCTCCTGCTCAGCGACTGGCATGTCGAAAAACTGGTGGAACTGGTGGGTCATCCATCGGCGATCCGATCTCGGTTTTTCCCGCCAGTTTTTAAGGCGCCCCTCCAGCCCTTCGCGCAGGCCAGTTGGCATTTTTTCCATGTGATTCGTCAGCGCAACGCGAGATTGGCGGCCATGGCCGAAGCTGGAGAGGTAGCGAAAAAACGACTCGTTCTTGAGCAGGTCGGCGCGGACACCGTCGTCGAGTTGATCCCAACCGATCAACCGCTGCTCAATGTCGGTGCGAAACCGCTCCGGGACAGAGGCCAGCCGATTGACCCGGTCAGCTTTCGTTGCCTTCATGAGCGGCATCAGGTGCCAGCGGAAATCCAGTGCGTCGAGTTTGCGGTTGCGCTCGGCCTCCGACATCGCGGCATATTCGCTGACCTTGGCCTGCACGATTTTGCGGTGACGCTCGGAGGAAATCTTGAGCTTGCTCACCGCCGCCTCGCGCTCGGTTTCGGGCAGCGAGACGATTTTATTGAAAACCGCAAAGGGCGAGTCCGCAGCCAGCGCACCGGCGACCGCACCCACCGCCAACGTTGGCAGCAGGATCAGGCGGACAACTGTGACTCGCAAATTCATGAGGTCACTTGAGGGCGGCCCAGAGTTCCTCGTCGATCGGATCAGCCTGGGTGATGGCTTCGATGGCGTCGAAGTCGGCCAAAAAGCCGGGGGTCACCTCAGCAATGGACGCAACGACCGCCGCCATCTCGGCGCGGCTCTGGTTGCGGTGCGACTGGTAGCCAATGCCGCAGACCACCATGGCGAGCGTTGCCGCAGCAGCGATCTGAATGGGCCGAAACTGCGGTGAGAGAAGTTTCTGCCACCACGCTTGGCCAAGCGCCGGCGCAGCCGCCTCGGCACGGCGGATTTCGTCCAGCACGCGAGAGGTGAAGTTGGTCGCGACCGGCGCGTCGGGCAGCGTTGCCAGCAGGCGGTCGAGCGCCTCCAACTCGGCCTGTTCGGCGGGGTTCGCAGCCAGCCAACTCTCCAACTTGGCCAACTCGGCACCGGTCAAGTCCCGCTTGCTCGCGGTCTGCAACAGAATTTCAAAGTCAGATTGATTCATTGTCGCCTTCCCTTAAAAACCAAGATTACAAAAAAGTTTTGTCGTTCGGTCATTTTTTCTGCCATTCACCTGATTGTAGGTACGGTTTCAGTCGTTTTTTGAGTTCTGCCCGGCCACGGAAAATGATCGATTTCACCGCCGTCAACGAGATTCCACCCAGCACATCGGCGATCTCCTCGTAGCTGACGCCGCCTTCGCGACAGAGCTGCAACGCGGTGCGCTGTTTTTCCGGCAGGCCCATCATCGCCTCCTCGACCTTGGCGCGCAGTTCGGCGCTGAGCGCGGCATCGACCGGGACCGGGCTGGAGGCGTCCTCCACCACACGCAACGGCTGGGTGTCGTTGTCGGGGCGCGGCTCGTCGAGCGAGTCGGCCGGGTGCCGAGTGCGCCGCCGGATCTCGTTCAACCCCAGGTTTCGGGCGATGGTGAAGAGCCAAGTGGTGAATTTGCTGGCTGGTTCATAGCGTTCGCGGGTTTTCCAGACCTGAACGAAGACGTTCTGAGCGATGTCTTCGGCCTCGACGATATCGTTGATCAGTCGGTACACGAGGTTCATCACCGGCTGCTTGAACTTCTCCACCAGCGCCTCGTAGGCCGACAGGTCTCCCTCCTTCACCCTCAACATCAGGGCCACGTCGGGATCGTTCCGGTCAACCATGCCGGGGAAATCTAGGTTACGCTTGACCAAGCGGCAAGGTTACGGGTGGTCCAAGTGCCGCCTTGGCCAAGCGGAATTGTTTCGGTGGACTTGCGCGGCTAGACTCCCGCTGCGTGCCGGAAGATCCCACAGACCCGCCCGCCAACACGGAGTTGTTGTTGGCCATCCCCAATGACAGTTCCCTTGCCGGGGAGCTGCCAAGGCTCAAGCGTTTCCTCAACGCGGAGTCGGCCCGACTGCAGCGTTGGCATCATGACGGCGGCAGCGGGCGCGAGGTGTGCCTTGGCCGGGCACAGATGCTCGACGCTCTGTTGCGGAGGTTGTTCGACTGGACACTGGCAACCTTCGAACTGCCCGGTAGCGCTCGAAAACTTCAAGTCTCCCTCGTCGCAATCGGCGGCTACGGCCGCGCGGAGCTCAACCCCCACAGCGACGTGGACATCATGCTGCTGCACGACGGCTCGATGCCGAACGTCAACCGCGTTTTCACTCATCCACTGCTCGAGAAACTCACCGGCCCCGGCGGCTTGATCTACACGCTGTATGACCTCGGACTGAAGGTCGGCCACTCGGTGCGCAACATTCAAGATGCTATCAACGTCGCCAACAACGACATGCAGACCAAGACGTCACTGATCGAGTCGCGCCTCATCACCGGCGACGCCGCGCTGTTCGGGCAATTCCAACAGCGGCTCGAGACCAAGTGCGTCCGCAACCACGTCGATGACTACCTGCAAATGCGGATCGGCGACCAGGCCGCGCGCCGCGTGAAATTCGGCAACTCCGCCCTGCTGCAGGAGCCCAACATCAAAAACGGCTGTGGCGGCCTTCGCGATTTCCAAAATCTCCTGTGGATGACGCACTTCAAGTACGGAGCCCACACCCTCGAGCAACTTGAGACGGAGCGAATGGTTCGCCCAAACAACCGCAAACAACTCGAGGTCGGTTACGATTTCCTGCTGCGCACCCGCAACGAGCTGCATTACCAAACCACGCGACAGGTGGACGATCTCCCCAAGGCCCTCCAGCCCAAGGTCGCCTGGCAACTCGGCTACAAGGACCGCTCTCCGGCGCGACGTCTCGAGGCGTTCATGCGCGACCTGTACACGCATATGCGCAGGATCCACCTCATCACCCGCATGGTCGAACGCCGCTTGGCCCTCCGACCCAAGCCGATCCACCGGCTGTCCTCGATCCGGTCGTTGTTCGGCGGCGGCAAAAAGGAGAAGACACTTGACGGTTTCAATATCATCGACAGCGAGTTAGTGCCGGTCTCATCGCGCGTTTTCCGGGATCAGCCGCGACGGCTCATGCGCGTTTTCCTTCATGCGCAACAGCGCGGACTCAACTTTCACCCCGACCTCACGCAGTTGCTCCGTGACAACGTCTCGCTGGTGGACGATGACTTCGTCCACGACCCCGAGGTTCATGAGACGTTCCTCGAGATTCTCAACCAGCGTGGCAACGTCGCCCCTGCCCTGCGCGCCATGCACGAGGTCGATTTGCTCGGCCGCTACATTCCCGAGTTCGGCCGCATGACATGCCTCGTGCAGCACGAGTTTTTCCACGCCTACGCGGCGGACGAACACACGCTCGTCTGCCTCGAGAGGCTTGATCAGGTCTGGGATGCGTCCAAGCCGCCGTACTCCCAGTACACCCACATTTTGCAGGACATCGACCTGCCCTTCCTGCTGTATCTCGCCCTGTTTTTGCACGACACCGGCAAGGGCATGGAGAGCGGCGACCACGTGAAAGACGGCACAGTCGTCGCCTTGCGAGTCGGCGAGCGGCTTGGCCTCACACTGCGCCGCTTGGCCCGGCTGAAGTTTCTTGTCGAGCATCACCTACTTATGGCCGAGGTGTCGCAGCGGCGCGACATCGACTCACCAACGGTCATCCGTGATTTTGCCGAGACGATGCAGGACGAGGAAAACCTGGCCATGCTCACCCTGCTGACGTTCGCCGATTCGCTCGGCACCAGCAACAACCTGTGGAACGATTTCAAAAACACGTTGCTGCAAACGCTCTACCACCTCGCCGGCCGCCGGCTCGCCAGCGGAAAGAACTACGAACAGGCGGAACAACAGCGCTTGGCCAAGCTCATGCAGGAAGCGCGGGAGCAGTTGCCGCTGAAGATTTCCAACGAGGAACTCGAGGCCCACTTCGAACACCTCACGCCTCGTTACTTCCACACCCACTCACTGAAACACATACACATCGACCTCACGCAGGTGAACCGCTTCCTCAAGCGCGTCGTCAACGGCACCGGCCCGAAGGTGCTTGAGCCTGTCATCGCCTGGCACAACCAGCTGGCACGCGGCCATACTTCTGTAAAAATCTGCACATGGGATCGGCCAGGGCTGTTCACCACCATCTCCGGCGCACTGGCCGCAGCGGGTTTGAACATCCTGAGCGCACGCGTCTTCTCGCGCGGCGACGGGATCATCCTCGACACCTTCCTTGTCGTGAACGCTCACACCGGCGGCTTGGCCAAGCGTCCCGAGCGCGATGCATTTAAAGAATGGCTCACCCAATCACTGCTACCGGACAAGTCGACGGAAGTTGAGACACAACTCGACGCCTTGGCCAAGCCGGACGACGACGGGGAATGGCAATGGCCAACGCGCATCCGCATTGACACCGAGTCAGCCGAGTCGCGCACCATCATCGAGGTCGAGTCCGGCGATCGGCTGGGCCTTCTCCATCGCATCTCCAAAGTACTCACGCAGCACGGGCTCAACATCCACGTCGCACGCATCAGCACCGAGAAAGGCGCGGCGATCGACACCTTCTACGTCCGAACCGCTCTCGGCAAAAAACCAACCGATGAAAAACTGCTCCAGCAAATCAAATCCGACCTCAAGGCCGAACTCAGTAAGCAGTCGGCAATGAGCGGTGAGCAGAAAAGGAACACGAATTTCACGAATTAAATCATCTGTGCCCGAACCTGAAATTCCTCAGATGACATAATCGAGCGGGTTTTCGAGCGGCCCCTGCAGGTCGCGCACACGGTCGCACAGGTGAGCCACGCTTACCCCATCCAGCACACCGACAATCGCATCGCGTACCTCTTGCATCACGCTGCGGATTGCGCACTTGGCCTCATCCGGGCACGAGCAACGCTGGTAATAATTCGCGCTCACACACCCCACCGGAGCCAGCGGCCCCTCCAAGTGACGGATGATGTCCGCCAGCGAAATCTCGCCCGGCTCGCGCTGCAAACGATAGCCCCCCGCCACCCCACGCTTGCTCAAAACAAAGCCGGCCGACTTTAGGTCATTGAGAATCTGCTCCAAAAACCGGCGCGGAATATTCTGCTGCTGCGCGATATCCCGGATACGCACCACACCCGAGCCGTGGTTCATTCCCAGAACCAACAGCGCCCGCAAAGCATACTCACCCCGTTGCGACAATTTCATGCCAAGGCGGAAACTAAAATCCCGATCGATTCAGTCAAGTATTGTTTGAGAGACAATTCAATGCCAATTGATGATGAAGCCCTGTAAAGAAACAAAGTGCCTGGGCAAGCGGTTAGATGATTGGGTTTGGAGGGTGTTTTCTTAGGTGTGCTGAAATTGAGGCAACATCTTTTTCTTTAATGCCAAGAGCGATGATGATTCCGGCCACGACGGAGTAGGTCGGGCCAAGAATCCAACCCGCTATGGGGATCAGTAAGATCAAATTTCCAAAAACTGAGAACACAACGATGGTCAGGAAATGTTTTCGCATCAGCCGAAAACTCTCCATGCCAGTCAATCCAGCCCGGTCGAAATAAGGGTCGATAAATCCGATGCCAATGAGGAACATTTCGATGGGGAAAATCAGAACCAACGCTGCTACTCCCCCGATTACAGGAATGATGTTTGCCAAGAGATCCACGATCAGCAAACCAATTGTCCCGAGAATGGTGATGATGAAAACCACAATCACTCTCTTTAGCAACTGCATGGTCGAACGACTGTAATCAGCCTTCTTTCCTCTGATGGACAACTCAACCTTCTCTGCAAGGTCATCAAGAAAGAAGGAGTAAAAGATTAGCACTACGGTGCGGTAGGAGATGAATCCCAGAAAACCGACCAGAAGAAATAACAGGACCTCCAGCGTCCACTCTAACCATCCGCCCTCAACTGCATGTGAGGGGAAGTGATCCAGAATAAAATCCACGATCATCGGTGCCAAGAAATAACAGATGCCGAGCATGATCGGAAAATAGGAAATCGTCAGGAGAATCGGAATCTTGAGAAAACTCAAGATATTATCCTTCCAGATAATCTTATGCGCTTGGTAAAACGCCGACAGAGAAACTTTGATTGCATCCATCTCAAGCTCAACAACGCCTCTTCAACATTACTTCGCAATCTCTATCAGTTCGATCTCGTAGCCCTCAGGGGCGTCAATGAAGGCGAATCCACCACCGGTTTCCTTCATTGTAGGGCCGTCGGAGTACTCCATACCTAGCGAAGCCAGATGCTTGCCGAATTCTTCTAAGCTATCGACCTCGAATGCCAGGTGCGTGAGATCCTCCTGCACCTCCACAGAACCGCTCGAGGGGTAATGACAAATCTCAATGGTCTCCTCGCTCTCGGGTGCCTTAAGGAAGGCCAACTCGGAACCCCGCGGTGACTTGTGCCGACGCACCTCCTCGAGTCCAAGAGTGTTTATGTAAAAATCGACGGTCTTCTCCAGATCGTTCACTCGGTAGCGCGTGTGCAACAGTTTTTTTGCCAAGGCCATAACGCCCGGCAGCGTACCAAGCCAAGCGCACCGAACCAAGCGCGGGGCAGCTTGTATTCGGAACTGGCGGTGGGTAGATTGTCGGGCATGAAATACCCGCTGTGTTACCTCGGACTCGTCGCCGTTTTTGTCGCGCTTGGCCAGCCCGCCACCGCGCTTGGCCAAGCGCCGTCCAAGGACAAGGACGTCCGAGTCGACCCCGAAAACCCGCGTTACACGTACCGCGTGCAGCACAGCCGAGATGGTATCGGCAAATTCTACATGGGCCGCGAGATCGCCCACGTGATGGGGCACCTCGGTGCCGGCTGGCTCGAGCGCTCGTCGCGTGAAGTCGAGGAGAAACCCCAGACACTCATCAAATCGCTCAAACTTAACCAAGGTGACAACGTGGCGGACATCGGCGTGGGCACGGGGTACTTCGCGCGGCGCATCGCACGCGTCATCGGGCCAGAGGGTACCGTATACGGGGTGGACATCCAGCCGGAGATGCTCGAGTTACTGGAGAAAAGCCTCGGCAAAATCGGCATCAATAACGTGAAAGGCGTGCTCGGCACGATCAAAAACCCGAATCTGCCCACGAACAGCATTGACCTCGCGCTGATGGTTGATGTGTACCACGAGTTTTCGCACCCGCACGAGATGCTGCAGAACATCTGCCACGCGCTGAAGCCGGGCGGACGAATCGCGTTCGTCGAGTATCGAATGGAGGATCCCAACGTGCCTATCAAGCTACTGCACAAAATGTCGCAGCTGCAGGTGATGAAAGAGGCCACACCGCACCCGCTCGAGTGGGTAAAGACGATCTCCGCCCTCCCGCGCCAACACATCGTCGTGTTCAAAAAAACCACCGCAACACCGGCTGCAGAATAGGGAAACTGATTCAACCGTGAATTCACGCAAATGAATTAGCATTCGTTCCCGTTCATTAGTGGTTCTATCTTCACAACTTCTTCCGCTTGTCCAAGCATTGCCAGCAATCCGGCGACGGTTTTTTTTTGGCCGGGAAGTATCAGGTTGGGGGCGATCTCGGCGAGCGGAGCCAAGACGAAGGCACGCTCGTGGGCGCGGGAATGCGGCAGCGTTAGCGTTGGCGTAACGCGCATTTCGTCGCCGAAGACAATCAGGTCGAGATCGATCGCACGCGGCGCGTTGGCCAGACTGGAGCGGATGCGACCGAGCCGGGCCTCAAGCGCCAAAAGATCGTCAAGCAACGACTCTGGCGTAACACCGGGTTCCGGCTGCAGGCCAAGTACAGCGTTGAGAAACGGCGGCGAGCCGGGTGGGCAAGCGACCGGCTTGGTTCGCCAAAGCGACGAGCCAAGCACCCTTGCACTCGACCAGCCGACAAGCTCAGCGGCGGCCAAGCGCAACGTCCCGGCGGCGTCGCCGAGATTGGCTCCCAGCGCCACAAAGGCCATCAACGGTTCGTCGCTCACGCACCGGTTTTTGCCGTGCTCCACCTCACAGGGCAACACGAATCCGACACAAGCGTTGACAGTTGGCCCTGACTGCATAGCGTCTTGCGCCGTGAGTGTGCGGGTGAAAATTTGCGGCATCACCTCGGCGGAAGATGCGCACATGGCGGTCGATGCCGGGGCGGATGCGCTGGGCTTCATGTTTTACGAGCCGAGCCCGCGCTGCGTCACACCGGAGCAGGCAGCGGCGATCATTGCCAAATTGCCGACACATGTGGCCAGAGTCGGCGTGTTCGTCGATGCCAACGAGGCGACTGTCCGCGCCACGGCTGCCACGGCCGGGCTGGACACGCTGCAATTCCACGGCAGCGAGTCACCGGAGTTTTGCGCGCGGTTCGAGCTACGAACGATCAAGGCGTTCCGCGTCAGAGACAGCGAGTCGCTTGGTCAACTGCTGGACTACGGAACTGATGCGTGGCTGCTGGACAGTTACGTGAAGGGCGTGCCGGGCGGAACCGGCGAGCGGTTCAACTGGAACCTAGCCGTGGAGGCCAAGCGGCTCGGCCGCCCAATCCTGCTCGCCGGCGGGCTCACGCCGGGCAACGCCGCCGAGGCGGTTGGTCAAGTGGCGCCGTTCGGGCTCGATGTCTCAAGCGGCATCGAGGCGACTCCGGGCCGGAAGGATGCCACCAAGGTCGCTGCTTTCATTGCCAGCGCCAAGGGCGGTTCGGCCAACAACGGACTCTGGACCGGGTGTTGAGTTTTTGCGGCGATTCAGTAACTTCGCGCCGTCTCGGTACGTAGTGAATAACGGCTTGTCTCCCGGGGCACCCATCACTGACCATGAACCGAATCGACTTCAAGACTACGACTGCTGGCCTGATCGCACTCATGTTTTTCACAGCAGCTTCCGCCGCGGACAAACAGCTGACGCTCGACGAACTGTTCCCAACCGACCGCGTGCTCGACGTGCAAATCACCGTTGCCGAAAAGGACTGGGACAGGATTCGCCGCCAGTCGCGCGACTTCGTCTCGGCGTTGCACGAGAAGCGAAAGACGGAACCCATTGACGGCCCGTACGAGTACGTGAACGCCGACGTGACGATCGACGGCGTAAGATTTGAAAAGGTCGGGCTGCGCAAAAAGGGATTCATCGGCTCGCAGAGCAGCAGCCGACCGTCGCTCAAGATCAAGCTGAACCACACCGACAAAGAGCAGGCCATTGGCGGACTGACGAGCCTGACGATGAACAACAACAAGCAGGATAGCACCATCGTGAGCCAACACATGGGCTACGCGCTTTTTAATGCCGCCGGGTCGCCGGCGTCGCGCTGCGCCTTTGCCAAGGTGACGGTCAATGGCAAGAATCTCGGCATCTACTCGCACGTGGAGTCGATGCGCAAGCCGCTGCTGGTGCGGGCGTTCGGCGATAACAACGGCACGCTTTATGAGGGCACGGTGGTCGATTTTTACAAGGGTTGGGAGGGAAGCCTTGAGCACAAGCGCGGCGACGACAAGCCGGGCCGTGAAAAAATCCGACAACTGATCCAACTGCTAGAGAGCGATGAGGCGAGCGAGGAAGCCATCGGCAAAATCGTCGACCTCGATGCATTTTACCGGTTCTGGGCCATCGAGGGACTACTCGGTTTTTGGGACGGCTACTCCGGCAACGCAAACAACTATTTCATCTATCTCAATCCGAAGACGGATCGGTTCCACTTCATGCCTTGGGGTGCGGACGCGCTGTTCCGCAAGCGTGGCATGCTAAACTTCGAATTTCGCGCGCCGATCTCGGTCAAGACCAAGGGCCGGGTAGCCTATCGCCTTTACCAGCTGCCGGAAGGCCGTGAACGATACCGAAATACGCTGCACGGCTTGCTCAAGGAACATTGGGTCGAGAACAAGTTGCTCGCCGAGTGCGACCGGATCGAGGCCCTGATCAAGCCACACCTTAACCGTGAGCAGTATCGCTTCACCAAATCTCTGGATGGCACGCGGGATTTCATCGAGGCACGACGCGGGGATTTGATGAAGGAAACGGGGGACAGCATGCCGGCGTGGCGCAAGGAGCCCAAGGCGCCGCCAGTCATCGCCGCCATCGGCAAAATTAAGGCCAGGTTCTCCGCCACGTGGATGGAGGATTCCCCGCGCGAACGCACCAACATCGGCAAGGTGGAAATCAGCCTGACCATGAATGGCAAGGAGGTTGCGCTGAAAGACGCCGGCGTGCATGCGTCGTGGACAGGCGGCTTCGGCCGGAGCAGCAAGCCGTCAGTGCGCATCGTGGCGAGGCGGGCCGACAACAACAAACAGGTGTCGTTCGATTTCGGAATGGAGGAGGACGCTTTTCAGGCCGGAGACGACATTCAATCCGGCGGCGTGCTGAAAGAAGGTCGCAGCTTTTCGTTTGGCCCGCTTGGCATGCAATTCATCGGCGGCAAGACCCAACTCAACGCCGCCGGCATGAGGGAAGGTGACAAGGTTGAGGGCGAGTTCGAGGGTGAAGTAATGAAACTCATCGGGATGGGCCTCTGACCGCCGCTTGGCCGAAAGCTGAAGGGCTACTCGGTCTTGCCGCAGCAGGCGCTACCGCGCTGGCCGCCGTGCTGGCGCAACAACCTAGTAATCTCTGTACGAACCTTTTGCTCCCCTTCGTTCTCCATGAAGCCAGGCGTGAGTGCGATGTCCAGCGCCGATCTAGAACCGGCTGTCTCGGCATTGATCCGCACGCCGTTCTTCAGTAACCACTCTACTATAGCCACCTGATTGGCCACGACCGCCAGATGTAGCGGCGACCAGCCGTCCTGATTCAGTTCGTTGAGATCACTGCCCTTGGCCAAGGCGGCCTTGAGCGGCTCCACCCGGCCAAGCATGGCCGCCTGCCAGACATTTGTTTCCTCCCCCTGGTCAAGCGACGATTGCGGCGCTGCCAAGTCGCTTCCGCAGCCGACCAACAACAGCACCATCAATCCGCTTGGCCATGAGCATTTCATTTCGTCTCCAATATTTTAAGGACAATCTCCTCACCGATCGCCAGCGATGCGGTCGCCGCCGGGCTGGGCGCGTTGAGCACATGCAGGGCCGCCGGTCGTTGGATCAGACAGAAGTCCTGTATCAAGTCGCCCTCCCGCGCCATCGCCTGTGCGCGCACACCCGCGCCGCCCGGTTCAATATCGGTCACACGGATGCTTGGCACGAGCTTTTGAAGCGCCTTGCAGAAGCGCCGTTTGCTCAACGACTGCCACAACTCAAGCGCGGTCATCCTCGGGTATTTTGCGACGAAACGCCACAGGCCGGAATAGCTCACCGCATCCCACAGGTCACGCACGTTGACGTCTGTCTTGCGATAACCCTCGCGCGCAAAAGCAAGTACCGCGTTCGGGCCGGCCTCGGTGCCGCCGTGGATCAACCGCGTGAAGTGCACACCCAGAAATGGGAACTGAGGATCGGGCACAGGATAAATCAAGTGGCGCACCAACCCTTCGCTGCCCTCGACGAGTTTATAGTACTCGCCACGGAACGGAACGATTCGCGTCTCGCGTTTCTCGCCGGCCAACCCGGCGACACGGTCGCAATGCAGCCCGGCGCAGTTCACGAGGTACCTGCCGGCGAACTCACCCTTGGGCGTCGTCGCGATCCACTCGCCAGCGCGCTGCTCGAGCCGCGTGACTCGCGCGCCGGTCTGCACGTCACCGCCATTGGCCATGATGCGTCGCTTGAGTTCGCGGCAAACTGCCGGATAGTCGACGATTCCCTCCTGTGGCACACGCAGCGCAGCGATGCCACCGACGTTCGGCTCGCGCTCGAGCATTGCCTCGCGCCCAAGAAACTCGATGCCTTCAAGTCCGTTTTGCCGGCCGCGCTCCTCGAGTTTGTGCAGTCGCTCCAGCTCGGTGTCGTTGCACGCCACAACCAGTTTACCGCAGACCTCGTGAGCGATGTCGGCCTCGCGGCAAAACTCGACCATCTGCCGGATGCCCCGCACTGCTAGGATGGCCTTGGTCGAGCCCGGCTTGTAATAGAGGCCGCAATGCAGCACGCCGCTGTTGTGGCC
>PVBE010600681.1_pt1 | contig 13703 bp, 15 predicted proteins | sample 1631181 | NCBI WGS metagenome assembly PVBE01 (sample SAMN08397723, study PRJNA350692) | Marine metagenome, whole genome shotgun sequencing project. | isolation source: water | place: Pacific Ocean | collected 2012-04 | reverse complement strand
TTATATCACCAACACTTTTGGTTAGAGTATATTTTGGCTGGCGCCAATTCCACAGATTTTTCAAATATACCAGACAATATTTTATATCCCCTTATGAAGAGATGGGCATTTAGTGACAAGTCATATAAGATGACTGATATCAATAAGCTAAAGGAAGATCATCCAAAGTTTGTAGACTGGGTTAGGACTACTGAAAAATTAGATCATGCTAAGATGCTAAAGAATAATATGCGCCCATTTGAGGTTTTATTTTTTAAAGTAGGTGCAGAGATATTGAGCAATGTTAATAATTGGCTTGCGCCTAATCCCAATAAGACAGTTCAATCACTTAGAACTGATATAGCTGCAGCAGAGAAACAGATTCGTGGAAGTAAAGATGCATCAGCAATAGGCAAATTAAAGACTCAGTTATCTAAGATAGCAGCTATGGGTGATTTAAATAAATTAGTACCGTCTGAGGGGCTTGTATTCAAATACAAAGGAAAGGTTTATAAATTTACAGGATTTTTTGCTCCAATAAATCAAATTACTGGGCTAATGAAGTTTGCGAGATAATCATGGCATATAGTAAAGAAACAAAAAGACAAAATAAAGCATTAGGTAATATAATTTCCGGAAGGGAACCAGAAAAAAGAGTAATGGTTGGTTACAAGGGAGAGAAAAAAAAGAAAGGTGACATTAAGAGTCACCTTACAGAGATTATGGCTGGTGTTCGTATGCCGTGGTTTTGCCCACAATGTAATCTTGTAATGAAGAAGAGGTTGGATAACAAATTTTGGGGATTATTCGGTCATTGTATGGATTGTCAAATTGAAGTTGAACATAAGATGAGAATAGACGGAACATTTGAGAACTGGGAAAAGGGCAAATATTTGGAAAATAAAAAGTCACTTATCCAGGAACAAATAGAATCAATCAAAGCTTGGAAAAAACAAGGAGATTTACAAATTGTAGAGCCAGTGAATATTGATACGGGATTTGTTCATATTGAAACATACGAAAAAGATAAAAATATAGATCTTTTAGCTAATGAGGCACTCGAAGAATTAGGATCTGCGTTAGAACAGATAAAGCAAAGGTTGGAGGAAGTATATGCCGTCTAAAAAAGAATTAAAAGATGCAATGCGCAGTGAATACGTAAAGTGTGCAACAGACCCAGTATACTTTATGAGAGAGTACTGTATTATTCAGCATCCTGTAAGGGGAAAAATAAAATTTAATTTGTACGACTTTCAAGAAAAAACACTGCATGATTTCAAAGGTCATGACTACAATATAATTTTAAAAGCTAGACAGTTAGGGCTTTCAACACTGACAGCAGGATACTCTTTATGGTTAATGAATTTTCATAATGATAAAAATATTCTTGTTATTGCAACTAAGCAAGAAGTAGCTAAAAATTTAGTTACAAAAGTTAGAGTAATGCATAAGGGACTTCCCGCATGGCTAAAACAACAGTGCGTTGAAGATAATAAATTACAGCAGAGATATAATAATGGATCACAGATAAAGGCAATATCTTCAACTAGTGAAGCAGGTCGTTCTGAAGCATTGTCTCTCTTAATCATGGATGAGGCAGCATTTATAAAGAATATAGATGAAATATGGGCAGCTTCACAACAAACACTTGCAACTGGTGGTAAGTGTATTGCTCTATCTACTCCAAATGGTATGGGAAATTGGTTTCATAAGACGTGGTCTGCTGCTGAAGCTGGCACAAATAATTTTAATTTCATAAAATTACACTGGACAATTCACCCAAATAGGGGTCAAGAGTGGAGAGACGAACAAGATAAACTATTGGGACGAGCGATGGCAGCACAGGAGTGTGATTGTGATTTTATATCTTCAGGACAGTCAGTTATTTCTGCAAAGTTAATTAAAGAGATACAAGATAAATTTGTTAATGAGCCTACTGAAAAAAGATATAATTCTGGCATGTGGATATGGAAACAACCAGAGCAAGATAGGAAGTATTTAATGGCTGCAGACGTTGCAAGAGGTGATGGATCAGATCACTCAGCATTTCATGTGATAGATCTTGAAACACTGGAGCAGGTTGCAGAGTTTAAGGGCAAAGTTGACACAACAAGATTTGCAAATATTTTAATGTCAGTGGCGACAGAATATAATGATGCGTTGCTAGTAGTGGAGAATAATAATGTTGGTTGGGCAGTTCTTCAGGTTCTGCTTGATAGAGATTATAAAAATTTATTCTGGATGAAACGTGATGTTAGGTATGTTGACTCTAAGAGACAATACACAAATAAATACAGAACTGAAGAGAAGAATATGATTCCAGGCTTTACAACAACAATGAAGAATAGACCACTCATCATTGAAAAACTGTCACAGTTTATTAGAAAGAGACAATTAAAAATAAATTCTATTCGTACTGTCGATGAGCTGTATGTTTTTATATTTAATAATGGCAGGCCAGAGGCTCTTAAGGGATACAATGATGATCTCGTTATGAGTTTGGCAATAGGTGTCTGGATAAGAGACACAGCGCTTAGACTTCATGAAGAAAATATGAATATGACTAGAGATGCTATGTCGAAGATCGGCGCAAGTTCTCCAGTTTATGTTCCAGAGAATGAAGATGATTTTGGCTGGACAATGGCAGTAGGAGATACAAAAGAATCATTAACTTGGCTAATAGGTAAGAAATAATGGCACAAAAAGATACATTTTTTGATAGAATAAAAAGACTTTTTTCTACAAATGTTATTGTAAGAAACGTTGGTGGAAGAAAGTTAAAGATAATAGATACTGATAAAATTCAGATGGGTTCAAAATCTCTGATGGGAAGGTATTCGAGATTATATTCCTCATTTCAATCGAGGGGAGGTGCTGGATCATACTACGGATATTCAGGTGAATTAGCTAAGGCACAGAGATTGGCTCTATTTAGGGATTATGAGGCGATGGATGATGACCCAATTATCTCATCAGCCCTTGATATTTATGCAGACGAGTCTACTATGAAATCTGAATATGGTAATGTTTTAGAGATAAAAGCAAATAATCCATCGATACATGAAATATTACATAATTTATTTTATGATATCTTAAATATAGAATTCAATCTTTGGCCGTGGGTAAGAAATATGGTCAAATATGGGGACTTTTTTCTTAAGCTTGATATTCAAGAGAAATATGGCATCATAAATGTTATGCCATTATCGTCTTATGATGTATCAAGAATAGAGGGCGCTGAACCAGAAAATCCTTATGAAGTAAAATTCACATTAGATGCAACAGATCCAAGAAATTCACCGTACAATGCAGCAAATTCAGAATTTGAAAATTTTGAAATAGCGCATTTTAGGCTTTTATCAGATTCAAATTATATTCCTTATGGAAAATCTATGATTGAAGGGGGTCGTCGTGTATGGAAACAACTCTCGTTGATGGAAGATGCTATGCTGATTCATAGAATTATGAGAGCACCTGAGAAACGTGTATTTAAAGTTGATATTGGAAATCTTCCTCCAAATGAAGTTGATACATACATGAAAAGAATCATTGATAAGATGAAAAAAGCGCCTGTTATGGATGAAACAACAGGCGACTACAATTTAAAGTATAATATGCAGAATCTCACAGAGGATTTTTATTTACCAGTTCGTGGTGGAGATTCTGGAACTTCTATAGACTCTCTTCCTGGATTGACTTATGAGGCTGTTGAAGATATTGAATATTTGAGAAATAAACTTTTAGCTGCGCTTAAAATACCAAAGGCATTTTTAGGATATGAGGAGCAGGTAGGATCTAAGGCTACACTTGCAGCAGAAGATGTTAGATTTGCACGAACAATTGAGAGGGTACAGAGAATAACAATAAGTGAATTAACAAAAATAGCAGTTGTTCACTTATACTCACAGGGCTTTACAGATTCAGCGTTAGTGGATTTTGAGTTAGAGTTAACTAATCCTTCTACAATATATGAACAGGAACGATTAGAGCTTTGGGAAAAGAAAAATTCAATTGCCAGGGATATGATAGGCGAATCGCTAGTATCAGAACAGTGGATATATGATAATATTTTTAATTTTACAGATAAAGAGACAGAAGAAATGGCTGGTGAAGTAGTCGAAGACAAGAAAAAGGCATATCGATTACAATCAATTGAAAACGAAGGAAATGATCCTGCACAACCAGCGCAAGAAGGACAAATGGAAACTCAACCAGGAATGGAAGCTGAAGATGAAGATAAAGATGAGAATGACGATAGTGATCGAGATGAAGAAGATAGAGAGACATATGATGTAAGAGATGTGTTAGGAAAATATGATTATACGCATGCAAAAAGACGAGATGATAACCCAGTTAAGCATGATTACAGAAAAAGTCCACTGGCATTATCACATTACGATGCTGTAAAGAAACATTTTGATAAGCGTGAAAGAAAAATGTTAAATGAAATAGAGGACATTGAGACACAAGTAAATGGAACTAAAGATAAAACTTAATTTACATATATTTATTAACAAAGTTAGTAAACTTAGCTAAGGGTCAAGATGAAGCATTCAAAATACAAGAATGGAGGTTTACTTTTTGAGCTATTAACTAGACAAATTGCAGTTGATGCGCTTAATAATAACCCTTCATCCAAAGCAACAGAGATTTTAGGCCAGAATTTTCATAAAAATTCTGAACTTTTCAAGGAAGTTCAGTTTTTCAATGTTCTTTTAAACTCCAAATTTAAGTCTGAAGGGCGCGCCAAGCATCTCATTGAAACAACGATAACAGCTTACAATAAGCATATCAATAGAAAGAAGCTAACAAGCGAAAAATATCAGCTTATTAAACAAATTAAAGAGACATTTAATATTTCTGATTTTTTTAAGTCAAAAGTTCATAACTATAAACTTTTTGCTTCGATTCATAATGTTGTAAAAGAGGATTATTCTGATCCTGCGTCTGCCTCAAGAAATTATTTTACTGTTTTAGAACATATAACGAGTGATGTTATTAAAAAAGATGATAAAATGGTCAATGTTCTTCGTCAAGAAAATAAAGACCTCCGTTCGCTAGCTTATAAATTCTTAGTTGAAAAATTTAATAAGAAGTACAATAAATTATCAAAACAACAAAAAGATGTTTTACGTGAGTATATTAATAGTATTTCAAATACAAATGGTTTAAAAGAATTTTTGCAATCAAAATTTAAACAGGTATTGCATGAACTTAAGAAATCTCTTCCTTCAATAGACAATAAAGTAGTCAGAATAAAAATAAGAGAATGTATTAATTTACTTGAAGGAACAGAAGTAAAAGCACCAAATACAAAACATGTGCTGAGATTAATGAGATTTTATCAGCTTTTGGAGGACGTAAATGACGTCAAAGCTAAAAACTCTTAGAGAAATTATCAGAGAGCTTATTAGAAAAGAGCTCGAAGAGGCAAATACTACTGCAAGTGTAGGTGGCCAATATAGCACACCGCATGCATTTAGGGCAGATGAAAAAGATAGTGAAGATGAGTTGAAATTGAGTGTTGGTATGTCTGTGGCAAAAAAATTATCTGAGAGTACTTACTGGGATTATAGAAATGATGAATCAATGACAACAAAACAAAAGCTTGCCAAGTCAATGATGAATATTAGAGATGGTATTTCACTACTTGAACGTGCAGTAAAGTACAATGTAAAATTAAAGAATGAAATGAAATTTGAGTCTGATAATTATATGAAAAGAACAAAGACAGCGCTCAATAAGATATCAGAAAAATTACTTAGATTATCAACGCGTGTTAAGGATTTAATATAATGAATAAACAACTTTTAGTAGATGTAATTCCTTTTGATGTTTCCCCCGAGTTAATTAATGAATCATTAAAGAAGAATGGTGGAAAATTAGTAGTGAAAGGTGTGTTGCAACGTGCCGAATCAAAGAATCAAAATGGTAGAATCTATCCAAGAGAAATTTTAGTAAGGGAAGCCAAGAAGTATCATGTAGAATTTGTTAAACAGCACAGGGCAATGGGAGAATTAGATCATCCTGATAGCTCAGTTGTTAATTTACAAAATGTTTCACATAATGTTTTAGAGATGCATTGGGAAGGTAATGATCTATTGGGAACAGTTGAAGTTTTAGGTACCCCATCTGGCAATATTTTAAAAGAATTATTTAAAGCAGGAATTAAATTAGGAATTAGCTCAAGAGGATTAGGCTCTATAAAACAAGAAAGCGCATCTGATGAAGTTCAGGATGATTTTGAGTTAATTGGATTTGATTTTGTATCTAATCCGTCTACACACGGTGCTTTTTTACGACCAGTACACGAGTCAAAAGGAAGCAATATTGTAAAAATTAATAAGTGGAATAAGGTAGAAGAAGGTATTAGACATATTCTATCAGGAGAATAAAATGAAGCTCAAAGATATTTTAAACGAATCAATTGGCGGTCTTGTTGAAATCGGCGCTATCAATAAACTAGAACCCACACAACGCATGAGTGGTATTGAGTTATCCAAAATTGCAAAACAGCTTGTTCAAAAAGAAGAAGATGAAAAATTAATGGCGCGTGAAGATCTTGTAAAACACGTTTCAGAGTTTGCATCTTATGGTAATTCCATTTATAAAAAGCATAATTTAAGTGAAGTTGGTACCACATTTATGGAAATTGCAAAGTCTGCTCAAAAACATGTTGTTAAAGAGACAGAAGATTGGTTTGATAAGGTGACAGTACAACGTAATATGGCAGAACTTAAGAAACAGGCAACACAATTTCATAAGATATCAAATGAAGCGCAAGGATTACAGGATAGGATGTCTGCTTTGTATGAAGATATGGGAAATATTTTAAATCGTTATTTTAATATTAATGAATTGAATGAAGATGGATATGAAAATACGAAAAAAGAACCTGTAGGCATGGAAGATGAAGACGAAAAATATTAAATAGTATGGTTTTTGTAAAGGTTACTAACAACAGATTCGAATACGCTCTTAAGAAGTTTAAAAAGAAAGTGAAGGAAACAGGAATACTTCACGAGCTTCAACAGCGTCAGTTTTATACAAAGCCCTCAGTCAAGAGAAGAGAGATGCGTGCTAAAGGAAGATTAAGGGCACAGATTCGTTCAAAAAAAGCACAACTTTAGATATATTATTCTATATTTATATGTAAATATAATACACCCACATTCGTTGGGTGTTCGAAATAATCAAACCTGATTATAGTTCCCAAATAACTATATAACTCTCTTAGAGGAGAAATCCAAATGGATAAACTATTGCAAGAAGCAATTGCCGACGCAAAAGCAGTACGCGAAACTGCGTTAGCAAATGCTAAGCTAGCCCTCGAGGAGGCCTTTACTCCACACTTGAAATCAATGTTGTCTAGAAAGCTACAAGCTGAAATGGACGACGACAGTGAGGATAAACCCGATGATCCAGTAGATGAAATTATGGACTCTTCTGAAATCGGAGCCAGCGACAATAAGGACCCTGATGCAGCAGCATCAGAGGCCGATAGTCAAGGACCCGAAGAAGAAGGTTCAGCTTCAGCAGCTGGCGAGGAAGATGATGAGGCTGAAAAAGCCCCAGATCAACCAGTGGGTGAGAATGTAGAAGCCGGAGCGGAAGATGATGAGGCTGAAAAAGCGCCAGATCAACCAGTAGGTGAACAAGAAGAGCCTGCAGGTGACCCCGAAGCCGGAATAGAAGATAAAGATGATGATGAAGAACTGAAAGAAGTTCTACGTCAACTCGAACAAGAACTTGGTATGGAACCTGGAATGGATGACGAAGACGAAGATCCAATGGCACCGGAAGAGCCTGTAGAGCAGGAAGAACCGATAGCCCCTGGAATGGAAGATGAAGATGATGATGAAGCACCAGTCATGGCTCCTGGAATGGAAGATGAAGAAGGCGATGAAGAAATTCCCGCCCCTGAAGACCAAGATGAAGATATCGATCTTGACGAAATCATCAAGGCACTTACAGAAGAAGGTGAAGACGATGAAGAAGAAGCCCCAGAAGCTCCCGAAGCAGAAGACTCAATTGCTAAAGAGCTTGGTGAGTACAAACAGACTGTTCAGTACTTAAGGACTAAGCTTCAAGAAGTCAATCTTCTTAATGCCAAGCTACTTTACACGAATAAGTTATTCAGAAGCCGTAACGTATCTGAAGAACAGAAGATGAAAGTTATTGAACAATTTGATAGAGCTGCTAACGTACGCGAAGTCAAACTTGTTTATACTACATTTGCTGAGTCTATGAAACGTAAACCGGTTAATGAATCTGCTAAACGTAAAAGTCAAGCTTCTAAACCTACTACTTCTACTGAATCAAAAAAACCGATCATCGGTGAGCAGGTCGAATTTAAGACCCGCATGAAGAAATTAGCTAACATTATTTAATTGGAGAAACTCAATGTCTTACAATAAACAAGTAAAAGACGTAATGGGCGGATACAATCCTCATAATGTGCTTTTAGATTCCTCACGTAGATTGGTTGAGAAATGGGAGCCGACAGGCTTACTCGACGGATTTGAAAATGAGAGTGATACCGCCGGTATGGCTGTTCTCTTGGAAAACCAAGCAAAACAGTTAATCGACGAAGCATCTCAAGTAGGAACTTCAGCAAATCAGGAACAGTGGAGTGGCGTTGCCCTTCCTCTGGTACGAAGAATTTTTGCTGAACTATCAGCACAGGAATTTGTTTCTGTTCAACCAATGAACCTACCGTCTGGTCTAATATTTTACTTAGACTTTAAATATGGTTCAACTCAACAGAGCGGTCAAATGCATGCGAAATCATCTGACCTTCATGGTGACACATCCAGCTCTGGTGATCCTGCTGGCGGCCTTTATGGCGGCGGCAAGTGGGGATATTCGATTAACGATATCTCTGCATCAATGGGCTTTACCGCTGCATCAGCATCTATTACTGATATCCGCGGTGACTCTGCACTATCAGCATCACAAGCTGCTGGTACGCTTCAAAAACTAACAATATCATCTTCACAGGTGTCTGGCGCCGATTTTGATGGTGTTAAGGCAATGGCTCTTACGGGCTCTGGTGAAACTGCACTAACTGCATTCTACCCAGGATTTACATCTTATGATAAATCTGCTGGAACAGTATCATTTATCGTCGCTGCAACAGAAGGGGCACTGTCTTCTTCTAATGCTATTGATGCTAATGATGATCGTGGTGTACACGTGTATTACCATTCAGCACCGTCTGATACCAGCCGAGGTGATTTTGAAAGCACATTCGCATCTGAAGGATCTAATCCTGAAGAAGCTAACGCTAATATTCCTGAAGTCGATATTCAGATGAGATCAGTAGCGATCACTGCGAAAACTCGTAAGTTGAAAGCTGTCTGGACTCCTGAATTGGCACAGGATCTTAACGCGTATCACGCTGTTGACGCTGAAGCCGAATTAACGGCTATGCTGTCTGAATACGTGACAATGGAAGTTGACTTAGAAATTGTTGACATGTTAAAACAAAATGCATCTGCTAAGACCGAATACTGGTCAGCTGAGATGGGTTTTGAGTGGAATGGCTCTGCTTTTGCACAGACTTCTGCTAACGTAGCTGCTTACACGAAAGGTGAGTGGTTCCAAACACTTGGCAACAAAGTACAGTCAGTTTCTAATGCAATCCACAAGAAAACTCTTCGTGGTGGCGCAAACTTCATCGTCGTAAGTCCTGAAGTTGCTACCATTCTTGAGTCAATTCCTGGATTTGGCACTGATTCTGATGGTGATGCAACCAAGAGCTATGCGATGGGCATACAGAAGATTGGCGCATTGAACAACAGATATAACGTATGGAAGAATCCATACCTACAAGATGATCAGATTCTTGTTGGTTTTCGCGGCACACAGTTCTTAGAAACTGGCGCCGTATACGCTCCGTACGTTCCTCTGATCTTAACACCTGTTGTTTATGATCCGACTAACTTTACACCACGTCGTGGCGTAATGACTCGCTATGCTAAGAAAATGGTTCGTTCCGAGTTCTATGGCTTAGTGAACGTTGCAAAATCAGATCTTGTTTAATCAAATCTGATTAGATCACAATATAAAAGGGGCCTACTTTGGCCCCTTTTTTATTTCCCTGGCACTAATGTTCTGTTTTGTGATATTTATAAACGGAAACGTTTCTAATTAAAGGAAAGCAAAATGGCTCATAGCATTTGGCAAGGTAGCAGTTCATTTGCATCTGGACAGACTCCTTATGGTTTTTATGATGCAGACTCAGAATTCTCAGGATCTGGAAATCACTCAGTTGATAGATTTGCAGATTGGGCTGGGAGACGTCTAGGATATCCTATAGTTGATATTGAGATGCAGTCTGGATCTTTTTATGCATGTTTTGAGGAAGCAGTTACAGAATATTCATCCCAAGTTAATCAATTTAATATAAGAGACAATCTCTTACATTTGCAAGGGCAGTCGACAGGTTCTAATCTTTCTGGCAAAAGAGTAACACCGACGTTAGGCAGAACAGTTTTCCTTAGTCAACAGTATGGCACTGAAGCTGGTGTTGGCGGTTATGTTGATTGGAAGAAAGGAAGCATCAATGTAACAAAAGATGTTCAAGAATACGATCTTAATGCATTATATGCCGCAGTATCAGAATCGGGCGCAATTGAAATAAAAAGAATATATCATGAAGCACCAGCATCTGCTAACAAATATTACGATCCCTATTCAACCACTGGATATGGAACTGCAAATTTTGTAGAGGGATTTGGCTTTGGTCAATTTTCTCCTGCAGTATCATTTGTTTTAATGCCAGTATTTGAAGATCTTTTAAGAATGCAAGCAATAGAGTTTAACGATGAGTTTAGAAAATCTGCATATTCTTTTTCAATAATTAATAATAAATTAAAACTTTTTCCAATACCTACAACTGATACAAGAGTATGGTTCGATTATGTTTTAACAGCTGATAGAGATAATTCTCTTGCTATGCCATCCGGATCAGATGCTAATCCAATATCTGATTATTCTAATGTTCCGTATAATAATATAGAGTATAGATACATCAATCATGTTGGGAAACAGTGGATTAGAAAGTATGGCTTAGCGCTGTCTAAAGAATTATTAGGAAATATAAGAAGTAAATTTTCTTCTATTCCAATACCCAATTCAGAGATGAATTTGGATGGTGAGACATTACGTACTGAGGCTGCAACTGAAAAAGAAGCTTTACTTGTAGAACTAAGAGAAACTTTAGAACAAACAAGTAGAAAAGTAATGATGGAAGCTGATAGTGACGAAAGCCTCAGGCTTCAGGAAAAACTTAATAAAGTACCACTAAATATTTACATAGGATAGCTAAATGCCAGGACGTTTTATAAGGTCACGTGATTTAGATTTTTTTGATACAGTCAATAAAGAGTTAATAGGAAATCCTAAGACAGGCAAGGACGGTATCATAAATCAGGAGATAATTGCATACAAAATTTCCGTTTATGAAACGGATACAAATTTGTATGGAGAATCTTCTTCAGGAAAAAGATACAAAAATGGTATTAAGTTAGCATGCTTAATATCAGCAGAGGATTTTGATTTTTCAACCTCTGAATTTGGTCCTGATGTGAATCAGAATGCATCATTTTCATTTATAAGACAGGCATTAATTGATGCAAATTTTGTTCCGGACATAGGTGATGTTTTTGAGTGGAATTACACATTTTGGGAAGTAAACTCAATTAATGAGAACCAACTTTTGGCAGGAATGCAAGAGAATAATCATTCAGTTGTGTGTGATGCATTCATGACTGATCCAACTAAAGTAGGATTGAGTAGAAATAGGGCATATTAATGGCAAAGAAAATACCAGATAATTTAAAAGAATCTTCTGATAAGATTAATAGAGGTAAAGAGCTATCACGAAGTAGTGATGAAGTTAAAAATATCTCTATTGGTCTGTTAGATATTGATTCTGCAATATTTTATTATTTTGAAAATGTTATTAAGCCTGTCATAAAGGAACAGGGTGAGCAAGTAAATGTTCCTCTAATATATGCCAATCCTGAAAGATGGCTAGCAATTCAACAGCAAGGACACATTCGGGATAATAAACGAAAGGTTATAGCCCCGGTAATAGCTTTCAGACGTACAGGATTTTCTAAGGATGAAACAGTTCCTGTTGATAAATTAGATCCATTAAATCCTAAAGTACACTATCACTACGAGAAACAGTACACCTCAGAGAACAGGTATGACAGATTCTCTGCAATGAAGGGAATAACACCGAAACGTGAAATGTATAGTGTTGCTGTTCCTGATTATGTAACACTAAGCTATGACTTTATAGTATGGACAAATTTTACCGATCAAATGAATCATATCGTCGAGAGAATCAATTGGTCAGAGGGCGCATATTGGGGAGAACCTGGAAAATTTAGATTTAGATCAAATATAGAAAATTTTGAAGATGCTAGTGAGTATGAAGATTCAACTAGAAAAATAAAGACAAGCTTCTCTGTAACATTAAGTGGTTATCTTGTTCCTGATTCATTTAATGATATAGTAACAACACAAAAATTTGTAACACCAAAACAAATTGTGATATCTGATGGCACAGATCTTAATATCACATCACTAACAAAGACTGATGAAGGTGTACAGACAATCAATGTTGTAACAAATCTTGGTGATGTGGGAGGCGGTGCCGGAACAAATAAAATTCTCCAATTAAATTCAGGTGACAATATTATTTTTGAAGATTTTATATATAACGGAGTAACAGAGATAAATAGAACGATTGCAACAACACTAACACCCACATTTAATACTGTTAACACTGATACATTAGTTGCATCTGGTGATATAACGACACTTACAAATTTAAATATAACCGGTGATACACACGTGACAGGGAGTATTTATACACATGGAACAGGAAGAATTTATGAACAAGGAACTAGTGTTGTAGATCATGCTACAGCAATGGCAATAGTCTTTGGAGGCTAATAATGGCGAATACATTTAAAAATGCAGCTACAGGATCTAATACAAATATAACTACACTTTATGAGTGTCCTGCTGCTACAACTGCTGTAATTCACGCAATTTATGCAAGTAATATTGAAGGAACTAATGCTGCAATCATAGATATAAGTGTAAGCGGTAGTGCTTTTTTTAATGATAGAAAATACATAATGAAAACAGTAATGGTGCCTGCTGACTCCACAGTAGTTATTGAAAAACCTATTAATTTAGGCGCAGGTGATAAACTAGAAACTAAAGCAGAAGCAGATGATACTGTTGAAGTTTTTGCAAGCATCTTGGAGATGACATAATATGCCAAATTATATCGGCAAGGATCTAACAACAACAGATCAATTAGTTCAAGCTAACATGGAAGTAACAGGATCCGTTTTTATCTCCGGATCATTAGAAGTCTCTGGACAAACAATACTTGATAGCTATTATACTGGAAGTGAATCACTAATAGTAAGTGGCGCGATGAGAATAGTAGACCAACAAGTAGAATCGGCTGTCGCAAGTTCTTCTTTGTTCATTGAAAATTTGGGAACACTCGCAAATAAAGATCTATCAGGTGTGATTGATTTAGGTGATGGTTTTCAGTAATTAAGATATTTATAAAAAAGAAAGTATAGTCTATTGGAGAAGTAAGAATGGCTCAAATTATAAAACATCGACGAGGTACTGCGGCTCAGCTAAAAACGACAACGTTATACAAAGGTGAGCTTGGTGTTTCT
>PVBE011969358.1_pt1 | contig 13704 bp, 14 predicted proteins | sample 1631181 | NCBI WGS metagenome assembly PVBE01 (sample SAMN08397723, study PRJNA350692) | Marine metagenome, whole genome shotgun sequencing project. | isolation source: water | place: Pacific Ocean | collected 2012-04 | reverse complement strand
CCCGTATCGAAGAGGAGCTTGACGAAATCGCCGCCGGAGAGCGCGAATGGGTTCCTGTGCTCAGGAAGTTCTACGAGCCCTTCAACGCCGCCGTCGTGCGGGCGTTGGAAGAGGCGGAGAGGGTGCCGAGAAGCGCCATTGACGAGGAGACCGACGTCGTTTGCGAGAAGTGCGAGCGGACGATGGTCATCAAGTCCGGCCGCTTCGGCCGCTTCTTGTCGTGCAGCGGGTTCCCCGAGTGCCGAAACTCCCGGCCGTTGGTGGCCGAGATCGGGGTGCAGTGCCCAAAGTGCGGCAACGACCTCGTGGAACGCAAGCAGCGTCGCAAGGGCGGCCGGACCTTCTACGGCTGCTCTAACTACCCGGAATGCACGTTCGCCATTGGACGCAAGCCGCTGCCGCAACCGTGCCCAGATTGCGGCAAGCTTCTGATTGCGTCCGGCCGCGGCAACGCCCGCTGTACCGAGTGCGACTACCGCGGGCAGGTACCCGAGTCCGAGGAGCTGGAGGTCGCGGTCTAGACCTCGACTCTACATTCAAACCTCGGGCGTCTTCCGTTCCAGACACAATAGGCGGACACCACTGTCATCCTGAACGAAGTGAAGGATGGGTGGCTCTAGGCTCTGACCACGGCGGCACCGGCCCGAGCGGATCGGATCCCGCCCCAGATTCCTCGCTGCGCTCGGAATGACATTTGCGTGGCCGGCCTGATTCTCACACCAAGACCCTCCCGTGTCTGGAGATGGCAGCAGGGCGATGCTAAGGTTGACCTATGGAAGAGAACGACTGGCGCTCGTTGCTTGCCCGGTTCGAGACACACCTGGTCGCCGAGAAGGACCTCGCGGCGCTGACTGTGCGGAACTACAAGACCGACCTCCAGCCGCTGTTCGACTTCATGATACTGCGCGAAATCCGTGGACTGGACGCCCTCGATCGGTACGCACTGAGGGGCTACCTGGCATGGCTCGTCGAACTCGGCTATGTCCGGTCCAGCGTGGTGAGGAAGCTGAGCACGCTGCGGACCTTCCTGCGCTGGCTTCTGCGGGAAAATGAACTCGACAAGGACCCGTTGCCCAGGCGAGGGGTCATGAAACGGGAGGTCAGGCTCCCTAGATTCCTGTCGGCGGAGGACACCGCTCGGCTGATGGCCGCCCCGGACACATCCCGAGACCTCGGTGCTCGGGACAAGGCCCTGCTCGAGCTGCTCTACGCAGGCGGGCTCAGGGTCAGCGAACTGGCGGGCCTGGACATGCGTGACGTCAACCTGGAGACGATGGAGGTACGAGTGCGCGGCAAGGGCGGGAAGCAGCGGGTCGTGCTGATGGGCGCGACGGCCCGGGACGCGATCGCGCACTACGTCGGTCAGGTGCGCCCCTGCCTGGCCCGGTCGCCTGAGGCCGGCAGCGCGCTATTCCTGAACCGCTACGGGTCGCGGCTCAGCACCAGAGGCATCCAGCAGAAGGTCCGACACTACTCCACCAGGGTCGGCCTGCCGGCTGGGGTGCACACCCATACGCTACGCCACTCCTTCGCCACCCACCTGCTTGACGGCGGCGCCGACCTCCGGGTGGTCCAGGAGCTGCTCGGCCACGCGAGCCCGGCTACCACCCAGATCTATACCCACGTCACCGGGTCCCAGGCGAGACAGGTGTACCTGGGCGCCCACCCCAGGGCGAGACGGGTTGCAACCGAAGACGGCGCGTCTGGCGCGCCGCCTGCCTAGTCCCGGGCCAATCGACCCCGCCCAGTCGTAGTACCCGTTTCAGACCTGCCCTTGCCGTGTACTACAATGGCGTGTCAATATGATGATGGGGACAGGGACAACATGAAGATACTAGTCATCAACGGGCCCAACCTGAACATGCTGGGGAAACGAGAGACTGGCCACTACGGCAGCGAGACCCTGGCCGATATCGAGGGCCGTATCAACGACCGGGCCGGCGAGCTTGGCGCAGAGGTCGAATTCTTCCAGTCCAACCACGAGGGCGCGATCGTCGACCACCTTCAGGAGGCGGCCGGCAACGCCGACGGCATAGTCATCAATCCTGGTGCGCTGACCCACTACGGGTTGTCGATGCGCGACGCCCTGGCCGACACCGCGTTGCCCATCGTCGAGATCCACCTGTCGAACATCCACGCCCGCGAGCGGTTTCGGCGCCGGTCCGTGGTCGCGCCGCTCGCCGTCGGCCAGGTGAGCGGACTCGGCTGGCGCGGATATTTATACGCGCTGGACTCCATGGTAGCGCGCCTGAAGGAAGCATCCCAGACATGAGCGTGGGCGCAAAGCTCGAGAGGCTTCGGGGAATGTTTTCCAAGCGCGACCTGGACGGCATGCTGGTCTCCGCCGACGAGAACCGGCGTTACCTGTCCGGCTTCACGGGCTCGGCCGGCTACCTGGTCATCTCCGGCAACGATGCCGTGCTGGGCACCGACTTCCGATACGTCGAGCAGGCCGGAAACCAGTCGCCCGAATATCGGATTGAGCGACTCGCGGGCGGCTCCGACTGGCTGCCGAAGCTCGCTTCGGAGATGGGCATCAGCCGGATCGGCTTCGAGAGCCAGGACCTGACCGTGCACACCCATGCGGCCTTTCAGAAGGCGATCGAGGGGGCCGGCAACGGGGGCCTGACGATGGTCGAGACCTCGGACATGGTCGATGGGATGAGGGCGACCAAGTACGAAGAGGAGATGGACCTCCTGGCCAGGGCCGTCGAGATCACCGACGAGGCACTGGAGGAGGTCACCGATTCCCTCGAGGTGGGCGCGACCGAGCGTGAGGTGGCGTGGGAGCTGGAAAAGGCGATGCGGGAGCGCGGAGCCGAGGCGCTGGCCTTTGACAGCATCGTCGCAGCCGGGCGCAACGGCGCCCTGCCTCACCACAGCCCGTCGGACCGCGCCATCGGCGAGGGAGAGCCGGTCGTCATCGACATGGGCGCCCGGTACAGAGGCTACTGCGCCGATCTCACCCGAACGGTCCTGGTCGGCGAGCCCGACGAGACCTTCCGCAGGGTATATGGCACCGTGTTGCGGGCGCAGCTCGAGGCGGAGGAGCGGGTGCGATCGGGCATGACCGGCGCCGAGGTTGACGCCATTGCCCGGGACGTCATCGCCGAGGCGGGCTACGGCGACAACTTCGGTCACAGCCTCGGCCATGGCGTGGGCCTGGCCGTCCATGAGCTGCCCTGGGTGAGCCAGAGGGCGGAAGAGCCGCTGGAAGATGGGATGATGTTCACCATAGAGCCCGGTATCTACCTCTCGGACTGGGGCGGCGTCAGAATCGAGGACGTTGTCGTCCTGGAGGACGGCCGCGCACGCGTCATCAGCAAGGCGCGGAAGCTCGACCTGGGCGAGTAGCATCGCTGCTGCCGGTCCCGTAGAGACGCCGCGCCCAGGCGTCTCTACCATTACTGGTCTGGGAGATAATTGATGACGATAGGCTACGGCGACTTGAGGAAGGGCATGCCCATAGAGCTCGATGGCGAGCCCTATCAAGTCGTGGAGTACGAGCGCAGCAAGATGCAGCAGCGCGCACCGGTCATGCGCATCCGGTTCCGGTCGCTTCGCACCGGCCGCATCATGGACCGGACGTTCCAGGGCTACGACGTGAAGCTGGCCCCCGCCTCGGTGGAGCGGCGCAAAGCGCAGTATATCTACGAGGACGGCGGCCTGCACTACTTCATGGACAACGACACGTACGACCAGCTTCCGTTGTCGGCGGACCAGCTTGGCGACTCACTCGACTACCTGGTGGAGCAGACCAACGTCGACATAATCTTGTACGAAGGTGTGGCGATCTCGGTGGACCTTCCAACCACGGTTGACCTGGTCGTCACCCAGACGGATCCGGGACTCCGCGGCGACACCGCCCAGGGTGGCACCAAACCGGCGATGATGGAGACAGGGCTTGTGGCGCAGGTGCCCCTTTTCGTCGACCAGGGCGACAAGATCAAGGTAGACACCCGCAGCGGCGAGTACCTGGCGAGGGCGTAAGTGGCGGTATACTCCGTGGCTCAGGTCGTCGCCTATCTCAAAGAGGTGCTGGCCTACGACCTGGTGCTTCGGGACCTGTGGGTCACCGGCGAGATAGCCGATCTGCGTCGCCCAGCCTCCGGCCACAGCTATTTCAATCTCCGTGACCGCGGGACCACGCTGCGCTGCGTCATGTTTCGGACGGCCTTCGGATCTGAGCTGCTGTCCGAGGGCGTCGAAGTCATCGCACACGGGTCGGCGACGGTCTACGAGGTGCGCGGCGACCTCCAGCTCATCGTGGACATCGTGCGTCCCGAAGGCGTGGGCGAGCTCCAACTCAGGTTAGAGGAGCTCAAGCGGGAGCTGGAGCGCGAGGGGCTGTTCGACGACTCCCACAAGCGGGCACTTCCCGCGTTTCCGCGGAGGATCGGGGTCGTCACGTCAGCGTCCGGTGCCGTCTGGCACGATATCCAGACGGTGATCGGGAGGCGCTATCCGCTGGTCGAGCTGGTCCTGGCGCCCACGGCGGTACAGGGTGACGGTGCGGCCGAGGGTATAGTCGATGCGATCTCGGCGCTGCAGCAGGGACCCGGCGTCGACCTGGCGATCGTCGCGCGGGGCGGCGGATCGCTGGAGGACCTGTGGCCGTTCAACGAGGAGGCCGTTGCCAGGGCGATATTCGCCAGCCGCGTCCCCATCATAACCGGCGTTGGGCACGAGACCGACGTGACTATCGCCGACATGGTGGCAGACCGCCGGGCACCCACGCCTTCGGCGGCCGCCGAACTGGCCGTGCCAGACAGGCTTGAGCTGCTGTCGGGCATCGCCGCGTCGAAGCAGCGGCTGGGGCGCGGCACCGAGGCGAGGCTGCTGGCCGGGAGCCAAACGGCATCGCGACTGGCAGAGAGACTCGGGCGTGGCCCGCCCGACCTCGATGGCCTGAGGCTACGCATCGACGATGCCCTCGCCGCAGCCGGTCTTCACCTGGCGCGCGCCATAGACGCGATGTCAGAGCGCGCCGAGGGGCTCAGGACCCGGCTCGACCTGCTTAGCCCGCGGGATACCCTCAGACGCGGGTATGCTATAGTACAGGCCCCGGGAGATTCAGAGGTGGTGAGCGACTCGGCGCAGGTGCGGGCAGGGGACCGGGTCCAGGTGACCCTAGCGAAGGGCAGCTTCGGCGCAGAGGTCACCTCCGTCGGAACCGAGCGCGATGCCTCACGGCCGACAGCGGCCGACCGCAGCGAGGCCGCAGGCCGGGGCCGGCCAAAGCATCGGCGAGCCCCTGGGGGCAAACGCTCCCGATAGGAGGGTCTACGATGGCTCAGGCGGAAGACGCGTATCCAGTACAGTATTCCGTAGACTACCCCGACCGGCCCCTCAACCGTCTGACGACCTTCTTTCGGCTGTTCACAGTTATTCCGGCTTTCATCCTGTTAAGCTTGGTTGAACGAAGTGGGTCGCAGGCCATCGGCCGGGTGCTTATTGTCGCGCCGCTGCTCATGATTCTGTTTCGACAAAAGTATCCGAAGTGGTGGTTCGACTGGAACCTGCAAGTGGCAAGGTTTGGCGCAAGAGTCGGTGCCTACTTCGCACTTCTCAGAGATGGATATCCCTCTACCGACTATGAGCAGGCGGTCCACCTCGATTTCCCGTATTCCGAGGTCAGGGAAGACCTGAACCGTTGGCTGCCGCTGGTCAAGTGGCTCCTAGCGATACCTCACTACATCATCCTGATCTCCTGGTTAGCCATCCTGTTCACGGGCAGGTACCCTCGCGGCCTCTTCGGCTTCGTAGTTGACGTGGGGCGGTGGTGGTACCGAGTGTGGGGCTATGCCTTCATCGTCGTCACCGATCGCTATCCACCATTCCGCCTGAGCGCATAGGCGTGGCTCCGTGCGACCGTCCGATGCAGAGCGCCAGAAGCGACGAGGCCGAGCCCTCGTCCGGCGACCTGACCTTCGAGGACGCGTTGGCCCGCCTCGACGAGACGGTGCGGGCCCTGGAGGCGGGCGAGTTGCCGCTATCCGACGCGACGCGGCTATACGAGAAGGGTATGCGGCTGGCCCGTATCTGCAGTGAGAAGCTGGCCGCGGCCGAGCTCAAGATAGCCCAGATACAGACGGCCTACGGCGAGCAGATGCGGCTACCCGGCGAACGTCCAAACGGGTCGGAGGATGCGCCCTGCTGAGAACCGACCTCCACATGCACTCCCACTTCTCGCCCGACTCCGACGTCACGCCCGAGCGGCTGGTGGCCAGATGCGAGAAGGTGGGCCTGAGCTGTATCGCAGTAACTGATCACAACACCGTCGAGGGCGCCCTGGCCGCGAGGAAGATCGCGCCGTTCACGGTTATCATAGCCGAGGAAGTAGGCTCGTCCGAGGGTGAGATAACCGGCCTATTCCTCCAGGAGACGATTCCAGCGGGGCTGTCCCCGCTGGAGACCGTGCGCCGGATCAAGGACCAGGGCGGTCTGGTCTCGGTCCCACACCCCTTCGACCGTTTTCGAGGACATGTGATCACCCGGGCAGCGCTGGACGAGATACTGCCCCACATCGACATTGTCGAGGCGTTCAACGCGCGCAACAGCCTACAGAGCGACAACCGTAGAGCCAGGGAGTTCGCGCGGGAACACGGGCTGGTCGAGTCGGGCGTGAGCGATGCGCACACCACCTTCGAGCTTGGGCCGACTTACGTTGAGATGCGTCAGTTCAACGGCCCCGAGGACTTCAAGGGCGCCCTCGCCGAGGCCACCATCGTCTGCAAAGCGGTGACCCCACTCGTGCACGTCGCGACGGCCCTCACCAAGATCAAACGGCGACTGCGCGGGAAACGCCGGACGCCCGGCTCCTGACGCCATATGAAGTCTGGGAGCCGACGCGACGGTGGAGTGCCCCCTCGATACATGTCCCGATGCGACATCTGCACTACTCGGGTGTACGGGCCGTTTGAGTGCCCGAGTTAGCAGTACAACGAGGTATTTCGACGGCCTTCATTCCCGATGCGACCGGTGACACTCTTGGCTCGTGCCGCTTACTCCGAGTGCCCCGATGCGGAATCGGGGTATATGGAGGGGCCCGGACCGGGTGCATTCCCAGGGTGTGGTGCACGTCCCGGCTGCCCTCAGACACGTATACATCGCATGATGCCTGACGACAGCAACGTCGACGAAGAGGACGAATTCGAACAGCCGCCGATGCCCAGGGCGTCGGGAAGGCCGCTCGTGACCTGGGCGCTGCTGGTGGTCAATCTCGTCGTCTGGCTCGCCGCTACGGCGGCCGGCGGCAGTGAGGACCGACAGGTGCTGCTGGACTACGGCGCGATGTTCGGGCCGCTGATCGCCGATGGCCAGTACTGGCGCCTCTTCACCGCCATGTTCCTCCACGTCGGCATCGCGCACCTGGCCTTCAACGGCTTCGGCCTGTTCGTCTTCGGCTACCTTGTCGAGGGCGCCTACGGCCACGCCAGGTTCCTACTGGTCTACGTCCTCGCTGGGCTGTCCGGCAGCGTGGCCAGCTATCTGCTGAACTCGATAGCTGTCGGCGCCGGGGCCAGCGGGGCGGTATTCGGTGTGCTGGGTGCCCTGACAGCCTTCTTCGCCGCCCAGCGCCGGGTCCTTGGGCCCACGGCGGCGCGGAGCATGATGGGCCTACTGGTCCTCGTCGGGATACACTTGGTCTACGGGTTCATCAACCCAGGTATCGACAACATTGCCCACCTTGGCGGCTTCGTCGGGGGCGTTGCCCTCGGACTCGCGCTGGCGCCCAGCTATACAGTGGTGACGTCGCCGTTCGGCGTCAGCTTTGTCCAGAGGGACTCCACGGTGCTGGCCGGCAGATGGTGGGTGGTCCCGGTGGCGGTGGCGGTGCTGGTGGCGGGCACGGCGCTGGCCACGGCCACGTTGCAGGACAACTCATACACGCATCTCTACCGGGCGGAAGACCACTTCGCTGCCGGAGAAGTCCCCCGCGCTCTTGAGGAGACCGAAGCCGCCGTCCTGCTGGACGAAGGGCTTGCAGAGGCCTACTACCTGAGGGCGAGGATCCTGGTATCTCTTGGAGATCAGGCGGCCGCCCGAAGAGAGCTCGTGCAGGCCATCAGCTACGCGGACAGGAGCGACTCGGGCGGGCGTCGAACCTTCAACGAGGCGCTGGACCTTTTACAGAGGCTGAGATCGGGCTAGAGGTCGGGAGACTGTCGACGGGGGTCAGGCGGACTTGCGCTCCAGTGGCGCGAAGGGTACCTGCTGGTCGCCTGAGTCCACCAGCCGCACCTCGGCGTCGCCACGGATGGCGTCTGCGTCAACGATGCACTTGGTCACCTGGCTCAGGGACGGTAGCTCGTACATGACGTCCAGGAGTGTCTGCTCCAGGATGGACCTGAGGGCCCGTGCGCCGGTGCCCTGGAACAGGGCGCCGTCAGCGGCGGCGACCATGGCGTCGTCGGTAAACACGAGCTCCACGTCGTCCATCCTGAACAGAGCCTGGTACTGCTTGACCAGGGCGTTGCGTGGCTCGGTGAGGACGCTGATCAGCGCGTCCTTGTCCAGGCTCTGGAGCCCGACGCAGACAGGCAAACGGCCTACCAGCTCGGGGATGAAGCCGTAGGAGAGCAGGTCTTCGGCGTTCACCCGCTGCAACATGTTCTCCTCGATGACCGGGTCGCCGTTCTTCGACTCCGTTGCGCTGAAGCCCAGGGTCACCTTGTCCTTGGAGAGGCGCCAGTCGACCATCTCGCTGAGCCCTTCGAACGCGCCGCCGCACATGAACAGAATGTTGTGCGTCTTGATCTGCAGGAAGTCCTGGTGCGGGTGCTTGCGCCCTCCCTGGGGGGGCACGTTGGCCACGCAGCCCTCGACGATCTTCAACAGCGCTTGCTGGACGCCTTCGCCTGAGACGTCGCGGGTGATGGACGGGTTGGGGCTCTTGCGGGCGATCTTGTCGATCTCATCGATGTAGATGATCCCCTGCTCGGCCCGCTGCACGTCGAAGTCGGCGGCCTGTATCAGCCGCAACAGGATGTTCTCGACGTCCTCGCCGACGTATCCTGCCTCGGTTAGTGAGGTGGCGTCGGCTATCGCGAAGGGCACGTCCAGGATCTTGGCCAGCGTCTCGGCCAGCAGCGTCTTGCCCGATCCGGCCGGGCCCAGCAGCAGGATGTTGGCCTTCTGGAGCTCGACGTCCGAGTGCTCTTGGTTGGACCAGATGCGCTTGTAGTGGTTGTAGACGGCGACGCTCAGGACCTTCTTGGCTCGCTCCTGACCGACTACGTACTCCCCCAGCTTCTGGTACAGCCATTTAGGGTTGATACCTTTGGCCATCAGTCCGGTCGAATCGCGAGGCGCCGCCGGGGTCTCCTCGTTGATGATCTGCCCGCATAGCGACACGCACTCGTCGCAGATGAACACCCGGTCTGGTCCGGCGATCAGCCGCTTGACCTGGCTCTGGGCCTTGCCACAGAACGAGCAACGGTAGCTGTTTTGTTCAGTCTTAGGTGCGGGCATTTTGGCCTACGTGGAAGCGGAGTCGCCGCCCTCGGCGTCGGGATCCATCACACTGTCTATCAGACCGTAGTCCACTGCCTCCTCGGCAGTCAAGTAGTAGTCGCGGTCAGTATCTCGCGCCACCTTGTCGTAGGGCTGCCCGGTGTGCAACGAGATGATCTGCCGCATCTTGTCCTCGATGCGGATCGTGTGCCGGGCCTGAATCTCTATGTCCGAGGCCTGCCCTTGAACGCCACCGGCTATCGCGACCTGGTGTAGGAGGATGGTCGCGTTGGGCAGTGCGTAGCGCTTTCCGGGGGTGCCGGCGCACAGCAGGACGGCGGCGAAGCTGGCGGCCATGCCCACGCAGATGGTGGAGATGGGCGCGTTGACGAGCCTCATCGTGTCGTAGATCGCCAGACCTGCTGTCACCATGCCGCCCGGGGAGTTGATGTACAGGTTGATCGGCCGTTCATGGTCTTCGCGGTCGAGGTACAGAAGCTGGGCGATGATGGCGTTGGCCATCTGGTCGTAAATGGGCGTTCCGAGGAAGATTACCCGCTCCCTGAGTAGCAGCGAGTAGATATCGAATGCCCGCTCTCCGCGGGGGCCGCTCTCGACTACCATTGGGATCAGGCTTTCGAGCTTAGTCGTCAACGCGTTCTCCTTCTGTGCTTTGCTCTTCGTCACCGGCGCTCTCTATCGTCGACTCGTCGGGACCGGAGTCGCCGTCTGCCTTGGCGATGGCAACCAGCCTGTCCAGAGACTTGGTTACCATGATCGAGTCCTTGACCTCGGCCCGCAGCCGGTCACGGTCCAGACGCCGGTCCTGAGGTCTCTGCTCGTCGGCTGCCAAGAGTTCCTCGATCCGCGCCTCGATCTCGTCCTCCGTGACCTCCAGGCTCTCAGCTTCCGCCAGGGCCGACAGGGCATAGGAGTGCGATAGCTGCTGGACCGCCTTCTCCCGCACTTCGTCCTGTAGCTCTTGTTCGGTCTTGCCCACGTACCTGAGGTAGTCGTCCATACGCATCTGGAGCCGCTCTATGAGCTGGTCTCTGTGCTCGGTTGCGTGGCGCACCTCATGCTCGATCAGCAGCGGAGGCAACTCCACGGTCGAGATCTTGATCAGCTCGTCGAGACTGGCCTCCCGGTGCTGCGCCTTGGCTGTCTCCTCGGCCTCCGACTGTAGCCCCTGCTGGATCGACTCCCGCAGGGCGTCAAGGGTGTCGAATCCGTCTCCGATGCCCTTTGCGAACTCGTTGTCCAGCTCCGGCACCGACCGCTCCTTGACGTCGTTGACGGCGGCGGTGAAGGTGGCCGTTTTGCCAGCGATCTCGGAGCTACTGTGGTCCGCGGGAATCTCCAGCTCGAACTCCCTGGCCACGCCTGCCTCGGCGCCGTCGAGCTGCTGGGGGAACCCGGGGAAGGGCAGCTCGCTCTCCGCGTCGGCGACATAGACGGCGTCCTTCTCGTTAAGGATCTCCGAGTCTTCGATGGTAGCGGTCACGTCCATCGTGACCATGTCGCCAAGCGCGACCGCGCGCTCCACGGGCTCCCATGAGGCTGCGCCGATCTGCATCTGCTCGAGCTTGGTCTGGACGTCCTCGTCGGTGATCTCCATCGGCGTCTCCGCGACCCGTATGCTGCCGTATGCGCCGAGTTCGACGGCCGGTTTCAACGCAACGGTTGCCTTGAAGATGACCGGCTCCAGGTCCACAATCTCGACGTCGGGCCGACCGGCGGTATCGAGCTCTTGCTCGGAGATGGCCCGCTCCGTCACCTCGGGGAGCATGAGATCGATGGCCTCGTGGATGAGGCTCTCTCTGCCGAGGAATCGCTCTACGACCGTGCGCGGGGCTTTGCCTTTGCGGAACCCGGGGATCGAAACGCGATTGACAATGCGCTGGTAGCCGCGGTCTAGGTACGGTGGCAGGTCGTCTTCCTCAAGTTCGATGTTGAGGACGGTCTGGTGGTCCACAACCTCTTCTTGAGTGATCTTCAAATGCGGCTCCTGCGTACGCCAAATAGTGAATTCAATTATAGCACGCAGCCTGTCGCGGACTGCTAGTTGGGCAGCTCAGGTAACGCCTTCACGCCGAGCACGCCCTCGCACCAAAGAGCGGTCTTCAGCAGGCCCAGCTCCTGCAGAGGAGCGGATGCCAGCTGGATGCCCAGAGGCAGTCCGGAGTCCCCGGGGCCGCACGGCAGAGTGATGGCCGGGAAGCCACAGCTAGTCCACGGGACCTGGAACACGGGGTCGCCCGTGGTCGTCAGGTCCATAGGAGCCGGCGCCGGGGTGGTGGGGCTCAGCACGGCGTCGAAGCCCTGCATCGTTTTGGATATCTCGCGGCGGAAGGTCTGCCGGATGCGCTGGGCCTGTACGTAGGAGACTGCTGGGGTCAGCATGCCGGCCTCGATCATCCCGCGGACCTTTGGAGCGTAGTCTCCGGCCCGGGCCCCGAACTGTCGTTGGTGGACCGCGGCTCCCTCGACCGACATCACGACGCGGTGGGCTGCCAGCAGGGCGTCGTAGTCAGCCTCCAGCGTGATTTCCTCGATGGCCGCACCCGAGGCGGACAGCTTCTCGACCACGGCGTCGGTGCGGCTGCGTACGTCGGCGTCCGCCTTTTCGTAGAAGAACCGGCGCGGCATCGCGATTCGCGGTGCGGAAGGCCCGTCGGCCAGAACCTGGGCGAAGTCGAATGCCCCGGTCGGCACGGACACCGGGTCGTTGGAGTCGTGCTCCGCCAGGGAGGACAGCATCAGCGCGGCATCCTGGACCGTGTGGCAGAAGAAGCCGATGGTGTCCAGCGACCACGAGACCGGCGTGACCCCGTACCGGCTTATGCGGCCGAAGGTGGGCTTCATGCCCACGACGCCGTTGTACGAGGCGGGCCTCAGCACCGAGCCGCCCGTCTGCGATCCCAGCGCCGCGGGGAACATCCTCGCGGCGACGCCCACCGCCGAGCCGCTGCTGGAGCCGCCCGGAGTGTGCCCCGGGTTCCACGGGTTGCGCGTCGGTGACGGGTCGGCGCACGCGAACTCGGTGGTCACGGTCTTGCCCATCACGATTGCGCCGGCGCGCCTGAGAAGGGCGACGGCGGTCGAGTCGAAGTCGGGCTGGAAGTCGGCGTGGATGGGCGAGCCGCTGGTGGTCTTCATGTCGTGCGTGTTGAAGATGTCCTTCACACCGAAGGGCACTCCGTGCAACGGGCCCGCGGGCCCGTTGCGGTGCAGATCCTCGTCGGAGCGGCGTGCCAAGGCGATGGCGGCCTCCTCGTCGAGGGTCATCCACACCCGGAGCGAGGGCTCCAGGGTCGCGGACCGGGCCAGCAGTGACTCCATCAGCTCCAGGGCCGAAAGCCGCCTGTCGCGTACCTCGGACGCGGCTTCGGCAACTGTGAGTTCGAAAGGTTTGGTCACTCGCCTATCTCCCGCCGGTGGCGCGCTTCCCCGATGATTTGAAGGCGTGGGCCTGCCGTTCCTGGCTTCATGACAGCCTACGACGCTAGGGTATGTGCCGTCGCATTCGACAGTCAAGGCGCGGTGTGAATGGACTGGCGTAGGCCGCGTAAGGGAGGATGACGCGGCTATCAGTATATTCGGAAGGACCTGTTCCATGACAGGGCCACACCCGCAGGCCTCAGCGGACTCCGCATCGGGACGGGACACGGCGACTCGGTCATGCTCTCGGTGCGGACACTGGCACGGGCATCAGCCCTGAGGTGGTACATCGGGTCTTCGAGCCGTTCTACACCGGCAAGGAGTACGGAGAGGGCACCGGCCTCGGTCTTTTCATCTGTAACGCGATAGTCATGGACCACGGCGGGGTCATCGACGTGCACAGCGAGCAGAACAAGGGGACGACGTTCGAGGTGTACCTGTCCAGGGTGCCTGTGTCGGAGGTTCAGGATAGCGATCGTGGCCAAGGTCGCGCTTCCCACGGGAACGAGACGGTGCTGCTCGTCGAGGACGACCGGGACGTCAGAGAGGTGGCGGCAGACGTCCTGCGCCACCATGGGTACGCAGTGCTGGAGGCCGGCGACGGCGACGAAGCCCTCTATGTGGTCGAGAGCGGCAACGATAGGCAGGTCGACCTGCTGTTCACCGACGTGGACATGCCCCTGATGAACGGCCGCGAGCTGGCAACTCGGCTTCGGGACGTGCTCCCGGAGTTCAAGTTGTTCTACACCTAGGGCTACACGTGGGAGGCGATCAATCGGATGGGGCGCGCGGATCCGGGCGGAGCTT
>PVBE012043169.1_pt1 | contig 13706 bp, 15 predicted proteins | sample 1631181 | NCBI WGS metagenome assembly PVBE01 (sample SAMN08397723, study PRJNA350692) | Marine metagenome, whole genome shotgun sequencing project. | isolation source: water | place: Pacific Ocean | collected 2012-04 | reverse complement strand
CGAGTAGATGCCCTGCTCGGCGACCTTGCCCTCCAGGTAGGAGGCGAAGTTGCCGGAGGCGATCGAGAAGAAGCACTTCTCCCCGGTCCGCTCCTCGTACGAGGACATCTCCTGTACCAGCGTCTTTAGCAGGTAGCCGGTGTCCTCGGAGAGCTTCTCCTCCTTGCCGCACAGGGTGAGGTTGTAGTCGGAGATGAGCGAACGGGGCTTCAGTTCCTTGAAGGTGTCTACCAGGTCCTGGTTCCAGTACTTGTCGGCGACCTCCTGGTAGTTCCCTTTTTCGACGGGGTCGAACTTCAGTTCGTATGAGCGTACCACTGCGCCGTCCTCGGCACTAATGACCCCGTCATACATAATCGTATATAGCGCGTTCCGCGTATATAAAGTTTACCTTTATAGTTACTATTCACCAGTGACAACATACGAAATGCTCAGACTTGTTCTGCAATGATCCGGTCAATTTCGAGGATGAACGCCTCGAGGACCTCCTCGTCGATGTAGGCACCGGCAGCGATATCATGGCCACCCGATTCTCCTCCCCAGCGCTCGACAGCACCGCTGAGGGCAGCGGCCAGATCGACGCCAGCACGCACCATGCGCTGGGTGGTCCGCCCCGAGAGCTTGATACGTCCCCCAGAATCGCGGGCCGCAGCAAGGATGACGCGCTCGTGGTCGACCATCCTCGAGCCCAGGCCCATGCCGGCGATGATACCCACCACGGTAGGCGAGATGGTCTCTGACTCGAACAGCTGGACGTAGCGGCCGATGGGAGTGGCGCCCCTCTCACGCAGCTCGTCGAGACCGCTTCGCAGCTGCTGGCGATGGTAACGGAGCATGGCGCTTGCTTTTGCGTAGTAGCCCTCCTCCTGGAGACAGACCTTAACGCCGACGGAGGCAAGGCCCCAACGGCCGCAAGCATTGAGAAGCGTGGAGTGCTCGGTGGCATCACGCATCTCTGTGCCCTTACGTCTCGTGGGGAGGACGTAGTACTCCTTGGCCAGAGCCTCGATCCCCCATTGTGGCACGCGGCGTTCGATGCAGAATCTGACCAGGGCGTCGCCCAGCTTCACACGGTCCTCCAGCGCAAGGTCATGGTAAGTTAGAGCCCGGTCGTCCTCATCGCGCGTGGGGATGCCCTCGGCCTCCAGAAAGGTACGGCAGGCGTCCACGTCGCCGGTCATGCCCGGGAGGTACGGAGAGGACGCGTAGGAGAGCAGGACGGCCAAAGGTCGCGTCTCGCGCCCGAAGAACGATATCCCGCGGGTGGGTTCGACCGTACCGTCCTTCTTCCCATCATCGACGGGGATACGGTTCATGGCCTCGAGACGGCCGGTACGACGGTCCTGCATGTCCCCAACGGCACCAACGATGGCGATGGGGGCAGTCTCTCTCAGACCGGCCTCCCTGGCGACTAAGTAGGCCACAGTGGACCCCGAGCACTGAGAGCCGCCGTCCACGCCGAAAAGCTGGGGATTGAGATGCACTCCGTCGAGCTCGACACCGGTCATGGGATGGTGATGGTCGAGAATGACCGCCGGGATGCCAAGGGTGGCGATGTGGTCGAGCTGACCCGAGCCCAGGTCGACGAACACGGCGAGGTCACGACCCTTTGCGGCCCGCTCCACCTCGGGCAGCGTCTCTGCCGCAAACTGGCGCAGGTGGACGCACTTCGGGTCCGCACCGCGGGAACGGAGGACGCTGATAGCTATCGCCGCAGAGGTGATGCCGTCGGCATCGATGTGGCTCACCACGAGCGGATTCTTGGCACCCTCCATCGCGGAGAGCGCCTCTCGCACCCGTGCGTCACGTGACTCCATGATGATACCCTGCGGACGAAGGGTTATACCCCTTTACCCCTACTGGGCCGGTATGCAAACCTTTTTAAGGAATATGCGCACCATGGGAGGACGCGGGGGTACCCGAGCTGGCCAAAGGGGCCGGACTTAAGATCCGGTGGCTTAGGGCCTTCACGGGTTCGAAACCCGCGCCCCTGCACGTCTGCGGGAGCATGAGCGAAAGTCCCGTCCCCCGCACCAGTGCCCCGATAGCTCAGCTGGCCAGAGCGCTTCCTTGGTAAGGAAGAAGTCCCGGATTCGAATTCCGGTCGGGGCTCTTCAATTTTTTGACCCATCTAAGCTTAACGGCGTACGATAATGGATGTATATACAATTTATGTTAAACAGTCATAATGCTCGGCCACCAAGTAATCATTAAGGCCGACAGATGCCGGTCATCCGAGCCCTCCCCCAGGGTGTCTTGAATGACATATGATCAGTCCCATATCGCGAAACGGTTGGGCGTGGTGGTGGTGCTCACTATGGCCATTATATTCGTTCCAGCCGCCGCTACTGCCAGCCCTTTGCTTTTCTCGAGCCAGCTGTCCACCAGAGGTCCGCCACTTGTCGGGACGGTGCTGGGATGGCTGACGATCGAGTTCACGCTCGGTTTCATCACGGCATGCGCACTCGCTGCCCTTCACAAGCGACGCGATCACGAGAACTGAGCTCACGGCAGTTCGAAGCCCTTGGGCAGTCCATCGTGGACGGTGAACCCGCGGGAGCGGATGTCTGCGAGCAGGTCCGCCGTTCCCCGTGCATCGACGATGCCACTGAGCATGTACACGTCGCCCTGGTCCTGGACAACGGCAGTGACCATGTCGGTGTCGTAGTCGTTCTCGACCTCGAGGTAGATGTCCTTGCTGACGGCGTCGTGACGCTGGATGTCGTCGAAATACTCGTCGACCATGCCACGTCCCAGCTCGAGCAGCAGGCTCCCGTGGAGGCGGAGGTCCTGCCCGTGGTAGTGGGAGGCCATACCGGTGTACACGGCGTCGAAATGACCGGACGCCTCGGCCCTTGCACGCACGTCGGCCGCTAGCTCGAGGGCCTCGCTGGGCCCGAGGTTCGTCTCCTCGGCGACGAACAGGTCCGTGGCCGAGAGATAGGTGGCCCGGGCCGTGAAATTGATCATGAGACCGTCACCGCTGACGTAGAGCACCATGTCGTTGTCGTCGGCGGCAGCATCGGCTATGAGCGCGTCGAAGTCGTCCCCATAGTCCATGCGAGATAGAGCGGTCGGGCCGCCTTTTAAGTTTTGCCCACAACCGCGCCGGAACCGTTGCGGCAGATGCCCACGAAGTCCTTCACGATCCACTCGTTGCGTACCTCCGGGTGGAAGAGCACGCCCCACAATTGCCGCTCCGGATGCCTGAACGCCTCCGCCCGGTCCTCGGTCCCTGCAAGGAGCCTGAACCCGGGGGGCAGCGAGGGGCCGAGGTTGTGGAGGTGGTACGCCTCGAACGACCGTTCCTTGCCGAGCACCTCGTCGTCCTCCAGGACGGTCGTCTGCTGCATCCCGATGACGGGCCATGGAGTGACCTTGCCGCCGTGGAGGGCGGCGATGAGCTGGGAGCCGGCGCAGATGCCCAGCACGGGCGTCCGGACGTTCCGGAGCCAGTCGAGCTCGCCGAGCAGCCCCTGCCACGCGTGGTCCTTGATCGCTGTGCCGCAGAGCACGATGCCGTCGGCCGCCCTGCATGCCGCTAAAGACAGGTCGCTCAGGTGGACGGTCCCTGCCATCTCACCGGCACCCCCGACGATGGCCGACACCGGATGGACGAACTCGAACCGCGACAGTGACCCCCGCTCCCCGCACAGGTCGACGATGAGGATCATCTGTCCACCAGCCTCGCCTCCTCGATATGGAGCGTGCCGCTGTGGTCCGCGTACTCCACAGAGGTCTTATCGATGCGGATGCGTCTGGTGAACAGCGGGCAGTCGGTGACCAGCGTCTCCAGCTCCCCGCCCTCGCCCGACGGATTGATCTTGTATCGCTCCGCCAGCGTCGCGAGCTCGGTCACCTCGGCCGTACCGATGGTCCGGCCCAGCCACTCCTCGGTGAGGGGGTAGGCGAACACCCCCGTGACCATGACCTCGAACCCCTCGGCAAGTAGCAGGTGCATGTAGTCGAGCTGGTCGATCTGCCAGAGGGGGTTGACGCACCAGATGTCCAGCTCCCGGCAGATGCGCTGCACCCTAGTTGCCTGGTACACGGAGGCGATGGCGCCCGTCACCACGCCCTCGATACCGTGCTCGTCCCTGGCCCGCTCGATGGCCTGCTTCATGTCCTCGAGCTCGGCCTCCTTCTCGCCGGCCGTCGGTTGGACGATGAGCGGGATGCCCATGGACTCGGCCTGGAGGGCCGTGAGGTCGATGGCCGGCGTGTGGAACATGTAGCTCTCGGGATTCGAAGAGCGCAGGGTGATGAGGCACGCGACATCGTCGTGGGCAGCGGCGCGGTGGCAGGCGAAAACCGAGTCCTTCCCGCCGGAGAAGAGCACACCAAGCCTCATGGGGCCGGATGGCACCACATCCTTGAAAAGGTTACTGGCTCCGCGCGTCCAGCTCGGCGGAACCGTAGGCGTTGGCCGGCTCTCTCATGCCTGTCACGTACCTGTCGGTGGGGCCGTGGGACATCTCTTCCTCGATATTGCACATCCATCCGGGGCTGAGCGCGTTATGTCGCTGTATTTGAATAATCGTTCGGGGAACTATTACATGCTGCTCCCCGTGAAGGGGCAATTACCAGTAGCCCCTTTCTCCACGGTGCCGTCCTGGTGGACGGTGAGGTCGCAATAGCAGTCCTCACATCGGCCCCAGTGGACGTTGACGAGCCACGAGCCGTCGGGCTCCTCGAGACCGGTGACCCCGGATGTGCCGAGGTCGCCCACCGCTGACCCGAGGTCGGGGTAGGCGCTCTTTATGGCGTCGAGGACGTTATCGGGGACGTCCGCGTCGAGCGACCTGAGCGGCAGGTCGGTGGGGGCCGGAGTGGGTGTCAATGCCCGGCTGGCGGGGCAGTTGCCCTCCTTGGACTTCTCCACTGTACCGTTATCGTAAACTGTGAAGATGCAGTAGCAATCATCGCAGAATCCCCAGTGGACGTTCACGTACCAGATGCTGGCGTCCTCGACGGCATTGACCGTGTCGTCGTTGAGCTCTCCTGCGACATCACGGAGGTCGGGGTATGAATCGAGGACTGCCCTCAGCACGTCGGGCGGGACGTCTCCGACCACGGGGACCAGCGGCTGTGATGTGACAGTCTCCGGTGATGCCGTCGCGGGGACCGTCGGTGATGCTTCGGATCCCCCATCCCCGCCCAGGCACCCGCATACGAGAGCGAGCACGAGCAGGGAGGTTAAAAGGACCCGCGGGCCTGTCATGCACCCTCTGTGACGAGGATGGTTTAAATCTCTTGGGCAGGGTCGGCGGCCGTGGTGCGGTCCTCCGGGTACACGATCCGGAACACCTTGACGTTACCACCCGGAGATGTGTGGACGAGCTCCACCTCGTCGGATCCCTTCCCGTCCAGGAAGAACAACCGTGTGAAGAGCATGTCCTTGGCCTTGTCCTCCATGTACACCAGGATGTCCTTGGTGATGACCACCATACCGGGGATGATCGTGGCGTTCTGTCGGTTCGGGACGTCCATTACCTTTGGATTCCCTCCGAAGATGTAGTTGCCCAGGATGCCCTCGACGTCGGTATGGAACTCACCGTCATCGGTGAGGTTGCCCAGGCGGATGACGGGGATGAAGCGGAATTTCAAGTCCACCATGAGGTCGATTCGCGCCATAGGCTCTATGACCGTCCCGTTCGGCTGCCTGTACGGTACGTAGTTCATGAAGATGCCCGTCTGGCCGCCCCGGTCCTCGCCCGTCTCGAGTTTGTACAGGTAGGTGAACTTGGTGCCGCACGATGGCCTGACGCACTCGGGACCGGTCCGGTTCAAGTGGGCCACGGCGCACTCCTGGGGGATGCAGTCCTCTCCCACGCGCGAGATCCAGTAGAACTTGACCATGAGCCCCTTGTCGACGATTATGTAGGCCGGGCGGGACCTGCCCTCGGTGTGGTGGTCGATGAACACCTCGCCCTCGCACTGGGGCGGCGTGCCCCGGTCGCACTTGCGGAGCGAGAAGAGCTCGTCGTCACCGGTGCTCATCAGCAACCGGCCCATGTCGACGTTCACCGGGGCGACGTTCAGCCCGTCACCGGTCACGACGTCCCTACCGGCCACGTCCTTAACCCACCGGCCGTAGTCCCACCACGTGAACACGATGGCGTTCTCTTCTGTGTTGTTGCGCATGTAGAGGAGGGCGTTGAGCCATTCCTCCTCAGGTCCAAGGGGATCGGGTCCCAGGTCGGCGGGATCCGGGGCCGCGGGAGAGAAATCGTCCTTCAGCAGCCCGATGTAGAGAGTCAGGAGAGCGATGACGAGGATGCACGCGGCAAGGTCCCGGCGCATGGGCCCTCCGTGGGAGGGATGGTTTAAATGTGTTCTGGGGCCCGCCCGGGTACCGGCACGCCCCCCCCCATAGGGCTTAATGGTGCGGGCACCTTCACTTGGATATGGGGCCCGACAGCCATCCCGATCCCTTTGCAGGAAAGCGCCGCTCACGCTCGACATCCCGCTGCGTGCTCTGCCGCGGTACAAAGAACCTATGCGGGAAGCGCCGGTGCCCCGTCATCGCCCGGGCGATGGCCCTGTCTCGTACTGAACTGCAGGTCGTGGGGACCGAGGTGGCCGGCTCCTCCCCGCCGGGAGTGTTCGTGGGCAGGTACGGTTATCCGAAGGTGAGCGTGGGACCCATGCTCCCGCCGTACCACGGCGACACCGCGGTCCTGGACACACCCGAGGAATGGATGGGGCGCTCCATCCATGAAATAATCAGGTTCCGGTACTCGCTCCTGCGGGGGACGACCCCCGTCCCAGTGACCGACCCGGGCGGGAGCCGGCTTGTTTCCGACCTTCAGGAGGTTGCCCTCTCCTCCACGCCCGTGGACGCCGAGGCCCGGTTCACCAAGCGTCCCGGCGGGAAGATCAAGCTGAGCGCCAACGTCCAGCCCTTCGGCCCCTCGGCCCCCCTTCGGTCCTTCTCGGTCTCACCGGGGACCGCCGACCGACGGCTGGAGCGATCGTTCGGGGACACGGACCTCAAGGCAGCGGAGGCGGTGGCAGGACTCTACGATGGTGGGGTGCGGGTGAGCGCCATCCAGCGTGCCATGTCCATCGGTATGCTCGGTGTCGGCCGCCAGAGGAAGCTGGTCCCGACGCGGTGGAGCATCACTGCCACCGACTCGATCATCTCTGATACCCTGGTCGACAGGGTGAAGGACAATCCCACCATCGACGAGTTCAGGGTCCACACCTTCCACAACCTCGACAACATCTACACGGCGATCCTCATGCCCGCCAAGTGGGCCTTCGAGTGGACCGAGGCCTGGCACCCGTCCTCGGCCTGGAACATGGCCGGGAAGCGGCCGGGGATGATATCCGACAGCGAGCCCTACGAGGGACGGACGACCTATCCGCACATAGGAGGATGCTATTTCAGCACCCGGCTGGCTGTGGCCGAGCACCTGGCGTCCGAGGGGAAGCAGGCTGCAGCGCTCGTGCTCCGTGAGATCCATCCGGGCTACATCCTCCCTGTCGGCGTATGGAACGTCAGGGAGAGCATCCGGGCGACCCTCAACCAGCCCTACGAGGGCTTCGACGGGTTCGAGGGGGCTTTCCGCCATGCCCTGGACCAGCTCACCATCGCACGGGAGCACTGGGTGGCTACCTGCGACCTCGTCAAGGACTCGCTCTACCAGAAGCGTCTTACCGACTACATGGGGGCGAGCGCCTGAGCCGGGATGTCCGGGTGAGACCTCAGCGGTGCACCACGGCCCTCTCTTCGAGCGGGCTCCCGGGACTACGGTACGCGCTCAATCCCTACCTGGGGTGCGCCCATGCCTGCGCGTACTGCTATGCCCCGGCCACCCTCCGCCGTCCCGAGCTGACTGGGACATGGGGGGATGAGGTGTACCCGCGTAACAACATCATCGACGTGCTCGCACGTGAGCTCAAGAGACGAGAGCCAGGTCTCGTGGGCATCGGGACGGTCACGGATCCCTACCAGCCTGCCGAGCGCACCTACCGCCTCACCCGGGGATCGGTCTCGCTGCTGGCGTCATCGAGATTCCCGTTCCAGGTCCATACCAAGTCCGACCTGGTGCTCCGGGACCTCGACCTCCTCGTCCGCGCTGGCGGACGGGCTTCCGTGGGGCTCACGGTCACGACGCTCGACGAGGATGCAGCGCTACGGATCGAGCCGGGGGCTTCGCCCCCTGCGAAAAGGGCAGCGGTCCTGCGACGGTGCGCAGCGGAGGGCGTGGCGACATGGGTGTTCCTGGGTCCGGTCATCCCCGGACTGAACGACTCCCCTGCCTCATTGCGAGCTGTCGTCGATCTGGCAGCAGGGACCGGGTCCCATATCATGCTCGACCGGCTCAACCTGCGTCGAGGCGTGCTCGACCGACTACGTCCGGTGATGCCATCCTTACGGCCTGACGACCTGTCCCCGGCATGGTGGCAGCGAGTGATGACCACGGTCTCTGTGGCCTGCAAGGAGGCGGGCCTGCCCTGGCGGTCCGCGTTCTGAGGGACGATCAACTGACGCTCGCGCGTCCCACTGCGACCGCTCCGTCCCTTTCCATGGCCACGTCCCGTCCGTCGAGCCTGATGGCAACCACTTCCACGGGCGCATGGACGCGGAGGGAGATGAACCGTAGCTCGTCCGCGTACCCATCATGGACGACCTCGCGACGCACATCGGCAACACCATCGTTGATGGTGCAAATGATCCGTGTGAGCTGATAATCCCCGTGCTCGTAAGCAAGCGACCTGCCGTCGTCATCATACACCTCGCACACGGCCTCCCCCTCGGTGGGAGCGAACACATGGAGCGTGAGCTCGTCGCCCCGCTCCTTTGTGCTCGCGCCGTAGTTGCGTGCAGGGATGATGGCCCCCTCGCGAGCGTAGAGCGGCAGCGTGCCCAATGGCGCATACGCCACGATGTGACAGCAACCCTCGTGCCGCTCACCCGTCCACCAGTCGGTCCAAGTGCCCGCGGGAAGGTACACGAGCCTGTGCCGACGGCCGGGGAGGTACACAGGCGCCACGAGGAGATCACGCCCCCAGAGGTACTGATCGTCGCACCGGAGCGTCTCTGGATCGTCCGGATGCTCCACAAGGAGCGCCCGCATCACCGGTACTCCGGTGAGCGATGCCTCGCGGAAGCAGCCGTAGGTGTAGGGCAAAAGCTCGTACCGGAGGCGGATGTACCGGCGACAGATGTCCTCTACCTCAGGGCCGAAGGACCAGGGCTCCTGGTCCTCCTTCTCCCTGGTGTGCGCGCGGAAGAACGGGCTGAAGGCGCCCAGCTGCGTCCATCTTACGAAGAGCTCGGCAGAAGGATGGTAGTTGAACCCGCCGACGTCCGTTCCCACGAACGGCACGCCGGACAGGCCGAGGTTCAGGCACATGGGCATGGCCATGAGGAGGTGCTCCCAGATCGCACCGTTGTCACCGGTCCACACCGCAGCATAGCGCTGGATGCCCGTGAAACCCGCCCGCGTGAGCAGGAAGGGCCGCTCATCGGGCCGGGCCTGTCTGAGGCCGTCCACGGTGGCCGCTGCCTCGAGCAAGGCATAGATGTTATGGACCGTGGCATGAGCGCCGGTGGCGTGCATGACGTCATCGGGAAGAGTGTTATCGGGCTTATCGAAGGTCGCAGGCTCGTTCATGTCGTTCCAGATACCGGCCAGCCCCTGCGCGATCCACTGCGCGTTCAGCCCAGCCCACCAATCGCGCACGTCCGCCCGAGTGAAATCGGGGAACCCGGCGCGCTTGGGCCAGACCTTGCCCAGGTACACCTCGCCCGTGGGTGTCGTACAGAAGTACCCGCGCTCGAGCCCCTCCACCCATACCGGGTACCGTACGCTCTTGGAGATCCCAGGGTCCACGATCGTCACCAGATCAAACCCGTCCTCTTGCAGGTCTGCGATGAGCCCTTCCGGATCGGGGAACTCCTTCCGGTCCCAGGTGAAGCACCGGTACCGGTCCATGTAATCGATGTCCAGCCAGATGGCGTCACAGGGGACGTCCTTCTCGCGGAAGGTCCGGGCGAGCTCGCGCACCCGGTCGGCCGGGTGATAGCTCCAGCGGCACTGGTGATACCCGAGAGACCAGAGCGGTGGCAGGGGCATGTGACCCGTGAGGTCGGCGAGGCGTCGGAGGACGTCCTTTACGGTGGGGCCCTCAAGCACGAACAGGCCCGCAGGACCACCGGTCGCGCCGAAGGCGATGTCGCCGTTACCGCTCCTGTCCAGCACCATATAGGTGCGCTGGACGTTGTCGAACAGGATTCCGAAGGCCCGCCCGCGGCAGAGCACGATGACGAAAGGATGCGACTGGTACAGCCGTCGAGTGGCCGATGTGTGGTCCCCGTTGGCGTCCGTGTTCCAGTTCTCCAGCATCTCGCCGGTCTTGTCCAGGAAGCCGGTCCGCTCCCCCCCGCCGTAATACGACGAGCCTTGCTCGACACGTCCGTCGATGGTGATAGAACCGTCGTCTTTGCGCGACGCACGCAGCTCCGTCAGGATGGGTCCGCCCCCGATACGAGACACGTCCACCCTGTCCCGGTTCCTATCAACGCTCACCCGAAGATCCTCCGTGGCGTACGCCGGTCCCGTGGAGAGCCGTTCCTCTGAGGGTGGGATCCCATCACCTGTAGGGACCACTGCAAAAGAGTCGGGCCCCTCCTCGCCGAACCGGATGCGGGTGATGCCCGTAGCGGGAAAGGTGACCATCGCAGGTGCCAGGGGCGTTGGTGGTGATGGTTGATCAGGCTCGGAGATCCTGCCTGTCATGCTCCCTGTCCATGGCCCATTCCTTTATATCTGGTATCCCAGCGGATGGATAAGCGTCATAAACGATGAGCGACTAGTAGTATGTATGCAGGGATCCTCTCACGGCTCGCCACGCATCTGTATCCGCGACGGCCAGCAGTACTACAAGCAGGACTGCGAGATGAAAAGGTGCCTCGACATCGCTCGATGCTGGCCACCCGAGGACGAATCTGGCAACCAGGGAGTTCAGCAGGGCATCTTCCAGTTCTGAGCCGAGCCTAGCAGCTCTTCATCCGCCGGGCGCTCTCCTCCAGCGCGGCGATACCGGGGAGCACCCTCCCCTCGAGGAAGGACATGGACGCCCCACCTCCCGTGGAGACATGGGTGACATCGTCGGCAAAACCCATGCCCTCGATGGCCGCTGCCGAGTCGCCGCCACCGATGATGCTCACTGCCTCGGAGCCGGCGATCGCTCTGGCAACTGACCTCGTACCGTTGGCGAAGCGTTCCCACTCGAACCTGCCCATGGGCCCGTTCCATACCACGGTGCGAGCGTCTGCGATGATGGACTCGTACAGCTCCATGGTCTTTGGGCCTATGTCCAGCCCGATATCGGTCTCACCGATACTGTCGACGTCGACTTCCCGGGCCGTAGCCTCGGGCTCCATGTCGGCCGCCACGGTCGTGTCGACAGGGATCGTGATCTTGGGATCGGCAAGGAGCTCGCGCGCCAGATCGAGCTTGTCCACCTCCACGAGGGACCTACCGGTGGTCTTTCCCTGGGCGCGGAGGAACGTGTACATCATGGCGCCGCCGATGAGGATGCGGTCCACCTTGCCGAGTAGGTTGCGGATCACCTCGATCTTATCGGACACCTTGACACCACCCATGATTGCGACGAACGGGTGCTCGGGCACAGCGAGCGCCGCTCCCATGACATCCAGCTCCTTCTGAACAAGGAGGCCCGCTGCCGCGGGGAGCAGGCGTGCTACCGCGTCCACCGACGCGTGTGCTCTGTGACATGTGCCGAAGGCGTCGTTGACGTACACGTCGCCGTAAGCGGCGAGCTTTGCGGCGAACGCGTCGTCGTTGCCCTTCTCCTCGACATGGAACCTGAGGTTCTCCAGCATGATGATGCGGTCGTGGGGTATGTCCACCGCGATGCAGTCGTGCACCTTGGCCACGGCTATGCCCAGGAGGTTACCTAGACAAATGGCCACAGGGTCCATCCGGAGCGAGTCGACCACCTTCCCCTTGGGCTTGCCGAGATGGCTGCACAGCACGACCTGCTTCGCACCCCGCTCCAGGATTGTGCGGATGGTGGGCAGGGCAGCACGGATGCGCTTGTCGTTGGCGACCTCACCGTCGTCGGTGAGGGGGACGTTGAAGTCGACGCGCACGAGGACGCGCTTGTTCGCAAGGTCGAGGTCATCGAGGGTAAGGAACTCCATGGCCGATCGGTTGGCACGAGCAGGTTCGCGTTTAAAACACTTTCCCTGGTGCGTGAGCTTGCTCCATGGCCGCCCGGGCCCGCTCTTTTCAGCAATGTTTATATAGCGGCTGCCCAACCGACGGGCACTGGATGGATGGGGAAACGTTTTATCGGGAAGACATCGAGCTGGCTCTCGACGGGTACATGGATGTCTACCATGCCCGGGACCCAGGACCGCTCGAGCACCGGGACATCGAGGACCACGTGGTATCCTACATCGAACAGTCGTACCATGAGCTCGCTGACCCTGAGGACGTGACCCTGAAGATCTACCTGCCCGGTGTCGAGCGGGACGAGTCGATGGAGGACGCTCTTACCGAGTCGATCCATAACTACTTCGAGTTCACGGAGCGGGAGGCGCGCAAGGAGCTGCGCCATCACTACTTCAAATCTGCCGGATTGGCGGTCATGGGAGCAGGGTTCATCGCCGGGAGCGCGTTCGTGCCGGTACTGGCCGGGGTGGGCATTGGCGCCTCGATCGCTGCCGAGATCATAGGCATTGGTGGCTGGGTCGGCGAGTGGAACGCTATCTCCAACATACTCTTCGATAGCGGGGACAAACGTGGGACTGTCGCTATGTACGACCGGCTCTCCGAGGCAAATGTCGAGTTCGTGTACGACTAACCGTCCAGATTCTTCGACCACGCGTCGAGCTTCTCGTTGAGCACCTCTGAGCTCTCGAGGACCTTGTCCTGCGTGATCTCGAAGTCGAATATCAGGGACTCGATACCCAGGATCGTCACCGCAAGGATGGTCATGCAGAACACCATTGAGATGATGCCCCGGTTCACCCTCATGACCGACAAGAACTCGTTCTGCATGAACGAACCCATGGGGATATAGACGGCACAGATGAGAAAGGCAAGAACCAGGATGCCGGTGACCGTCACGGTGTATACACCGGAGATGCGCTGCTTAGATTTTTCCATTGCCACCACCTGAATGAATAGGGTATTCTCAAACTTTATATCACTCAGTTTTTCTCTGCGGCGGTCCCGCGGTCCGTGGAAAGGTTTTTATCACTGCATGGCCGTCTCTTGTGCAAAGGCCATGGTCGCCTCGTGCGCGGTCGGGCCAGGGGGCATCGTTCTGGGTCCGGACGAATCCGATGGGAGAGGTCGGCTCATCCGTGAGCTCGGGGACCTTCGCAGGCTCATCGCTGAACTCGAGGAGGAGGAACTGCGTCGTGCGACGACCGAGAGGGAGCTCGCTGCGAGCGAGAAGCGGTACCGCTCCATATTCGAGCTCTCCCCCGAGACCATCGTCATGCTCGACCGGACGGGGACGGTGCTCGATATCAACGAACGGGTACATGACCTGGTAGGCTACGCGCCCAAGGAGATCATCGGCAAGCGCCTCATCGCCCTCCCCTTCCTCACGCGAGAGAGCAAGCTAACGGCAATCGCCAGGTTCGCCAAGCGCATGAGCGGGAGAAAGGTCGGACCATACGAGCTCAAGTTCGTGACCAAGGACGGCGACTATGT
>PVBE011756553.1_pt1 | contig 13709 bp, 5 predicted proteins | sample 1631181 | NCBI WGS metagenome assembly PVBE01 (sample SAMN08397723, study PRJNA350692) | Marine metagenome, whole genome shotgun sequencing project. | isolation source: water | place: Pacific Ocean | collected 2012-04 | reverse complement strand
TGTAAAAGGCGGTGTCATGTCGATTACCCCGCGCCCAGAAGGAACAGAAGGACTTGAGTCAATGCTGGCTGAGGCAGTGCGATCGGTGGTGAGGACGAACCCCTAGCCACGGATCGTTGCCTGCCGATGGTTCAGCTGTATCGAGACCACGTAGTACGGTATGGGGCAGCCTGTTGATCGCTTGTCTGTGAGTGTGGTTCTGTTGTGTGTCGCCATCCCCTCTGGCGATTGTCTTGATAATGCTCTTGTGGTGGAGGAGCGAATGACAGCAGCACGCAAAGCACGATGCACTGTGACTCGATAGAGACGCGCTTTGCGGTTGGCTGGTTTTTGATTTGCTGCGGAGAGCCCCACGTGTCTAGGAGTACTGTCAATTGATTTTGAGGGCCGAAGGTGTCATCTAAAGCAGGATCACCGCATCGATTAAAAAATGGTTGCTTACAGGTCATTGCGGTCGTTAAAGTGATGTCAGTTCGATGCTCTCATGGTACACGTTGCATATGCACATGCGTTTGCAGATTCCACAATGCGTATGTCCGTTCATTCACCCTTCTCGTTCCCTTCAATTTGAAAGCCTTGCCGATGTCCGTGAACGTCACTGATGAAATAGATGATAAAGAGCGCGCGATGCGCCTGGTTGAAGCCTGTACAAACATTAGAGAACAGGTCAGCCGGGTTGTGGTTGGTCAAGAGGAAGTGATTGAACAACTGCTCATTGCGATTCTTGCCCGGGGACATTGTTTGCTCGAAGGCGTTCCGGGGCTTGCAAAAACATTGATGGTTCGTGCTCTTGCAGAAACGATGAATCTTTCATTTCATCGGATTCAGTTCACGCCCGACTTGATGCCAGCGGACATTACGGGCACAGATATTATTCAAGAGAATAAAGAGACGGGCTATCGCGATCTTGTTTTTGATAAAGGTCCTATTTTCACACAAATGCTGCTGGCAGATGAGATCAACCGCACACCACCCAAAACGCAAGCGGCACTCCTCGAAGCGATGCAAGAACACGAGGTGACAGTGGGAGGAACGACGTACAGCCTTGATGAGCCTTTTTTTGTGCTCGCGACTCAAAATCCAATTGAACAGGAAGGAACGTATCCACTTCCGGAAGCGCAACGAGACCGATTTCTATTCAATGTGATTGTCAAGTATCCTGATCGTGATCAAGAAGCAGAGATCATTGACCGTACGACATCGACCCGACATGCCAAACTGGAAGCAGTTGTCACAGGGGAAGACATTATTAGTTGTCAGCAGACGGTACGACTGGTTCCTTTGCCAGATCATGTCAAACAATATGTTCTTGATATTGTTCGTATGGCTCGACCAAACGAACATGATGCAGCGAACTGGGTGCGGGAATTCATCGACTGGGGGCCAGGGCCTCGTGCCTGCCAACAGCTTGTTCTTGGGTCAAAAGCACGTGCACTGATGCATGGACGCTACCATGTGACGCAGGATGATGTGGAGGCTTTAGCATTGCCAGTTTTGCGTCATCGAATCGTGCCAACGTTTAACGCGGAAGCAGAAGGTGTAAGCGTTGATGATTTGATTGGGCGGCTGATGGAGAATGTAAGTCAGCCTTCGAAGTCTCAGCAGTTGTTATAGATGTTGTATTGATGACGCTCGTTTCAGAATTACTGTCGTCGCAAGACGTAAAAAAATTTGCCAATCTGCAGGTCTTGGCCAAGCAGGTCGTAGAGGGTTTTTGTGCAGGGTTACATCGTTCTCCACACAAGGGATTCAGTGTTGAATTCAAGGAGCATCGTCAGTACGTGCCCGGAGACGACATCCGCAGTATCGATTGGAAGTTGTTTGGAAAGACGGATCGTCTTTTCATTCGTGAATACGAAGAAGAGACCAATCTTCGCTGTACGATCCTTCTCGATTCCAGTGGTTCGATGGCGTATTCCGGATCACGGTCAGGCGGGGTAACGAAGCATGACTTTGCCGTTCGTACAGCTGCATGTCTGTCATATTTGATGCTCCAGCAACAGGACAGTGTCGGTTTGGTCACCTTTGACACCCAGGTTCGAAAGTACATTCCGCCTCGTTCGCGTCCGAAGCACTTGCAGGTCATTCTCAACGAGTTGAAAAAGCAAAAACCAAAGGATGAAACCGAGTTGGGGGATGTTTTCTACAGCATGGTTCCAAAAATCCACCGTCGCGGTCTGCTTGTCATCATTTCAGACCTCTTTGGTGATGTCGGCCGTTTGATGAAATCGCTCGCTCAGTTTCGACATGTGAACCATGAAATCATTGTCCTTCAGGTCTGGGATCCGGATGAACTCGACTTTCCATTCCGACAATGGACCCAATTTACGTCTCTGGAATCAGCAGATCATCGACATCTGGTTGATCCAGCGCAGATTCGTCGGGCTTACCTCGAAAAACTTACAGAGTTTCGTGATCAATTATCACGGGGCTGTCGCCGGCATCGTGTTTCATTAGTGCCGATGACAACTGATCAACCCTATGCTGACGCACTGGCTGCTTATCTTGCAATCAGGAGGCGGTCATCGTGACATTTTTGAATGGGGCGCTCCTTTTTGGTGCCTTTGCATTTTCGATTCCGCTCATCATTCATCTTCTGAATCGTAGTCGTTTTCGAACGATTGACTGGGGGGCGATGCATTTGCTTGACTCGATCACAAAGGTGAATCACAAGCGGTTTCGTCTGGAGCAGCTCATTTTGCTGTTGGTCAGATGTTTGCTGCCAGTCTTGCTGGCTCTGTGTTTGGCCCGTCCTGTGTTCACCGGAGCGAACATACTCACAGGCGATGCGCCGGTCTCATTGGTTGTATTAATTGATAACAGCTATTCAATGGATGCCAAGGATGCTGGAGAGACTCGGTTCGATGCCGCGATTGCTGAAGCAGTAACGCTTATCGAGGCGACCTATCGCGGATCGGAGATCCACGTGATTCTGACGGGAGGCGCTCCGTCTCCGTTATTTGATCAACCCCTGTTCAATCAAAAACAGGTTGTGCAACGGCTCAAACATGCATCTGGAGGATTCGGTTCGTTTGACGTTGCCGGCTCGCTTGACGAAGCATTAACCGTTTTGGAAAAGATGTCTCACCTTCGCCGTGAATTGGTCATTATCAGCGATTTTCAGTCGGTTGACTGGGAATCCATTGATATCTCTTCCATTGCATCACGAATTGCCGACGAGGATGTGCCTGTGGCGATCTCGCTGCTGCACGTTGGGGATTCAGTGCAAGAAAACGTGTCGATCGATTCACTCCATTTTTCCAAACGAGCGCTTGGTGTGGATCAAAGGCTGGCGGTGCGTGCTGAAGTTCGGAACCATTCTCCCGCACCGTTTACAAATGTACGTGTCACCATGGAAGTGGATGGGGAGCAGTCTGCAGTTTCCATTGTCCAGCTTCCAGCTCAGGGAACAACACAGGTGTTGTTCCCGATGACATTCGATCAACCTGGTTCACATGTGTTACACGCCAGTATTGATATTGATGACCGTGTGCGCACCGACAATCAGTTCTCGGCGGTGGTGACAGTATGGGATCGCCTGGAGGTTCTGCTGGTTGATGGAGCCCCAAGCAGTGAACCCCTGATGGGTGAGACGGATTACCTCTCCGTTGCCCTTTCACCATTTACATTCGGTCGAGTTCCTCTTGCTGATCTCGTGGACACGAAGACAGTGTCCGCTTCGGAGTTAAGTGCAGAACTATTAGAGTCCATTCACGTCGTTGTACTTGCCAATGTTGCGAAACTTCAGAATGCACAAGTGGAGGCGATTGTGGACTTTGTGGATGCCGGAGGAGCCGTGCTCGTGTGTGCGGGAGATAAAATTGATCTGAACTGGTATCGCGAAACTCTATTTGCGGATGGCAAAGGAGTACTCCCTGCGCCATTTGGCAAACGGTCTGGTGTGGCTGATGGGCAGGGGGGAGGAGTCAGGATTCTGAAGGAACATTTTGAACATCCTGCATTGGAGTTCTTCAATGAGCCGAGTCACGGAAGCCTCAATGGTGTGATCATCAATCAACGTCATCAGCTCGAAGTCAATGACGATCAGATTCAAATTCTGGCGAGGCTTGAAAATGGTGAGCCTTTGTTGATCGAGCATCCATATGGGGAGGGTGTTGTTCTCCAGTTCGCAACAGCCTGTGATGCCGACTGGTCAACACTTCCGATAGAGCCGGTGTATGTTCCGCTGATGCAGCAATTGATTACGACGATGGCTGCACGGATCTCACCGTCTCGTAATTTGATCACCGGTGAGCCAGCCGTCGCTTTTTTTATGAACACAACCAGAGATAAAAAACGGGTGTCGGAAACAGTTTCTGTAGAAACCCCGAGTGGAATGAGTATCGCCGTTGAGTCTGAGCCAAATGATCGGATGCACGTGGCTCGATATGCAGCCACTGTCCAACCAGGAATCTATACGATATCGACATCGGCTGAGACCACACACTTTGCGGTTGAAGCTGACAGAAGAGAGTCAATCATCGAGCTTCTCACGGAAGCAGAACTCGTCTCGTTAGCACAGGTGCTGCCTGCAGAGATTTTTCAATCGGTGGATGACTATCTCCAGCACGACCACCTCCGTCGCAATGGACGTGAAACGTGGAAGCCTCTGCTCGTACTAGTGCTCGTGTTGATGTTCCAGGAAGTTCTCTTGCAACAGCGATTCGCGCGGCGCCATCCATAACGACCACGCTCCGTTTTGTTGGTGACCTGCCGGTATGGATTGGGTTAATCCTCGCTCTTGCAGTCGGTGTTCTCTCGTGGCGCTATTATCGACGGGAGAGCTTTGAACTCAACGGGAGTCTGAAATGGATACTTCCCATGTTACGAACATCTGCGTTTGTGCTGGGGGTGCTCATTCTGCTGGGCCCGGTTCTGCATCATCGTCGCGTTATTGGTAATCTTGGACGGGTCAAGATCTATGCTGATGAGTCACAAAGCATGACGCAGCATGATCGTCAAATGACGTTCAGACGGAAGTTGAAGATCGCGCATCAGTTCGGCTGGTTAGACGAAGAGGAACTTGAAGCACACCACTTTGATGCCTTTGACCGCCTTGCGAAACTCCACAGCCAGCGGCAGGTGACACAACCTCAGGAACTCCTTCAGGAGATCGTGGGCCTTCGTGGATCATTGCCGATCTCGATTGAAGAATTGTTGACGACGCAACTGGTCGAACCGTTCAAGGACGTATCGTCAGGGTTTACGGAGGAACAGCAAGAATCATTTTCCAAGACAGTCGACAGAGTGTTCAAGCAATACGAACGAGACATTCTGTCAGAGGCCTCATCATCTCCGCGTTGGACAGAGGCGGTAGGACGTTTTGATGTCACAAGCCGTTGGCAGCGTGTGTTGGAGATGTTGTCTCCTGAATTTGTGTCGGAGCTCAGCGGGTATCACGATGTTGAAATCTATTCATTAGATGGTGAGGAGGCACATCTCTTTGATAGTGAGTCTGATGCAGGCGAGGATACGTTTTCGGTCTTCACGGATCTGATCACAGGTGTCCTCTCGTCTCAGAAAGAAGTCATTGACGCTGGCGAAGAACATCCATCAACGATAAAGAATGTGGTCGTGATGCTGACCGATGGACACCATAACAGTGGTCCGTCACCCGTGCAGACTGCCCGTGTGTTGGGAAATCAAAATACTCCTGTGTATTGCATTGCAGTTGGCGCCGAGAGGCCGGCGACAGATCTGGCGGTCCTTGCTGTGGAATACCCTGATATTGTCTTTCAGAAAGACACGGTCCATGGGGTGATGTCAGTGCGTGACCGTGTGCCAGCCGGGACCCCGTTTGTGGCGCAGGTACGGTACGACAATGAGGTGCTCTGGCAAAAGGAGTGTGTCAGTACCAACGCAACGGAACAACGTATCGAATTTGAGGTAGAAATTGACGCACTCATTGATCAGCTCAAGTCTCAGTCGAGGTCAGAGGTTGTGCGGCATGCTATACCGTTGGATCTGGAAGCATCTGTGTCCGTCTTGCCTGAGGAATCAGAGTCAGGCAACAACGCATGCACCATGCGATTGGCAGCTATTACGGAGCGTAAAAAGGTTTTATTGCTGGATGGACGTGCCCGTTGGGAAACACGGTATGTGCGGAATGTCTTTGAGCGAGATGAGCAGTGGGACATCGATACCATCATCGCCGGTGCAGGAACGAGTAAGGAAACATTGCCGCGTGGTGACGAGCGGGGGACATTTCCAATAAGCCGAGACGATCTCTTTGCCTATGATCTCATCATCTGGGGAGAAATTGATCTAGAACTGTTTGAGCAGTCGGAACGTGAATGGCTGCGAGACTATGTTGAAACACGTGGTGGAGGTTGGATTTTCATTGATGGCAATCGTGGCAAGTTTGCTCCACTTGTTGATTCAGAACTCGGGCCGTTGCTGCCGGTAGACTGGTCAGACATGCCTGCAGAACACGTGCAAACGCTTCGTCTGACGGATATTGGTCGCCAGCTGCCTGCTTTACGGTTGGCAGCTGACGAAGAGCAGAACCAGAATCTTTGGTTAGAGTTGCCAGCCCCTCGGACGCCCGCCAGTGTTGTTGCATTGTCTGGTACTCAGGTACTTGCTGAGTGTGTAGTGAACACTACCCACGTTCCGTATATGGTGTCGCGGCAGTGTGGCGCGGGTCGAGTGTTGTACCTTGCCAGTGATGAAACATGGCGATGGCGTTATAAGAATGCTGACGTATGGCATCAGCGGTTTTGGAACCAACTTGCGAAATATGTGATGCCGCCTCCCTTTACGGTCAGTGATGAATACGTCTCAATTGATACCGGGCCAGTCAGCTACGAATTCGGTGAGGCTGTCAACGTACGAATTCGTCTGTTCGGTCTGGATGGTCAGCCGGCGGAGCAGGCGATTGTCGATGCTCTGGTCTGGAAAGATGACCGTGTGGTGGGGCAGATATCGCTTACATCTGATGAGAATCTGCCAGGCATCTATCGGGGGCAGTTTGGGAGGCTTCCTCACGGATCGTATGAGGTTTCGGTGCAGGCAGCCGGATTCAGTGCCTCGTCACTAAAGGCGCGCACCGAATTCAGTGTTCTGCCCATCGACACAAGCGAGATGACCCAAACAGCGGTCAATCATGAACTTTTGCATCAGATGGCGACGGCTTCGGGAGGAATGTATTTGCCAGAGGATGACTTTGGTAGCTTATGTGCATTGCTCGAACCCTTTAGCGATGGTCGAATTGTGGAATCTGACACGTTGATCTGGCAGAGCTATTGGTGGTTTGGGGCAATCGTTTTGCTCCTCACCCTTGAATGGCTTCTCCGGAAGCGTGTCGGGTTGTTGTAACAATCCACTGTTCTTGAGAGAGAACGACAATGAGCAGTCAACTAGATCCTATTGTTTCAAATAAACTGAGGCATTTCGCTCAACGGCGGTTTCGTTTGTTAGTTGCGCGAGGAGTGAGTGCCGGTCTCATCGCATTTCTGCTTGCCATGTCAGTCGTAGCCTTTATGGATTGGTACTGGCTACTGACTGAAGAGGCTCGCTGGGGCCTGAGTGCAGCTGGGTATGTGCTGACGCTGTTTGTCGTCTGGGGTACATCGTTGCGCCAGCTAACACGAGTGCCTGCTCAGGAGGAGATTGCATCACAGGTCGAACAGGAAGAACCTGAATTGCGAGAAAAACTTCTCTCTGCTGTAGAGTTGGCAGCCGATACTCCGCACGTGGTGTATGACTCACCAGTCTTTCGTGGTCTTCTGCAGGGCGAAGTTGCAACCATGATGGGCAGCATTCGCGTTGGTGAGATTCTACCAGTGCGACTTGTGGCACGCTGGATGATCTGTGCAGCAGCCTTGGTTGGAGTGGCTGCCGTGTTGCTCACGTCGAGTGATGCTCGCTTTCGTCAATTGGCGACCCGAGCCATCTTGCCGGGAGCAAACATTGCTCGCGTGTCACGCATCCAGATTGAAATACTCGAGCCAACCCCTCATTCGTTGTTGCTTGCAGAAGACGAAACGGTTGGCATCGTCGTGAGTGTCTCTGGTGGTGATGTGGGCACTGTCATTGTGGAAACATTTTCAGATGAAGGTGACGTCCAACGTCATTCAATGAGTGATCGTGACGACCATGTCTTTGCTACGAATCTCCATATTCATGAATCTTTTGACTATCGGATTCTGGCTGGGGACGCGATTACCCAACGGTACCGAATTGATTCCCGTTCCCGTCCACATGTCACGGCGTTTCAGAAAACGTTTGACTATCCTGATTATGCCCAACTCGAGCCAAAAACCATTTCAGAGACACACGGTGATGTGTCTGCCCTGGAAGGAACGCTGGTAACCATGCGTCTGACGCTGGATCAGGAGGTGTCTGAAGCGGAGTTTCAGTTAGAGATTGGAGATGATGAAGAACGTGTTCGCATCCCGCTGACCTCTATGGAAGATCAATGCTGGTCGGCAGCAATTCCTATTGAAAAAGCAGGCGTGTACAAGGTCCATCTGGTGGCCAAAGAAACTGGATTTGAGAATGTGTTTAGCCCGAAGTACGCAATTGATCCACAGCCTGATCTGATACCCCGTGCAGGGTTTGTTGACCAAACTGCATCCACCTTGCTCTTGCCCCCAAACGATCTAGTCGATCTCAAAGCAATGGCTGAAGATGATCTACCAGTGGTTAGTCTTGATCAATTGATTTCAGTGAACGGTCAGGAATGGGACACTATCGCACTTGATATTGAGCCGAGTGCACACGATGGATTGCAAGTGTCCTCGGCGTGGCAATGGGACCTCCTCAACCTACAACTGAAAACGGGTGATGAGGTTCTCACAAAACTTGTTGCCACGGATCGTAAGGGGAATCAGGGAGAGTCGATCCCGTTGAGAATTCTGATTGCGTCTCCAGATTTCGACGCACAGCGTCATCAGATCACGCAGCAAAAGCTCAGATTTTATGATGAACTCGCAGCGTTTGAAAAACAGTTGGCAGAGCAGGAAGAGACAGCGCATCAGGTCATTGCACAAATGGTCCAACCGGGACGGAGTCAAGAACAGCAAGCAACCGATCGAATCGCATTGGTTGATCTTGCAAGAAAACAACGTGATGAAGCCAAGCGGTTGGTTGACAAACTTCGTGATATGATTCGCGCCATGCCTCCGGGTGCCGACAGCTACGACCTCGAACTGACAGCAAACGTCTTGGCAAAAATGGAGTTGGAGTCTGCAAACAGTTCGATTGCCTTCTTGACGATGATGCAACAGTCGAACAATGCCAAAGCCTTTGAGCAAGAACTCGAGCGACTCAAGAGGTCCTATACACGTAGTGCTGATGATGCAAAACATCTTGCTGCGCAGTACCAGATCCTCTCGACGCACAACCTTCTCGCGGCGCTGGCTCAAGACTTTGCGGCGTTGCTGAAGCAACAGACATACGTTGTGGAGAGTCCATCTCAATCCTGGGAGCGCCTGCTGCGACAGGAGACCGTCGTCATCAACCAACTGCAGCAGGTGGAGGACTTTATTGCCGAGCAACAATCGCGGGTAGCGAACTCGGTTGATCGATCTATGGTCAGCCTGATGGACTGGTGTACCACCAATCGACTTCGGCTTGAGGAACATACTGAATCGAAAGATCAGCTCAATGCACTTCGTCAATGTGCCGGTGACGTGCTGAATGAACTGAAACAGAAGCAGCGAATGGATGTTCTCGATGGAGGTCTTCCCAGACGAATTGTGAACGCTCGAAAAGAGCTGATCAATCGTGCTGGAAGTCTGTATGCTCCCATCGAACAGTTGGCGATTGCAGTGCAACAGGAATCTCGTTTCCTGGTATTAGCCGGAGACTCGAAGGACACCAAGGAAGGACGCTCCTATCTTGAGGAGATGGTTCGATATGCAGCCGATATAGATCTGAAATGCCGTCCGAGTGTGAATCAGCTACGAGCTCGACGAGAGTTGACCCAGTCGCGAAGTGATGCAGATGCGCAGTATGCAGCAGATGCAGGTCTCACCTTCCGAGCGGTGAACTGGTTGATGGATCAACATCGAAGTGAAACCATTGAAGGCAGCCGGCGGATTGATGAATGTCTTTTTGAGGTAGCGCCGGCGTATCGCACCTTGGAAGCTGGTCACCATTTGGTGCTTGTCAGTCACGCTCTCAGTCTTTTATTAAATCTTGAGCGTTGGGAGTCGCAATCGCTTCAGGGAAGAACTGATCATCCACGGCAGTGGGATCTCATCGACGAAGCGTTCCAGCTGACTCGTCTCAGGCTCAGGGAGGCTGGAGTTGAACAAGCCATTGTCAGTCAAATTGACGCTGTGCGTTGGTCCGATGCCGCCAAAGAAGTAGCTCGACGAATTAGTCAGCGGCGATCGAATCGAGATACCAGTGTGACTGCAGCTCGTGAATTACGTGAGATGTGCGATGCGATGAAGGTGGTGATGCATACGATGCAACCAGTGATGCAACAGGCCCGGGCGGTCATCGCCCAGTATGCTCCATCTATCCCAGATCTTGCTCAACAGGCTGCCGAACACGTGCGCGCATTGGAAGATGCCACGCTTGCGTCTGCTGACGGGGCGGAGCGGAGTAGTCAGGAAGAACAGCAGCAGCACCTTGCCGACCTTTCGCAGCAGCAGGAGGAGGTGAATCAGGACATCGAAGACTTGTTCGATGCATTAGTGGAAGATGCCAATGTGCAGGACATTCTTGATAACAAGCAGCGACAACGGGCGCAGGATGCCGATCGCAGCATCGAGGCTGTCGGGGAGTTGGCTGCAAAAATGAATCAGGACTTGGCCGATGCTCAGAAGATTGATGATGCAAAACAGCAGTCGCAGGAGTTATCCGAGGCAGCTGAACAGCAGGAAAAGACGGCGCAGGCATTAGATGTCGTGGCAGAGCATTTTTCACGTCTGGATGAGGGATTGGATGCCGAGGAAACACGGACCCAGCTTGCGAACATGGAACAAACGCCACAACGTCTGGCCAATCGGGATGATCTGAAGATGGACGAGCAGCGCAAGAATGCTGAAGATCTGGCTGTGATTGCAAACCAGGACACCAGCGAAGCCCTTGCTGCATTAGAGGAGGAATTGCAGCGGAATCCAGCCATGCAGCAGGCCCTGTCAGAGATTTCTCAGAACGCGCTGGCCGATGCAAAGAATGCACTGAATCTGGCCGCCGAGGAGGATCATCGTCTCCAGCAGGATAACGAACGATCCGACAACGACTATCGTGAAAAGAAAAAAGAGCTTGCGGATGCCTTGAGCACCATGGCCGCCGAGGCTTCTCAGCTTGCCAACACAGTTGTGGAGCAGGCCCGGCAGATGTCTGATCGTGGAAAGACGACGGAAGCACAAAAGCGGTTGGATGAGTCAAAACAAAAACTCAATGAGGCAGCATCGCAGGCAAAGACAGCTCGTGAAGAACAGTTGCTCTCTGATTTGGTGAACAATGCTGTGAACACACATGCTGTGCTGCAGGAAGCGATGGACGCACTCAAGCAAGCAAAAGATCAAACACAGTCTGGGAAGGATGAAAACATTCATCCAGACGATAATGCAAAAAGTGCTGCCAAGCAGGATGCGGAAGCGCAGGCAAAACAATTTCGTGATCAGCAAAAACGTCAGGCTGAAACGCAATCGAGACAGGCAGACGCAGCGCAGCGTCGTGCTGACCAGAACGTCAAGAACGTCGAAAATCAACTTCGTAACATCGACCGACAGATTCAACAGATAGAGAATACACTCAAGAAAAACCCTGAGAGCAATGGCCTCCAGCAGACTCTCGCCCGAAAGCATCAGCAACAGGCTGCAGCACAAGAAAAACTGTCAGAGGGACAAGAGACGCAGCAGGCTGCAGCCGACGTTGCTCGAGCAGTACGACAGGAAAGAGATCGTCTGAACCAGTCATCCATACCACCACTCAATGCCGCCAATCCTGCTACAGAATTGGCGGATCGATATACCGATGAGGCCATGCAGGCGGCCCAGAGTCTTGAAAGGAAAGCGGACGAATTGGCTCAGGCAATCGACTTTGATAAGGACCTCACGCCCACACAAAATCAACTTGCCCAATCAGAGACCAAACAAGGCCGTATCGTTGAAGATGTGCAGCAGGCTGCTGACGATGTTGCCCGTGCTGCTCGACATGAGACAAGACTCAATAATCCGTCTGTCGCGCAGCCGCTGCAGCAACAGGCTGACAGGATTGAGGAGGTTGCCAATCAGGAAGTAACACACGCGGAACAACAACTCGGGGAAGCGGTGAGTGAAGCTGAAGAGAATGTTCAAAACCCTCAGCAGTCTCAGAATGTCGAAGCACTGCAGGCACAAACGGCCCTTGCCAGTGCGGAAACTGCACTGGCCGAGCAGGCAGACCGTGTTGGAGAACAGGTAGCAACACTGATGGCAGCAGCAGAAGATGGACAACTGTCTAGCGAGAATGGTATGGCTGATGCGTCAACGGCATCGGGTGAGTCGCAGGGGATGTCAGAACAACCGGCGACAAATGGTCAGCAAGGTGATCAGCCATTGACGTCAGCGGAAGTTGATCGTGGTCGTCAACTTGCTCAGGCACTCGATGAACTCGACCGTCAGATGGGGAAACCTACGCACGATCCACCTCGTTCTCTTGATTCACTTGCCCAGGCAGCCCAGGCCCAGCAGGTAACAATGGCAGCCATGCGAGCGGAAAGTCAGCAAGCAGCAGTCGAATCATTGAGTGACACAGGAGTCAATAGCAATGGCGTTCCTGCTGGGACAGGTGCTGCACAAGACTTCAACGTCATGTTCGTTCCTCGTCAGGAAGACAAGGATTGGGGAAAGCTTCGTGAGAGTTCGGCCAAAGACGCGACGGTTGGAAGTTCGCAGGCGATTGCAGAAGAGTATCGAAAAAACGTTGAAGCCTATTTTAAGGTTTTAGCAGAACGGGCGCGGAAATAATCATGATGGAGTGGTATGTGTTCGGTGTCCGGCTCGTGGTGGGTGTTGCCATGTTGCATGCCAACATGCTCTTCGCACAAGAACGTGTGGAATCACCAGAACCATCAGTCTTTTTACAGAAAGATGAAGTCGATGAGGCTGTCGATCGAGCCGTTACGTATCTGTTGAGCAAGCAACGCGATGATGGTGCGGTGCTCGACAAAGGTCACGATACAACGATGACGGCTCTTGCACTGATGGCCATGGCAAGTGTTGGTGTTCAGCCCGTTGAAGAAAGCCCTGAAGGGCAATGCATGCGGAAGGCGATTGCATTTATCTTGCGGGATGATCGAGTTGACGAGCAGGGGTATTTTGGGAGTCGAGATGGATCGCGAATGTATGGGCATGGGATTATCACACTGATGCTGACAGAGATGTTGGGGATGGGGAGCGATGACGAACAAGACGCCCAGATACACGCACGTGCACAGAAGGCAATCGATGTCATATTAAGCGCGCAGAAGATGAAAAAGGCAGTCGAGGATCGGGGTGGCTGGCGTTACCTGCCCAATGCAACGGATTCCGATCTCTCCGTCACGATTTGGCAACTCCTAGCACTTCGTTCTGCCAAGAATGATGGTTTGGACGTACCGGCAAGTGCGATTGTCGATGCGATCGCATACCTCAAACGGTCGTATTCGGTGCCACTTGATCGCAATGGACTTCCGAAGGAGAAGGCGGGTGGGTTTTCCTATGAACCACATGGCAAGCATGCAACCTTTCCGATGACAGCTGCCGGTCTTCTTGCCATGCAGG
>PVBE011655429.1_pt1 | contig 13709 bp, 18 predicted proteins | sample 1631181 | NCBI WGS metagenome assembly PVBE01 (sample SAMN08397723, study PRJNA350692) | Marine metagenome, whole genome shotgun sequencing project. | isolation source: water | place: Pacific Ocean | collected 2012-04 | reverse complement strand
TTACAGGTAAGACAGAAGCTGTAGATCTAGATTTTGTCTAATCCTTCATCTCAATCTTTATTGTAATGTTCCTTGGAACATATAATCTCATTACAGAATGTAAAACTCTATCATCTGCTGGTAAATCGATTACTCTAGAATGTATTCTCATTTCATAATTATCAAAAGTGGCTGTTCCATCTCCGCAAGGAGATTTTCTTGTTGTTATTTTAAGTTTCTTAGTCGGTAATGGGATTGGCCCACTTATAGGCACACCTAGTTTGCTAGCTATATCTGAGATCTGGCTACAGATCTTGTTAAGATCTTCAATCTTCATACTTTTCAATTTTATTCTTACTTTTGACATGTTAATAAGATGAAAAAATAGCTTTAAAAACCTTTGTGAGAGGTTTTTAACTCATACAAATTTAAGCAATTTGTAGATTTGAAAAACATTTGTGAGAGGTTTTTAACTTGTTTAAGATATTAGATGTTTAAAGCTTGAAAATCTTAGTATTCCCTATAGCTTTTTTCTAAATAATATTTTATAGGTAATAGCATTCCTAAGATGAATGTTAACCATCCTATTGCAGTTAAAATAATTAATAAAATATTCCCTAAAATTATGGATATTATTAGGAGAGCTACCCAATTTATTATTCCTACAATGAATAGTATTATCCAGGTCATTTTTTCCTTCCTTTTTATGATATAATCAGAAAGGTATAGAATCATTATTCCTGATGAGAATAATAACGTTCCTATGAGGATGTGGAATAATATAAAGATGTAAGATATCTCGGGGTTAAATTTTGAGAAGAATCCCCATAGTTGATTTATAGAATTAAAATTTGTCTTCATATTCATATTATCAAATAAAATTATGAATAGTCCTAATACCATCATATAGACTCCATTCGCATAGGTAACTCTCGCACCCTGTTTTACCCTTTGAATATTCATATAAGATTTACAATTCTTAATTTTTTAAGTATTTATATATTTGAAAGGTTTATTAATATAGATTTATTGTTCATATTATGGAAGCATATTGGGATTTGATTGGTAGAATAATAAAAGAATCAGATTTAGTTTTAGAAGTTTTAGATGCTAGATTAGTTGAACTATCTCGTAATGATGTGGTTGAAAAAATGGTTGAAGAAATTGGAAGACCTATGTTATTTGTTATTAATAAAAGTGATTTAGTTAGTAAGAAGAGTTTAAAGGAACAAGTTAGAGAATTAAAGAAAAAGGGAGATGTTATCTTTGTTAGTTCTAAAAGGCCAAAAGATGTAAAGGTATTGCTTTATGCTATTAAGAAAATTTTTAAGAAACATGGAAAAAGAGAGAAAACTATTAGGCAAGTTGGAGATCCGAAGATTAAGACCAGGGAAGCGAAAGCAGAAATTGTTGTAGGAGTCTTAGGATATCCAAATGTTGGTAAGTCTAGCATAATTAATGCTTTGGCACATAAGAAAAAAGTAAAAGTTAGTAAGAAGGCTGGGACAACACATGGCATTCATTGGGTCAAGGTAACCAATGAGATAAAGTTAATTGATAGTCCTGGTGTAATTCCTTTGGTGAAGGGTGATGAAGTTAGATATGGTTTAATTGGAGCTAAGACAGATAAGATTAAAGATCCAAGCATTGTTGCTCATGCTTTAATAAAATTGTTTTTAAAAAATAATCCTAAAAATTTCAATGAATTTTATGGAATTGAAATAAATGAAGATGTAGATGATGTTATTGAGCAAATTGGTAAGAAGAAAAGCTATTTATTAAAAGGGAACAATGTGGATGAATTTAGAACCTCTTCAGATATAATTAGAGATTGGCAATCAGGGAGGTTGAAATTATAAAATGCAATCTTTGTTCCAAGAGTTTTTTAAGAAAGTTTATGGAGTTAGTAGGGGTAAGACTAATTCTATAATGTTGATTTTTTTAATAAGAACTTCTATCTATATGTTCTTTATAGGCGGGATTGCATTAATAGTTTATCTGATATTTACAGGAAAGCATTTAACATTGTTTATTTTAATAGGATTAATTTTTGTTGGAGAGATGGCTCATCTTGTTAGAAAAGTTATAGAAAGAAATGCGCATAATAAGATTCCAAAAGATGCTTCTATGGAACATGCTGGAGACATGCTTAAAATTAAAAAAAGTAAGAATATAAATTTGTTGAAAAGTAGTAAGGCTAAAAATAAAGATTTGTTGAGTAAAAATAAGGGATTTTTAAAAAACAAAAAGCCTTAAAAACACTTAAAATCTACTTTTATTACGGACGCATAGTTCAGTGGTAGAATATCTCGTTTACACCGAGAAGGTCCCAGGATCGTTCCCTGGTGCGTCCATATTATAAACATTTATTAATGTAATTTTGTTTTATTATTTATGGTTAAAAAAAGGGTGAAAAGAATTTCTGATGATACAGCTACTTTTAAAAAAGTTATGGAGCCATCTAAAACTAAGTTTGGAGTTAAACATGTATTGCAAGCTATTGTTGGAGCTACACTTTTGGCCATTCCCATTGGATTTACCGAAGAGACTTGGCGTTTAGGGGAAACTTTACCCTTATGGAATATTTTTATTATTATGATTATATCTTTGTTTTTTATTGCTATATTTGTTTATAGAAATTTTTCTAGAAATATTCCTAATTTTTATTGGGTAGATATGGTAAAAAGGATTGTGGTAATTTATATATTATCATTTATGATAGTGGCTATAATTTTGTCTGTTATTCAAAGAGCTCCTTGGAGTGTAGATGGGATATTAGCTTTTAAGAGGACAGTTATTGTTACCTTTCCTTCTGCATTAAGTGCCGCGATAGCGGGTAATTTGAAATAAATTCTTTAATCCAGGGTTATAAAATATATGATTTTAAATTAATTTTTCTTCCTCATAAGGATTATTGAAAATATTATAAATATTATCGCAATTATGGCTGCAAAGATAAAAACCAAATATTTATTTTGTTCTAAAAATCTTCCATCTGCGCTGTCACATGCGTTCCCAATACCATCCTCATCACCATCTAGTTGATCTCTATTATATTTATCTGGACAATTATCTACAGCATTTTTTACTCCATCTCTATCATCATCTTCGCAGGCATCACCAATGTTATTGTAGTTAATGTCTTTTTGATCTGTGTTTGAGATATATAAACAATTATCATCGTTATTTTTAATAGAATCCTCATCAAAGTCCTCCTCATATAGGCTATTCTTATAGCTGTTAATAGTTATATCAAATTCTACAGGCAGATTTTTTGAGCCGGTTCTTGCATTATTTTCTCCGTATTCTCCGAAGTAAAATCTAAAATTGTTATCACAATTATTGTCCACATAAAAATAGACAAATGATTTGTCATTATAATTTTGGTAGTTAAAGAAAGATACTTCCTTAATTTTTATAATGCCATCATATTCTAAAACAAATCTTAATGAGTCTGAATTTATAGGATTATTAAAAAATATCTCATAATGAAAATTATTTATGTTTTCTACAAAATCTACTTTTCCATCATTATCATATATAGATATAGATTTTATAGATGAATCTCTTAAATCTATGGATACTTTTTCAATTGATTGAATGTTTGGATTTTCAAATGTGAATTCTATAGATTCACTATCTTGTGAAACTAGATAGGTATTATGATTATTATCAAATATCTTTTCTACATTACTTACTGGTTGATTTTCTATTTGCTTAACAAACCAATTGGATTGTTTGTTATAAGATCCCCCTCCAATATTCTTTTCAATATAATGTTCTATCTCCATGTATGAATTTGGAGTTTTTGATGAGAAATATTGATTTGGTAGTTCAAATTTCACATAGCCCTTATATTCTTCGCAATGAACCTTAATATCTGAGAAGTATTCATATTCATTAGCTTCAAATGCCATGACCATAGGAATTAATAATATTGATCCCATTATTATTAGTAATATGTTCTTAGTGGTTAGCTTCATTTTTAATAAAGTAACCTCCAATTATTAGTAATATTCCAAAAATTATAAATCCTATAATTCTAAATATACCTTCAAGATAAAATAGATCATTGAATGCTATTTTTATTAAAGTTATTCCTAATAAAGATCCCACTAACCATTTGCCTTCTTTTGTTTCAACATTTGAGAACATAACTAAAGTGTAAATTAGCCACAATATGGATAATATTATTTGAGATGTTTCATCCACGATGTTGAAGAACCACAAATATTTATGTAATGAATAAATTAGTGCAAATCCTCCTATGATGAAGCTTGCTGCATTTACCTTGAAATTAATGTTTTTTCTAAATAATACTAAGAAAGATATCACTATAGCTAATAGTATAAACATAAAGAATGTTGCATGTGTAAGTTCGTTTTCAAATCTTAATACAGCAGCATACCAATATACAATAAGTATTAAGAATATATATGAATAGAATCTGTATAATCCTCCATCTTTAGATTTATCCGAGATTACTGAGAATAATACATATTCTACTGCGAATAATATTAAGAAGAAATCTTTATCTACACTATTTATTAGCATTAAGAATCCTAAATTTATTGTTATTATTCCTATAGAGAGTAATGTATATGAGACAGATTTTAATAAATGAGTTTTGTTAGTTTTGAAGTAGAATATTTCTCCTAGATAAATAAAAGAGAACATCATTGTAAATATTCCATAGGCTACTAAAGACCAATCAAAAAGATTGTAGACATATATTAAGAACATTATAGTTATAGACACTATGATTATTGAATCAAGAATTGATAAATTTTCTTTTTTGTTCTTTGATGAAAAGATTAGTACTGCCAATTTGTATAATATGTAAATGCTTGTTAGGAATGCTAGAGGGATTAATGCATTGCTAGCTGAAGTGAACTTATCAAATGAAAACATAATAAATAAACTAACTATAACATATGACGTGAATCTTAAGTCATACCAGTTTTCTGCAAAAGATAGGATTACTAGCCCTATGCATAATACCACATAGATTATCATTACAAATAAATTGTTTTCAAATATTCCTGTGATAAAAGGCATTAGGAATCCTCCGATTAATGTGAAATATGCTATGACTCTTGATTTGAATTTTATGCTTAGAATTGTTGATGAAATTAAGAATATTATTGATAAAGCTATTCCTATATAATCTGGCAGTACCTTGTATTCTAAGACCCCAATTCCTATGGCTAAATATTCTATGAAATATGCTCCTCCAAAAACAATATTGGACCATTGTTCTTTATTTTCTCTTAATAGAAAGGCAAATCCAAATAAAATGAAACCTAAGAAAACTCCAATCATTACTTGTCCTGTTTCTCCTATCCAGCTATTTGCCACTGCGTAAAGGAAGAATGATATTGCTCCTATAATGATTCCTAGAATTCCTATAAATGTAATTACTTGATTGAATGATAATTTTGGAACTTTTATAGAACTTTCTTTCTTTTCTTTAGGCTCTTCATGATCAATATCTTTGAACAGTTTCTGTTTTTTATCACTAATTCCTAAATGTTCTTCCAAAAGAGATATTCTTTCACTTTGTTTTTCGAGTTTGTTTAGAATATCTTTATTTGTAACCATTAGACTTACATAACAAAAATAGTATATAAAGTTTGTTAGATGATTAAATTTTTAAACCTCTAATAATAGATAGATTTATGCGTGGGTAGTATAGTGGTTAGTATACGTCGTTGCCAACGATGTGACCCGGGTTCGATTCCCGGTCCGCGCATTCATATTCTTTACAGGATATGAAGAGGGGGATGGAATCTCACTTTCGAAATTATAAATTTTGAAGTCTTCGATTCCCAGTCTGCCTGTTTTTATTCGTCATCACAATCTTCGAACTTGATTTCATCTATTTTTTCATAGGCCTCTTTCCTTTCAAGGCTACAAGAATCACAGTATCTTCTAGGATATCTTGCATTAGGATTGGTTTCAAATTCAGTATCACAATCTCTGCATTTTATTACTTTCATGTATTTAAAAAATATTTTTGCTTTTTAAACATTGTGTTTGTTTTTATCACCAATATCCTTATATTCTTGATTTAGTTTATAGGAATATCAAAAAGGTGTCCCTATGAGCTTTGAAGAGATGGTAGGCAACAATGCTGCTAAAGTTCAGCGTCCGTTGTCATATGTAATTAGAATAGTATTATTGATATCTATAGGCTATGCCATCTATGCGCATTTATGGAGGGTTTTGTTTATTGATATATTGTTATTGGTATTGATATTAATTCCAACTATAGTCAAGAGATATGATATAGAATTGCCAAGAGAGGTAGAATTTATTCTTTTAGTATTTGTTATTGTCTCTTTTTTTCTTGGTGACATTAGGGGGATGGTGATACAGGCATTTTTTGGTTTGGCAGTGGGTTTTGTAGGATTAGCATTTTTGCTCATAACTACTAATAAAAGTAAGATAAATATGAATGCAGCCATGACCTATGTTTTTGCTATATGTTTATCATTGGGACTTGGAACATTATCAGAATTAGCTAAGTATTTTCTTAAAATAAATCTTGGATATGAGATCGGGTTGGCAGATTATAATTATGCTATGGCCAGTTTGAGTTTTGTATTTATTGGTTCTTTTATTGCAACTAGTTTGACCTTGGCTTATTTGAGAGATTATGATTTGCCTATTTTGAAACATTTGATTGTTAAGTTTAAGAATAAGAATCCCAATCTTTTTATTGAAAGATTGGATTCTCCTGAAGAAGTTCTGGAGCTTATTAAGAAAGGAGAGAATGATAAGATTGAGTTTAAATCTACTCTTAGAATAAATTTGCATACAGGTGAAAGTGATAGAAGAATAGAACATTCTGTGTTAAAGACTATAGCAGCTTTTTTGAATACTGATGGAGGGAGTTTATTGATAGGGGTTGCAGATACTGGAAATATTTATGGAATTGAAAGAGATCATTTTCAGAGCAATGATAAGTTTAATTTGCATTTCACTAATTTAATTAAAGAATATATTGGAAATAATAATCTGCCTTATTTGCATTTTGAATTGATTCAAATTGAAGATAAGAATGTGATGAAAGTTGATTGTTTGAAAGCTAAGAAGCCTGTCTTTTTGAAGTTCCATAAAGAAGAGGAGTTTTATATGAGGGTTGGTGCGGCTACGACTCCAGTTAGTGGTAGTAAGTTAGTTGAATATATTGGAAATAATTTTAAGTGATTATTTTAATTTCTTAAAATTGATTATCTCCGGTATTTTTTGGAGTAAGGCAAATTGTATTACTATTATCATAACTCCAAAATTCAAAGTCTATAAGATAAGATTTTTCATTATCTCTATCATATAAAAAATTATTTGGGTTTAACGCATCGTTGCCAGGCATAAATCCAAAATCAAGAGTCTTTACAATTTCATCTTTTGCGAATTCTCTTGCTTTGTTAAGTTCAAGGTCATTTAGTTCAGCTCCGCTTGAAAATGGAAGATATTCCATTATAAATGTAGGATATGTAACATTAGAATTTGGGAAAATTGAAAATTTTTCAATTCCTATTGGTCTTGGAAAATTAGACCTTAAAGAAGTAATTGATAAGACGGAAAATTGGGATCCTAAGTTAACTGTAGAGGAAAATATGAGAGATAACAAAATTGTTTCAGTTATAACCTCTATGAATGGGGTTTGCCCAGACATAGTTAGACCAGAATATTGGGGGACATTTTTGAATATGATTGATGAAGAATTATTTGTTCCGTTCCCAGATTTAGGGCATTATCTTGACCCCCTTAGTCTTAGCTCAATTGATCCTAAAACTGGCTATTCAAATATTCTTGATTATGATGATTTAAACCAAAAATGGGTTTGGTTGCCTATAAATGGATTAAATTAGTATTGGAAATTTATTTTTGGGGGTGGGAATGATGAGATTAAAGAAGTCGAATTCATTATAGCATTCTAGATTCTCTCTAGTGAAATGAATGCTTTTTCAAAACCTTTTAGTGCAAAAAATAAAGAATATCTTTTGTTGTAAATTTAATAGGTCCCCATAGTTATATGAGCCTTTAGTGAACTTAATTGTCTGGCACTGAATGAATTTGGATATGATTTGGCGATTTCTTTAGATGAAATTCCACATTTCAATAATTTAATAGCCTCTTCCTTAGTTATCTTTGGGTTTCTACTTCCAGGCTTGTAACCTGAACCAATAAATTCCCTTGGAATCTCTATTCCATTCTGGTTATCTCTAATTATATTAGGATCTTTTATTTTTTCCTGAGGACTATTATCTAACTTCCACAAATCTAAATACATTGGAGCTCCCTTATTACTAATATAAGATAAAGATTCATGATTTATAACTACATAAGATTGGACATCTCTAATAAAATTATTTGTGACATCTAATAATGAATCATCATCAATACCTATATGAAACATAGAGTTCAAATTAAGTGACCTATATATAGGAAATCTAGCTAATTTTTCATCGGTATTTTTTCCAAGAATACTACTAGCATTTATATCATGTTCAAACAATTCCTTAGCTTCTTCAAATGGTAAATCTATATTTTCGGGATATAATATTCTTGGATCAAGTGCAGCCTTTCCAAGAAATAATGTAGATGCTATTCCTCTCTGAATGCCTATGGATCTTTTTATCTTTGATAGACTCAATTCATCTTCTACAGGATAACTACCTACAAGTGCCTCTATATGATCTGTAATATTCACATGCCCTTCAGCATCTTCAGCATACCTCATAATCTCATCAAGTGTCTCTTTTTGTTCACGAGCACCATAATAATTAGTTACTAATATTCCTCCAGGATTCAATAAACCTCTAGCTGCAATAACGTCCAAAGAATATCTTTGATTATCTCCAAAATATGAAGTATAATCCAAACTAATTACATCAAATTTTTTGAAGGTATGTTGAAAATAATTAAAATCTAATTTATTCTCAACCTGGATCCCCATACTTGCCTCCTTCAATCTTTTTGCTCTTTTGGTGACGCGTTCAAGCCCAACTACATTCTCCCTTTCAATTCCTAATGGATCATATATTTGAGTTATCTCTAAACCTGCCTCCCCCAGAGCTTCAGCACCAGGAATACATGCAACCATTATCTGAGAAGGATCTCTATCTAAGTTTGAACCTATAAACTCCCGTATTCTATATCGAGAGTTCTGTTTAGCACTATCATTTACATATGTTTGTGGCATATTCAATTACTTAGATTTATTTTGTCTTCCGAACATTCCAGCAAGACCCGTCAAATATCCTGCGTCAACTTGAGCATATTTTCCTTTTATATCGGTATGAGAAAGTCCTGCTTGTCTTTCTATAACATACTGATCCCAACCAAGTATCGCCTGAGATTCTTCCTTAATCTTTTGTCTTTCAGGGCCTTTATCCTTCTTAGGTTTCTGTCCCAATTTCCCATGCCATCTTCCAAGACCTGCAAGTTGACGCGCACTAATTAATTGATATTGTTCCTTAACTTGAATGGATGTTAGCCCTTCAGCAACTGCTTGTTTATACAATTCTTTTGTAAGAACTGGCCTATCATCAGAATTACTTTCAACAGGTGCAACACTAGCTACCTGAGCAACATCATTACTTCCTACCGAAGCCAAAAATCCATCATATTCACTTTCAAATCTTGAAATATATGCTAGATCATTACTAGTATAAACTACGCTAGCGACTTGTTGAAGTCTTCCAACCTGTTCAGTACTTCTCTGTTCAAGAAAATCTGTTAAACTTTTTGTCATTATTTATCCTCCTGCATTTAATTGCACCTCATATTAATCCTAACCTCTCTAGTGCTAGGAATCTAATTTCTTCTTCTCTGCCAAGAACTAATTGGGCTATGTCTGAAGGATCTGAACCATTCAATCTCCCTTCTCTCTCAGAAATATTTGCCTCATACTGAGCAGCTCTACTCGCTATTAATTCAATATGATATCTCAAGAATGAAGTTTTATCCTTTGCCTCAGAGGTAGTTTTATAATTTCTATGATCTGAATTTATGAATAATATAGGCCTATCGCCTAACTTCTCTTCAAGCTTACTCCTCATAGCTTTTTCATGTAATGGAAAAGATACTGGTTGAGGGCATGGAAATGGAACCTTATTCTTTGGAGTTACAGTTCTTGAACTTCCATTATCATCTTGAACATAATTTCTATCACCAGGCTTACCTCCATTACTTCCCTCTCCCCCACGGCCCCTAGGTTTGCCATTTCCATTATTATGCTCAGTAGTATTAGTTTCAGCACCACCTTCATCTACCTGATAAGTAGGATCTCCCCCAAATTGATTAAGATCTTTCCATATTTCAGATACTGCATCAAAGGCTTGCTTGATATGCCTATTCTCACTCATTTTTCTACCCTTTCTCCTATGTTCCTCAACAATAGGCCTTATCTGTTCTTCAACTTGCTCTATCGCATTATACCAAGCCTTATACGCATTGCTCCCTCGCTGAATTCCATCTCTCCCTAATACTAATTTATTAAATCTATCATTAAAAAAACCAGAAATTTTTCCAGAAGTCCATATTGGACTTTTAGAAAAATCAGGAAAATGATTTCTATCTGCAATAGAATCATTCACAAGAACGTCTTTTGAATATACAGCTACTTTATCACTTGAAGCTTCAGGATTAACAAATAATAATACTTCCAAATCTCCAAGTTCCTCTTGACCTTTAACTTTAATCTGAAGAGTATCATCTAATAACAATGTAGAACCATCTTCTTCATAACCTATAGGCTTCAATACTTCAGTTTTATATCCCGAACGAGGAGTCTGTCTGCCCAAAGTTAAATTCAAAGTACCATTAATTATAGCCGGATTATACAAACTTCTTAACCAATTTTTCAGATTTGCATTTGTTAAATCTTTTTCAAAAATATGTGTATCTATATGCGCTATAACTATCCTAGTTCCACTAGACAATGGGCCACCAAAATACTCATCAACTTGTAAATCGGTTAGCCTTTCATTAGTCACAGGTATCTTGCCCTTCGCCCGATTTATTTCCCACCTTAAATAATTAATAGTAGGACTAAAATCTTGACAGTGCCTAGATAACATATGCATAGTTTTTCCTAGAGAACCAAATGCCAATAATCCTAATGCCTTTTCCCCTCTTGAATCTATGCGCCCATACTTACCAGATTCTCCAATTTTTACTGGAAGACTCATCAATTTATCATATGGAATTCCTGTTCCATCATCAGATATAATCAATTTTTTCTGATTTGGATATAATGCTACAGTTATATTCTCAGGTCTACCATTCAATCTAGCATCTAGGCCATTTGTAACATACTCTCTAATAGCATTCTTAGGACTATACTGCATTGCCAATTCAATCAAAGCTCTTCCCTGTCCCTCATTACTAAATCCTGCATTTCTAATTCCCATGTTTTCTCCTTAACTTTGTAGGGGGTTGTGCTATCAACATCCAATTATTTATCTGCTTACCCTCATACAATATATTTATCATCTGAGTAGCATAACCAAAACTATCTGGATCTGCTTTTAGTTTATCAACTAAAATTTTCGTTTCATCTTCTGAAGCAGTTCTAAAATAATCTACTTCTGCAGCAACCATATCTAATAACTCCATCACCCCATCAGCTCTTTGCTCAGCAGATGGTTGATACTGTTGTGATTTAGTTAATCCTTGCCTTAATCTCTCATTATTTGGCAAACCTAACTTCTCAACTGTAGACTGAACTAATTGTGTAAGCCCATTCTGCAATTCACTAATAGCCTCGGAAAATTCAGCATTCTCAGAATAATCAAAAACATGTTTAGAATCAAGTTGACTTTGAGGTTTCTCTGTATTAAAAATCTCTAAGCCAGTTAATGAATACAATATTTGCTTTCTTTCAGAGGAGATATTAGACAAATTTTTAGTTTTACCATTAATATAATTATTCATAGTCCTCCTAGGTATTCCAATATCTCTTATCTTACCAGACCTCTGATATGCTGTTCCTTGATTGATATACCAATCCCTTAACTGCTGATTCCAAGTTTTATTTTCCATGTTTCTTCTCAAAATAAGGTTTAATTTCTGATTTAGAACTCCATTCAAAAAGAAATGGTTGAAATAAGAGCTCCAATAATTCTTCATTAAATTTATCCTGCTCAGGATAGATATAGCAATGACTTGCACAAAAAGACATATATCCTGGTTCTAGGTCCATTGGGAATATTTGATCTGTGGGATTTGGATGCCCCATATATGCACTAACATGTAAATTTCTTGAAGTGATTTCAATAGCTTCATAAATTTCTATATTCTTAGAATTAATTTCTTCCTTAACACTTTCTGACAAATTTTCATATCCTAACTTGCCATGAGCACTAAATCTTTGTTCTCTTGGAATAAACTCTAGACAAACAACATCTGAATCATGAGGAGAAGTAAAATAATGTGGAGAACTATGTTCTAAAAACTGAAATTTCTCCAATGATTCTCTCTCAAATTCCTTTGGCAATGGAAACGGGATACGTTCATATAAGCCATCTGCTTCATAAACCATGATTCTCTGTTAGGGATTTAGTTTTGGGAAAAGTAAGGAAAGTCTGGATTTTTACCAGAATAAAGACCTTTATTTTTACCAAATTTTGAATTTCCAAATTTGTTTTGAACATAATTCTCAATTGGAAACCCATTTCCCATATTTCCCAATATTTCATCTAATTGAGATAGATCCATCCCCTTTCCAAAATCTTCAGGCAATAGAATTTTATATGTAAATTTTTCAATAGCATCTCCAAATTGCATATGTCCCATAAATTCTAAACCCCTCTCCGCCATTCCACTAGCTACAAATAAATCTCCTCTAGAACCAGGCCCCAAATATAGTGATTGTGATGGAGCCTTATGGATGCAAGGCTTAATAGATAACAAACTATTTCTTTGAGTTCCAGCATGTTCTACTGCTTCAGCTATCCATCCGGTTCTTGATTGCTCAAGTACACTTAATAGTTGCCCATAGTCTTCCATTTATTTTCTCCTTCCTGAATAAGCTCCAGTTTGCATCCTTCTTTCAAATTGATTTTGCTGATAATCCAAATCCTTTTTATCCTCTCCATTCCAAACACATCCATGTTCTTTCAAAAACTCATCTGCTTGCTTCATTAACTCATAATTTGAAGGTTCAGTCATTTTGTGCCGTAGAATAAGCCAATAACAAACTATTGGTATAATCTCTTAGTCCTCCTGCATAGTGTTTTGAACTTAATCCCTTCCCTAAATGTACTTCCCCAGGCATTACAACTCCATTTTGTTGTGCTTGATGGTAAAGTAAAGCTGCAAATTCTTCCATAATCTTTATTTTTTTTTTGCTTAGCCCCTGAGTATTCACGCTATCTCTCCTACCTTCAGTTTGAACTGTAAATCCTTTCCTATAAGTCACCCCTTCAACTCCTCCAGAAGTACTATCTACTTCCAATGTTGCCTCAAGAGGATTTATCTCTTTCTTAAGCATTCTTTTTACTATTCCTTTTATCATTTTTACGATTTTCCTTGCGTATTTCTTCATCACGATCTTCTTTTTACCCCCTTCAGTGTTACTATTCTAAAATATATACAAAATATTTATACTTAAACATTTTTATTAAACTATATATACTAGTATAAATGTATATATTTATTAGAAAGGTTTAAATAGTACCAATCTGTATTATTTTTATGAAAAGAAAACTTGTAAAACA
>PVBE011245251.1_pt1 | contig 13710 bp, 14 predicted proteins | sample 1631181 | NCBI WGS metagenome assembly PVBE01 (sample SAMN08397723, study PRJNA350692) | Marine metagenome, whole genome shotgun sequencing project. | isolation source: water | place: Pacific Ocean | collected 2012-04 | reverse complement strand
GACCGCCGGCGCCAGAGACCATTCTGCACCACCGGCCCGTTCCGGCCTTCGCAACTGATGGGCTACGACCGAACCGGGCCTCAGAACAGGTGGCAAACAGACTAACTTAGGACGTGGTACAAACCTTGGGGGCAGGCCAGGGAGGCGAACGCGGGGTGCGGATCGGTTTGCCGAGGCCTGGATAGTGGTGCATTCTAGTGCATGGGCCATGCGAGCGACGGTGACGGTGGCGCGCCGGCCTTGAAGTGATCGATGGTGCCGAAAGGCCGCGCGATGTTCGACAGATTCACCTTTTCGGGCTTCCTCAGCCGTTGGTTGCTGGCGATGTTTCTCGTCCTGGTGACCTATAACCCGAGCGGTTTCTCCTATTTTCACTGGGTTACCGACGACGCGGGCGGGCAGTGGTTGTTCAAGGTTCTTCTCGGGCTGACCTTGGGGATCGCCTACGCGACTTTTGTCTTTGCCTCGCTTCGCTCGCTCGGGCTCTACGGCATGCTCATCTGGGCCGCCCTCTTTGCCTCGATCGTCTGGCTTTTGGTCGATTTTGGGTTTTTCGTGCCGTTGACGGCGGGGACGATGGTGACGCTGTCGCTCGTAGTTCTCGCCAACGTGCTGGGTATCGGCGTCTCGTGGTCCTATATCCGGGGCCGGCTGTCGGGCCAGCAAGACACCAACGACGTCACGCTCGCGTAAGCGGACAGAACGCTACGGCTGGCTCTCTCGGCCGGCCATTGTGGTGGCGATTTTCAGATATTGGCGGTTGACGTAGCGCTCGACGGCGTCGGCGACGCGGCTTTCGAAGTCGTCGGCGGCGGTGGTCACGGCCTTGCGGAGGTTGCCCTCGAAGGTCTGTCGGCTGAAGGCCTCGTCGGTGCGGGTCAAGATCCAGTCGACGGCGGCACTGGTGGAGAAGCCGACGACCAGGGCGCTGACGGCGCCGCCGGTCAAGAGACCAGCCAGCACACCGGCGGGGAAGCCGACGATGGGAATGGCGACGCCGCCCGCCAATGCGGTCGCCACCACCGGCAAGACCATGAAGCTGACCAGCTTGGTGGCGAAGGGTCGCGACAGGCGCACGATGACTTCGTTGACGCCGGCATCGAGGTTGCTCATCGGCTTGGTGGCCATCAGCTCGCCGACCAGGCGGTTGCCCTCCTCGGCACCTAGGAAGCCGCAGGTCGAGGCGACGTCCGCCACCGCGTCCGCCGGCGCGGCCACCGGTGTCCAGCCCTGCCGCGGGTCCAGACGCTCCACCTCGCGCGCCTCGTCTCTGATGTAGCGAGACAGAAGAGCGTTGTTGCGGCCGCAAATTTGCAGGATCTCGCGCTGCACGCCACCGACCGCACGGTCCAGCAACGCCTGCATTTGCGGCTCCAGCACCTCCGGCCGCAGTACGATCGAATTGTATTGCTGGCGAATTTCAAGCGTCAATTGCGCTTGTACGGCATCGGGCAACTTCAGAATATCGCCGTCCAGAATGCCTTGCCAGGTCCAGCCGAAGGCCTGGCCGAGAAGAATCCAAGCGGTCCACCAGTTGTACATCCAGTCGCCGTAGTCGGTGACCCGTTTCTCGACCCCGTCGAGCACCGGGCGCAGGTCGGCGCGGAGCAGCTTGTCGGTCTCGACGATCTGATCGGCGCGGATCTTGTCGAGTCGCTCGATTTCACCGCTGGCGTGGGTCTGGTAGCGGTCTCCGTCCACCAAGGCGCGATAGGCGCCGCCGTCCGCGCTTCGCCAATGGAAAATCTGGCGCTCCCCCGGGGTGGCTGCCCGGGCAGTGGATACCGGGTTCACGACCTCGGCGGTCGACCGCTTCCACGTTACCGAGTCTCTCGGGTCGGCGGGATTCTCGTCCGTCCAACCCAGAAAGACGATACCGGCCGTGATGGCGCCGAGCAGAAAGTAGACGGTGCCGCGGATCGGTTCGCGTCGCAGGATTTTCTCGAGCCGCTTTCGGCCGGCGGCAAGGCCACGGACTCTCTCGGGGCCGGAATCAATTCCGTCGCGATCGACATCCGGCATCGAGGGGTCCGTATTCTAGGTGCGATCGCGCAACGTCGCGCGCCGCTTCCTGGCCATCATACCGGTGGCCGAGGTCGCCTGTAAATTGCCGCCGCCGGTGTGGCGGTTCGCGGATTCCTCGGCGTGGTCCATCTTCGAGAGTTTCTCGCGCAACGCCTCGACCAAGGCGTCGAAGCCTTCGCGTTGCACGAAGGCCGCGAAGTCGCTTCGCTGGGTCAGGACCATGCTGACACCCTCGGCGCTGATGTCGACGATCTTGCTTTCCTTTGGGCCGGTGCGGACGCGAAAGCCGAGCGAAAGCGGCGGGCCGTCTGGCCGCTCGATGTGCTCGGCGACCACGGCATCGCCGTTCGCCGCCGCGTCGACGGACAGAATAGAGAAGCTCGTCACCTCGTGCTTCGCCAATTGTCGGGCATAGGTCCGGGTGACGAAGTCGGCGAAGAGCGTCCGATAGATCTCTCGCTGTCCCGGCGTGGCCTCTTTCCAATGGTTGCCGATTACGGTGCGGGCAATGACTTCGAGATCGAGGGCGTGTCGGAGCAGCAGACTCAAGCGATTCTCGCGCGCCGTCACCGAAGTCTCCGATGTCAGCAGAAGCACGATTTCGGAGCTGAGTCCGATGACGAAGGCGCGGGCGGCCGCTTGGCTATCACGCGCGGCTTCGCCATGCGAAGGCAGGCCGATCAGGCATGTCAGAAAGGCACCGAGCAAGCCATGGCGGAGGCGGCTCACGATGGCGCCCACCTCAAGGCTCAAGGCCCGGGCGCCGCCCGGGCCGCCGAGGTTCCGCGCCCCGGTTCCGGGGACTCGAGATCGGTCAGCGAGGCGGCCATTCGCAGCCGACCCCGCACCACCGGCCGGCCGAGCTTGATCCGCGGGCTGGTTTCCGGCTCGGCCTGGTCCTCGGGCCAGAGGTAGAGCATGCCGCCGATGGCGACCGCCTCGACCACCAGATGGGCCACGTAGATCGCGGCCAGTGTTCCGGCGCCCGCCGTGAAGAGGGAATTGCCGCCGGCCGCGAGCACACCGATACCGGCGCCGGTGGCTACGGCGAGCGCGAGTTGGGTGCGGGTCAGGCCGAGCAGCCTTTCTTCTTTCGGGCCAGGTTCGTGACCGCCGGCGGCACGAGACTGGACCGGTTGTAGCGCCAGACAGGCGAGCAGCAGAATGGCGGCGAGCCTAATCATCGCTCGGCCCGGTTGGTCGAGAGGACTTACTCGCGGGGCTCGAGGGCAAGGATGTCTTCGCCACCACCGTACCACCAGTTCGCCACCAGCCCACCGGCCAGACCGCTGAGCAAGGTTGCCCCCTGGAAGTTCAAGAAATAGCCACCAGCCACCGACCCGACGACGACGCCGGCCGTGATGGCCAGGATTTGGCCCGGATCGATCCCTTCGGAAAGCTCGTATTGTTGTTCCTGCACCAGCAGGGGGGTCAGCCGGGCCTGCGCGCTCGCCAGCGACGGCACTACTAGAATCAAAGACAAAACAACGATCGACAACAACTTGCTCATAGCCCTACTCCCTCGACAGCGTTCATGATTGCCGGTCCCTCTTCGGTCCTATCGGCGCGTTGCCGCACCATTCGGCTCGGCACGAGATGCTCCGCCGGTGCCATGGCGGCCTACTGCATGGCGGCCATACGCATGCCGCCCATGCCACCGCCTTGGCCGCCCATGCCGGCCATCATGGACATCATGCCACCGCCTTCGGCGCCAGCCGCGCCGCCGCCAGCTGCGCCGCCGCCGGCCATCTGCATGCCCGCGCCGCCGCCGGCCTCGGCCGCACCGGCGCCAGCGCCCATGTTGCCGGCATTGGCCGTAGCCATGCCGCCGCCTGCCGCATCGCCACCAGCCATGGCCGCGCCATCGGCCGCCGCCGCATCAGCCGCCGCGACGTCAGCCGCTCCAGCCGCCATGCCATCGGCCGCCGCCGCGTCGGCCGCACCTACAGCCATGCCGTCGGCCGCCGCCGCGTCGGCCGCACCTGCCGCCATTCCGTCCGCCGCCGCCGCATCGGCCGCACCTACAGCCATGCCGTCGGCCGCCGCCGCATCGGCTGCACCGACCGCCATGCCATCGGCCGCCGCCGCGTCGGCGGCACCAGCCGCCATGCCTTCGGCCATCATGCCTTCGGCCGCCATGCCTTCGGCCGCCGCTACCGCGGCGCCGTCGGCTGCCGCCAACTCGGCCGCGGCAACGGTCCCGGCAAGCGCGTACCATGCCACCGCCGCGACGGCCGCACCGACGATCACGAGGGCGACGATCTCACCTCCGGTCAATCCCTCGGAGACGGGCTCCTGCGCTCGAGCCGGCTTGACGACGAGCATCAAGGAAAGAATTATTGCTGGTATCAGTGTTTTCGACATGCTCAACCCTCACTAGAACCTTGCTCTCGGTGACCGGGCCATTATCCGCCCATTCACCCGCTAATACAAACCCGTCGCCAAAACGGCCTGCATCGGCTCGCTACCAGCGGCACCGACCGTCGTCCGACAGCGCGTTCGCGTCCTCGGTCGGCTCAGCCGGCGCGGCCTCTTCTTCCGCCGCCGCCGATTGCCATTCGGCGGCGGTGCGCTGCGCCTCCGCGATCTGCTCCGGCGTCATCTCGTTGGCGACATAGTCGCGGTTCTTGACCGCGATGTCGCGATCCTTGCCGGGCGGCAACTGACTGGCGGCGAGATTGGCGTAGATGTGCGAGCGCACCAGATCCTGGGTGACGCCCTCGCCGTTGGCGAAGAGGACGCTGAGATTGAGTTGCGCGACCCCGACCCCCTGGTCGGCCGCGAGCTGCCACCATTTCGCGGCCTCGGCATAGTTTTGCGGCACGCCACGGCCGTAATAGTAGCTATCGCCCAGCGTGCTCTGAGCCAGCGCATTGTCCTTGTCGGCGGCCCGGCGATACCACTTGGTCGCGGTGTCATAGTCCTTGGGCACGAAATGGCCGAAATAGTGGACGTCGGCGAGCAGTCCCTCGAAAGAGCCGATGCTGCGTTCCATTCCCGGCATGATCGCCAGCAGAAGGTCGCAGACGCCCTCTTCCAGCGTTGCGCGGACCGGTTCGACCAGTTGCTCCAGGGCGTCGACGTAGTTGCCTTCCTCGGCGGCGGCGATGCTCTCGTCGATGCCGCCGGCAGCCGTGCCGGCAGAGCCGAAGACGATGGCGGCCGCGAGGACGCCACCTTTCAGGATCTTCACGCTGTTACCGCCGGCCTTGCCGACCGTGCCTCGCCAGGCGACGTAGGTTGCTGCTGTTGCTCTCATGGCTGCCCATTTTATGCGCATCGAAGGCTTTCGCAACTATAGCACCCGATCGCGGTCGCTCGACAATATATTCGCCACCCAGGCAGGCTTTCGCCGAGGGACGTCTTCACTCTCCCTTGTCCGGACCCGGATTGGCCCAGCGTCCGCCCCAGCCGTCGTAGAGCTGCTTCAGGAAGGCGTCCCATTCCTCGCGCTTGCGGTGCTTCGGATAGGGCTCGGGCCGGATCGGGATTTCCGAGCTCCACACGATGTCGAACTGACCGTCGCCGCGAACTCGGCCGATCCGGGTTTTCTTCCAGAGGTGTTGGTTCTCGGCGTCGATATAGGCGATGCCGCCGGGTCCATGGAAGCCGCTGTGGCCGACCTTGGCGCGAACTTCGCCGACCTCGGAGGAGCCCGCCGCCACCACCGCCCGGGCCCAGAGATGGATGCCTTCGTAGGCCGCGACCATGGGATCGCCGATCACCCGGTCCGCGCCGTAGCGGGCCTTGAAGGCGGCGACGAAGACCCGGTTGTGCTCTTCGTCGAGGCTCTGGAAATAGTTCCATGAAGCACTGTCGCCGGCGACCAGTTCGGCATCGATGCCGCGCAATTCGTTCTCGGAGATCGAGAAGGAAATGGTCGGGATATCCTCCGGCGTGATGCCAGCGGCGCGCAAGGCGCGAAAGAAGGCGAGGTTCGAATCACCATTGATCGTATTCAGTATGGCGTCGGGCCGGCGCTCGACGATTTCGGCGACGATGTCGTCGACCTCGTGGCTGCCTAGCAGGAGATAGCGCTCGCCGACGATCTCGCCGCGCCACTTTTCGACGTAGTCGTGAATGATGGCGTTGGCGACGCGTGGGAAGACGTAGTCGGAGCCGACGAGGAAGAGCCGCTTGTGGCCGGTTCTGAGCGCCCATTCGACGGCGGGCACGATTTGCTGGTTCGGCGCCGCGCCCAGGTAGACGATGTTCGGCGATTGCTCCAAGCCTTCGTACTGGACCGGATAGAAGAGCAGATGGTCGTTGGCCTCGATCACCGGCTTCAAGGTTCTCCGGCAGGCCGAGGTCCAGCAGCCGAAGATCACGCTCACCGCTTCTTCTTTTATCAAACGCTCCGCCTCTCGGACGAACACGGCCGGGTCCGAGGCGCCGTCCGCGACCACCGGAACAATCCGTCGGCTCAACAGGCCACCGGCGGCGTTGAGCTCGTCGATGGCCATCAGCGCCGCATCGACGACGGCGGTCTCGCTGATCGCCATGGTGCCCGACAGCGAATGCAGAATGCCGACCTTGATCGGCTTGTGGTAGCTGGTCATGAAGAAGCCCAGCGCCAAGGTGGCCAGCGCGACGCCCGCGACCACGATCGCCAGGAATTTTCGTCCGCTCATGGCCAATCGTCTCCCGCGTATCTAGTAAAACGAAACCAACGTGATCACGAACATCACGCCCGCCACGATCGGCCAGAACAGAAGCTTGGGCAGCAGGTTGTCCTCGTATTGGAGCAAACGCACCTTGCCGATCGCGAACAGGATCGAATTGAACGAGACGAAAAGACTGGAGAGATAGAGAACCAGATAGAAATATTCGAGATAGACCAGCGAGGCGGAGATGAGCGTCCGGCGCAAGGCCGTATGCGCGAAGATCAGAACGATCACCAGCACCGAGCAAGCGCGCAGGATGTCCTTGGAGGCAAAACCCAGCCATTTGGCCTTGTCGCCATCCTTCGAGCCCATCAGCAGGATCATGAACAACATCATCGCGACGACGAACTGCGGCAGAAAATGCAAGACGAAGGGGCCGAGGAAGTCGCGCGTGATGTGAACGCTGAAATAGAGTTCGGGAAAGCTCTCCTGACCGGCATAGCCTTCGATGCCGAAGTTGGTGTTGTAGCCATGGCGCTGGTATTCGAAGCCGGCGCCCTTCAGTGTCCAGCCGGGCAGCACGAAATATTTCTCGACGCCGGGCAGCGCCGCCGGGTCGGTGAATTCGAAGGAGGCGAGATCGGGAACCAAGACGACGTTGCGATCGAAATCCTCGTGCCAGAGTCTCAGCCAGACGTCCTGCCCGTCGAAGGGATATCGCTCGTACGAGAAGTTTTGCCGCAGCGTGGCGGAGAAGTACCAGCCTACCAGCTCGGTACAATCGCGCGGTTCTTGCTCGGCCGAGTGTGGGCCTTCATCGTCTTGGCAGACGGCCTGGGCGGGCTTCTCGGCAGTCGAGAAGGGATGCCCCTCGTCGCTGCCTATCATCAGGTTCGACTGCGCGTCCAGTTCGCGGTGATAGACCTCCTTGATCACCGGCTTGTCGGCCTCGGGCAAGACGAAGCCCCGGGAAAGTCCGCGGTGCACACCCTGCCGGTACTTCTGCCAGATGTATCCCGTCACGTTGACGTTGGTGCTGGAGACGAACTCGATCGATTGGATGAAGACGCCGGTCGGCACGAAGATCGGCTTCTCCGCCTTCAGCCGGGCGGACTCACGCCTGTAGCCATCGAGGTAGCGTTCCAACGTGGAATGATTGACGATCTTTTCCGAGCCGCTGTCGCTCTCGGGCGGGAATTCGTGCGCGATCAGCCAGATCGCGCCGATGGCGATCGCGCAATAGGACGAGATCAGTGTCGTCCCGGTCCAGGCGACGGTCATGGTGAACGGCCATAGCCTGACCAGGAAGGCGGTGAGGAATACCGCCGCCAGCAGGGCCGCCAGCACGATATGAAGAAAGTTGCGGCGTTCCTCGTTGACGTCGGATAGATGCCCCTTGGACAGCACGGTGGCGACCGACCAGCCGGACGAGGCGACGGGCTCGAAGGCGATCCAAGCGGATTCGCCGCTGGCCGCGTCGGCGTGGTCGATATGGCCTTGCCCGCCCTTGACGGCCCGGATCGCCAAGGAATACATCGCGATGTCGTCCAAATCCCAGGCCAGTTCGAAGATCGTCTTGCCGGCTCGCACCAGTTCGTTGCGCGGATGCTCGATGAATCGCCCCCGCGCCGAGACGACGTATTGGTGACCCGAGATGTCGACATCGATAGCGTCGATGAACCGCTTGATGTCGTTCAGGGCGTAAGCGGCATAGACGATGCCGATCGGCGCCGCCCGGTCCGGATCGTCGCCGGGCCGGTAGAAGGGCACGGCGTATTCCGCCAGGGCTTCGCCGGTCTTGGCGGAATGCGGCTCGGTCCACATCGCGCCGTTCAGCAGAGGTTCGAGGTACCAGCGCTCGCTGAAGGCGGTGTAGTCGAGGCTGTCGCCGAGTTGTACCAACTCCGGCGCGCCGTCGCCGTGGCGAACCAGGAAGGGTGCGAAAAGCCTGATGTTGTCGGCATAGGCTCCGGGCTCGTAGGCGACGCCGACGCCGTGCACCAGGGGGTGGTCGCGCAGGACCCGCTCGAATCGGGCTACCAGATCGCCGCTTTCCAGCCTGCCGTTGCCGAGGTCGTCGGCGATCGACTGGGTCTCCGGCATCAGCGCGCCGAGCCGCGCTTCGATTGCCGCCGCCGCCTTGCGGGTCGCCTCGGTGGCGTCGGCGAGAGCCGCTTCGTGGGATTGGGATTCCGCCGCTTCGTGGCGCACCGCCAAGGTGGCCGCCGTCGCCAGGGCTGCGACGAAGCCGACCAGGAAGAAACCCTGGATCCAAATCTTGCGTCCGACCCAGAGCATCACCAACAAAACCAAGAACGTCGACAACGGTGGCAGCGACCAGAGCAGCAGATAGGCTTTCCACTCGTCCCAGCCGAGCTGCAGAGAAAACGCGCCCGTTTGCTCATAGACGTAGATCGTCACCGCGACAAGCCAGCCGGCGGTACCGGCGAGCCAAATCCAGAGTAGACCCCGCTTCAAGTCAGGCCTCATACGGGTCTTCCCGCTGGCGCGACGCTGATTTGGGGCATCCACTGGCCGGTGGCGGGGCTACGCATCTATTTCTTCAACTCCTCGCAGAGCCCCTGCTCGACGAGCTTGTCGGAATCGGCGATGCCGATGCTCTTGGCGCCGACCTTCAGCGCGTTGCGCACATGCCGCGAATGTTCCAGCGCCTGATCGAGTTCCTTGTTGGCGCGGACTTCCGAGAGAAACGCCCCGGCCGTGCTCGGCAACTTCTTCAGGCCCTGCCAGAAGCCCTTTCCGCCGCAGCGCTCGGCCGCGTTGCCGAGGAACGCGGCCGCGTATAATCGCTTCACGGAGGCCAGGATCTTGTCGTCGATGAATTCCAGACTGTCGTGGTAGCGACCGGGATCGTCGACCAACTCCTTCGCGTCGCGAGGGAAGGCCAGCTCGGCATAGTCCAACGCCGCCGCCGAGGCTGCGGCCGGCAGGATCAGCACCACGATCAAGCTCAGCATCGCCGATCGCATCGGTCGTCTCCTGCGGGCTGTCGAAGAGGGGCCATTCGGCTCTCCCTGCCGCTCCCTCGCTCCATATCGCATTCGTCCCCAATTGGCCGAACGGACCCAGGGCTTTCGCCAAAATGCTGGCTCGGCCATGGCAGCATTAGGATGCGCGTCAAAATCGTGCATGGTTCCAGCGCGTTAGGCAAGCGAGATCGCTCGAGGAGCTCGTGGGGTGCTAGCATTCGATCCTTGAGCGGTCGATAGTATCGCCTCGGGTGACGACGGGAGGAGTCGAGAGAATGCCGACGATCAACGGTGAGCGGTTGCTGCGGGATCTGAAAGAGTTGCGTCGCTTCGGCGCCTCGGGTACCGGCGTGGTACGCCGCGCCCTGACGCCGATCGACATGGAGTCCCGGCGTTGGCTTCGCGAGCGCTACGAGGCGGCCGGGTTGGAGGCCAGCATCGATGGCATCGGCAATGTGCTCGGCCGCTCGCGCCGGCCGGGCAAGGCCCTGTTGATCGGCTCGCACTCCGACACCCAGCCGACCGGCGGTTGGCTCGATGGCGCGCTCGGCGTGATCTACGGGCTCGAGGTGGCCCGCGCGCTCGCCGAGGCACCCGAAAGCAGCGATCTCGCGGTCGATGCCGTGTCTCTGCAAGACGAGGAATCGCGCTTTCTCGGTTGTCTCGGCAGTCGCTCCTTCCTCGGGCTGCTGTCGCCGGAAGATGAAGCTGGAATCCATGACGGCGATGGCGTTTCGCTCGCCGATGCGGTCCGCGAGGCCGGGCTCGAGGGGGAGCCACGGCTCAGAGTAGAGGCCGGGCGCTATCTCGGTTTCCTGGAGGCCCATATCGAGCAGGGGCCAGATCTCGAGGACGCCGGCGACCGGATCGGCGTCGTCACCACCATCGTCGGCCTGCGTGGCATGCGGGTTCTGTTTCGGGGCCAGCAGAACCATGCCGGCACCACCATGATGGCAGGGCGCAAGGATGCGGCGACCGCGCTCTTCGCCTTCGCGCACGGCGTCAACGAAGCCTTTCCGGAGGTCATGGGCGAGCGCTCGGTCTGGACCATGGGGCGGGTCGAGTTGCGGCCGGGCGCGACTTCGATCGTGCCGGGCTATGCCGAGTTGGACCTGCAGTTTCGCGACCAGTCGGAGAAGGTGCTGGAGGCTTTCGAAGGCATCGTCGACCGGCTGGCGGCCGAGATCGGCGCCAAGGGCAAGGCCACCGTCGAGGTCGTGCGGGCCCGCGCGCCCATCGTCCCGACCCGGATGGACGAGGACTTCCGCGCCCACCTCCAACGTGCCGCCGAGACCCATGCGGCGGGGAAATGGGTGGAAATGCCGAGTGCCGCCTTCCATGACGCCGGCATCGTTTCCGGCACCATGCCTTGCGCGATGCTGTTCATTCCCTCGATCGGCGGTATCAGCCACGACTTCGCCGAGGACAGCCACGACGACGATATCGTGCTCGGCTGCCAGGTCCTGGCCGACGCGGCAGCGTCGATCCTGGCGGCGGGCCAGTAGCGGGACGGCCCTCAGCGCTTCAGCGAGGCGAGGTAGAAAGCCGCCGCAGAGACGGCGACGATCGGCAACATCAGCCAGAGCACGGCGTCGTAACCGCCGGCCCAGGCCCAGACCAGGGCGGCCAAGGTCGGGCCGGCCGCCCTGGCGACGGTGGCCGGCACCGTGAGCGCGCCGTTGACGGTGCCGTAGCCGGCGCTGCCGATGAATTCCGGTACCGCGCTGGCGCGGATGATGGTGGCGATCCCGGCCGCGGTGCCGAACAGCAACGGATAGGCGAAGATCCAGCTGTCGTCCGGGCCGGCGACGATCAGCAAGCCGATTGCGGCCAGTGGCAGGGCCAACGTGACGAGGCCCGAGAGGGCGAAGTCGACCCATCGTTCCAGCACCACGAAACAAAGCCGGCCGGCGACCTGCATCGGCCCGACGAAGGCCATCATCGCGATCACCAAGGCGATTTCGAAGCCACGCTCGACGAGGAGCGGAATCACGTGCACGGTCAGCGCCGAGAGCACCAATGCATTGGCGGTGAAGGCGAGGCCGAGCAGCCAAAAGGAAGGCCGCCGCATCGCCATCCGAAGCGGCGTGGCCTCCGGCTCCAGGGTGGCCGATTTAGGCTCTTTCCCGATCTCTCGCGCGGCCGGGTGGCGCCGGCGCAGCAGCAGATGGTGGATGCCGCCCGAGACCACGAGATTGAGCAACGCCAGGACAACCAGGGCGTCGCGCCAGCCCAACAATTCGATCAGAATCTGGCTTGTCGGATAGAAGACAGTGCCGGCAAAACCGGCGATCAGGGTCATGAGCGTGATGGCGCGCCGTGCCTCGGGCCCCGTTGTGGCGACCAGTACCGCGAAGACCGGCTCGTAGAGGGTCGCCGCCATGACCACGCCGAGGCCGAGCCAGATCGCATAGAAAACCCAGAGCGTCGAGGTCTCGGACCAGGCGAAAAACAACAGCGCGGCGGCGAGCGAGCCGAGCGTCATCGGCAGGTGGCCGCCATGGCGGTCGATCCACCAGCCGACCGGAAAGGCACAAAGCCCCGTCATCAACAGGCTGAGCGAGAAGGCGCCCGTGAGCTCGGTCCGGGACCAGCCGAGCTCGGCCTCGATCGGCCCGAGGAGAAGCGGAAAGCTGTAGACGATGGAGCCCCAGGAAACGATCTGGGCCAGCGCCAGCGGTCCGACCAGGAAGATCAGCTCACGGCTGGGTAAGGCTTTCGGTAAGGCCATGCGCGTCGGGTGCCGCCTCGGAGCAAACCGGTTTCATCTATCGCCGCCTAATGCCTATCATCGCGCCGGACATCGGGAAAGGCGGCGAGGCATGCGTATAGGATTGTTGGAGGCCGGCCGGGTCCCGGCCGAGCTGCGCGCTGGCCACGGCGATTTGCCGGAAATGTTTCGCGCGCTTCTCGCCGGTAGCGGACCGGGGCACCACTTTCGCGACTACGCGGCTTTCGAGGGCGAGCTGCCGGCAAGCACGGCCGAGTGCGATGCCTACCTCGTCACCGGCAGCCCCGACGGCGTTTACGATCGCCTGCCCTGGATGGCGGCGTTGCAGGACTTTTGCCGGGCCGCCGCCGGCGATGGCCGCAAGCTCGTCGGCGTCTGCTTCGGCCATCAACTGCTGGCCGACGCCTTCGGTGGTACCGTCGAGAAGGCGCCCGAGGGCTGGGGCGTCGGCATTCACCGCTACCTCGTCCAGCGCTCGCCACCGTGGATGGTGCCGGCCCGACCGAGCTTCGCTACCGTCGCCTTCCACCAGGATCAAATCACCCAGCCGCCGCCGGGCGCGGCCGTCCTGGCGAGCAGTGAGTTCTGTCGTTTCGCCATGCTGCAGATCGATGACAACATTCTGGCGCTGCAAGGCCACCCCGAAATGAGCGAGGCGTTCGCGGAGGATCTGCTGGAAATCCTGCGCCAGCGGGTCGGCGAAGAGGAAACGGACCGCGCGATCGCCAGCTTGCGAGACGGCGGCGACGCCGCCCTCGTCGCCGGCTGGATCAGGCGCTTTCTGGAATCCTGAAGCCGAAATTCGACGCCGGCCCACTGGCGACTCTGCCCGCCCTCGTGCGACAAGTGGCGGCGATGAAAGGCTTGGAGGGCGCGGGTGTCGGAAATTTATGTCGACGGCGATGCCTGTCCCGTCAAGGACGAGGTCTTGCGTGTCGCCCGGCGGCACGACATCGCCGTACACGTGGTGAGCAACCAGTGGCTGCGTCTGCCGAACGATCCGAAAGTCGCGATGGTCCTGGTCTCGGATGGTTTGGACGCCGCCGACGATTGGATCGCGGCGCGGATCGGCCTGGGTGATATCGCGATAACCGGGGATATCCCGCTCGCCGCTCGCTGCCTCGAAAACGGCGCGCAAGCGATCGGGCCGACCGGCAGGCCGTTCACCGGCGACAATATCGGGACGGCGCTGGCGATGCGGGAGTTGACGGCCCATCTAAGAGGCCAACCCGAAACTAGTTGAGTGATTTCAGTATGTTATGATTCTCTCCGTTGTGTCGAAGCAATGGAGGGGCACAACATGTGGACTGAAATCACTCGAAGCGATTATGTCCGTCGTGGCGGACGCTATGCAAGCGAT
>PVBE010796237.1_pt1 | contig 13712 bp, 8 predicted proteins | sample 1631181 | NCBI WGS metagenome assembly PVBE01 (sample SAMN08397723, study PRJNA350692) | Marine metagenome, whole genome shotgun sequencing project. | isolation source: water | place: Pacific Ocean | collected 2012-04 | reverse complement strand
TCGTGGGAACGGTGGCACTCATCCGCCGAGTGCTCCCCCATGCCTCAGCGATCGTCCACGGTGTCGCCATCACCGCCATTCCCGCCAGCCTTGGCTGGTCCGGCGCCATCGTGGCCGGTGATGTGGCGGATCTGCCCGCTCTGCTCATTCCGGCACACCTGGCCCTGCTGCACCGGTGGGTGGGCAAGGAGCGCGATCTGCTCAGCGGCCTGGGCGCCGCGGTGCTGCTGGCCCTGGCCGTGCTCACGCGATGGCAGATGAGCTTCTTCGTACTGGCCATGACCCTACCGCTCGGCCTGGTCGTGGGCCGACACATCCACGATCGCGCGGGACTTCGCCGGTGGGCGATGGTGCTGCTTCCCGGCACAATCACGGGCATTGGCCACATCTGGATCTCCGATGGCGTCATCATGCCGGGCCCGACCGCCTCAGCCGCCTACCTGCGTGCACCGCTCTCCGCGCTCTTCATGGCCGACCAGCATGCATGGCTCAGCCCATGGTTCATGGCACTGCCAGCCCTGGGCATCCTGATCCTGGCCCTCATCTCCACCCTGGACCGCCCGCTGAAGGCTGCAGGATGGTGGCTGTGTGCCGCATGGGGCGTGCTGCTAGCCGGCGGGACCACCGCTACCCCCTACATCGCCCCTGGCCGACGCCTGTCCGATCTCTTTGATGTCCTCCAGAGCATCACCGACTGGTCCATGGTGGCACCCTTGATTGCCATCCCGGTGGGCGTCCTGGCCGCCAGGGGGGCCGCCGCACTGGAGCAGCGACACACCCGAAGTGTGGCCGCAGCCCTCGCACTCGCCGCACTCGCGGATCAGTCCCATCACCTCATCGGCATACACACCGAAGACCGCCGCTTCGAGGTGCGCCCCACCCGGGTCGCTGCCATCGCATTCGAGGGAATTGTCACCGGTGCCGTACTCGAGCTTCCCTTCGCACCGGACCGCAGCGCCTCCCGCGGAGAAGCACTGCTGGACCAGCGGATGCATCGCATGCCCGTCTCCATCAGCACCTCCGCTGCCACCGAGGGGGCACTGACGCTGAGCTACCTGGCCCGCCTCACCCTGCGCATGCAGCTCGATCCCGGCCCGCTGCCCAGTCCGGAAATGCCGCTCCAGCCACAGGAGTTCCTGTGTGCTGCAGCCGATATCGACAACCTCATCGATCTCGGGTTCACGGCCGTGGCCTACCGCGGTCTGCCGGACCCGGCCCACCCCTCCTGGCAGACCCTGGCCCTGGTGCTCGGTGCCCCCACCTTTCGGGACCGCACCTTCACGGTCTGGAGCCTGCATCGAGCCACAAGCTCCACGACAAAGGGGCCCTGTCCTCTGCCCCCGATCCCTGCCGGGTTCACACCAGGTCGGGGAATTTCTCCCGGTGGTGATGAAAGACCGAGTAGCCCACCAGGAGACACACCACGCTGACGACCACCATGATGATCATGGAGTGCGGGTGCGGGAAGCGATGGTTGAGCAGGAGCTCCTGGTAGACCCCGACCAGATGCGCCAGCGGGTTGAGGGCCAAGAGGAGCTTGAACTGCTGGGGATAGACATTTGCCGGGTAGAAGATCGGTGTGACGAACATGCCCAGGAGCAAGAAGGAATTGAGCCAGTGCACGGTGTCCCGGAAGTAGACCCCGGTAGTTGCCAGCAAGAGCCCCAGACCCAGCACCAGCATCATCTGCACGAGCACGACCACCGGCAGCAAGGCCACATGCCATCTCAGACCATGGCCCAGCACCAGGGCAGCAGCGCAGAGCACCCCGATGCGGATCCCTTGATTGAGCACCGCGCTGACGATGAGGTGGGCGGGCAGGACCACCGCCGGGAAGTTCACCTTCTTGATCAGATGGCCGTGGTCCGTCACCGAGACCGCAGCCCGGGTCACCCCCTCGGTGAAGGCAAACCAGGTCACCATCCCCGAGAAGAGGAAGAGGGCATAGTTCGACCAGCCACCAGCAGGATGGAACTTGATGTCGAGCAGGACGTGGAAGACGAAGGTGTAGGTCGCCAGCTCCAGGAGCGGCGTCACGACCGTCCAGAAGAAGCCGATGGTACTGCCCACGTACCGGTGGCGCAGATCCTTGACCACGAAGGCCCAGAGGAGCCGACGGTGCTTGTAGAGCTGGCCCAGGCCACCGGAGGCATGCCCGGGGTCCACACCGGTGGAGTAGACCTTCTCAATGGGCTCTGGCGAGGGGCGCAGCATGCTCGAATGGTATCCTGTGCGACGATCGCCTGCTGAATCAGACCTACTCGGAAGGCAGTATGGGTAGCGTCCGGCACATGGCCTGAATGGTAGGGATCGTGGGGGAAAGCTCCTCCATCGTCCAGTGCATGGCCCGCTCCATAGACTCGATCGGAGGCACCAGGTTCAGCGGATTGAGGCGCCGCTTCATGTTGTGGACGTGGTGGGCATAGGGCGTGTTCCGGCTCACATTGGACCGCACCAGCTGCATCACCGGGGCAAAGACGAAGTTCTGCCGACCCGGCGCAAAGCAATCCAGCGCCAGGGTGAAGTGATTCCGGGTGCCGATCCGCCCGCGCATCACTTCCTCAAAGGCCGGACGGCACGGCAGGTTGTTGACCAGGCCTCCCTCGAGCAGGCGGGTGATTCCCTGCTCGCCATACAGGCGGTCGAGCAGTCGACGCATGCGGTCATCATCCCGATAGATGTCGTAGTGGATGAGCCCGGGGATGGCGCTGGAGAACCCCACGATGTCGATGACATCTGCCTGCCGGGTGAGCTCATCCGAGCCAAACACGATCTCCCGGAGGTTCTCCGGGTTGCTCATCATCTCCCGGAGGATCCCCACCACTCGACCCAGCCTGGCCACCCGGGACCGCTTGAACACCCGGCCCGGCCGAAAGGCATCATCGAAGAAGTGCTCGTACCAGTCGAGATCGTGCTTGAGCCCGTCCACCGTGATCCCGGTCACCACCACCAACATGGGGATGCCCAGATCCGCGAAGCACATAGGTGAGCCATCCCGGTTCTGGAACAGGTGCCCGATGGCAGCCCGGAGGTACAGGCGCAGGGTCGCGGGGAGGCCATAGCGACTGTCGAGATCGAGGATCCGGAAGACCTTCTGCCAGCTCAAGCTCTCGGCAGCAGCCACCATGGGTGCGCCATCGAAGACCCGCAGTCGCGCGCGAAACAGCCCCATGAGCGCACCCATCGAGGTTCCCGCAATCAGCTCGGGCTGCAGGCCGCTTCGATGTAGCAGGGTGTAGGCACCGCCGTAGCCGTATCCACAGCCACCTCCCCCACCCGCCACGACCACCAGCTTCTTCTCCGTGATCTCTCGCTCCAGACTGTCCCGATCCAGGGTGCCCGGCTCCAGGAGCAGACTCCGTGCCTCCCGGGTGGCTCCCAGCAGCTCAGGAAGAGCGCGAAGTGCACCGCCCAGGCTTACGCCCTCGGACTCCAGGTGGGGCCGCAGGGCCTCGAGCACCCGCCACCTGTGGGGTGCCAGGGTATCTGCGACCTGGATGTCTTCTCCCGCCTCGTTCTGCACCACGGTGAGGCGTGCCAGTGAGACCACGTAGCGCAGCGCCGCCACATCTCCTTCTGGAGCCTCGCCAGGCACGCCGAGGTCCCTGTGGACGATCTCCGCCTCCAGGGCATCAAGCGGGGCCCGAATCTCGTGGTGTTGGTCAGCGTCCACTGCCCGCATCCGTAACCGGGTCCGCAGGCGTCCACAGGCCATCGAGCGCCTCGCCCGGCACAGTGGATCGCTCCGGAATCCAGTCACCCGGGAAGAAGGCCTGGTATCCGCGCTGCAGGAAGCGTCGTCCGATGAGTACGATGGCGCCGCGGTCCTCCGGGGTCCGGATCACCCGACCCGCCGCCTGCACGACACGGGCCATGCCAGGGACCTGGTATGCATACTGGAATCCGCTGCCGTACCGCTCCTGAAACCAGCCGGCCATCATCTTTCGCTCCAGGCCCACCTGAGGCAGAGCAGGGCCCACGACCACAGCTGCCAGCAGCCCCGAGCCAGGCAGATCGATGCCCTCGGCAAAGATGCCTCCTAGCACCCCGAGCAACACATGCCCCTCGCCCCGCTCCAGGGTCTGGAGCACCTCCTCCCGGGCTGCCTCGTCCATTCGGCGGTCCTGAACCAGCACCGGTCTCTCGCCCAGGTCCATCGACTCCATCACCGAGTCCCGCAGAGCAAAGCTGGAGAAGTAGACAGCCACATTCCCAGGCACCGCCGCCACCGCCGCCGTGACATGGGCAGCGATGGCGTCTCGGTCCCGAGCGCGGTGTCGATACTCGGTGGACACATCCGGCACCACCACCACCCGTCGGTGCTCCGGAGGAAAGGGCGATGCAAACTGTGCATCCACACAGCGATCCGCCTCCAGGCCCAGCGTGGACCGGTAGAAGTCCACCGGCTCCAGCGTCGCGGACATGACCACGGAGCCCGCCAGCTCCTTGAAGCTCGGTGCCAGGAGGACCGCTGGATCCCGACACAGCAGCTTGAGCCCCGCCGGCTCTCGAGATCGCTGATCCCGCCAGATGGCCACGGTCTCCTCACCGCCCCGGTCGACAGCCCCGCGCACCCGGTTGAGGGCCCGCGCCAGGTCCATCCAGGGGTCCGCCATGCCTGCGGGGAAGGCGGGCTGCTCCCAGCGCAGAAGAGCGTAGTCGAGCGCGATATCGTCAAAGCGACGCGAGAGCTCTCCGAGCCACCGGGCGTCCACACCCGCCTCGAGCGGGCGGGCTTCCTCACCGTAGCTGAGGTCCGCCATCGAGGACTCCAGAAAGGCTCGGACATCCCGCGCCAGATCCAGGCAGGCCGCGTAATCCGGGCGATCCTCCAGGCCCTCGATGGCTGCATCCACCAGCTTCAGGGGGATGGCAGGAGACCCGTACCCCATGGCCCTGTCCGGCAGGTTGTGGGCCTCATCCACGATGATGATCCACTCATCGGGTGCATCGGCCAGTGCAGAGAGCCGGCGGGAGGGGTCGAAGGCATAGTTGTAGTCCCCGATCACCACATCCGCCCTGCCAACCAGCTCCATGGTGAGGGCGAATGGGCAGACCACATGACCGGCAGCGAGATCCTCCACCTCGTCGGGCGCCGGAACCGACCAGACCCCGCCTTCTTCCGCCCACAGCTTGTCCTGGAGGTGAGCCTCTTCCACCCGGTCGTGGTGCCCAGCAGCGTACTTGCAGCAGTCGGGACGGCAGGCCACCACTTCGTTCAGGCAGGTCTTGTCCCGCGCCCGGATTCGCACCGCCTGCAGCGGAAGACCACCGGCAGCCAGCAGCCGCAGGGTCTCCTCCGCAATCCGCTGCTGCGTGGTGCGAGCCGTGGCGAAGAAGATGCGCTTGTCGGTCTCATAGGCGACCTGCAGCGCACCGTAGAGCACCGCCGCAGTCTTTCCGAGACCAGTCGGGGCTGTAAGCAAGAGGTGACCCCCACGCTGCACGGTGTCCCGGACTTCCCGGGCCAGGTCCTCCTGCCCTGAACGCCACAGAGGATGGGGCATGGGCACCACGGCTGAACGCCGCCGCACCGTCCAGGCCATGCGCTCCTCGTGACGAAGGAGGATCCAGGCGACCTGAGCCTCGAGGAATGCCCCCACATCCGGGTCGAGGGACACCGGGATGACCCGCTGGGTGCCATCGTGCAGTGAGATCACGACCAGCCGCCCCTCCGGTTCATGTCCCCGGCCCTGGAGAACGTGCATGTACAGCCGAAGCTGCTGGGCAGCCCGCGGCATGTCCGCGAGTGTCAGGTGGGCCAGGCGCTGACGATCCAGCGCCGAGGACTTGATCTCCTCGACCACCCAGCGATCACCCTGACGGGTCAGACCATCCATGCGGCCTGTCAGCGTCACCTCCCAGCCCCGGACCACCAGGCGGTGCTCCATCCGGATCTCTCGGGTATACGCCGGATCCTCCATCGCCTGCGCCTGCTGCCAGCGCGTGTGGACGCGGGTACCGGCCTGCATCCGGGTGCGGCTGGACCATGCCACGCTCATCCGGAGTGAGCCACGAGGAGGTCCGGCATCAAGGACGTCATGCACGGAGAGCTCCAGCGTGCGCGCGTCGTTATCGAATCGCAGCACTGACCGTCCTCCTGGCGCCTCGCCCGGGAGTAACTCTGGGAGCGAGAACCGTGTCCGACCTAACCGGGGATCCCCCCCATGCGTTAGAGGCGCCCCCTGGAGGACTCCATGGCAGATGCAGCGGCAGCCTGGGAGCTGATGAGAGGCAGGGTGGGTGAGCTGGAGGCTCTCGATGAGGTGGCCCAGCTACTCGAGTGGGATCAGCAGACCATGATGCCTGCCGGCGGTGCCTCACACCGGGGCAAGCACCTTGCAGCGATCTCGGGTCTCCAGCATGCTCGCGTGGCCGAGCCAGTGGTCGGCGAGTGGCTGAGCACCCTCTCCGACTCCAGCGATCCGGTCCACCAGGCTGCAGTCCGCAACCTGCGCCGACTGCACGAGCGTGCAGTGCGGGTACCTGTGAACCTCGTGCAGCGCATCGCTGAAGCATCCAACACCGGCTTTGTTGCGTGGCTAGAGGCCAAGCAGAGCAACGACTTCTCCATCTTCCAGCCCGCCCTCGAGACCCTGCTGGCGCTGAGAAAAGAGGAGGTCGCCCACCTCGGCCCCGCCGATCATCCCTATGATCACCTGCTCGATGTCTACGACCCGGGATCGACCACGGCGGAGCTCCGTCCCATGTTCGCCCGACTCAGCGAGGCGCTCTCGAGCTTCATCTTCGAGGTCTCCGACAAAGAAGGGCCCGCACCCCTGACTGCCTCCTTCGATGTGCAGGGGCAGGCCCGCCTGAGCCAGCAGATCCTCGATCGCATTGGGTTTCGGACCCAGGATGGCCGCCTGGATGTCGCGGCCCATCCCTTCACGGTCGCGATGGGCACCAGCGATGTGCGCCTGACTACCCGCTACCACCCCGATGAGATCCTCAGCGGGCTGGGAAGCACCATCCACGAGGCCGGCCACGGAATGTACGAGCAGGGACTCCCTGTGAAGTGGGCCAGCACCGGCCTGGCGCAGGCTGCAGGCATGGGCATGCACGAGAGCCAGAGCCGCTTCTGGGAGAACGTCATCGGGCGCAGCCTGCCTTTCTTCCAGTGGCTTGCACCCATGATGAATGAGATCTGGCCAGGGCAGGCCGTCTCTGCCCAAGCGCTCTATGGGGCGGCCAACCGGGTCCAGCCCTCGCTGATTCGTGTGGAGGCCGATGAGGCCACCTACAACCTGCACATCGTGATCCGCTTCGAGCTCGAGATTGCCCTGCTCTCCGGGGAGCTTGAGGTCCGAGACCTGCCCGAGGCCTGGAATGCGGCATACCAGCGGGTCCTCGGGGTCCATGCCACCGGTGCCGCGCAGGGCGTGCTGCAGGACGTGCACTGGTCCAATGGACTCTTCGGCTACTTCCCCAGCTACACCATCGGAAACCTCTATGCCTCGAGCTTCCGGTTCGAGATGGAGGCCGACCTGCCCGAGATGTGGACGCAGGTGGCCCAGGGTCAGTTCGAGGATGTACTGGCCTGGCTGCGGGCAAAGGTCCACGACCAGGGACACTCACTGGATGCTCCCGATATCTTCCGGCAGGCCGTGGGGGAGAGAGACCCCGTGGCAGATCTGATGGCCCACCTCCGTGGCCGGCACGGAGCGCTCTACGGGGTAAGCTGAGGCGGTGTCAGCACCTCCCGGTCCGGCCAGCGATCCCTACACGGATGCCCTGGCGCGAGAGCAGATCCAAAGCCTGAAGCGGCTGAACCTCAACCGGCTTCCTGGGCACGGTGGTCCTCGTGGTGATCTACGGCATGCTGGACATCGGGCTTCAGCACCGACTCTGGTGAAACCCGCTTGCCCAGTACGTGACCCACTACATCTCTGCGGGCTTGGCCGATTCCTTCCGCCGAGGGGAGGCCTCGGAGATCGGGGGGCACAAGGCCTCACTCGCCACCCAGGTTGCAGAGGCCGCCCTGAAGGGGACGGCCGCGAGAGAGTGAGGCAGCGATGTCGCTGAGGAGCGAGCAGCGACTGGCCGTGCTGGCACTCGGCATCACCGTGCTCGCTGTGATGGTGGGACTGCACGCCGATGTACTCGCGGGCGGACTGAGCAGCCGGATCGGCGGTGGCTTCCATCCTGGGCACGCCTGGACCATGGACCGGGTGGCCCAGATGCTCTGGGGCAGCGCACCCTGGAGCGGGGAGCAGGTGCCGATGGCCTACCCGGACACCGGGCATGTCCGGTTGATCGGCTGGGGCGCGTTGATGCTGGGGGCCATCTGGGTTCCCCTCCTGGGCCTGCTTCCGGCCTACCACCTCACCGTGGTTCTCACCGTCGGGCTGAGTGCCTGGGTCAGCGCCGTGCTGATCCGCCGGACCACATCGGCCCCCCCGCTCACCGCCGCCGGAGCCTCCCTGATCTATGCCCTGGGGCCAATGGCGCTGGGCTTTCTGGCCAATGGGCAGCTGGCCAAGCTCCACCTGTGGTGCCTACCTCTGTGCCTGCTCCTGGCCGATCTGGCCGTACGGGAGGACCACCACAAGTGGGCGATTCCGGGCGCCGCCCTCGCAGCGGCGGTGACTGGCTTCTCCGCCCCATCCATCGGCCTCATCCTTCCCTTCGCCCTGGGAACCTGGGTGGCCGTGCGGGCCCAAGGCAGTCGACGCTGGTGGTGGGCAGCCGGGGTCCTCCTCGCTGCCGCAGCGGGGCTGGCCCTGCCCATGCTCTACCACCAGCTTCCCGGTCATGGAACCGCTGTGCTGCGCCCTGCAGCCCCAATCCCGGGACTGGCCCACCCCGCCTGGCTCTCCCCGGTCGCCCGTCCGTTGGAACTCTTCCTCGGGCAAGCACCGTGGTCTGCCGCCACCGACGGCATCAACAACATCTCCTACCTCGGGCTTCCAGCACTCCTGGGGGGAGTCGCGCTGGCCAGGCGTGCCACACAAAGACGCCTGGGATTGGCGCTGGTCGTGGTGGGGATCGTGCTCGCACTCGGGCCGTCCATCGACGGTGACCAGGTTCGCTGGGTTCTGCCCGGCACGGTGCTTGAGTGGACGAGGTACCCGATCGTCCAGAGCGGCATGTACTACCGCTTTGCCCAGATAGCTGCTCTGGGGCTGGCGCTGCTCATCGCGGGCGGACTGCGTGGTCGCCGCGGGTCGGTGGTGGCATGGACACTGGGCCTGCTCAACATCGCCGCCGGAGTGTGGGCCACGCAAGCACTCTGGCCACGCCCCCTCCCCTCCTTCCCTGGAACGGCGCTGTATGCCCAGATGGCCGCAGACCCCCTCCCGGGTGCGGTCCTCGACCTGCCCATAGAGACCATAGACACCGATGGTTCCAGGGCCGCCCTGGCCCAGGCGCTGCACGGACGTGCCTCGACTGCCCTGGTCCACAACGTGAGCATCCAGTCCTCGCCGCGACTCCGCAAGCTCGACGCCATGGTCCAGGGGCTACCCAGCGCCACCGCCCCCAAGCGCATGCTGGCAGAGGCTGGATTCCGCTACGTGGTGCTCCGGACTGCACGGAATCAGCCCGCTCCCACTGCGCAGGCCCAGCGCCTCTCCCGAGCACTCGGAGCCCCAGCGAGGGACACCGGTGTGTGGGTGTGGACCATCCCACACCAAGACCTGGGAGGCTAAGCGGACCTTATGCGCGCACTGCTCCTGACCCTCCTGGCCGGCTGCGGGCCCACCGATGATGTAGTGGGCACCTGGACCGGCACCTGCAGCATGAGCTCCCCTGGCTGGCCTGATGGCGCAGACCTGAGCCTGGACATCACCAGGGACGTCGCCTCCAGCGTGACCGGCACCGGCAAGCTCCTCGAGTTCTCCTGGGACACCGCAGAGGAGAGAGGGAATTGGTCTGGTGAGGTCGAGGGCACCCACCTCGCCGACCAGGTCACACTGGAGCTCGACATCGTCTTCAACGGCAGCGAGGCTGCCCACGCGGGGCAGACGCTGCGACTCCAGATTGAAGGAGAGAAACTCGAGGACACCATCCATGGATCCTGCCAGCTCTCCGGCGTGCCTGGCACCATCAGCCTGACCCGCTGACCCTGACCCTCAGTCGCCGTCCCCGACCGAGAGGACCAGCGTGCTGCCAGCCTCCACATTCTCCCATGTCTGTCGCGATCCATCTGGCCAGTCGACCACGATCTCATTCGCCTTCATGGCCTGGCCCAGACCGAGCCACTGCGCATGCTCGGAGGAGGACCAGGTGGTGGAGGGCAGAATCCAGAGGCTTCGTGTCTCTCCATCGACCACAGCCGTGATCCTTGCACCGATGCTCTGATGCAGGGATGCGGAATCGACCACCAGGGACACTCGCCCTTCGCAGCCGCCCTGACCGCGCCAGTGCCGCGCGAACCACATGCCAGCCGTCAGCAGATCGGGTCTACCATCTCGATCAAAGTCACCCACCGCCAGCGACCGACCGTCCCCGTCGTGGGAGAAGCCCGACGCATCGGATGCATCCTCGTAGCGCCCAGTACCGTCGTGAATCAGCAGCACGTCTCGCTGGCCCGCACTGTCCAGCCAGTCCTCATACCCAGCCCCGAGCCCCTGCAGCGCATCCGCCTCGCCACCAGGATCCACCCGGCCGAAGACCATGGCCAGGTCCTGCCACCCATCCCCGCTCAGGTCGACAAAGGCGGTCCCCCAGCTCGCCAGGTGTACACCATCATCCGGGATGTGGGCACCTGTGGCCAGAGATGCATCGTGGAATCGGCCATCGCCATCGCCCTGGAGCAGATTGGGGCCAGCCAGATCCGTGATGTAGAGATCCTGCAGCCCGTCTCCGTCCCCATCACCCACACCCACGCCCATGCCGAACATGGCCAGATCACAGGCACAGTCATCGGCCACAAAGAAGCTGCCTGTGCCGTCACCCAGGAGCAGGCGATTGCGCCCCAGAAAGGGCCCGAAGTCGCTGGCCAGGTAGAGGTCCGGGACACCATCACCGTTGGCTTCCAGCCACTGTCCGTGGAAGGTCACATCGTCGACCACCTCGGCAGGCAAGGCATCCGGAGCCCACTCCAGGCTCCCGTCCTGGTTGCGGTAGATGCTGTTCCCCTCGCCCACTACGTCTCCCGCCAGGACGCCAGCGATGTCCAACTCAGCCGCGTAGCGCGCGACGAAGAGGTCCAGGTCCCCATCCCCGTCCATGTCACGGAAGCTCCCGGAGTAGCTCTCGCCCAGACTCTGGGGGATCTCCTCCGCATCCATGTGCCCGGTACCATCATTGGTGAGCAGGAGGTCCGGCTGGCCCGACATCCGTCCCAGCCAGGCATCCAGATCCCCGTCCCCATCCACATCCGCCAGGGCGATTCCGGTGGCAGCAGGCCAGGCACCTCCGACCCAGTCCGTCTCCGGCACTAGCTTCCCTGTCCCATCATTGTGCAATGCAGCCGAGCCCACCGGAGTGACGACGATCGCATCCGGCCAGCCATCCCCGTCCAGATCGCCCACGCCCACACCCGCGTTCCCGCCCAGGTCCGGCAGCTCTGCTTCCCCGACGAGATCCACACCGGACCATTCCGAGACCAGCCCAACCTCGAAGGGATCGCACTCCATCTCGGTGCCTGTGTCTGGCTCACCCGTGTCTGGGGATGAGGTGTCCTGAGTGCCTGTGTCCTGATCTGCATCCACGTCTACGCCCGGCTTGCTCGGACACCCGAGCGCCGTACCGAGTCCCAGCATCCAGCCCACGCCTCGCAGCACGCACTCAAGGTAGCAGACATGGGCCCCGAGTCACGCGTTCAGGAAGAAAACTTCCCCTGGGGGTGAAAGTCCTGGGCCGGCTCCACCGTTGCAGCACCGAACACCGAACGGAGGACCCCGTCATGCGTCAACTCATTCCCACCCTCGCCCTGCTCTCCCTGGCCGGCTGCCTGAGCGCCAAGCAGGAGGATGCACTCGAGCAGGACAGCCACCTGACCGCTGGGCAGACCAATGAATCCACCGGCGTCGAAGAAGCCAAGCAGAAGGATGAGCAGGTCGATGATCTGGACATGGAGAGCGAGTCCGACCCGCTCACTCTCTCCGAGGCGCTACCACCCCAGCCTCGCAGCCAGGTGGCCAAGCGCGCCAAGCGTGCCAAGCGTGCCGTAGGAGGCATTGGAGGCCTGGGCACCCGCGGCCTGGGATCTGGTGGCGGCGGCTACGGCCGCGGCAGCAGCGGCCTGGGGACTCGCGGAACTTCCCGCAGTACCACCGCACAGTCCCGGATCCCGCGAGGGCCAATGGACGGGCTCACACCGCCGATCATCATCCCCGAGCGCAGCACGGAGGAGTACACCGACCACGGCGTGAATCCCTTCACCATCGTCGACAAGGACGCGCTCTCCACCTTCTCCATCGACGTGGACACCGCTAGCTACACCATCGCGCGGCGCAAGCTCGAGGGTGGTGTGCTGCCCCCGTGGGAGGCTGTGCGTGTCGAGGAGTTCGTGAACTACCTGGACTACAAATACGAGAGCCCCTCTGGTGAGCCCTTCAAGGTTCACATGGCAGCCATGCCCGACCCCTTCCGGGACGGCCACCACATCATGCGGGTGGGTGTCCAGGCCAAGCGGTACTCCACCAAGAACCGCCCGCCGGTCCACCTCACCTTCCTCGCTGATGTCAGCGGCTCCATGTCCAGCCAGGACAAGCTGCCGCTGGCCAAGGAAGCCATGCACACCCTGGTGGACAACCTTCGAGAGGACGACACCGTGGCGCTCGCCACCTACTCGGGACGGGTCGCCCGGATCCTTCCACCCACCGAGGCAGGCAACGCACGCCGAATCCACCAGGCCATCGACAGCCTGAACTCCGGCGGGTCTACCTCCATGTCCTCCGGGATCGATCTGGCCTACCAGATGGCGATGGAGAGCTTCGAGAAGGGTGCAGAGAACCGCGTGGTCATCCTCAGCGATGGTGATGCCAACGTGGGTCGGACCAGCTGGGATGCCATGCTCTCCCAGATCAAGCGCTACGCGGACAAGGGAGTCACGGTCTCCACCGTCGGCTTCGGAATGGGCAACTACCGGGACACGCTGATGGAGCAGCTCTCCAACAAGGGAGACGGAAACAACTTCTACATCGACTCCCGCAAAGAAGCTGACAGGGTCTTCTCCCAGAAGATCGGTAGCTCGATGATCACCGTGGCCCGCGATGTGAAGATCCAGGTGGAGTTCAACCCGGAGAGCGTCGTCTCCTACCGGCTGCTCGGCTACGAAAACCGGAACATCGCCGACAAGGATTTCCGCAACGACCGCGTGGATGCAGGCGAGGTCGGCAGCGGCCACAGCGTCACGGCGCTGTACGAGGTCATCCTCGCTGACAATGGCGCGGAAGATCTGGCCACCGTGCGACTCCGGTACGAGAAGCCCGGCGCAGACGGCAAGGCCCGGGAGCTGAGCTTCGGCTTCGAGACCGGTTCGATGTCTCAGACCACGGAGGAGGCCGATCGAAGCCTGCGCCTTGCCTATGCATCCGCCACCTTTGCCGAGGTGCTCCGCCAGTCGCCCCACGCCACGGAGGTCTCGCTCTCCGACCTGGCCAAGTTGGCCAAGGAAGCCTCGAAGACCGAGGAAGATCGTGAGCTGGTTCGGCTGATCTACACGGCCAACCGTCTGGGGGCCACGCAGGGCCAGGCCAGGTGGACCGGGGACCGTCGCTGAGGCACATCCCTCGGGCAATGACCCGCCTGGCTGCTGCCAG
>PVBE012622321.1_pt1 | contig 13713 bp, 11 predicted proteins | sample 1631181 | NCBI WGS metagenome assembly PVBE01 (sample SAMN08397723, study PRJNA350692) | Marine metagenome, whole genome shotgun sequencing project. | isolation source: water | place: Pacific Ocean | collected 2012-04 | reverse complement strand
GTCGGCCGGTTCCGTTTTCAGTTTCCCCGGATCCGTGAACATCGGGGAGGAGTCGCGCGGAATTCGAGGGTCGAGCAGTGTCGCCTCGGCCCCGATGTAGAAAACTTTTGGTTTCGTTCCCTGGTCGGGTTTTCGGACCTGGACGGGACTGCGTCCGAGTAATTTCGCGATCTGGCTCGATGGATCGTCCAGGTCGCCCGGAATAATCGCCTGGGTCGGACAGACCACCGCACAAGCCGGTTCCAGTCCCTTGTCCACCCGGTGCGCGCAATAGTTGCATTTCGCTGCGGTATTGGAAAGGGGATCAATGTAGAGCGCGTCATACGGACAGGCCTGCATACACGACTTGCAGCCGATGCAGGCGGAGGAATCGAAGTCGACAATACCGTCGTCCCTGCGGAAAAGCGCTTTCGTGGGACAGATCGCCACGCAAGGCGCGTTATCACACTGGTTGCACCTCAGAACGGCAAAGTGGCGGCGGGTATCGGGAAAGGACCCTTTCTCGACATATTTTACCCAGGTGCGGAAGGTGCCAAGCGGAACCTCGTTTTCCGATTTGCAGGCAACGGTACAGGCATGGCATCCGATGCACCTGGTTTGATCAATAATGAACCCATATCGCACGAAGACCAGTGTGCGGATCCCGGATGGATGTCGTCAACGAAATTCCATGTGCACGTTTGCATCGCTCCAAAAAGAAACCCTGTTCAAAACATGACCGCTTCGTACATTTTTTCCATCAAATTTAATTTCAATACGATATGGAAGGAGATGAGATGAGGAAACAATGGAGCATGGTCGCCATCGCGACCCTGTTGTTGGCCCCCCTGTACGCATGTACCGGAGGAGGAAATGGTGACGAGGACGAGGTAATCGTCCACATCTACAATACTGGTGGCGACGGCAGCGGTTCGTCGTCCACGGCCGGAAGCACCACCGGCGGAAATTCTACCACGGGTGGAACCACAGGGGGAGGTTCGACAACCGGGGGAACCACAGTACCCGGAACCTGGACCGATCTCGATACCGTACAAATGCCGATCGCCATTGCCACCCAGGGATGCGCCTCCCTGAACGATGTGGTCTACACCTTCGGCGGGCTCAACGGAAGCAGCCAGGTCATCAACACGATTTACAAGTACGAACCCGCTTTCGCGCAGGTCACGGCCATCAACCCGTCCGGAACTTCGCTGCCCGCACGGGCCTATACCGAGGCGGTTGCGCTCGGGGACAAGATCTATATCTTCGGAGGCTCCACTTCGAGCAACGTTCTCCAGGATGCCTACGTGTTTGATCCGGCAACGGAGGTTCTGGCGTCCATCGCAAGCATGCCGGAAGCCCGCGACGCCATCGCGGCAGCTGCGGTGGGAACAGACATCTATGTCTTCGGAGGGGCTGCGTTTGATATCAACAGTTGGCAGGTCACTTCGACCACCGGGATCTGGAAGTATTCGACCACATCCAACTCCTGGACCACGCTTTCGACCACCCTTCCCCAGCCGACACAGTGGGCGGAGGCTCTCTCCTTCAATGGAAAGATCTACCTCATCGGGGGAGCCAGTTTTACGGTGAACGTCTTCGCCTCAACGCAGACCACGGTCGCAAATTACGACACGGTCCTGGAATTCGATCCCGTCACGGAAACCCTCGCCTACAAGACCTCCATGCCGGGCGCGGCGAAAATGCTTTCCGGTGCAGTGGTGGGAAGCGGGCTCTACGTGGCCGGGGGAGACACCCAGACCGGTGTCCACAACAACGCGGCCCCCTGGGTCCTTCTCTCCACGGAAACCCATCGGTACGACCCCGCCACCGACACCTGGGAAACGCTCGCGGAATTTACCACGGATATTCCGGGCGTGGGAGCCTTCGGAGGCCGCTGCCTCGCCGGCGCGGCAGAAGCGTATGGAAAGCTCGTCCTGATCGGAGGACATACCCTGCCCAGCCCGGGACTGACCGTTCCCCCGTATCCGAATCAACAGGGAATGGTTTCGGGTATTGCTGAGTTTTTACCCTGAATCACGAACATATACAGGCCCATTCCGGATCTTCCGGAATGGGCTTTTTTTTTATTTCAGGGAACCTCTGGAAAGAACCGTCGTATTAACCCTCTGATAAAATTGTAAAGAGGAGGCGAAAATGAAAATGACTGCAATTGCGCTGGCAACCCTGTTCTTCGGTACGCTGGCCACCCAGGCCGATGCGTGTGGTGAAAAATCCAATTCCGGAAGACATGCGAATGGATTCTGTCTTCAAATCGGTGAATCCGAAAAGTCCCGGAAAGTCCGGGTCATTATTGGATACCGTGACGTCGTCACGTACCGGACGGAAACCCGCTTTCGGAATGAGACCCACTGCCGAAATATCACGAAATACCGGAATGAAACCCGTTTCCGCAACGTGACCCGGTACCGCCTGGTGACCCGGTATCGCAACGAATGGAGAACCCGGACCATCCGGACCCATCGTATGGAGCGAACCCGTGTCATGGTCGGAACCAGCAACTGCAGGCAACCTGTTTACCGCATCGTCAACCGGCAGGTTCCCTGCCACTCGACACAAAGGTACCAGGTTCGTGTTCCTTACCAGGTCCGGGAAGCTTATACGGTTCGGGAAGCGTTCTGTGCCCGGGTTCCGTATACGGTCCAGGAACACTACACGGTCCGTGTACCCTACCAGGTGCGGGTCCCGGTAAAAAAACGGATCCCGATTTATGGATTCAAAAGAGTGACCAAAAAGGAACCCCGTTTCATGTGCTTTGATTGGTAGGCCTCCTTATGGCAGTCAGGGCCGGCGAGGAATCGCCGGCCCTTTTTTTGTATACTGCAGGCATGAGAAACCCCAAGAGACTCATCCTCCCCCTGGTGTTGGCCGCCCTGGTAACGACCATGATCGTCGTAATGAAAAGCCCGCCCCCGGAAAAAAGCCCTTCCGTGGTTCCCCCGCAGGCGGAAGAAAAACAGGACCCTCCAATCCCCGGTGAAACCGTGGAGGAATCCAGCCCGGGACAGGCCGATCTCCCGGCAAGAATCGAACAGACCCGGCCGGACTACGATTCGATATTGGACCCTCTCCTCGCCGCGATCCGGAGCTGGGACAAGACCCGGATCCGGGCGGCACTCGACGACCTTCTGGAGGCCATCACGCCCGAACCGGTTCCGGACGCCGAAAATGCCGCCCTTTTATACAGGAAGGCCTTCGCTGAACTCGTCCCTCCCTCGGACGATGAGAAAGAAGCCAGAAAGGCCTTCTTCGCAGGGAACCCCCTCACCCTGGAACAGGAAGAACATCTCCGGCGGTACCTTGAGAAGAACGCTGCCGCGATCCGGTTGACCGGGGAAGGAGCCCAACGCCCGAAATGCAATTTCGGGGTCGATTGGAGTACCGGCTATTCAACCGAACTTCCTCATATCGGAAAAATGATCCAACTGAAGTCCCTGGTCCTGCTCCGGTCAAAACTGGGAGAGGGGGAAGAAGCACGGAGGTCGGTCGAAATCGCCGCGCTTCTCGGAGATTCGCTCGCATCGGAACCCACCCTCCTTTCCCAGTTGGTCCAGTACCACTCTATCACCGATACCCATGACCGGCTCCAGGAGAACTGGAGCCCCGAAGGATACGGACCCGGCCTTGCAGACAGCCTTCAAACCCGGGATCTCGGAAGAGGCCTTCAGCGCGCCTACCTCGGGGAAATTTACAGTTCGGCAATGCTCTTCGTCTCAAAATTTCCCGGGGAGACAGCGGAAGGGGATCCTGGAATTCCCGACCCCGCAACGAATCCGAACTGGGCAAATGACCTTGACCTCCTTGCGGGTCTTTACCGGGACATCTACGACCTCTCGAAACGCCCCTATCATGAATTGAAGGAAGAACTGTCTGGCATCGAGGCCCGGCTGGAGAGGGCGCCTGAATTCGCCGAGATGACAAGACTCCTGGCCCCGGCAACCGCCGCCCACTTTCAAAGGCGCGCATCCGCCGAAGCGGTCACCGGCACGCAGAGAATCTCCATCGCCCTCGCAAATCACCGCGCTTCCCGCGGAAACTATCCCGTATCGCTTGCGGAGCTCAAGTCGATCGCCCCGGATCTCATGAAAGACCCCTTCACGGGTCAACCGTACAGGTACCGGCGGGAAGGGAACGGATTTGTTCTCTACAGCGTCGGAAAAGACGGCTTGGACAACGGTGGTAATTCAAAAGAGGAGGACATCATTTTCCGGGTCGGGAACTGAATGTCCCCCGCCGGAAGTGAGGGGTGAACCGGCGGCTTTTTTAAAGAATCGGCTTGTAGTTCGGAAGACCGGGCCTTGAGAACCTCGTGTCTTTTACGCGGATCTTCAATTTTCAGAACGTTACGGTAATCCATCTCACTTTTCACCCCTCCCCGTCTTTTTCTTGATGGCCTTCTCCTGCTCCTCGTGGTCCTTCTCAATGAACACATGGATCGCGGAGAGGTCCTCCTTGAACAGCTCCAGTCTCTGCTGAAGGCTGTAAATCTGCGCCTCCAGGGCCTTGCTTGCCGACTGCTTCGCCTCCTTCGCCTTCTGGGCCGCCTCCGATTCCTTCTGGGCCGCATCCATGCTCGTCATCACGATTCCGATGAACAGGTTCAGGATGATCATCGTACCGATCATGACGAAGCTGACGAAATAGGCCGCCGCCCCGAGCGGGGAGGCGGACGAAACGGCGCCCGTCTCCAGGAGCATTTCCGGTGTGTACCCGTATGCATCGCTCCCGTACATGTTGATGTACATGATGTCCGTCCAGTCCTCCAACGTCACAACCCGGAAGAGGGAGAGCATCGCAATCCAGATGTTTTTGAAATGGACCGGGTCATTCTCCTTCCAGAGCATCGCGCCAAGAACCGCATAGATATAGAAAAACAGGGAGAGGAGGAGACCGACGTAGAACATCGAGGGAATGCTGCGGAGAAGTGCCGACACCAGCACCTGCAGCCGGGGAATCATCGACGCCAGGCGGAAAACCCGAAGGATCCTGGCCATGCGAAGGACGGCAACATAACTCGCGCCCACGGGAAGGAAAACAATGACGACGATCGAGAAATCGAAACAGTTCCACGGGTCCTGGAAATATTCCCACGGCCGTTTTCCGCGGGCGGCAATCTTCAGGACCGCCTCCAGCGCGAAAATGGCCAGGATGATGATGTCGAGCCAGTGGAGGATGGCCCCGTAATCCGCCACCATGCTGTCGAAGGTTTCCATCCCCACAACAATGCCGGCCACGACGATGACGAAGATGATGAAACCGGTGAAGGGCCCGGCTTCGGTGAACTTCCTGAGAAAGTTGGCCTTCTGGCGGCGGAGGGTCTCTTCCGTGCTCATGATCTTCCCCTGCAGGGGAACCCGAACCGGTTCAGAAAGGTGGAAGGCCTCCCGTGCCTGGAACCCGCCACGTCGATTCCCGGAAGGGAGTGCCCTCGAACAAAGACGCGATCTCTATCCATGAAGCCCCAGAATATATTTTCTTCGGGGCCCGCATCAATCTAATACTCGACGCGACGGACAACCTCTTTCCCCTTCCGAAGAATGGTGACCGGTTCATCCGCGTTCAAAAGTTCCTTCACATCCTGTGCCGAGCGCAGGGGCTTCTTGCCCACCTTCAAAAGGATGTCATATTTTTTAAACCCGAACCGCCAAGCAAGGGAATCGGTTTTCACGGAAGAAACCATCAGGCCGGTACCCCTCGGGATCGTGACGTGGGCCCGAAGAGAACCCGGTACCGGGAGGAGAACGGCCCCATGAATTGATTTCGCTTCTCGCCGGTTGCCCCGTCCGAAGAAATCTTCATTGTCCGGCAGGGAAAACCTCCCCGGATCATCAAAAAACTTCCGGAACCCTTCCAGCCGCTTACGAAGTTCCTCCTCCAGATCCCCAAACCCCCGTTCAAACTCTTCCGGCTGGACGAACTTGAAGGAAAAGCCCCGGTTGAAGGACGTTCGTGCATCCCCGTATTTGATTCCATCCCGGGAGATCCCAAACTTCTTCGAAAGGTCCGGGTATTTTTTCAGGAAGGCTTCCAAAGACCCGGCCACCGCCTCCGCATCTTTCCCTTCCTCATCGATGTACTCCAGTCGAACACTCCCGTTGGAGCGCTTATGAAAGGTGATCGGATCCCCCTCCGAAGGGGTCAGCGTGTAAATGGAGTCCCCGTTGCGGCTCTGCATCAGGACACGGGGTCCGGAACTCCGCTTCCTTCGTGGTGTGGGGGCAGGCTTCTTCTTCAACGCCTCCAGGATCGTCTCCGCCCTCATCCGCGTCTCGGGGTCTTTGCTTTTGGAGGCCTCTCTCAACGCCGGAATGGCCGGCGCCCCGATCTTCTTCAATTCCGCGCTCGCCTTTTCCCGCGTCTCAAAATCATCCGAGGAGAGCTGTTGAACCAGTTCCGCGATCCTTTTCTCTGGATCCTGATCCTGCAGATACCCCCCAAGTCCGGCTGCCAGGATTCCCGTCACAATCGCCAGTTTCATCGTCTATCTCCTCGAATCAAGAAGCCTATAAGAGTAGATACGTCCGCATCCCATTTCAAGTTTGAAGCGGAATTCGGGGAGGAACCTTTTACAGATTTGCAGGAAGGAAGTAGGATTGGCCTCCATGACTATACACGGATACTACCGAAACCCTGCCCTGCATCGTGATTACATCGTTTTTTCCTGTGAGGACGACCTCTGGTCCGTTTCCAAAAACGGGGGAATTCCCCGTCGACTGACCTCCGGGCTTGGGGAGGCCTCCACGCCAAGCCTCTCCCCGGATGGGAAATGGATCGCTTATATCGCCCGGGAAGAGGGACATCCCGAAGTCTATCGCATGCCTGCAGAGGGCGGCCCTGCAACAAGAGTCACCCACCTGGGAGCCTCCATGACCGGAATCGCCGGCTGGACTCCTGATGGAAAAGAGATCCTCTTCTGGAGCAATGCCGGACAGGCTTTCCAGGGGTTCCTTCCGCTCTATACCGTGGCGGCCAAGGGAGGCCACCCCCGGGAACTTCCCTGGGGCCCTGCGAACTACATCTCATACGGCCCGCGTGGAGTCGTACTGGGGCGCCATGGTCTCGCACCCTCAAAATGGAAACGGTACCGGGGGGGAAGAGCGGGAAAACTTTGGATCGATCCGGATGGAAAAGGGAATTTCAAACGCCTGGTTCAACTGGATGGAAACCTCGCCCACCCGATGTGGATCGGAAGCCGGATCTACTTTCTTTCCGACCACGAGGGAATCGGAAACCTTTATTCCTGCACCCCTTCCGGTGCGGGACTCAAACGACGCACGAATCATGAGGAATTCTACGTTCGAACCCCATCCACCGATGGGAAAAACATCATCTATCACGCGGGCGGAGACCTCTACATCCTTGATCCGGTAACCGGCCATGAAAAGAAAATCGAAATCCAATGGCACAGCCCCCGGACCCAGCGAAACCGGAAATTCGTCACCCCTTCCCGCTTCCTCGAAAGCTACGCCCCCCACCCGAAGGGACAAGCTGCGGCCTACGTCGCACGGGGAAAAGCCTTTACCATGGGCAACTGGGAAGGACCTGTCTTGAAACATGGAGAAACGGATGGGGTGCGGTACCGCCATGCACAATTTCTTCCCGATGGAAACCGGATGGTTGCGATCACAGACGAGGGTGGCGAAGAAACCCTTCAAATATTTCCCGGGAAGAAACTGGCAAAGTTGAATCTGGGCAGAACCCTCGATATGACCGCTTCCCCGGCCCGGAACGAGGTGGCCGTTTCCAACCATCGCCAGGAACTGATCTGGATCGATCTTGAAAAAGGCCGACGGAAAGTCCTCGACCGGAGTGATCATGCCCGCATCTCCGGGATTGCCTGGTCGCCGGACGGAAATTGGATCGCGTACGGTTTCCAGGAAACACCCCATGTCTCCCGAATCCGCCTGGTGAATGTTAAAACGGGACGGATCACACCGGTAACCCGGGCAGTTCTCCGCGATACCGCTCCCGCATTCGATCCGGAAGGAAAATATCTCTATTTCCTCTCCTACCGGATTTTCAACCCCGTGTACGATGCCCTCCATTTCGACCTTGGATTTCCCCTGGGGATGAAACCGTATGCGGTTACCCTGCGGAAAGACCTGCGTTCCCCCTTCTTTCCCCAGACTCCAGAGGAACCGAAAAAGCCGGCACAGAAGCCCGCCAAGAAGAAAAAGCCGGAACCGATGAAGATTGATCTCGACGGGATCGAGGATCGCGTCGTTGCCTTCCCCGTTCCGGAAGGACAATATGCACAGATTGAGGGGATCCGGGGAGCTGCGGTCTACTCCACCTTCCCTTCCGAAGGGAGTCTCGCACCCCCCCCATCCGGTCCTCCGCTGCCAAGGGGTACCTTGAAGATTTTCCGGTTCGCGGAACAGAAGGAAGATGTGCTCATCAACGCCCTCTCCAGCTTTACCCTCTCTGCAGACCGGACAACGCTCTATTATCACGGGGCAGGGAAACTGAGGGCAATCAAGGCAGGAGACAAGCCGGCCGACCCTCTCGAAAGCCTTCCCCCTTCGCGAAAAAGCGGTTGGATCGACTTGAACCGGATCCGGGTCTCCGTCGACCCCGCAAAAGAATGGGAACAGATGTACCGGGAGATCTGGCGTCTGATGCGGGACCAATTCTGGATCTCCGACATGTCCGGCGTGGACTGGAAGAGGATCTTTCGGCGATACCAACCCCTCCTCAAGAGAATTGCGACCCGCTCCGAGTTCTCCGACCTCATCTGGGAAATGCAGGGCGAAACCGGAACTTCCCACTGTTACGAAATGGGTGGCGATTACCGCCGTCCCCCTTATTACCTCCAGGGATTCCTGGGGGCCGATTTTGCCCCCCATCCCAAGGGATGGAAGATCACCCGCATTGTCCGGGGGGACGGCTGGGAGGAAAAGTCCAGTTCCCCCCTCGCAGGTCCAGGCGTCAATACGAAAGTGGGGGCCGTCCTGACGGGCATCAATGGGCGGAAAGGTTCCCCGGGAGAGCTCCTGGTAAACCAGGCGGGTGAGGAAGTCTCCCTCGCGTTCGCGGACAAGAGCACCGTCAATGTAAAAACCATCCGGGATGAAACCCCGGCGCGATACCGCGAATGGGTGGCGCAAAATCGGGAACAGGTTCACAAGGCCACCAAGGGCAGGGTCGGCTACGTGCACATTCCCGACATGGGGCCTTCCGGATACGCCGAATTCCACCGTTCCTACCTGGCAGAGGTGGACCGGGAAGCGCTGATCGTCGATGTCCGGTATAACCGGGGAGGCCATGTCTCCCAGTTGCTTCTCGAAAAATTGTGCCGGGAACGGATCGGATATGACATCTCCCGGTGGGGACAGGCCGACCCCTACCCTGGAGATTCGGTTGGCGGTCCCATGGTTGCCCTTACCAACGAGAATGCCGGTTCCGACGGCGACATCTTCAGCCACTGCTGGAAACTCCGAAAACTCGGACCGTTGATCGGAAGGAGAACCTGGGGCGGAGTGGTTGGAATCTGGCCGCGCCATGCCCTGGTCGACGGGAGTGTCACGACCCAGCCGGAATTTTCCTTCTGGTTCGTGGATGTCGGTTTCGGCGTGGAAAATTACGGAACCGATCCGGATATCGACATTGATATCGCACCCCATGATTATGCGAAAGGGAAGGATCCCCAGATGGAAACGGGACTGGCCACGATCCTGGATCTCCTCCGGAAAAATCCGCCGTCCAGGCCGAAGTTCTCTCCCAGACCCAAACTCGCCCTTCCCAAGCTGCCCCGGAAACAAAAGTAAAAAATGCGGGAACTTCGACTGAAAGAGGCTCAAATCTGTTTCGGAAGAAACTCCACCCGCCAGGTGGGTCATGCCGCGCGGGAACTGATCGGGGGCTCCCGCGCATTCCTGCTTACCGACAACCATTGTGAAAAGATCGCAAGGACCGTTCGAAATTCCCTGCGCGACGCGGGATACCGGGTCACGCAAAAAAGCCTCACTCCCGGCGAAAAAAAGAAAAGTTTGTCTACCGCCAACACCCTTTACCCCGTACTGCTCGCTGCAGGGTTGGACCGGAGTTCGGTCTTTCTTACCGTGGGCGGAGGCGTGATTACCGACCTGGGAGGCTTTGTAGCCTCCACGTACATGAGGGGCCTGCCCCTGATTCATGTCCCCACAACTCTGCTCGCCCAGGTGGATGCCGCAATTGGAGGCAAGACGGGTGTGAATCTTCCCCATGGGAAAAATTTGGTTGGCACTTTTTACCAGCCGAAGGCGATCTATGCCGATGCCGACAACCTGTCGACGCTTCCCCAGAAGGAACTGATCGGGGGAATCGCCGAAGTGGTGAAGTGCGCCATGATCCGCGATGCCAGTTTGTTCCACTTTCTGGAGAAAAACACGGACGGGATTTTGAACCGGGATTCGTCTCTTCTCGATGAAATCATCTACCGGACCGCCTCAATCAAGGCGGATGTCGTGGAAGTGGACGAGAAGGAAGGGGGGGGTGCGTGCCATCCTCAATTACGGCCACACGGTGGGGCATGCAATCGAAGCGGCGCACCAATACCGGAAAATTCATCACGGCGAAGCGGTCTCGATCGGGATGGAGGCCGCGGCACATATTTCCTGGACCATGGGGTTCGTCAAGTCGGACGTCGTCGAGAAACAGAGAAACCTGCTTCACGCCTTCCAGCTTCCGACACGGACCACACGCGTTTCATGGAAAAAAGTGCTGAAGGCGATCACGTTCGACAAGAAGGCCCAGGATGGGCGGCCAAAGTTTGTCCTTCCCGATAAAGTCGGAAAGGTCCGTCATGGTATCCTCGTCCCTCCGCCTATCCTCGAAAAAGCGGTCAAAGCCGTGACATCGTGAATGAGGCCCTTCTCTCCCTCCATTTCTCGGGAGCTGTCGGTGTGGTTCTGTACCGGAGACTGGTCCACCATTTCGGCTCCTCCGGGCGGGTGATCAAGGCGGGGACGTCCGAACTCGAAAGGGTCCCGGGAATCGGTCCGGTAACGGCACAGGCAATCACCCGCTCGGTCCGGGAAGGAAGAGCTTCCCGTGAGCTCGACCATGGAGCCCGCGAGGGAATCCAGATCGTCACCTTCGAGGAAGAAGCCTATCCCGCCCCCCTGAAAACTCTCTTCGATCCTCCCCTGGCGCTTTCCATCCGGGGGGAATATCGCAATGCTGACCGGCTCGCCGTTTCCATCGTGGGATCACGCCAGTGTACCCCCTACGGTCTTCGCCAGGCCACGCGGTTCGGCCGGGAATTTTCGGAATTGGGGGTGACGGTCATCAGCGGTCTTGCGCGTGGAATCGACACCGCGGGACACCGTGGCGCGCTCAAATCCGGAAGAACCATCGCCGTACTCGGAAGCGGTCTCTCCCATATCTACCCCTATGAGAACAAATACCTGGCGCGGAAAATATCGGAGAACGGCTGCGTCATGAGTGAATTTGGTGCCCAGGCCGGCCCCGAACGGGTCAATTTTCCGAGACGAAATCGCATCGTGAGCGGATTGTCACTGGCAACACTCGTCGTTGAAGCAACCGAGAAAAGCGGGGCGCTCTTAACCGCCGATTGGGCGATGGAGCAGGGACGCGAAGTCTTCTGTCTTCCGGGAAGCGTTGAAAATCCCGTTTCGCGGGGATGTCATAAACTGATCCGGCAGGGTGCGGGACTGGTGGAATCACCACGGGATCTTCTCGAGGCGATTCCGGCGGTGGAGACGGAACTTAAGAATACACTTTCGCTTTCCTCGGATCCCTCTGAACCTCGACCCGGAGGGGAAGATATTCTTCCTCCCGCGCAGGGTCAACCTCGAGCGTGAAGGGAACCCCCCCCTTCCGTTCGACAACAACCGGGGAACGTCCATCCACATCCCCATACCGGGTTGTGATCTTCGCCGCAAGTTCGACATCCTCCGGTTTATAGAGTCCCCGGACAAGCGTGGTCGGACCATTTGCATCCCGGAGCGCAAGAAGAGCATCACCCTTCTCGACAAAGGCCCCGATCATGCGGTTTTCGTTTTCGTTCCGCCCCACGATGATTTTGCAGTGTTCGTTTACCCGGAAGTGACGACCCGCGCGGAGCAGGTTGATATCCCGCGCTCCCGCATCAGGTGCGTTCGCCCAGAGATCTCTCAAACGCGATGAATAGCCGCGATCCGTCAAAAGACACCCGCCGGAGGGTTGCGGAATCTCCTTGATCCCGAACTCATTCGCCAGTTCATACTGCCGTTTCCGTCCCCGTCCCGCAATATCGAGTAGAAGGGAGCGATCGACGAGCCCCTCTTTCTCCGCGAAGGTCGGGGGGAGATGTTTGGCGGAGAGCGGACGGAGAATCAGCCCCTTCAACCCGGTATCCTTGTCTATCTTCATGAGCCGCTCCCGTGTCTGGGACATCGGTCGCTGATCAAGGACTTCGCCGGTAATCAGAAAAGCGGCATCCATCTCTTTCATGATTTCATGGGCCCAGTTAAGCATCATCACGCGGCAATCGACACAGGGATTCATGTTCTTTCCGCGGCCATATTTCGGGTTCTTCACCATGTCGATGTAGTCTTGGCCGAGATGGCACATTTTGACGTCCAACCCAAGGTGGCCCCACATCTTCACCAGGGGCTCGACATCTTTCCCACAGGATCCCGAGGTGACCGGGTCGCACCCGAAATGGGTGATGAACCGGATCGCCGTGACGGGAATCCCCTGGTCGAGAATGACCTTGACCGCCAGGATCGAATCCAGGCCTCCGCTCATAAGGGCAACTGCTTTTCGTTTCATTTCTTCCGCAGGAATATGGTAGAAAACCGCGTCATCTTATAGATAGCTGGGTGGGGAGTCAAATTCTGTTGACACCCCCTCTTAGGCACCATTAGAGTGGCCGCTCTCTTGGAAACCACGCTGGAGGAAGGCATGCGCAAGCTGAAAAAGGGGATGGCAACCGCCTTGATGCTCGCCATCTTCGTAACCCCTTGCTGGGCCGATGTCATCGGTTCCCGTTCCCGGAAAAGCCCGGAATCCGACCGGAAACAGGTCGCGATGCGCCTTCACCAACTTGGCATCCATCCCTCCGAAGCGCGAGAACAAATGAATAACCTTTCCGCACAAGACCTCGCCTTCTTCGCCGGAAACCCCCGGCGGGTGCTGATGGCGGGGGCGCAGGACGCCGGGTCGGAGTTCCTCTCCGGCTCATCGAATGCCATGTGGTACGAGATTGTCGGGGGTTCGAGTTTCCTGCTTTTGACCATCATCGTCATGTGGTATGCCTCCATGGGCCGGGACTAACGAGGAGATTTCCAAATGAAAAAGGCTTCCGCCATTTTCGCTATTGCAGCAATTTTGAATCTGGCGATCTTCTCCTGTATGCCCGTCCATGCCGACATTCTGCCTTCGCGCTCTTCCCGGAATGGAAAGGCAACCAAGACCCGCGTTGCCAGGGAACTCTCATTCCGGGGGGTGGACCCACGTACCGCCATGACACAGGTGAATGCGATGTCCGCGCGGGACCTCCGCTACTTCGCCGCGGATTCGAAGCGCGTTCAACTCGCCGCGGGACTCCTCCTGGAAGAGTGGCTGATCGCCGGAGGATTCGCCCTGTTCCTCCTTTACCTGACCGCGGTTGCGGTAGTGGACGTGAACAACTAAGCCAGAATGGCCAGATTCCTCCCCCTCCTTCTTCTCCTGCTTCTGGCATGCACCGGGGGCCTGGGAAAACGGGTGGAGTCGATCCCGTCTGGT
>PVBE010144741.1_pt1 | contig 13713 bp, 14 predicted proteins | sample 1631181 | NCBI WGS metagenome assembly PVBE01 (sample SAMN08397723, study PRJNA350692) | Marine metagenome, whole genome shotgun sequencing project. | isolation source: water | place: Pacific Ocean | collected 2012-04 | reverse complement strand
TGGCGAAGGACTATCCCGAGGTCGAGCTCGATCACATGTATGTCGACAATGCCGCTATGCAGCTGGTGAAGTCGCCGGGCCAGTTCGACACGATCGTCACCGGCAATCTGTTCGGCGATATCCTGTCCGACCAGGCCAGCGCCTGCGTCGGCTCGATCGGCCTGCTCGCCAGCGCGTCGCTGGGCGAACGGCAGACCGACTACGGAACCTTCGGCCTGTACGAGCCGATCCACGGCAGCGCGCCCGATATCGCCGGGCAAGGCAAGGCCAATCCGGTCGCGGCCGTGCTCAGTCTCGCCATGCTGCTGCGTCACTCGTTGGGGCGCGAGGAGGACGCCGTCCGGATCGAGCGTGCGGTTGAGGCGATCCTTGCCGATGGCGTGCTGGGCGGTGACCTCGGCGGCAGCGCTTCGACGCAGGAAGTCGGCGATGCGATTGTTAGGAAGATTGTAACCATATCTTGAGGATTGCCGCATAACCGGGTCATGCAATGGACATGACACCGCAGATGCAGCCCGATCCGGCTACCTCCACCGCCGCCAGCGCTCGCCCGCTGGAGCTGGCGATCATCCTGCCCACGCTCAACGAGCGCGACAATCTCGCCCCGCTGGTCGAGCGGATCGAAGGCGCGCTGGGCGCATCGGGCTGGGAAGTGCTGGTGGTGGACGACAATTCCGCCGACGGTACCAGCGACGAAGCGCGGCGTCTGTCGCTCTCGGATCCGCGCGTGCGGGTACTGCAGCGCATCGGCCGGCGCGGCTTGTCGAGCGCGGCGATCGAGGGCTTCTGCGCCACTGCGGCGCCCTATGTCGCGGTGATGGATGCTGACCACCAGCACGATCCCAAGCTGCTGGTCGACATGCTTGGCGCGGTGAAAGCGGGGGACGCGGATGTCGCGGTCGCCAGCCGCTTCGCCGAAGGCGCGAGCATGGAGGAATGGGGCCGCCCCGACCGCGAGAGGCTTTCCAGCGTCGCCAACATGCTGGCGCGCAAGCTCACCGGGGTCGAACTCAGCGACCCGATGAGCGGCTTCTTCCTGCTGCCCAGCGCGACTGCACGGCGGCTGGTGCCCAGCCTTTCGGGCATCGGCTTCAAGATCCTGCTCGACCTGCTCGCCACTTCCGAAACACCGCTCAAGGTGAAGGATTTCCCGATGAATTTCTCCGCCCGCCGCTCCGGCGAAAGCAAGCTCGACCGCGCGATCGCGCTCGATTTCCTCGCCGGGCTGTACGACAAGAGCTTCGGTCGGATCATCCCGACGCGCTTCGCGCTGTTCGGCACGGTCGGGGTCATCGGCATCGGCGTGCACATGGCGATCCTCTATGCCTTCATGCTGGTGGGCGGCGCGAATTTCAGCTGGAGCCAGGCGGTCGCGACCTTCGGCGCGATGACCTTCAACTTCTGGCTCAACAATTTCCTCACCTATCGCGACCGCCGGCTGAAAGAGGCGGACCGCCTGTTCTGGGGCTGGCTCAGCTTCATCGCCGCATGTTCGATCGGCGCCTTCGCCAATGTCGCGGTGGCCACCACGCTCAACGACCGGGGCTTGCACGAAGTCTTCGCCGCGCTGGTCGGGATCGGCATCGGCTCGGTATGGAACTACGCGCTGTCGAGCCGCTTCGTGTGGGGGCGGTATTAGGTTTGCCGCCGCAAGGTTAGGACATCCGTCCTGACTTTGCGGCGGCCTCAGCTCACGCCTGAGTTTTTGTTGTGTGCGCCTTCGACATCCGTCGAAGGCTTGCGGCACCAGCCCACTCCCCCACCCGGCCACCCAGTCAGTATGATTCCGTGGGTGGCCGGGTGGAGGCGTGGGCCGGTGCCGCCGCAAGGGAAGCGCGGATGTGCTTCACGCACCCCACCAAAACCCTATCTCCAGCTTTCCATCCAGGTCCACACGGCGAAGCTGTCGGGGCCGGCGAGCGGCGCGGCGCTGATGATCGGGTAGAACCACGCGAACACCAGCAGGCTGCCGATCACCGGCGCCAGCGCGCTCTTGCGCCAGCCGCCCTGCCACAGCGCATCGCACACCAGTGCCAGCGCGGCGAGCAGCGCCATGCTCGGCAATGCGTAATGGTAGTAGAACTGCACCGGCTTGGTTGCGACCACCCAGAAACCCAGGCTCGCCGCATAGAGCAGCGCCGTGCCCAGCGCCGCCCAGTGCCGGCGCATCACCCCGTGCCAGGCGCACCACGCCAGCGCGGGCAGGCCGAGCAGCATGGTCAGCGGATTGCCGATCAGCATGATCCCGCGCTGAATCCCCGCGACCGGTTCGTAGAGATACCAGATCGATCGCGCATTGAGCACCCATTGCTCCCACGTTGACTGGTAGGGATGGGCCTTCAGCACCTGCTCCTGCTGCGACAGCATGAACTGGTGGTGGAACACCAGCCCCTCGGTGATCGGGTGCAGGCGGAAGAAGAAGGCCGGCAGGTAGGTCGCGGCATAGACCGCCAGCGGCACTGCGCCGAGCCACAGCGCGGCCTCGAGCAGCGTGGTCCCCGGGACGGGCGCGCCGCGGCGGCTGAGCAGCAGCCGGCGACGACCCGCCAGCGTGCGCGCGACGAGGAAGGTCAGCCCCGGGAGCATGGCGACGACCAGCGCGTTCCATTTCGCGCCCATCGCCAGCCCCAGCGCGATCCCGGTCAGAGCCAGCCGCCAGCGACCTTGCTCCGGTTGCCGGATCGCGGCGGCGAACTGCCATGCGGCCAGCGCGAGGAAGGCGAGGTAGACGATGTCGAGCATGGCGATGCGCGCATGCACGAACAGGTGGAAACCGGTCGCCAGCAGCACGCCGTAGGCGAGGGTGGCGAAGCGGCTGGCGCTGGCGAACCACAGCGCGCGCATCGCGCCGAACAGCGCCAGCGTACCCAGCAGCGTGGGCAGCAGCCGCCAGCCGACCGGATTGTCGCCGAACAGCGCAATCCCCAGCGCGATCAGCTGCTTGCCCAGCAGCGGGTGTTCGCGATTGGTGAATTCGCCCAGCACCAGCAGCTCGCGCGCGGCGGGTAGGTAGTGGACCTCGTCGAAATAGGGGTGCGGCACCGCGGTCAGATACGGCAGGCAGCCGAGCCAGAAGACGAGCGCCAGCGCGGCGCACCAGCGAAGCGGATCCTGGACCTGTTCGGGCGCGCGGCTCATCGCGAACCGGCTTAGGTAAGCCGCGCACCCGCATCAAGGCGGATCAGCCGGTTGTGCGCCGTTCCAGCCAGAACAACCGGGCGACCATGGCGAGCAGCCCGATGCTGGCAGTCGCCGCGACGAACAACAGCCACAGCGGCACCGCCATCCCCTGCGCGCGGGCGCGCGGAACGACGAAAAAGCATGCGATACCCAGCGCGAACAGCAGGTCCCACCACACCTGGATGCCCCACAGGTTCGAAGTGTGGTTAACCCACACCGGCATCACGCCGTCGCGGGCGATCGTCACGGCGGTAAAGAACCCGAAGCCCGCCGCAAGCAATGCGGCGAGGAGCGGATTGCCCGTCTCGGCACGAGCGGTCAGGATATGGGCGAGGGCGGCCAGCACTCCCACCAGCCCGGCAAGGAAGAGGATTACGTAGGGTGTCACGGTAGTCGGCTCCCGAATCGGATGTAGCGAGTGCTACACTTGTAGCCCCTTGTAGCGACTGCTACAAGATGCGCATGTCATCCGCCCGCATGTCCCGCGAAACGCTGCTGCCATTGCTGGCGGCGCATGTGATGGCGCACGGGCTCGCCGATGCCTCGCTGCGTCCGCTTGCCAGGGCGGCAGGGACCAGCGACCGCATGCTGATCTACCATTTCGGTAATAAGGACGCGCTGGTCGCAGCGCTGCTCGATTACCTTGTCGCGCGGTTCGCCGACGCGCTCGATTCCGCTTTCCCGCAAGCGCGCAGTGCCTCGCGCCGCGCCTGTGCGGAAACGGTCTATGCGGTTACGGGGCAGCCCGCATTCGCACCCTTCCTGCGGGTATGGTGGGACATCGTCGCGGGCTGCTCGGCCGGGAATGCCGCCTATCTCGCGGCGGCCGGCGGGATGATGGAGGTCCTGCTCGAGTGGGTGGTCGATCACCTGCCGGCAAGCGATCCCGATCCGGCTGCGGGCGCCCGTGCGGTGCTGACCGCGATCGAGGGTGCCCAGGCGCTGCGCGCGGTGGGGCGCGGCGACATTGCCGAAGCGGGGCTTGCAGCCTTGGAAGGGCGACCCGCTTGATGCGCGCCGCGCGCGTGCTATCGCGCCTGCCATGAAGAACACCACCGGCACCGACCGTTCGATCACCTCCCGCTGGCGGCCCGCGACGCAGGCGGTGCGCGGGGGCACCTGGCGCAGCGAGCAGGGCGAGACCAGCGAAGCGCTGTTCCTCACCTCGGGCTATAGCTATGACAATGCGCAGACCGTCGCCGACCGCTTCGCTGGCGATGATGCGGGCATGACCTATTCGCGCCTGCAGAACCCCACGGTCGCCATGCTCGAGGAGCGCATCGCGCTGATGGAAGGCGCCGAGGCATGCCGCGCGCAGGCCAGCGGGATGGCGGCGATGACCACCGCGCTGCTGTGCCAGCTTTCGGCGGGCGACCACGTGGTCGGCGCGCGCGCGGCCTTCGGTTCGTGCCGCTGGCTGCTCGATCACCTGCTGCCGCGCTTCGGGATCGAGACCACCGTGGTCGACAGCGCCGATAACGATGCGTGGGAAGCCGCGATCCGGCCCAACACCAAGGTGTTCTTTTTCGAAACCCCCGCCAACCCCACGCTCGACGTGGTCGATCTGGCGCATGTCTGCGCCGTCGCCAGGGCGCATGACATCACCACCGTGGTCGACAACGCCTTCGCCACCAGCGCGCTGCAGCGCCCGATGGATTACGGCGCCGACGTGGTCGCTTACTCGGCCACCAAGCTGATGGACGGGCAGGGCCGCGTGCTCGCGGGCGCAGTGTGCGGATCGCAGCAATGGATCGACGAGGTGTTGCTGCCCTTCCAGCGCAACACCGGCCCCAATATCTCGCCGTTCAACGCCTGGGTGGTGCTCAAGGGGCTCGAAACGCTCGACCTGCGCGCCCGCCGCCAGAGCGCGAATGCGGTCGAACTGGGCACCTTCATCGAACCGCGGCTGCCGCGCATCCTGCACCCCGGGCTGGCCAGCCACCCGCGGCACGATCTGGCAATGGAACAGATGGTCGCCACCGGCCCGATCTTCGCGCTCGACGTGGGCGACCGGGCGACCGCGTTCAAGCTGCTCGATGCGCTCCAGCTGGTCGATATCTCGAACAATATCGGCGATTCGCGCAGCCTGATGTGCCATCCCGCCAGCACCACGCATGCGGGCATGACGCAGGAGGCGCGCGACGCGATGGGCGTGACCGAAGGCCTGCTGCGGATCAACGTCGGGCTCGAGGATGTCGAGGACGTGAAAGAAGACGTCGACCGCGCGCTTACCGCCGCGGGGCTTTAACCCGCCGCCGCGTTCAGCCGCGCCACGCGTTGCGCGTCGCCACCCGCTCCAGTTCCTCGCCCAGCGCATGCGCGGTGGTGAGCGCATCGGTGCAGCGCGCATCGTCGGTCAGCGCGCCATGCACGTCGAGCCCGCCGCCGCCGATCAGCGCCATCAGCAGCCCTTCGTCGCGCGTCATCCCCGCCGCGCAGCACGGCGCGAGCAGGATCTTGCGCCGCGAGGTGCGCGCCAGGTCGACGACCAGCGCGCGCGTCAGCACCAGCAGCCGCCGGAACTCCGCGCCGCTGGCATCGAGCGCGAGCATGGTCGCCCGCGCATCGTGCAGCCCGTGACCGGCGATCCGGCGGACGAGGACAAGCCCCAGCGTCTGGTGCCGCCGCGCAGGTAGCGGAAGGTCGAGTGTGGTCGAATCGTGCGAATGGGCCATGCAATCTCCTTTGCCGGCCACCATCCTATGCTATTGCAAATCACTCGCAAGTATTATCTGCGGCTCTTCCACCGCCCGATCTCCCCCGCGGCACGCCCTATCGCCCGCGATAGGGTTCGCAGGCGACCCCGTCATTGTCGCGGTCGAGCGCGGGGCGATAGCCCGGCTGTCCGCGCAGTATCGGCGCGGCGCGTGCGGCGCGGGCCGCATCGCAATTAGCGAAATAGACGCCCCCGCGCAGCTGCGCAGTAGGGGCTTGCGGGCTGGATCGGCGGTTGCGGTGACAGTGATAGCCACCGCTCTGCCGGTTGTTGTGGCATCCCTCGGCGTTCAGTCCGCCCGGGTGCGCCTGTGCGGGCGGTGACGGCAGGGCCAGCAGTGCACAGGGCAGCAGCAGGGAAAGATGTTTCATCCTCGCCTCCCTAGCACGCAGGCGTTATCGCAGCGAAAAGGGGAGGAACACGATGACTGCAACCGTCGAATTCATTTTCGATATCGCCGCGCCCAATGGCTATCTCGCCTGGTATCCGCTCAAGGACATCGCCGCGCGCACCGGGGCGCGGCTGGAGGTCACGCCGGTGTTCCTCGGCGGAATGCACAAGCTGACCGGCAATGCCCCGCCAATGATCCGCGATGCCGGGGTCAAGGGCAAGGTCGCCTATGCGGCGCTCGAGTTCCAGCGCTTCGTCGACCGTCACGGCATGCACCGGTTCAGGATGCACCCGGCCTTGCCGTTCAATTCGATCCTGCTCCAGCGCGTGCTGGCGGCGGCGGCTGACGAAGCGCAGCGGCAGGCGCTCGTCGAAGCGCTGCTGTCGGCAGTGTGGGAACGCAACATCGATTGCAGCGATGCCGACGCGGTGGGTGCGGAATTGACGCAGGCGGGCTTCGACGCACCGGCGCTGCTGGCCGCGGCGCAGGGTCCGGCGGTGAAGGCGCGGCTGGCCCAAAACACCGAACGCGCGGTCGAGCGCGGCGCCTTCGGCATCCCGACCTTTTTCGTCGATGGCGAAATGTGGTTCGGCAAGGAACGCCTGGGCCAGCTCGAGGATTTCCTCGGCGGCGGACAGCCTTAACCGAGCAATACCGCGATGATCGGCAAGGGCAGCGCCAGCGCCATACCCGATAGCAGATCGCCGCCTTCGTCGCGCACAAGACGCCTCAGCAATGCATAAAACATATTCCGACTCCCCCCCGGTTGTCGGACCAACCAATCGGCCGTGCGACCCGAATGGCTCCGGCAATAATCAGGTGCGACCCTGCCATCCGTAATGCACCCGAGGGCTTGGGAATATCTCTACGATCCCGGTAAACCGATGTTAACTTGCCGCATTGCGGAGGAAAATTTTGCCCGTTTCCTTGCGCCGCACGGTTGGCGCGCTAGATTGGGGGGGTGATCAAGGAGCTCTTCCAGCATGCCGCCATGACCGACGGGATTACCGTCCGGGTCGCGGTGAACTTCCTACCCGAACAATCGCAGCCCGACGCGGGCAAGTGGTTCTGGGTCTATCACATCCGCATCGAAAACGGCTCGCACGAACAGGTCCAGCTGATGACGCGCCACTGGCGCATCACCGACGGGGCCGGGCTGGTCAGCCATGTCGATGGCGAAGGCGTGGTCGGCGAACAGCCGGTGCTGAAGCCCGGGCAGAGCCACGATTACGTTTCGGGCTGTCCGCTCGACACGCCGCATGGCTCGATGGAAGGGTTCTACACCTTCAAGGCCGAAGATGGCTCGCCGCGCGAAGTGCGCATTCCCTTCTTCCCGCTCGCCGCGCCCGCCACGGCAAACTAGGCCGCGCGGCCGCAGGCACGCAAGCGGCGCGGGCTGGCTAGCGCGCCAGGCCCGCCTCGGCTTCCACGGGGCCCGATACCGGGCGATCGAGCACGGCTTTCGCCTCGGCTTCCAGCCGGGGCGTCAATTTCGCGGTGCGCGGTTCCAGCGGAGTGCCGTCCCCGCGTTCGCCATTGGCCTCGATATCGGCCAGCAGCAGTTTCATTTCGGCGATTTCCCTCACCTGTGCCTCGATGATGGCATCGGCCAGTTCGCGCACGCGCGGATCGCTGATTGCGGCGCGCTCGCTGGTGAGGATCGCGATCGAATGGTGGGGGATCATGGCCTTCATCCACGCCTCGTCCTCGACCGTGTGCTGGCTGCGCACGAGGAACAGGAACAGCGCGAAGCCAAGGCAGGCGAGGGCCATCACGGCGATCTTGGTGGCGAGGCTGCGGTACATGCCCCACATGAAGCCGAGCATGATCACGATCATGGCCATGCCCATCATCAGCGCCATCCACATGCGCGTCTGGCTGAATAAGGCGTGGTCGAGCTCCCACAGCGCCGAATATTTCAGCACGAACATGGTCACGATGGAGGTCGCGATCATGGCGAAGAAGGTGGGCCACATGCCGTGGCCGGAACTGCGCTGTTCGTCGGTCATCGATTCTCCCCTTGTCGGGCAAGCCAACGGGCGGGCGCCGCGCGTTGTTCCGGACCGTGCGGGGTTACTCTTCTTCTTCCTCTTCCTCGCCGCCGAACTTGAAGCTGCCGACCTTGCCCTTCGGTTTGAGGCCGAGCCAGTCGGCCAGCGCCTCGAACTCGCGCATGGCGGGATAGGTGGCCAGCGCCGCGCGGCTTTCGTCGAGCCGCAGGACGAGGCTCTTCTTCTTGCGCCTCAGCGCGCTGGTGGTGAGCGACATGCGGCTGCCCCCGCCCAGCCGCCGGGCGAGCCGGTAGCCCAGGCCCCAGGTGATGCCTTCACGCAGGTCGTCGTCACTTGCCAGTTCGCTCAGCTTCTCGGGCACGTCGGTGCGGCCCATGCTGCCGAACAATGCGGCGCAGATCATCGCACGGCCGCGCGCGTCGAGGTCGATCCAGCGCTTGCCCAGCGGCCATTCGATCGCATGGCTGACGCGCAGGTTGGGTTCGACCCGCTGCAACGCGCCCGACAGCTGCGCGGCGGCCAGCCGCAGCCGCTCGTTGACGCTGCCATCGCCATCGGTGAGGCTGACCGTCCAGGCGGACAACAGTGTCGCATCGGTGATCGAGGCGTCGCGCGGCGAGGCATAGGCGGTAACCCCCGCGAGCAGCGGGTCGGCCTTCATCTGCGCCGGTTCGAGCCGCGCGTAGAGCAGCCCCTCGCGCAGGCCCCAGGACGAGAATATCAGCTCCTCGGGACCGATCGTGTCGAGCAGCGGGCGCAGCAGTGCGGCGGCGTCGGGCAGGTAATGCGCGCGCATCGCGCTGATGCCCGAGATTTCCATCAGCTGATCGGGGTCGGCGGCGACCAGCTCCTGCGCCAGCCGGTGTGCGTCCTCGGGGGCGAGGGAAAAGCCGTGCGGGTCGGTCAGCGGATAGTCGAAATAGCGCATTGCATAGGCCGCCAGCGCGCGCCACGTGCCGCCGATCATGTACATCGGCCCGGGGTGCGCCGCGGCCCAGCCGGCCGAGCCGAGCTGCTTGCGCACCGCCTGTTCGAACGCTTCGGACCCGCGCGCGCGCAGGGCCGGCAGGCGCAGCGTGCCGAGCTGCAGGCTGGCGGCCTCGTGGCAGCTGTTGTCCGCCACCGAGACGAGTTCGAGGCTGCCCCCGCCGAGGTCGGCAACCACGCCGCGCGCGCCCGGGAACGCGCCGAGCGCCCCCATCGCCGAGGCGGTGGCTTCCTCCTCGCCCGAGAGCAGGCGCGGCTCCAGGCCGAGCGCGGCCACCCTGGCCAGGAATTCGCTGCCATTGGTCGCGTCGCGCGCGGCGGCGGTGGCGACGGTCTGGACGTCCTCCACCCCCAGGTCATGCAGGATCAGCGCATAGCGCGCCAGCGCGGCGAGCGCTTCCTCGGCGGCTTCCTCGGGGATCGCGCCGCTATCCGCCAGATCGCGGCCGAGCCGGGCAGAGACCTTCTCGTTCCACACCACTTCAGGCGCGCGCGCAGTGCCTTCGTAGATCACCATGCGCACGGTGTTGGAACCGATGTCGATGACCGCGCGCGGCGGCTGGATCAGGCGGCGCTGCCACTTGGCCGAACGCGACTTGTTCATTCGCTCGCTCCTCCCAGAGTGAGGCGCGGGACCTCGTGCTCGGCCAGCGCCGCCCCGCGGCCCGACAGCGAGGGGTTGGCCATGAAATACTGGTGGCAGTTGAACCCGCCGTCGCCCTGCCGCAGCCGGTGGTACTGGCCATCGGGTTCGAGCTGCCAGCTCTGTTCGGTATCGAGGATATTGGCGAGCATGACCTGTCCCAGCACCTGATCGTGCACTGTCTTGTTGGTGATCGGCACCATCACCTCGACCCGCCGCAGCAGGTTGCGGCTCATGGCGTCGGCGCTGGTCAGATAGACCTTCGCCTGCCGGCTCGGCAGCGCCTTGCCATTGGCAAAGGCCCAGACGCGCGAATGTTCGAGAAAGCGGCCGATGATCGACTTGACGCGGATGTTCTCCGACACGCCCGGCAGGCCCGCGCGCAGGCTGCAGATGCCGCGCACCATCATGTGGATCTCGACCCCCGCCTGGCTGGCTTCGTAGAGCTTGTCGATCATCGGCCGGTAGGTGATCGAATTGAGCTTCGCCCAGATCCCCGCCGGCTTGCCCGCGCGCGCATTGGCGATCTCGGCGTCGATCAGGCTGAACAACCGCGCCTGCAGGTCGATCGGCGACAGCGACAGCTTTTCCAGATCGTCGGGCTCGATATAGCCGGTGATGAAATTGAACACCTTGGCCGCATCGCGCCCCAGCGCCGGATCGGCGGTGAAGAAGCTGAGGTCGGTGTAGATCTTGGCGTTGATCGGGTGGTAATTGCCCGTCCCGAAATGGCAGTAGGTGCGATAGCCGTCCTCTTCGCGGCGCACCACCAGGCTGACCTTGGCGTGCGTCTTCCATTCGGTGAAGCCGTAGATCACCTGCACGCCGACGCGTTCGAGCTCGCTGGCCCACTGGATGTTGCGTTCCTCGTCGAAACGCGCCTTCAGTTCGACCACCGCGGTCACTGCCTTGCCGTTCTGCGCCGCCTCGATCAGCGCCGCGATCACCGGCGACTGGTCGCCCGCACGGTACAGCGTCTGCTTGATCGACATCACCGCCGGGTCGCGCGCGGCCTGCCGCAGGAAGTCGACCACCACGTCGAAACTCTCGAACGGGTGGTGGATCACGAGGTCCTTCTCGCGAATGGCGGAAAAACAGTCGCCGTCATGTTCGAGGATCCGCTCGGGATAGCGCGGGCTGAAGGGTTCGAATTTCAGATCGGGCCGCGGCTCGTTGCAGATCGTGGCGAGATCGGCGAGGCCGAGCATCCCGCCCGACTTGACGATCATGTTCTCTTGCACCTCGAGCTCTTCGCGCAGCATCGTCTCGGCGATGTCGTCGCATTCGTCGTCGAGTTCGAGCAGCACGGTACGGCCGCGCCGGCGCCGCTGGATCGCCGTGCGGAAGTAGCGCACGAGGTCCTCGGCTTCCTCCTCGACCTCGATATCGCTGTCGCGCAGCACGCGGAACACCCCGTCGCCGAGCACCTTGAAGCCGGGGAACAGCTGGTCGGCAAAGCGCGTCACCAGCTGTTCGATCGCGACATAGATCGCCTTTTCCCCCGGCACGCGGACGAAGCGCGGTGCACCGCTGGGGATCAGCACCATTTCGATCAGGTCGGCCTGGCGCTTGCCGCGCTTGAGCCGGAAGATCACGCCGATCCCCTTGTTGGCAACGAAGGGGAAGGGGTGGCTGGGGTCGATCGCCTGCGGGGTGATCAGCGGCAGGATGTCGCTTTCGAAATATTCGGCCAGCCAGTCCTGCTGTTCGGCGGCCAGCGCGCTGGCCGGGGCCAGCACGATGCCTTCTTCGGCCAGCAGCCCGCTCAGCCGGTCGAGGCTCTCCTGCTGGCGGTCTTCCAGCCGCAGCAGCTCGTCGCGGATCGCGGCCAACTGCTGGCGCGGGCTGGCCCCGTCGATCGCCTGCGTTTCGATCCCGCGGTTCACCTGGCCTTCCAGCCCGGCGATGCGGACCATGGTGAACTCGTCGAGATTGCTCGCCGAAATCGACAGGAAGCGCAGCCGTTCGAGCAGCGGGTAGCGTTCGTTCTCGCTTTCGGCGAGCACGCGGCGGTTGAACGACAGCCAGCTCAGCTCGCGGTTGGTGTAAAGGTCCTGCGCGGCGGCCGGGACGTCTTGCGATACGGCATCATTGGCCGGCGCCTGGGGGGAGGTTTCTGCAGTCATGGTGGTGCGGTGTGGAACATGGTCCTCGCATATGACGGTTGCGCGACAGTGTGGCCGACCGGCGCGCTAAAGGAAAGGGCGGGCGGTGGCATCTTGTTTCCTGCGGCTGCCGCATTTATGTCGCAACGCGCAATGAAGCGTACACACCTGCCTCTCAACGCCCTGCGCGTTTACGATGCCGCCGCGCGGCATCTCTCCTTCACCCGCGCCGCGGACGAGCTGGCAGTGACGCCCGCCGCCGTTGGCCAGCAGATCCGCGCGCTCGAGGATCACCTCGGCACGGTGCTGTTCCGCCGTACCAGTAAGGGACTGGAGCTGACGCAGGAAGGCGCCGCGGGCCTCGACGCGCTGCGCGAAGGGTTCCTCAAGTTCGAGGAAAGCGTCTCCGCCATGCAGGCGGGCCAGGCTTCCGACAGCTATACGATCGCCTGTCCGCGCGAATTCTACGCGCAATGGCTGGCTCCGCGGCTGGCAACCTTCGGCGAGGCCAACCCCGATATCCGTTTCACCTTCGTTGCCGACGAGAACGCCGATTTCACCGAGGCGAACCTCGATTGCGCAATCCGGCTGGTCGACGGGCCGGGCGATCTGCAGGGTATCGAACTCGACGAGGCGCGCCGCGTCACGGTGGCGCGGCCCGCGCAGCACGGCGGCGCCCCCGACCAGTGGATCGATTGGGGCCTGCCGCTGCAGGACGGGATTGCGGCGCATGTCAGCGTGTCCAACGCGGGCCAGGCGCTGTCCTCTGCGATGGCCGGGCTGGGCAAGGCGATCCTGCCCGAACTGCTGGTCAAGGATGCGATCGATGCGGGCCGGCTCGAAGTGCTCGACGGGCCGCACACCGGCACGCGCGCCTACTGGATGGTGGCACCGACGCCGCAATGGCGGACCAAGAAGGTCCGCACGCTGGTCGAATTCCTGTCCGCGGAACTGTAATCCGGCCGCGCGCGGCGCGCCCCGAGCCGTCACGGCAGGCATCGCCGAAGACGGCAGCCGGATAGCGCCCGGCTCCCCCGTTCCTCCCGCCGCGCGGCAGGCGCGGCCGCGCGTGCATGGTGAACCGATTTCAACCGGTTCTTAACCCGCGCAGGTAAGGTGATCTTAACGGTGCAACGGTTAGTCCGGGGCCACAGGGGGCTGGCTTTGTGAACCGTATGCTGCAAAATCTTCGTACCGACACCAAGGGCAACGCGCTGGCGATTTTCGCCGCAGCCTTGGTGCCGCTTGTCCTTGTGGTCGGCAGCGGGCTCGACCTGAGCTTCGCCTACATGGCGAAAGCCAAGCTGCAAAACGCCTGCGACGCCGCGGCGCTCGCGGGTCGCCAGTCAATGGACGGCACCAGATGGACGAGCGCGAACGAAGCGGAAGCCGATAAGTTCTTCGACTTCAACTTCCCCGAAGGAACGCTGGGCGCGCGAGACCGGGTCTTCGATATCGGCAAGGATCCCCTCGACAACACGCAGCTCCTGGGCGAGGCAAGCGCCACGATCCCAACGATGCTGATGTATATTTTCGGCTATGACGCAATCCCGATCGAGGCCGAGTGCAACGCCAAGCGCGACTTGGGGCATAACGACGTGATGCTGGTGCTCGACACCACGGGGTCGATGGCCCAGCGTCCCTCGACCGGCGGCAGCAAGGACAAGATCGAACTGCTG
>PVBE010094316.1_pt1 | contig 13713 bp, 12 predicted proteins | sample 1631181 | NCBI WGS metagenome assembly PVBE01 (sample SAMN08397723, study PRJNA350692) | Marine metagenome, whole genome shotgun sequencing project. | isolation source: water | place: Pacific Ocean | collected 2012-04 | reverse complement strand
GGTGCACATCGACGGTATCGAAATCGACCCGGGCATCATCGAGGTCGGCCAGCGCTACTTCGACATGAATGAAAGCAACCTCAACCCGGTCGCCGAAGACGGCCGCTACTTCCTGCGCCAGTCGGAACTGGTCTATGACGTGGTCGCGATCGACGCCTACCGCCCCCCCTACATCCCCTTCCAGTTGACCACGGTCGAGTTCTTCCGCGAGATTCAGGCACAGCTTTCCCACGACGGCATCGTCGCCCTCAACGCCGGACAAGGCCCCAACTACGACGACCGCCTGGTCAGGGCGTTGAGCCAGACCATGCGCGCTGTTTTCCCCACGGTCGTCGTCCTCGAGCCCTCGACCACCTCTAACAACCTCATCTACGCCTCCAACCGCCCGCTTGATGCCGATGCGCTGCTGGCGTTCCTGCGCACGGTGGAGGACACCACCATCGCGCGCATCATGGAACGCGCCATGGACCTCCGCACGGTTGAGACGGCCGAAGGCGCGTTTACCGACGACCTGGCGCCGGTGGAGCAGGTGGTCCACCAGATGATTCTAAGCGTCGCCGCCGACTGATCCGCCGGGCTATCCCCGACAGTCCCTCAGCCCACGGCTACTCCCACTTGAAGAACTTCACCGCCACTACGAACGACGCCACCACCCACCCCGCCAGCACTACGACATTCAGCCACATCGCGTTCAGGGCCGAGCCTCCCACCATCACCTGCCGCACGCCGTCCCCAAAGTAGGTCAACGGCAGCACCCGCACGATCGGATCGATGAATTCAGGCAGATTCTCGATCGGAAAGAAGATGCCCGAGAGAAACATCATCGGCAGCGAGATCAACTGCACGATCGGCAAGATCGCCTCTTCGGTCCGCGCGAACGACGAAGCGGCATAGCCGATGCCGATAAACGCCAGCGCCCCCACCAGCAGCACTCCCACCAGCTTTGCCAGTTCGTTCACGGCGACGTCGAAGACCAGCACCAGAATCGTAATCAGAATCGCCGACTGCACGACCGTCACCAGGAGTCGGAAGATCACCTCGGCCACCAGAACCATCGACCGTGAGGCCGGCGTCGCTCCGAGCCGTTTCAAGACCAGTTTTTCGCGTTTTGACACCAGGTTGATCGAACCGAACAGCCCCAGTTGCATCACGCTCATCGCGATGATCCCCGGTCCCACGAAGTCGATCATCCGCAGATTCGAGCCCCGCGTCGAAACTATCTCCATCTGTACCAGTCGCGGCGTATCCGTACGGAATCGATCGAACCCGTCCAGCACCTTCTCGACGATCGGTACCGCCACCTGCACGCTGCTGGTCCGGCCCGGGTCCGCGTGGACGCGCACCGTCACCTCTTCGCCGGCCTCCATCGCCGCCCCGAAGCCGGCCGCAATCTCGACCACCACGTGCCGATTGCCCTCCGCCATCTCCGCCATCTCCGCCAGCTCGGCCTCCGCGCCCACGGCGGTCACCAGGAACCCCGGCACCGACTCAAGCGCCGTCACCACCCCCGCCGAGGTCGCCGTCTGATCGCGATCCACCACCCCCACGTCGTATTCGGCCCCGCCGCCAATCCCGGAAAAGAACAGGCCCAGGATGAGCATAAAAACAACCGGGAACAAGAGCGTGAAAAACAACGCCGTCCGATCGCGCACGAACTCCCTCGCCAGGCCCTCGATCAGCGCCAGTAGCGCCGTCAATCGCGAATCCTCCGGCCGGTCAATTTCAGGAACACATCCTCCAGCGTCGCCCGTCGCACGTGCAGGTCCTCGATCTGTATCGACTGTTCTTCCGAGTAATCCAGCAACGCCCCGATCGTGCCCGGTACATCTCCCGAAAACAGCTCCACCGTCCCGTCGTCCAGTATCACGTTCGTCACGGCGGGCAGGGCCTTCATGGCGGCTAGGTCCGGCTCGCCGTCGGGCTCAAAGGTGATCGTCGACTCGGCGAAGTTCTCCGATACCAGCCGCTGCGGCCGGTCCAGGGCGATGATCTTGCCGTGATCCACAATCGCCACCCGGTCGCACAGGTATTCGGCCTCTTCCATGTAGTGGGTGGTCATCATTACCGTCTTGCCCTGCTCCTGCATCCCTTTGATGACGTCCCACAGGTGCCGACGCGCCTGCGGATCCATGCCAGTCGTCGGCTCGTCCAGGAACACCAATTCCGGATCGTTCATCAACGACAGCCCGACTGAGAGCCGCTGCTGCTGCCCCCCGCTCAGGTCCTTCGCCAGCCCCGACACCCGCTCGCGCAGACCCACCAGGTCGATGACTTCCTCCACATTGCGCGACTGCTCGTACAACCGCCCAAACATCGACAACTGCTCGCGTACATTCAGCCGCGGATACAGCGAGGTCGACTGCAACTGGATACCGATCGCATTGCGAAGCCGTCCGGTTTCCCGGTGCGGGTCCAGGCCCAGCACTCGCACCTGCCCGCCGTCCATCGTGCGGATCCCCTCCAGGATCTCGACCGTGGTGCTCTTCCCGGCCCCATTAGGTCCCAGCATCCCGAAGATCTCACCGGGCTCCACGGTGAACGAGAGACCGTCCACGGCCCGAATCTCTCCGTAGTATTTCTGCAGGTCCTGAACTTCAACGACTGCCAAGGATCGCTCCATTGATCGCGCCGGTCCGGGCATCCCGGCCGGACACCGGCCCAAAAGGCTAACGTATCCCTTTGCTCGTTCCCAAGGACCCCTTTTCGGCTTGGGTCTCCCCTCCGGCCGCGACATAGTATTGAGACAACTGGCGGGACACTTGAGGGGGAGTCGGGTCCCGCCGCCATGGCTACCGGAGATATCCAACATCGCGATCCGCATCTCAGCCGGTACGCCGGCAACGTATCCCGATCGATCCTTACTCCCGGCCCTTTGCGCCTGTACTTGCTCAGCGGACTCACGGCCTCGCCGCTGAACCGTTCCGCAGGTTGCTCGGCCATTTTCCGCCCAACCACCCTCGCAGGAGCCGACCATGCCAACTGTAAATGACATGACCTTCCAGTTCGCCGGCGCCGCCGGTACCGGCTGTGACAGCCAAGGTTCCGGCTGGGCCCGTTCGCTCACCCGCGCCGGGCTCTGGACCTTCGCCTATTTCGACTTCGAGTCCCGCATCCGCGGCGGCCACATCTTTTACCAGATTCGTGTCGGTGAAGAGCCGGTTGAGACTCATTCGCTCGGCACCCACGTCCTGCTTGCCTTTGATGAGGCCGCGGTACGCGAGCGCATCGACGACGTGCTCCCCGGCGGGGCGGTGATTTTCGATGAGAACTACGATCTTGACGAGGCGCTTTTCAAGGGCCGCGATCTGTTGGTGATCCGCGCGCCGCTGGTCGAGTTCGCCACGGAGATCGGCGGCAATCGCCTGATGGCCAACACCGCCGCCGTTGGCGTGCTGGTGGGGCTCACCGGGTTCGACTCTGCCCTGATCGAGCGCTCGCTCACGGAGGCTTTCACCGGACGCTACGACGGCGAGCGCGGCGAACAACTCGCCGCCGCCAACATCGAGGTCCTGAACGCCGCCATCGATTTCGGCGCGCGCTTCCAGGACGAGTTCAACTATCGCCTCGAATCCCGCCCCGGCGGGGAGGAGCGCGTGCTCCTGAACGGTAACGTCGCCATCGGCATGGGCGCCATCGCCGGCGGCTGCCGCTTCATCTCCGGCTACCCAATGACCCCGGCGACGACGGTACTTGAGTTCCTGGCCGCCCACCAGGAGGACTACGGCATCGTCATCAAGCAGACCGAGGACGAAATCGCGGCGCTGCTGACTACCATCGGCGGCGCTCACGCCGGCGCCCGGGCCATGACGGCCACGTCCGGCGGCGGCTTCTGCCTGATGGTCGAAGCGTTGGGCCTGGCCGGCTGTTCCGAAACCGGCGTGGTGATCGTCAACGCCCAGCGCGCCGGGCCCTCCACCGGCATGCCCACTCGATCCGAGCAGGGTGACCTGGACTTCGTCCTCGCCGCCGCCCACGGCGAATTCCCGCGCGTGATCCTGGCTCCCGGATCGGTTGAAGAGTGTTTCGCGGCCGGCCATCGGGCCTTCAACCTGGCCGAGAAGTACCAGACCCCGGTAATCATCATGACCGACCTCTACCAGGCGTTTGCCCTGAAGACCGTCGCCCGCGCCGACCTCGATTTCGCCGGCGTCAGCATCGACCGCGGCAAGATTGTGTCCGAGGAAGAACTCGACCGGCTCGGCCCCGACGAGATGTACGTCCGCCACAGGCTAGCCGAAGACGGCGTCTCCCCGCGCGCGCTCCCGGGCCATCCCCGCGGCGTCTACATGACCACCGGTGACGAGCACAGCGAGCGCGGCTTCATCACCGAGTCGCCATCCGTCCGCATCGAGCAGATGGACAAGCGCATGCAGAAACTTGAATCCTCCCGCGCCGACATCCTTGAACCCGAACTCCACGGGTCCGCCGAGCCCGACATCACCCTGGTCGGCTGGGGCTCCACCCGCGGAGCCATCCGGGAGGCCGTCGACAGGCTAAACGCGGAAGGCCTGAGTGCTAATTCAATGCACTTCGCCGATGTCTGGCCGCTGCCCGCGGGCACCGTCGCCGCGCTCAAATCGGCCAGCTACCTGGTGGCGGTCGAGCAGAACTTCTCCGGGCAGTTCGCCGGCATCCTGCGCCGCGCGACCGGAATCGACTGCGACCATCGGATTCTCAAATACGACAGTAAGCAGATGACGCCCGACGACATCGTCGCCGCCATAGGCCAGGAGGTCAGTGTTCGTGTCTGATCAAGCCACTCTGACCATCAAGGATTTCAACACCGACGAGATTTCCACCTGGTGCCCCGGCTGCGGCGATTTCGGCATTCTCAACGGCGTCAAGCGCGCCCTCGCCGAACTCAACATCGCCCCGCACCAGGTCATGTTCACCTCCGGAATCGGCTGCGGCAGCAAATTGCCCCACTACCTCTGGGCCAACGAATTCAACTCCCTCCACGGCCGCCCGGTGCCGGTGGCCACGGGTATCCGCCTGGCCGCCCCCAATAAGTTCACGGTGATCTCCGTCAGTGGCGATGGCGACAGCTACGGCATCGGCGTCGGGCACTTGATCCACACCGCTCGCCGCAACGTCAACATGGTCCAGATCGTGGAGAACAACCACGTTTACGCCCTCACCAAGGGACAGTACTCGCCGGCCAGCGAGCCGGGCTGGATCACGACCACGTCCCCCGAGGGCTCGATCGAAGCCATGCTCAACGGACTGGGCACCGCGCTCATATCCGGGGCCACCTTTGTGGCCCGCGGCTTCTCCGGCGATCCCCGCGGCATGGCCGAAATCCTGGCCCGCGCCATTGACCATCCCGGCTACGCGCTGGTTGAAGTCCTGCAGGACTGCGTGATCTACAACCGCGTCAACACCAACAAGTGGTACCGCGAGCGGGTGTTCGACCTGGCCGACGAAGACCACGACCCCGGCGACCTTCGCGCCGCCATCGACCGCACCATGGAGTGGGGCGACCGCATCCCCACCGGCGTCTTCTACGAAAACACCGACCGCCCCACCTATGAAGAGCAGGTCCCGGCGATCCAGCGATTCGGCGGCGCCGTCGACCGCGATCTGGCCAATGAGTTCTCGGCCGTCGACCTGGCGAAGATGCTGGACGCCTACGCCTAGTACCATTCCTCTCGACCCGACGGGCCCGGCTTCGGTTGGATCCGCAACCTACCCGCGTCCGCGCCGCGATCCAAAAGGACCTCCGCCTTGATCATCAATCCCGCCGACCGCCCCGACGACGATATCTACCGCCTGCTAAGCAGCCTCATCGTTCCCCGTCCGATTGCGTTCGTCAGCACGGTCGCCCCGGACGGCGTCCTCAACGTCGCCCCGTTCAGCTACTTCAACGCCATCAGCGCCACTCCGCCTTTACTGGCCTTCGCGATCGGCCATCCCGACGGCGGCGTCAAGGACACCCTCGCCAACCTGACTGCCTCCGGTGACTACGTCATCAGCATCGTCACCGAGCCGATCGCGGCGGCCATGAACGCCACCGCCGCCGAGGTCGCTGCCGAGATCGACGAGTTCAATCTCGCCGGACTAACCCCGGTCCCCTCGAGCACGGTCAGCGCGCCGCGGGTCGCCGAATCGCCGGTCAACCTCGAGTGCCGGCTCGTCGAGACTCACGAGTACGGCGTCGCTCCCCGGCTGACCACACTGGTTATCGGCGAAATCGTGATCGCGCACATCGACGACCGCCTCCTGCGCAAAAACGGCACCATCGACCCGACGCTACTCGAAGCCGTCGGTCGTCTGGGCGGTTCCGAGTACTGCCACACGACCGATGTCTTCCGGATGGAAAGGCCGCGGGTCTAGCCGCCTCGCTCCGCAAAGTGATCCTCGACGCCGCGAGCGCCTCGCTGGAGGAGCTCTACCAGCTCCTCGCCGCCGTCGTCGTCCCGCGGCCGATCACGCTGGTCAGCACGATCTCGCGTGACGGCGTCCGCAACCTGGCTCCTTACAGCAGCTTCATGCCGATCGCCGCCCGCCCGCCGCTGCTGGCGTTCGCCCCGACGAGCGAGACCGGCATGGATAAGGACACCGTCGCCAACGTTCTGGCCACCGGAGAATTTGTCATCAACATCGTCGGCGCCTCGATGGCGGAGGCTATGAACCTTGCCGCCGGTGACTACGCTCCCGAGGTCGATGAGTTCGCGGTCAGCGGATTCACTCCGACTCCGGCGCGCCACGTTGGCGCACCGCTCGTAGCCGGGTCGCCGGCCGCCTTCGAATGCCGCCTAGTCGAGACCCACCGCTACGGCGCCGCCCCGATAGTCAGTACGTTGATTGTTGGGGAGATCCTGGCCATCCACCTACCCGACACCACTGACGTTATGTCAAGTACGCCGCCACTGCTCGGCCAGCTCGGCCTGAATCGCTACTGCACTACCGCCCGGAATTTCACCCGCCCCTGACCCGACCTCGCCCGGTTGCTATGCTCGACTCACTGCATGGCCAGACCAGCACTAAGACCGGGGGCACCATGGACCTAAGAGGCAGCACCGCCATCATCACCGGCGCCAGCGCCGGCATCGGCCGCGCCACGGCCATTGCCCTGGCGACGGAGGGCGTCGACATCGCCATCACCGCCCGCACCACCGAAGCCCTCGAGGCGACCGCCGCCGCCGCCCTCGAGCATGGCGTCCGCGTGCTGACCGTACCCGGCGACGTCACCGATCGCGACCACGTCCGCGACTTCGTCGCCAGCGCCCTGGAAGAGTTCGGCAAGATCGACATCCTGGTCAATAACGCCGCCTTGCACACCCGCAAGCGCAGCCTCGCCGAGATCGGTGCAGAGCGCTGGGACCGGGTGGTGGCGGTCAACTTCACAGCGCCGTTCGACTTCGCCCGCGAGGTCGTGCCCGCCATGCGCAAGGCCGGCGGCGGGGTGGTCATCAACGTCTGCTCCGACGCCGCCACCATCCCCGACCGCACCCACTCCGGGGTCGCCTACGGCGCCAGCAAGGCCGCGCTGGCCGCCTTCACGCAGAGCATCCGCTGCGAAGAATGGACCCACGGCATCCGCGCCACGGCCATCTTCCCCGGCGAGACCGACACCGACATGATTGGCCTGCGCCCCGACGGCACCAGCGACGAACGCCGCGCCGTGCTGCAGAAACCCGAGGACATCGCGGCCGCGGTAGTCTTCGCCGCCGGCATGCCGGCTCGCGCCAACGTCTCCGAAATCGTCGTACAGTCCACCATGCAGCGGACCTAACCCGAAACCCGAATCGAGGCCCCATCATCGACATCAACGGTAAGACCGCCATTCTCACCGGAGCCAGCGCCGGCATCGGGCTGGGCATCCTGCGCGCCCTCGCCGCTGAAGGCGTCAACCTGGCAATCACCGCCCGCCGCCCCGGTCCGCTCGAAGCAGCCGCCGCGGCCGCCCGCGAACAGGGCGTGTGCGTGCTGGCCGTGCCCGGTGACGTGGCCGATCTGGACCACGTGCGCGCCTTCGTCGCCGCGGCCATCGCCGAGTTCGGCGCCATCGACTACCTGGTCAACAACGCCGGCATCAACACCGACCTGCGCAACCTCCACGACATCCCGCTGGAGACCTGGCAGGAGGTCGTCGAGATCAATCTCAACAGCGTCTACTACGTAATCCGCGAACTGCTCCCGCATCTACGCAGCAATCAGCAGGGCCACATCATCAACATCATCTCTGGCGCCGGCTACAGCCTGCGGCCCAACGCCACCTCGGGCGTCGCCTACATCGCGTCCAAGCACGGCGTCACCGGGCTCAGCCACGCCATCAACTCGGAGGAGTGGGAGAACGGCATCCGCTGCAGCGCCGTCTATCCCGGCGAGGTCGACACCGCCATGCTCGACACCGACCACCAGCGCCTGCAGCCCGGCGAAGCGGAGATGGTGATGCAGCCCGAGGACATCGCCGCTGCGGTGGTATTCGCCGCCCGCACCCATCCGCGCGCCCTGGTCGCCGACGTCTACATGCAGCCCAGCCGGCACCGCAACCGCTAGCTCGCTGCCTATTCGATGGACGCCCAGTGCGGCGCGGTGTCGCGCGCCGGGCTGTTGGTCAACAGCAGCGGCTCCGCGCCGTCGGCCTGCATCACCCACAGTTCGTCGTTGCCGGTGCGGTCCGACGAAAAGGCGATGTGGCTGCCATCCGGTGACCAGGCCGGGAAGCTGTCGAAGGCCGACGAGTCTGTCAGGTTCTGCAGGTTCGCGCCGGCCACGCTCATCACATATACATCGGCGTCACCGTCGCGGTCCGAGGTGAACGCCAGCCGCGACCCGTCCAGCGACCACTCCGCCGCCTCATCGGATCCCGGATTTTCGGTCAATTGGCGCACATCGCGGCCATCCTGCGACATCACGTAGATATCGTTGTTGCCCCTGGCGTCGGAGGTGAACGCGATCTGGCTGCCGTCCGGCGACCAGCGCGGGAACAGGTCCGCGCCCTGGTGTTCCAGCAGCCGCCGCTGGTTGGCCCCGTCGGCGTCCATCATGTAGATCTCGAAATCGCCATCCCGGTCGGACACGAACACCACCCGCCGCCCGTCCGGCGACCAGTCGGGCATCAGATCTCCGAATTCGTTCTCCGTCAATCGCCGGAAATTCCCGCTGGCCTCGACCACCACGATCTCCGGCAGCAGCGCCGGGGTCCCCGAGTGGTAGACCACCTCGTCTCCGTTCGGGGACATTCGGGGGAAGCCATCCACGCCCGCCAGGGTCGTCAACTGCCCCACGGTCCCGTCGCTCATCGACAGCAGGAACAGATTGTCGGGACCGGCGCGATTGGACATGAAGACGATTGTCCCGCCGGGCACGTCCGCGCCGGCCCGTTCGGCTCCGCTGGATAGGGGCGTCGCAGTCGGTGCCGGCGGAGCGGCCGGCGCCACGATCTCGCGGACCCCGTTGCTACCACCGCACCCAGCTAGGGCAATAGTCAACAGCCCCGGCAACCACCCCCGCCAGAAGACCTGCCCCATCACACCTCTCCTGATCGGCACGTTTCATCCCCCGTTCGAGCAGACACCGCAGTCTAGACCTCGTAGCATCATTCTTTGACGCCCCTCACTGAAAAACATATCCTCGGTGGGTTTACGAAACGAACCTCCAGCCCCAATTGTCCGACGATATCGTCATGTCCGGACTCCCCCGTCAACGGAGACGCCCCCAGATGGTAGTTGCCACCAACCTCGGTTATCCCCGCATTGGGCCACGACGCGAACTCAAGCGCGCCCTCGAACGCTACTGGTCCGGCAAGATCGCCGCGTCCGACCTTCTTGATGCAGCCGCCGCCATCCGGCGTGACAACTGGGCCACCCAGTCGGCGGCCGGCCTTGGCTCCGTGCCCTCCAACGACTTCTCTCTCTACGACCAGGTCCTCGACACGACCGCCATGCTCGGCGCGGTCCCGGACCGCTACAGCTGGACCGGTGACACGGTCGACCTGACAACCTACTTTGCCATGGCCCGCGGCCACCAGGAAGGTGACGTCGATCTCCCGGCCATGGAAATGACCAAGTGGTTCGACACCAATTACCATTTCATCGTCCCCGAATTCCACGCCGGCCAGAGTTTCCAACTCGCCTCCACCAAGCCCGTCGATGAGTTTATCGAGGCCCGCGAACAGGGCGTCACCACTCGCCCCGTTCTGGTCGGCCCGGTGACTTACCTGCTCCTCGGCAAGTCCGAAGACGAGGCCTTCGACCCGCTCACGCTACTTGACTCCATCCTGCCCATCTACGCCGAAATTCTGCAACGCCTCGAAGCCGCCGGGGCGGAGTGGGTCCAGCTGGACGAACCGGCCCTAGTTCTCGACCTTGAAGACGCCACCCGCGACGCCTTTGTCCGCGCCTACAAGAGCCTCGCTGCCGCCTCCGGGCTCAAGATTCTGCTCACCACCTACTTCGGCGACCTGCGCGAGAACCTGCCCACCGTACTGGCCCTGCCGGTCCACGGTCTGCATGTCGACCTGGTGCGCGCCCCGGATCAACTCGACGACATCCTCGCCGCCATCCCCGACAGCCTGCTGCTTTCACTGGGGGTAATCGACGGCCGTAACGTCTGGAAGGCCGATTTCCGCACCCTCAACTACCGGGTCGCGGCGGCCATCGATCAGCTCGGCGCCGACCGCATCCAGGTTGCCCCGTCCTGCTCGTTGCAGCACACCCCGGTCGACCTCGATCTTGAAACCGACTTCGATCTCGAAGTCCGCCAGTGGCTCGCCTTCGCCCGCCAGAAACTAGATGAGTTGGTTGTACTCAGCCGCTCGTTCGCGGGTGACGCCGACGCCGTGGCCACCGAGTTGCAGGCCAACCGCGCCGCCGCCGAGTCGCGGGCCAAGTCCGACCGCATCCACAATCGCACGGTTTCCAGCCGCACGGCCGCGGTCACCGAGAGCATGCTCCAGCGCACCACCGAGTACGAAGTTCGCCGCGTCTCCCAAAACGAGCATCTCGAACTACCGCTGCTCCCCACCACCACCATCGGCTCCTTCCCCCAGACCGGCGACGTACGCTCGGCCCGGGCCGCCTTCAAGCGCGGCAAGTCCACCCGTGAGGAATACGACTCCTTCCTGCGCAGGGCCATCGAGGAATCGATCCGCTGGCAGGAAGAAATCGGCCTCGACGTCCTGGTCCACGGCGAGTTCGAACGCACCGACATGGTCGAATACTTCGGACAGCAACTAAACGGCTTCGCCTTTACGAAACGCGGCTGGGTCCAGAGCTACGGCTCGCGCTGCGTCCGCCCGCCGATCATCTACGGCGATATTAGCCGCGAAAACCCCATGACCGTCGAGTGGACCAGGTACGCCCAATCGCTCACCGATCGACCGGTGAAGGGCATGCTCACCGGCCCGGTCACCATTTTGCAGTGGTCATTCGTGCGTGACGATCAACCCCTGGCCGACACATGCCGACAGATCGCCCTGGCCCTGCGCGACGAGGTTCGCGATCTCGAATGGGCGGGGATCAAGATCATACAGATCGACGAAGCCGCTCTCCGCGAGGGCCTGCCGCTGCGCCGCGTCGACTGGGATGAATATCTCGACTGGGCGGTGGCCTGCTTCCGCCTCTCGTCTTCCGGCGTGAGCCCCGAGATCCAGGTCCACACCCACATGTGCTACTCGGAGTTCAACGACATCATCCACGCCATCGCTGCCATGGACGCCGACGTCATCTCCATCGAAAGCTCACGCTCTAAGATGGAGCTACTCGACGCCTTTGCCGCCTACGATTACCCGGCCGAAATCGGCCCCGGCGTCTACGACATCCATTCCCCGCGCGTCCCCGGCGAGCAGGAGATGGAAGACCTCCTCGACCTGGCGCTAGATGTCTTCTCCAGCCGTCAGCTCTGGGTCAACCCGGACTGCGGACTCAAGACCCGCACCTGGGAAGAGGTTCAGTCGGCCGTCGAACGGATGGTCTCGGCCGCCCAGAAGGTCCGCGAGAAGCTGGCCGCCGCGCAGCCTTCCGCCTAGCGCGGAATCGCGCGGGACGGGCTCCCGACCGGGCCCGACCACAAGAATTAGAAAGGCCGCCGACCGCTTCGCGGTCGGCGGCCTTTCTATGATGTCTTCAACGCGGTCTGCAGATTGTCACCGCCCCTACAGCGGCCCCACGAGAAGGTACTCGTCCATCTCCAAGTCCCGATTATCCGCGGGCGGTAGACCCATCAGGTCCACCTCCACCAAGTCCTCGTCGCGCCGGTCCATCGAGCCGCACTCGCAGTCAAAGCCGTAGTAGTCCTGCCCGTCGCCGCCGCGACATGGCGATGCGCCCAGGTAACGGATTTCCTGATCAGGATGCACCCGCCCCGGCTTCTCGAGCACGAACAGGCGGCCGGTTCCGTCATCGGCGCTGGTCACGTGCACCGGGTCATCAAAGCCGAACGTGATCGGCACGAGTTCGATCGCCACCAATTCGGGCGGACGAGCCGTTTCTACTTCGGATTCATCCGGCGGCGGTGGCGCAGCCACATTCTCTTCCGACGACTCCGGCAGGTCCCGCACCTGCGTGTCCGACTGGACCGATTCCCCACTGGCCTTCTCCGCCGCCGACTCCAGCGGCTCCGACGAGGCCACTTCCGCCACTCCCTCCGGCGCCTTCGACAACGGCTCCGCGACTACCGGCGCTTCCCCGCTTCCACGAGCGACTCCACAGCCGGTGGCGCCGGAGCGGCGGACGTGGTCGTCGCCGCTTCATCTCCGGAATCCCGGGCACAGCCGGCCAGAAGGCCAATCAGCAGGAGCCCGGCCAGCAGCGCCCGACTCCACCTGCGCATCGCTACGCGCCGACCGCCACTCCGGCGACCTTCACCGGCATCCGGTAGACACCGGTCTGGGCGGTGAAGAAGATCGTCTTCCAGTCGGCTCCGCCGAACCCGAGGTTCGCGGGATGCTCTGGCGGCCGGATGCGCCCGAGCACGTCGCCCTGCGGCGAGATCACCCACACGCTCCCCGGGCCGGTGGTCCAGATGTTCCCGTTCACGTCCGACTTCAGCCCGTCGGGGCCGTGGAAGTCGGTGTCGCCCTGAAAACTGAAGAACACCCGGTCGTTGCTGATGTTGCCTTCGGCGTCCACGTCGTAGGCGCGGATCACCCGCCGGGCGGTGTCATCCACGTATAGCGTCTTTTCGTCGGGGCTGAAGGCCAGTCCGTTGGGCCGGTCGTAGTCGTCGGCCAGCAGGGTCAGCGTGCCGTCGGGGTCCAGCCGGTAAACCGCCATCAAACCCGTCTCGCTCTCCAGCAGCTTCTCGATCGGGTTGTTGGGAGTCGGAATCAGACCGTAGGGCGGGTCGGTGAAGAAGATCTTCCCGTCGGAGCGCACGACCACGTCATTCGGGCTGTTCAGCTTCTTGCCCTGGTAGTTGTCCACCAGCGTCCGCACCGTGCCGTCGGCCGCGGTCAGCGCCACTCGCCGCCCCCGGTGCTCGCAGGTGATCAGGTTGCCGTCGCGATCCAGGGTGTTGCCATTGGCGTTCCCGCTCGGGTAGCGGAATGTCGATACCACCGGCCCACCCGGCTCCTCGTCCCAGCGGATCAGCCGCCCGTTGGGGATATCGCTGAAGACCAGGTGATCGCCGCGCCACACCGGCCCTTCGGTGAAGATGAAGCCGCCGGCGATGGACTCAATGCGCGCGTCATCGGCGATCAACTCGGCCAGCCGGCTATCCAGCATCTCGATCATCGGGTCCATGGCGCCTCCCAGATTCTTATTC
>PVBE012386787.1_pt1 | contig 13714 bp, 12 predicted proteins | sample 1631181 | NCBI WGS metagenome assembly PVBE01 (sample SAMN08397723, study PRJNA350692) | Marine metagenome, whole genome shotgun sequencing project. | isolation source: water | place: Pacific Ocean | collected 2012-04 | reverse complement strand
GGACGGGTCGTCTATTGCTGTGTACTTACCCATTAGGCTGAACCTCCAAATTCTGCTAAGTTTTTACCACATAATGCATAGTATCCAGAAGGTGGAGCATACTCGAATGTTCCATATCCGTTTGCATCACTTGCTGCACTTGAGATTGTATTAATTGTGTAACCACCAAAGTTTATATCCCATGACCTATTTTCATAATTTATTAAAAATGGAAAAACTGTTCTATCTTGCATATCTGAAATTAAATCACGAGTTAAAATTAAACTACCATTAACATAATATTTAATTGTTTGTGTAGAACTGTCCATATCTAAAGCTATACCCAGCCAATCACTTGTAGTTAAAGAAGTAAATTGACCTGCACTACTTTCACTAAGACTTCCTGAATAACTATAGTATCTACCAGTAGGGTTTATAACCATAGTGTAATTATTAAGCATACTATTAGCATTGCTTGCTATGTTGCTGTCTCCATCAGTTTGTATGCCTATGTATTGTGAGCCAATAGTTCCTACTGGTTTGGCTTCCCAATACCATTTGCCATTTGTTAAACCTATAGTGGCTTTTGCACCTTCATCTGTTGAGTCGCTATAACGAACCTTAGTAGCACCTTCACTTATAATTGGTTGTGATGCGTAAACCCATAAAGGATTCCAAGTACAAAAATTATTAGTAGGTGTGTCAGTTGCTTGGTCGGCTGCTGCGATGTTGTTTAAAGTTGCATCATTGCCATTGCCACTAGAATCTTTGCCCAAGTCTGAAGCATCATCAAACTTATAATAAAAGCCTTCACTGCCAAAAGTTAAATCGCTTACATCTATAGGTTTCCAAATACCACTATCTTCATCGTATTCACCAAAGTCTGTAGGTGATGCTTGTGTGCCATCAAGAACCACAACTTCTGAGATATAACCTGCTAAATCGTTATCACCATCACCTGGATATCTTGAACCTATGTAAAGATTTTGAGTATTCATCCAGTCGCTTTCTTGGTTTTGACTCGGCCAATCACTATTATTAAATGGATAACTTTCACCATTTACATAAGCCTTTACTCTGTTAGTATTTGTTCCTTGAGTTGTATCTACTGCTAATACAATGTGATACCATGCGGATGTATCTCTTAATTTTCCAGAGGCTTCCAATTCTGTTGAGTTTCCATCAAACATAAAACGCAAAGTATCTCCAGCAAAGTGAAAACGGGCATTAGAGCCTTGACCTGCAAGGTATTCATCACCACCTGCGGGAACATGACCAAGACAAGCTCTTTTTAACCAAAGGCTGATGGTAAAGGTTCTTCTATTACCTGCTGATGGACTGCTTCTGTATATCCATTCGCTATTATCAACCTCAACCTTTAAAGAGTTATCAATATCATACCCAGTAGAAACACTACCGCGGTTCATTTGGCGTTGTAAAAAAGCCATGAGTTAGGTTTGTGCTAGATTTTGGACCCTACCAACTTCTTGCCAAACGGATCCGTTATATCGAAAGGTAAGAATATCTGTTTTATTAGCAGTAGCAGTAATTGTAGGTGCTGTACTTGCAGCAAATTCAAACACTGTGTTCCATGCTATTGTACGAGCAGTTCCACCTTGAGCTATCTCAACCGAGATAATTGCTCCTTCGGTAGCGTTAGAAGGTGCTGAGAATGTAGTATTTTCTGTTGTTACATGATACGCATTTGATTTAGTAGAAGCATCCCAAGCTATAGCATTTGAACTAGATGTAATTGCTTGTTGAGTCACATTAGCTGCAGCAGTTGCTGTAATAGCTGGAGCTGTTGCTGAAGTAACAAAAGTTATTGCATGAGCTAATTTAGCATCAGTAATCTGGTCATCAGCTATATGAGCTGTGTCAATACTTCCATCTGTATAATGTTCTGAATCTATAGCATCGTCCGCTATTTTAGCACCTGTAATCTGGTCAGCAGCTATATGGACTGTATCAATACTTCCGTCTGCAAGTTGAGCAGAGTCGATTGCATCATCTGCAATCATAGAATTTACAATAACATCATTACCTATAACTAAGTCTATTGTTCCATCACCATCTTCATATGTTGCTGCAATACCTGTTTCAGTATTACTTGAGAACATAGCACCAACAGTGTCTTGTACAACTTCACTAAGGTCTATATTTGCAGACCCATCAAAAGACACACCGTGAATTGTACGCGCTGTTGCTAACGTTGTAGCTGTTGCAGCCAAAGCAACGGCTATATTTGCAGATCCATCAAAAGATGTTCCTCCGATTGTTCTAGCGGTTGTTAATGTTGCTGCCGAACCTGTTGTATCTTGGTTTAATGTACCAACAACTAAATCAACAGTACCGTCGCCATCCTGGTATGTAACGGTTATACCAGTTTCAGTATTAGAGCTAAACATAGCCCCTACGATGTCTTGTACTTGTTCAGTTGTTAACGCTGCGGTGTCAGCGTCCGCGGCCCAGGCAATGTCGGTACCGTCTGATTTAAGAACATACCCATTTGAGCCTATTGCTAAAGCAGAGGGGTTTCCAGAAGCATCACCTATAATGATTTTACCTCTGGCCAAACCAGCCATTTTAGCAAGAGTAACTTGGTCGTCTGCTAGGTGCGCAGTATCAATAGATCCATCTGTGTAGTGTTCACTATCGATTGCATTGTCTGCAATTTTAGCTCCTGTTATGGAGTCTGCGGCTATAAGTTCACTTGGTACAGTTGTATTTGCCATGTTATTCTACCGTTGGTAATTCACCTAGTGGTCGCACTGGTGGTGTGTCATCGTTGTATTCATACAAAGCTGCTAAAGCATCTACGTTTGCAGCATTTGTAATCTGTGTACACATAGCGTTAGCCTTAGTTCTTACTGCAGCTCTTTTAGTTGTAATAGAACTAGGTACTGCTGTACCACCTTCTGTAGCTCTAACAACCATCCAGTCTGTATCTTGTAAGTTACCACCAGCTTGTGCGTTGATAGCATCTATATGTCCCTGACGTATGCCTGTTTGCTTTACTTCACCTTCAGTTCCCAAACCATCAGTCTCGTCTTGAGCTGTAAAGAGTATATTATCCATTAGTTTAGCTGTAGCTGTGCCATAAGTTGCTGTAACTTTACCACTACCAAATGCAAAGGATTGGTTAGTATTTGTATAATACTCACTATTTTTTAGATTTGTGTTGTCGATAACGACCTCATAAATCCCCATAGCTTCTAGTTCAGAAGCTGACCAAAGCATGAATATATTACTAGGATAATTTATATTTCCTATTGTTAATGCCTTTGGCCGTGTGTAAATTTGGGTTACACTTCCCGATTCTACTAATGCCCACATAATTTTTATTTTACCCCAATTAAATTAATTTACCTAGCTGTTGTTAGGGTTCCTTTAAAAAACGCTGGTAATCCTATCTGAATGGGTATCCTAAATTCCAACATACTAAAGAGTGTCGTATTCCTTTTGTTACTGGTTTAACTCTATGCCAAACAAAAGAAGGAAAAACTACTACACTGCCTTTTTTTCTAATTTCTTCACATATTCTTGGCTGAGAGCCTTCATCTGTGTTTCTAAAATCAAACTCTAAATCACCGCCTTCGTATTCTTCAGGGTCAGTAAGTGATGCAGTCATGCTGAGTTTTCTTAACTTACCGTGTGTGTTTTGATTATCTGGTTGGTCATAAGGTTCTTCACATGAATCACAATGCCAGTCATAAAATTGACCTTTTTTATACTCAGTAAATTGACAAGATTCTGACCAATCCCATTCAAAATTCCAACCAGCACTAGCGTTTGCTTGATGTATGTAAGGTTGTATTTCTTTATAAATCCATCTATCAGACATCCACACCACATCAGACTTTCTTTTCTTTTGAATATTTTTAAGCTCTAGTTTGGTCAGGTTTTTAGGGTCTTTGCTATTGTTTCCTGTAATAGCCATTTGTTTATCTTGCTCTTTACCATAACGAACAATATCATCACATATTCTTTCGGGTATTGCAGATTGAAAGTACCAGTAGTACCATTTTAAATTCATAGGTAAATTATACCTTATTTACACCCATGTTCCTGCTTTTACATTATCGTAAAGTGCGTTCATACTCCATACTCCTGAAGCTGTGGTAGGTCCTGCTGCTTCTTTAACAATAACGACACCAGAGCCACCAGCTTTACCATTACCATCAGTAGCGGGATGTCCACCGCCACCTCCGCCACCGCCTGTGTTTGCAGTTCCTGCTGTACTTGCATCACTACCAGCACAACCATCACCACCTCCTCCAGAGCCACCAGTTCCTCTGCCACCGCCACCATCTTGTCCACCACCGCCTCCACCTGCTCTTGTTACAGATGAACCTGTGATTGAAGAAGCTGCACCAGCACCACCATTACCACCAGCATTATAATTACCACCACCTGCGGTATCTCTACTATCGCCACCAGCAGCACCAGCACCACCGCCACCGCCTCCACCACAGAGTGCGTTAGCTCCACCGCCACCACGATCTCCACCATCATTACCTTGTGATGGACTTACAGAAGGTGTATTTCCAGAACCACCACCTGCACCATTTGCAGCAGAATTTCTACCACCAACACCACCACCTGAACCGCCATTTCCACCTGCTGCTGCTGTGAAGCCTGTTCCTGCTCCACCACCTGCGGAGGTTATAGAAGAAAAAACTGAATTAGCACCAGCACTACCAGTACCACCAGCAGCTCCGCCTGCTCCAACGGTTATTGGATAGTCTGTAGAAGCATCAACACCAAAGCTAGTCGCTGTTCTATATCCACCTGCTCCTCCACCTCCACCAGCAGTATGTGAGCCACCACCCCCACCAGCAATAACTAAATAATCTACTGCGGTTGTATAGGAAGCAGTAGTTAAAGTTCCACTAGAATTAAAGGTTGTAATAACTTCGGGTTGTACAACTGGTGGGTTATCTACGCCTATTATTCCGCCATTAAGGTCAGCCATGGTTAGACCTCATTCCATTCCAGATCAGTAGCGTTCCATTCGTAGTTGGTTGAGTCTACTTTACCTAACCATTTTTGATTATCTTCATCCCAAAATATTAAGACAGGATTCGAGCTAATTTCAGTTACAGTAGGATAAGTTACAGGTGCTTGCCAATCATCATTGCTATCTAATGACCAAGATGCGTAAGGTTTTGGTGATATAAATTTATTTTTAGAAGAATCGTAAGTATAGCCAAGACCTGCGTATTGTTTTCTAAAATTATTGTTATAAGAGGTTTGTTTCCAAGCTGTTCCGCCTGTAGAGTGTGGAACGATAGATGCTACAAATGTTTCTGCATCTGCGTGTTGATCGCCACCATTGGCATTTACATCATCGTTGGATATTACTATTACTCGTAATACTTCGTTGCTTGAATTAAGTTCTGCAAAGTGAGCCATTGTTAAATACCTCCTTAAGCGTCATCTAGTTCTTCGTAACTAATGGTGTAAGTTAAGTCTGAATTAGCACTTGCACCACCTTCTAAGATGTCTCCTTCTTCAAGATAAATACTTGAGTTTTTATCTATTAAGACAAGAGTTGCATCTGCTGGAACAGCAATGGTTGATGCAAACAAAACTACCGAGCCACCACTTTTAATGATGCCCATTGTTACAGTAGCAGAGTTTGTGCCATCAATATTCGCAATAATGATACTGTTTACTTTTAATAACTTATTACTTGCACAAGTTAATAAATCAGTTGTTACTGTAGTATCTAAAGCTCCATTTATACTATTACCGTATATCGAAGTTACTGCTACTAGATTTGGATTTGCCATAATATTCTCCTAAGTTTAACCAAAGACCAAAGCCATAGCAATAGCTTTACCTGTTGTAGCTTTTGTATCAAGCTGTGTTTGAATTGCCGATGTGACTCCATCAGTGTAATTAAGTTCTGCTGCTGTAGCTGTTACATTTGTACCACCTATATCAAGTGTAGTCATTGAGACCTCACCTGCTACTGTTAAAACACCATCAGCAAGGGTCATTAAATCTGTATCGTCTGTATGACCTATTGTTGTACCATTAACTATTACATTATCAACTGTTAAAGTTGTTAAAGTTCCTAAGCTTGTAATATTTGATTGGGCTGCACCTGTAACTGTAGCTGCTGTACCTGTAGTGTCTTGGTTAAGTGTCCCAATAACTAAATCTATAGTATTGTCACCATCTTGGTAAGTAGCAGTAATGCCTGTTTCTGTATTAGAACTAAACATTGCTCCAACGGTATCAGAAATAACTTCTGAAAGATCAATGTTTGCAGTTCCATCAAAACTAACGCCATGAATTGTACGAGCAGTAGCAAGTGCTGTTGCAGTTGCTGCTAAACCAGTTGTATCTTGGTTAAGGGTGCCTACTACAAAATCTAAAGTATTATCAGCATCATCATAAGATACTGCAATGCCTGTTTCAGTGTTACTTGATACCATAGCACCGACTGTGTCGGCTATAGTTTCCGCAAGTGTTACACCATTTACAGTAATAGCATCTGCTTCTAAAGTACCATCAATATCTGCATTTCCTGATATATCTAAACTTCCTGCATCAAGCTCTCCACTAATAGTTAATAAACCACTAGATGGATTGTAAGTAAGGCCCGTGTCTGTCTCTAAGCCTTGAGTGCCTGTAGCGCCATCAACAAAAGTAGGATAAACAGTTTCGTCTGTTGAATTATTAGCAGTAGCTGTAATAGTGTCTGCAGTTCCTAAGTTTACTGGTTCTACATGGTAAGCAGTTATAACCCTGCCATTAGCAGGAGCTGTAGCAAACGTTAAAGTAGTACCAGAAACGGAATAAGTATTATGAGCCTGGAAAACACCATCAATAAAAACTTGTAAATAGTTTTCATTGGTAGCGGTTTGAGAAAGGGTAAAAGTTGTATCACTGCCATCGCCGGCAAAAATGTTTGTGCCCCACGAAGAAGTACTTGTGCTAACTTCTTCAAGTACAACAGCCGTTATTCTAAGTTCGGCTTTATCGCCGTCACTAAATGCTCTTGCTGAAGTATTATCTTGGGCCCTAACAATGGTTAAAGTATTACTACTACGAGCGGTTACTTTAACAATTTCATTGTTTGTACCATCATCAAAGGTGCAATAAAAATGCTCACCTGAACTAAGGGAAGGAAATACAGACCCGTCAGCTACAGTAGCACTAGTTACACTATTGTTTATATCTGCTGCAAGAGTTGTTTTGGCATTGTTAGTATATTTAATACTCGCCATTTAAAAAACTCCTAAATATTAACTAACAGTTACAGTCCAAGTGATCGTAATAGCGTCAGCTGAACCTTTGTTAACTACATCAAACTCAGTATGACATAACAAAGTACCACCAGAAGAAGCATTTAAAATACCTGCTTCTACGACTGCACCTGTTCCTGTACCCGCTGGGAATGTAGCTACATAAGTTACTACAGCACTAGAAACCGTACCACTTGTAAGGGCAACCCTACCAAGTTCAGTTCCTAACGCAGTATCACCAGCTGCTGGGTTAGTTGTGTTAGATCCGATAGCCATGTGTGTCATCGCTGCTGGGCTGTTTGAAGTTGTTTTTATCATACTTGCAGCCACAAAGTTTTTACCTGCGGTAACAACTAAGTTATCAATTTCACGTACAACCTCATCATTTAGACGAACTTCTACTTTACCTTTTAGATTAAAACCATCATTAATCATATTTTCTCCTAATTAAAACTATAAGTGTTTAGAGGCGATGCATTCAATACACTGTTTGCACCAGATATATGTAGAACACTTATCGACTCAGATATTGTAGCACTATCTGACGCAGATGTACTAAAACTATATGCCAAGGTTTCTGAAACAGACGGTGTTTCAGCCAAGGCTTTTGCAAAAGCTGTTACTGATGACTCTGATACTGAAGCTGAATCAGCAGCAGTAGTTGAATATGCTAAAGCTAAAATTTCGCTTAATGTAGCAGAATGCCCTATACCGGTTGAAAAATCAGTGGTTAGAGGGTCACTATTACTTGCTGTATCAACTAAACTAATAGACTCAGAAAAAGCCCTTACAAAACTTACTACTTTACTAAAGCTCTCACTAACAGAAACAGACTCTGTTTGTGTTCCTAGAGCAAAGGCTAACGCAGCTTCTTCTTCTAAAGTGGCTGTTTCTCCTAGCGCTTTAGCAAAACTTGTAATAGCCACAGACTCTGAAATAGTGACTGTTTCTGCGTTTGGATGCCCTACAAGAAAGAATAAATCTTTAGAATAAGCATCTAGTATTACATCTACAGCAGACAAATTTACATACTGTACGATGCCATTAATGTCTGTAAATGTAACAGTTGACTTTAAGTCAACGTAACTAACTGTTTGTTTGAACGCCATTAATCAAAGTCTTCTCTAACTTTGAACTTAATGAGATCCTGTACGGTCTGTATGCCGCCTCCAGAAGTTGTGTATTCAAGTTCTCCCTCGAAGGTCCCTGCTGCCGTCCAAGTCCCCGAAGGAAAACTAACAGCGCATTGACCATTGGAAGCACCTGTTAAAGTGGCTGTAATAGTAGAAAGAACAGTGGTTTTGCCAACTTCTCTAATTCTTAGTTTAACTGTACCACTTGTTAAATTAACAGCTTCCCATGTACTACTATCATCAGCGTCTAATGTTGAGCCAGATGCCGCAGCATTACTGTCTTTTAATGTAAAGTTAAGTTGTGGAAGAGTGTCTCCTACTACTAATTTTAATGTGTCTGAATATGCCATAAATTACCTCTTAGTATACCTAATTTTCTCTGTCAAACCCACCTACTTGATTGTAGCCCGGTATGAAGTCATCTATTTTTAATTTACCCTGTGGGAAATCCCATAGTTTTTCAAAAGTTGGTCCTAGTGGGCCAACAAAGAAAGGATCTCCATAGGTCTTGCCAGAAATTACAGGTAGCAGAAGTGCGAATGGTCCTAATGCCCCACTTCTATCAAGTATTTCCATAGAGTATTCTCCATAGTCCATGTCTAAAGATTTTCTATAATTTCTTTCTGTAGAGTCTACACCTGGAAGAGCCCAAGCCAATCCACCTTTAAACCTTTCTCGCAAATCAAATCCTAACATAGTCAACGGTATCAAAGTAGCCGCAGCTAAAAGTAATGGCGCTGCAGCCTGAGACATAGATTCTCCGGCTTCTCTTCGTGCATTCATTTCTCGTCCTATGCCACCAATAACAACTTTACCATAAGCATAGAAAAATGATTTTAATTGCCAAACTAAAGCAAATCTGGGATCTGAAGCAATAGCGGGTCTTTCAGAAGCGTTAGGTCTTACAATAGACTCATCTACAAACCTATACAAAGCCACTTTTACTTTTTTACCAGCAGTGGTTTCAAGTGATTGTTCTCCCGCTTCCCAGGCTGCAACGTCTTGTGGCGTTAAATCTAGTTCTTTTAAATACCTAATAGAACGTTGATCACCCTCTTGCGCCCTTCTACCATGTTCAATAATAAAACTTTTGCCCATACCAGCAGCAAAAACCCTAGTAAATTTAGTAAACCACTCTGTCCCTGTATACTTAAAGAAAGCTTCATTCGCACGTTTAGAGCCTTCTGTCATGTAGTCCATTTCACCAGCATTAACAAACATCATGTTAATTGCATCGGTGCTAACAGCCCCTATGTCGTAGGCCAATCGCATGGCTTCTTCATCGCCTTTTAAAGCATTGTAAAATATTTTTGCTGTCTCCCTTAACTTAGGTAGTTCTTTAGACCTAAGCACGGGCCCCGCTACATCAGGGAAAGATGCAAACACTGTTAAAGCCAACAAGCCAAAAATGTTTGCTGTTAAAGCCCAACTGTTTGCAGTTTTTAATTTAGGATATTTTACGAATAACTCTGGGTTAATCTTACCCAAAGAAGCTAGCACCATGCTTGTAGCAATCTCTTTGTCTTTTTCAGTAGGAAGCTGATCTATTAACTCTTGTATACGTTTAGCCCCGCCCCTTTTGTTTAATTCATTTCGTTTAATTGTAGAAGTTACATAATTACGCAAAGCTTGTGCTGGGTTTACGAGAGCCGAGTTGCCTTGTCCATCTACAGCGTTTCTTAGTTCTGTAGTAGGGATGTTTCTAAATACATCAGACCTACTTTTAGAAAGTCCCAATGCAAATTTTCCAGCCTCACTGTAAAGATCTATATTAGTGTTTTCAGGATCAGATATAAGAAGATTTATCATTTCTCTTGCAACTTTAGGGGTAACAGTAAACTCTTTTTCGCCGTCTTTAAACTTTTTACCTTTGTTAAACTCTACCATCAAAGCAACAACTTTATCTTGTATTACAGTGCTGTTTTCTATGTTTTGTAAAGCAATAGAACGCGGAAAATAATTGCTCATTTTTCTTATGCCAGCATACTTTGCAAAGTTTTCATCTTCATACATTTTTGATAAAAACTCTCTAATTTCACGTGCTTTAGGGCTTAGTTTATTAGTGTTTACTCGGCCATCTTCTGCTTCATACAAAATCTCCATAGCTTCATCAGTGACTTGGCTTAGTTCTTCAAAACCTAAAATACGAGCTATTTTATTTGTGTATTCATATATTTTTTGTTGTTTAGCTTTACTCCAACCTAACTCAGTAATTGTTTGTGACTGAGAGTATAAAATGTTTGCTATTTTGACACCTATAGGCCCAAGTCCCCTAAGCATGTTATCAGCTGTATAAGTGATTTCTTTGCCCATGCCTAGTGCTTTTCTAATCCATTTTGCTGTCTTAGATTCAGATTCAGCTAGTTTTTTTGCTGTTCTTGCTAGTCTTTCTACTGCGGGTTTTGACCCCGCATTTTTAGATATTTTTGGTAACTCATCAATGACAATACTTCTTATAATTGCGCTATTGAACATTCGGTTTGGTGTACGTTGTGGGTTACCTAATCCACGTTTTCTATCAGAAATAAGTTTTGTTATATACTCATCAAAAGCCGGATCTACTTTAAATCTGTTTCTAAATGATTGAGACATCTTTTTAAAGAAAGCTCTTAGTTTTGCAGCTATTCTTTTGTAAATAGCTTCTCCACCGTCAGTTGCTTTTGCGGTTTCATCAAGTAAAAACTTAGCAATTTGGTTAGCACCATGTTCTTCAAATCTGGCTGCTATGTTTTTAGGTTCTGAACCTTCCATACCAGGAAAGTTTAAATCTTGCTCTAGTTCAAACTTCTTAAAGTTTGCCACAAGTAACTTATAAGCATTACTATTTTATTTTAGACTCATAGAAAACTCTTGTTCTAAAATAGAGTGGCCTAACTCGTGCATGAGAGAAATAGCTGCTTTGCCTTCTGCTTCTGCACTTGCGCCTTTTTTAGCATCAATAATTATAAAATCTGCGCCGTCTGCTCCAACTTGATAACTAATAATCCTACCACCAGCATTGCCTTGGCGTATAAACTCTTGCTCCTCCATAATTGCATTTAAGACTTGGTTGTTTCCTACATCTCTAAAAGTAACTACGTCATCAGTAGTAAAAATATATATATCACGCTTGTTTTGAAAATCATTCCTAACAATCTTCATAACCGTAGGTAAAAATTTAACGTCTTGAAAAGACTCAGTAACTTTTTTTGATATAAAAGATACAGGGCCTCTTCTGTCGGTCTCAGGTCGTAAAGGGTCTTTGGGTCTGTTTTTAAACTCATCTGCAGCCCTTGCATCTGCCATATCTGTAGAATCTAGGGCTATTGTCTTTTCTCCTGCTTCTAGTCTTGGAATTGCTCTTTGTGCTAATTCAGGATCGTAGCTACCTTGTGTTTCTAATCGCCTTATAAATTTTAAATTCCCAGCAATGCCTAATTCTTTTTCTAATCTTTCTTTTTCTTTGGTTAAATCATTAATTTCTTGTTGGGCTTGTGTTTTATCTGCTTGGGGCGCCATGGTGTCATTTAAAGTAACCTCTCGTGCAGAGATTAAAGCTAAAACACTGGTATACATTTTTCCAAGCCCGTCAACATTTTCCCGTATGACCCTATTTATTTTGCCTCGGTTTCGTCTAATTATTTCTCTTGTACGCTCTTGATTAGCATCTTGATTTACAGGAACAGTAGCAGCCTCGCCAGTAGTACCACCAGCAGCACCACTTTCTCCACCTGTAGCTATAAATTCGTCTGGGTTTTTAGGTTGTGTAGCGGTTCCAGCTAATTGTTGCCTACTTAAATCCCTTTCTGCAGCAGTAGCTTCTTCTTCGGTTTTTAATGCAGCTTGTAAGGCAGCTAGTTCTTGTTCAATACTGTCGTATGGCTTTCTTGGATTTTCTAAGTCTTTTATTTCTGCTTCTATTTTAGCTCTTTGTTCTTCAGAAAGACTGTTAGAAGTTGCTAACTTTTTTTCTCGTTTAGCTATTTCTTCGGGCGCATTCTCAAGGTCTTGTATACGATTTTGTAATTCAGTACTTTTATTAGAAAACTCCCCGCGCTGTGCAGCTAGTTCTGTCATAGAAAACTGTTGGTCCCCGCGGCCTTTTGTATAAACAATAGCGTCTGCTTCTTCTTCTGCAGTTAGTTCTGCTATAGGTTTACCATTCCAAAAAAACTCATACCCTAAAACTAAAGCTTCTGCTGCAGCTACTTGAAAACCTTGGTTAGCAGTTTCTAAGTCGCCAGTAGCACTAATTTGAGATTTGGTTCTATTGTTGTACCCACGGCCAAAATTAGTAAGCCTTGGCATATCTATAGATTGGGGTTGTACCCCTTTTTCTTTGTTTGCTGGGGTTAGAACTTTCCAGGGAGAACCTGTATATAATCTAGCCGTATTTCTTGCTTCTGTTACCCAATGCGCAACTTCTACATCCATATCTAACTCACCCGGTAAGGTGTACTTAAGCATGCCGTGAAAAGGCGTACCATCTTCATCTTGTCCAATTTCAATAATATCAAAGTAAAATGCCTGTCCGGCTTCTTTAGATCTTTTTGCAAAGTTTTTAAGAAGAGAATTTGAATAAATATTGTCTTTTATATTAGCAATAAGTTCAGGTTGAAAACCAAATGCGTAAACCAAAGCATTTTCTTTGCTTGTTTCGTAAGCTTCGGCTTTAGTTACGCCTTGCCCCCCGCTGTTTGGTTTTGTGCTCATGGGTCTAGTTGGATCATTACCTTGCCAACCTTTTTTATCTTTTTTATCTTCCTCTTTTGAGTTTTCTGTTTGTTTAGCAAATTTAATTGGGTCTTCTTTAGAACCCATTTCATTTGTTACTAACTCAGACTCAAAAGAAGTTGCTCCCATTGCACCAGCTGCAAAAGATGCCATACGATCATCAAGAGCTGCTAAATCTAATTCATCAACTTGTTCTTCTTGGGAAGCTATACCTTCTAATTCTTGTTGAAGTTGGCCTTCTGGGGCCGCTTCTTGGGCACCGCTTGCTCCCTGTCTAATAAGTTCAATAGCTTGGAAGTCTTGTCTTAAAGTCTGTTGTTTTTGTGGGGATAGGTTTTCTATTCCTTTTGTGGGTAAACCTTTTTTTACATTTTCCCTATCTTTAATTTGTATCTCTTTTAAAAGCCCTTGATACCTAGCAATTAATGCTTCATCTTCTTTAGCAGTTTGCTGGTCCTCAAGGTCCATACTACGTTTTTTAGGTTGTTGTGCTTCTATAAGTTCTTTTCTTTCTGCTAAATGATCTTCTATAGAAATTGCGCCACTAATACTATAATTTTTGGGGTTTTTTCCAAAAATTTGCCTAGCTTTTGCTTGGGCCCCGACAAGGCCTAGCTCATTTGTTTGTTG
>PVBE011607999.1_pt1 | contig 13716 bp, 28 predicted proteins | sample 1631181 | NCBI WGS metagenome assembly PVBE01 (sample SAMN08397723, study PRJNA350692) | Marine metagenome, whole genome shotgun sequencing project. | isolation source: water | place: Pacific Ocean | collected 2012-04 | reverse complement strand
AGCATTTCCTGTTGTAGTTAAATTTCCTGTATGAGTGATATTTCCTGTACCAGTAATATCATTTGAATTTAAATCTAAATTCACACCAAGCTTGGGTGCTGGGTCATCTGCTATATTGCCAATACCACCACCACCAAGACTTTCTAGTTGTGTTTGGATTCTACTGAGGAATACACTATTGTGTTCAGATAATTTTTCAAATGTCACAAACTTTTGTTTACCTTCAACTAAAGGATCACTTTCAGATATTGTTGATATTTCATTACGAAGTCCATCATTTACATCATTTAACTTTTCATCAAGTTGATTTAAATTCTGACGATCCAACTTTCTCTCATAAGAAACTTTCTTAACCAAATCTTCATACTTGTCGTACCAGAATTTTACTTCTTTATTTTCTTTTGCTTTTTTTATATTCTCATCTATGGAATCACCATCTTTGTTTGGGGATAATCCTAAACCACCTTCAGAAATAGGTTTATATTTGAAAAATTTATTTTGTTTTGATTTACGGTTGTGTCCGAACATTACAAATTCCTAACTTATTTTTGTTGCATTTTGAAGTGCTATTATATTCCAGCCAGTAGAACCATAAAGCAATTGCACATTGTCATGTACATTGTTAAATCGTATTGATGTATATCCCACAAGATTATCTGGAGTGATGGTTGCATTACCACCGTCTACCTTCATTGTAATTATTTTAATTTGTCCTTCTATACCATCTGCCAATGTATATGCTTCAGCGTCTGTTGTACTAATTAACGAAACTGCTGTGGTTAAACTGAGCGCTCCTCCACCAGTGATATTTTCCACACTTCTATATAAATCTAAATGTGTGAAATTGTCATCCATTTCAGTATAAGTGAGTGCTGAACCTTTGGTTGATCGTTTAGTTAATGTCATGTATCTGTTCTTTCTCCTGTGTCACTAAAGTAAACCCCTATAAAACTTTTAAATACGCTACTTACAGTTCCTGGATTGTCTGCAATATAATCAAATGCTACATACTCAAATCTTTCAGTTTCAGCTGTTGTAGGAACTGTGGTAAATGTAAAACCTGAACTATCTAATTCTGCCATTTTTTTTATCCAGCAAATACATTACCTGAACCTGAAGCAGAAGCATTAGCTACCCAAGATCCATGTCCACTTGTTCCGTCACCTTTTCTATGTACACCTATACCATTTGCAAATACAGATGAACTTCCACCTACTGCTGGGTCACCACATCCTGTGGTGTCACCTATACGAACAGTTTTAGCACTATTTGTAAAAACATTACTTGAGCCCGAAGCATAAGGTGTTGAATGAAAAGGATTAGGTGTAGGACTTGCATGACCTATATGTTTATCTAATCCAACTCTAGTAACGGCTTTGCCCATTATTTTTTCTTTGCAGTTTTTTTCTTAACTTTTTTCTTTGCAGTTTTTTTAATTGTAGGCGCCTTCTTAGCTGATTTTATTTCTATACCGCTATTCTTACCTTTACCCCAATTTTCCCATAACTTACTAAAAAATCCCATAATAATCTCCTATTTCTTTTTAGATGTTTTCTTTTTCTTTTTTACTGGTGCTGAAACCGTTTCAACAGCAGGTTCTTCTTCAACGATTGGTTTTTGTACTAATGCAGGTTTGGTTATTGCCATTCCTTCAACATCAACTTTACCTTCGCTGACTAATCTCTGTCTATTCTCTAAATGTTTTGCTTGAATCTTTTCCTTATTACCACCCATGTAAGCAACAGCGTGTCCTTCGCCCATTAATACTTTGGTTAAAACATCACCGTTCATGGTTCTGAAATCACCAAGAATACGACCGAATTTTCCTCGCATTTCTTCGTTTCCATCACCCTTAACTTTAGATATTAAAGTAGCACCTTCACCAAGTAGTGATTTAACTCTTTCTTTTGCTGCTAATCCAAATTTCTTTTCAATTGGATCACTTGTTCTAGATTCAGGAGTATCAATGCCCATAATTCTTACTCTTTCATCATTGAGCCAGACACCGAAACCTAAATCAATATCAATATCAACGGTATCACCGTCAACAACTTTTCTAATTTTGCATTTATACTCGTACATTTGATTTTTCCTTTGTTTTTTATATAACTATTTATAAAGGCTTTACAAAATGTTTAAAATATTGTATAATAGAAGAAAATATTATGATTCGAAAGAAAAAGAACAAAAAGAGAACAAAATCTCTCAAACAAATTCTAGGAATGAAGATTATTCCAATAAAAAAGACGATTCTCCCAAAATCTCATAAAAGTTGAATTAAATTCAAGCTAAGTTGACCATTTTTCGGGGTTTTTTTCCATTTTTTTCTTGACTTTCAAGGGTTTTTAGTGTAACCTATACTTATAAATGAGAAAAAGCGCAGAAAATAAGGGTTTTTCCAGTTTTTTTAACAAAACCTTTAAATCATTGAAAAATAAGGGTTTTTATTGGTGGAATAATCCATTTTTTTCTTGACTTTTGACTTATATTCCGATATACTATAAGAATAATAACAAATGAAAGATTATATTATGAAAAACAAAACTATCTTCAAACCTTCTGGTGAGAAAATTACCAACTTTAACGACTTATCTATTGCCTTACATTGGATTAAGGATCATGGTACAAATGATACCATGAATATGTTGATGTATGCCATCAAAGATAGAAGAACTGCTCTTGCAAAAGAAGCAAAAGCTTCTATTTCAGTAGGTTCTACTGTCGGTGTTAATGCCAGAACAGAATACTGGTTAGGTACTGTAACCAAAGTTATGAAAACTAGATGTGCAGTTAAAAATCAAAACAATGGTATGAACTATGCCGTTCCTATGTCATTGATTGATGTTAAGGAGGTTGCTTAATGATGACAACTTTATTATCAATAATCGGTATATTCTGTATGATATTCGCTGTAGGGGCGATTGACGGCCCTACTCTAGAAACATCAGGCGATAATTTCGTTTTATGTTTCGTACTTGCAACCGTAGGAATCATGTCAATGTTTCTTGCAATTAAATATAATGAAAAGGAGGACAAATAATGTCTAAAGTGAAAAACTACTATTGGGATGAGGCTGAAAATTACCTTGACCAATTAATAACTAAAATCAAGGATGGTACTTTTACTATCGCTGACGCTATGAAAGAAGCGAAATCTAAATCAAATGAGATTTGCTGGGACCTTGTAGGTATTCATAGTGAAGATGATTTGGAAGAATGTTTAACAATGGAGACTGCTTAATGATTATTGTTAAAGAAACTGCTAAATCACTAGACCAAGGAATTAAGAATATGATGGCTGGTGCCAAAAATGATTATGAAAGATGGTCAACTGGATCAGGTGCCAAAGAATTGTCTGGTTATGCTAAAGAACAAGTTGATACTTGGGATAGTAAAACAAAAATTAACAATGGTAAAAAGTACATTAAGATTGTACAAGAAAACGGCGTCTTTTGTTTTATTGTAAAAGAAGATTTTAAACACTTTAAAGTGGGTGATATCTTAAAACCTGCAGGTTGGAAAGCACCTGCTTTAAATTCACCAAGAGGTAATGTTCTCAAAGGAAATTACCCAATACAATGGACTGGTCCATTATACTTAAATTAGAAAGGAATATATTATGAGTATTATAGATGATAACTTTAACGATCCAATGAGTGATGTTTTAGCTGATAATCTCGTTGAGGTTATCGCTACTATGAATGAAGAACAAAGAGAAAAATTTGTAAATAGTTTTGTGTCTAAATGGCCAAAACTTGCAAGTCAACTCTCTTTTAATATTGATGTGAACTTACAGGAGATTATGAATGTTAATTAAAATAGATGATAATGTGTCAGTAAACACTAGAAATCTTTTACCAAGAGAAGGTAAGATAACTGATATATCTCTCGCCCTAACGACAAGTGATCCAGCAGGTGAGAATGGTATACAAGTACAAGAATATGATACCGACATGGGTTATAATGGCTCTATCGGATATGTAACCGAGAACGGTGACCAATATTGGGCATACTTCTCACAAATTGAAAAGGACATATAATGTTACCAGAAGAACAATTTATTACAGCAATACTAACTCAAGCAGTAGAGGATGCTGCTTATGTGGGTAAGAGTAAATTTCAATTAAAACATAAGATAGACGCTATAGAGTGGATACTTAATACAGAAAGTGAACACCATTGGTCGTTTCTTGATTATTGTACAATGCTCGGTTTATCACCATCTAAAATACAAAACAAAGTTAGGGTGCATTTAAATCCTAAACTTACAACTAAACAACAATCTATAATGAAAGGAATTTAATGATAGATTATAAATTTAAAGAAAATCAAATACTACAAGATATAAAAGAATATGTTGACAAAACATATGATTCACATTATGCTAAAACTAAAAATTATCAAGCAACTGAAATCATCATTGACCAAGGTCATGGTACAGGTTTCTGTATGGGTAATATTTTAAAATATGCTCAAAGATATGGCAAAAAAGAAGGCCATAATAAAAACGACTTAATGAAAGTTATTCATTATGCGATTATACAATTATCACAAGACCATTATAAAGGAAATCAGCCTGAACTTAGGTCTGTAATGAGTGAGAAATATAACAACTCTTAAACCACTTCCAATATATTCTATCATTAAATATTTCTATCAGAGATTGATAGGATATTTTATCTTTTAATATATCGTCTGCTAGACTTTCATATTCATAGTTATCTATCTTAACCATGCGATTTGGTTTTTGATTTGATAATACTATCCATGTCCTCTGTTGTTTATTCATATCTCTTCCAAGCTGGTCTTGGTGGGTTTCTGGAGGGACATACATGAGTACTTATAATATCCAAGATTTATAGATGTAGTATATAAACCACCTAAAACATACTATTTGAACAATATTGAGGAAAAAAGAAGGGCATATCCGCCCGCCTGACGGACTTTAAGGGGTAAGTGATAGCATAGTACCCCCTAAAAAATAGGGGATACTACTAAAAATAATTAAAATGTGAATTTAGTTCCGATTGACCACTTTTGTGTATCAACTGCTGAACCATCATTGTCTGCCATTTCAGTTTCGGCATATACAGTTAGACTATCGTTTAAATCTTTTGCAAGACCAACAGTAGTATAAGTTCCTGTATTTTCTTTATCGCCGTATCCGACAGATAAAAGACTATAATTAGCGCCAACTTCCCAAGCAGCTAAATCAGTAGCAGCGTCTTTAATTGTATAACTAGAAGATACTGTTAATTTATCTAAGCTTGTTTTTGCACTTACACCGTAATATGATATGTCGTTTACAATGTCATCAGCAAAACCTGCTGACACATTACTTCCAAGAATATCAGCAGAAGCTGACCATTCATAAGAATCCATACCATTATCTTCACCAGAAGAACCATCAACAACTGTCAAAGCGTCAATAGATAAAGGACCTATTTTGTTTGAATATGCTAATGAATTTGAACTCCTTGTTCCGTAAGAGAATGAAGCACTACCACCATATACATTAAAGATAGAAGCTCTTGAAGCAACATTGTCTGTATAAGGGTGTGATTGACGACCTACTGAAAGGTCTCCTATTTCGGAAGAAAGACCTACATATGCAAGTCTTGAATCAAAAGTGTCTGAACCAGAATCATCTGTATCCACACCAACTTCTAATTTTGCAAAACCTGTAATTGTATCTCCTTCTACTCCCAAGTCGATTATCTCAACTCCGATTTTAGAACCATTATCTTCAAGTTTATCGTATGCAACGCCAGAAGCGTTTTCATCATGCGACCACTTATAGTTAAAGGTACCGTAAGGGATAATTTCAGCTGCGGAAACAGCTGAGGTAAATAATACTGCCAAAACTGCAGCAATATATTTTGTCATGTTATTTTCTCCTTAATTTGAGGTATTAAAATTTTGATATCTCGCTTCACCATAAGTCATAATTTAGTCTTAATATTTATAATAGATTAGTTATTGACAGGAGCGTTTGCACGCCATTGGTAGCACGACCAATATCTAGCTTTCCATTTAGGTCCAGGATTATCACAATTGTGCCTTGCACGGAAAGATTTCCTACGAGCAGGGTCATCACGCTTGATAGACAAACCTGTTGTGTCACCAAAAGAAACTTTGACAACATTACCCTTTTCGTTCTTTACATATACATAGAACTTTTTAGAACCACCTCGTATTGGGTCATTAAGTTTAACCTTCTTACCTTGGTATTCAGATTCAGTAATTTCAAGGTCTTGATACATACCTTCGCATACTAAATCAATTCGTTCTACTTCTTTAAAGCTTTTCATATACTACTATTTATCACAATTCGGCTTCAACATAAATGAAAGTTTTATCACAATAAGAACAAGTCACCTGATTTGTACCACCAATTTCTATACGATAATATACTAATGGATGTTCAGCGTCAGGAACATTTAATAAATGTTGACCATCGCAACATACATCCCGACTATAACTAACTGTACTATTGGTAGTAATTTCATTTCTTCGTTTTGTATATAATGCTTCCATGTTAATACAATCCTGATAAGGGTGTCTTATCCCTTAACTCTGCATATTTAACATTTGTCCTTTTATGAGGTTTTCTTCTTTTTGATTTTGGTATGGGTGTTGATAGATTTAGGAAAGATTTTTTCCTGTATTTCGTAGGGGTAGTGGGTAGTGTAGCTTGTAAAGACTTTTTCATATCTTACTCCGATTATTTTCGCATTAAATCGTAATACACTTTATATTACTAACTATTTAGTCTTAAAAATTTTTCCAAGGATTTTTTTAGGAAAAAGGTCCCAAAAAAGGGACCCTTTCCCAATTATACTATGACTTGTCTGTGAATAACTCCAATTGATGTGCTTTATACCTCGCCTGTTGTTCTTTCTTACCAGAGCGTTGTTCTCGTAAAGAAAGGGAATGTAGTCTATCCTTTATCTTTAATTTCTGTTTCTTGAGGTCTGTGATTAATTCTCGATTGTGAAAATTCTTTCGTTCTAGATTACCGATTTGATTATCTAGATGTCTATGTAGAGCTTTCGCCCTAGAGTCAGTAGCAGTTGCCATATATTCTCCTTTTCCAAAAAAAATTAGAATAAACTCTAAACCAGTACTCCCAGTTTTAGAGTGTACTCATAATATATTTAGTATAAAAAGAAATAGTAAACAAGACCACCTATGATAATAATATCAGCACAGATAGACCATAGTATATAAGCTCTAAACATCCATTTGCTTATTGTATTTACTAAAGGGTTCTTCATCATCTTTTCCATAGATGTCCTCCTTCTTTATCGTCAGCATTGTATTCTCCTTTATAGTTGTTATCTAAACCCAAACAGATCCCTTATGTACTCTAACAGGTACTGTTCAGATTCCCACCCCCCTCTAATAGTATTAGTTGAGGTTAATTACATTACCATTTATATCTTGTTCAGCAGCATTCATTTCGTGTTCTCCTGTAACAGATTCTTTTTTACTTGCGGCTGTCTCTGTGATTGCACCACCTACTTTAATGTTTAATGCTTGTGCAACATCTATGTTCATATTCTTACCTGCCTTGAGGTTTACATCTCCCAGCTGGCTTATAAGGTTTATGTCTCCATCTTGAACTTCGATGGTGACATTAGACTTGGCCCCTACTTCTATGTTATAGTTGTTTCCTGTTTCACCTAGGGAATTGACCTTAACTCGAAGGCCTTTATCATATGTTTCCTTTGAGTCCCCTTGTATATGTACATAGTCATCAGCGGATACAATAGTATAGTTGTCCTTCTTCACCCTTGTAATCTTCGTACCATCGTTGTCTATCTCATAGCCTGTGCCTGAGCTGTGTCTCTCATGTATTCGTTTGGCCCCTACGGTATCATCATATTCTCGTATATGGCCGCCCTCTGTCTCATAGACATGGTTGTGAGGATACTTGGCCGCATAGGGTATAGGGGGTTCGTCCCACTTACCACCATCATCGGCCGCTATCTGGTCATCAACCACCTCTGTGGCATCCACATTGGCAACCCCAACGGCCAGCGTTCGGTCGGCCTTTCGTAGGGTTAGTGTAGGGTGGGGGTTTTCGTCATCATTGACTGCTAATCTGTTTACATCCGTCTCGTCTTTATACTTAGGATAATTGCCATTCGGGTCAAGAAACCCCATAGTTTGCTTATCCTCGTTCATTGTGTCAGCACTTAAATAGCCAGGAACGCCAGGCAAAGTCCCTACTATAATCGGTTGCTGGGCATCTTCTCCATCAGAAAAGAAACCAACCACCCATGTGCCTTCAACAGGTCCTAAAGGTGTTTGCCCCACGCCTGATATAGTTGCACTAGTGATAGGGTTCATAGGGTGGGCCCATGGCAGGTCGGCCGTAGGAAGTTTCTCAAGGTTGTCTGTGTGTAACCCTAGACAACGAACTCTGACACGACCTAAAAACTTCGGGTCGTTTCTATCTTCAACAACACCAACGAACCATGTGAATCCGTTTCGTCCCATAAAATTTTTCTGCATTTGCTTTTTTCTCCTGCCGATACCCTGCGGACTTTATACCGCTCGGTTCCTGTTATAAACCACCATTTTCTGCTTGACAGCTCTTCAATACTATGTTAATATATGCACTTGTACTAATCATTCATTCCCCTTGCTATCTCTACCTTTACCATCTACGCTTTTCTGCGGATTATCATCATTCCTCAAATGCCATCCGTATCTCTGGCTATAGTGAGCATTAGGCATATTAGTAACATTATAATCAATTTTACCTGACGCATAGTCTTTTTTCGTATCTTTGCGTATGAGGTTGTTTATTAATTTCTTGTATCTGGTCTCTTTAACCATTTGTTCAATTCTCTTTGATAAAGGGAAATCTAATATATTACTTTCACCTCTTATCACTTTAAGTCTATTCTGTATCCATTCAATCATATACTGCTATTTATACTGATACTCTGAGCGTCCTTATAAGGAATAAGGCTTGACTATTGGGTGGAGGTCTGTTATAGTGTTGGGAAAAATCTTCTAAAGTCTGTTTGGTTAGAGTCCATATTTCTTCGTACCTGAACCTGAGGCAATTGAAGCTAAATTAGAATCTGTTAGGGGTGAATATTGGGCGTTTTCGTTGTTTGCTTGACCTGTGAAACTACTGATTTTCTCGCCAGGTAATTGTTCTCGTACGGAATCTTTTCTACACTCTAGTACCATTTTGTAGTCTTGTTTTGTAACTCTATGTCTTACTTTTGTTATGATATATCTTCCACTATACTGCGGATCATATGACTTCTTATCAGATGTTTCACCTTTTTCTTCGACTGGTCGTAATTCAAAATCTATTACTTGACCTGGTTGTAAATACGATTGTCCTTTGACAGTTAGTTGTACTGCGGTGCCTGCTACTACTTGCATTTTTACAGCATTCGCAATCCCTATGTTTTTGGCGTCTTGCGATACTTCGATACCATATGAGCCAGTATCCTCATCATGTAGAAATTGTGTTGTTGGATATAGTGATACCACACTTTCTGCATAATCACTTATGTTATTGTTATCATAATCTACTGGATTACCTCTTACAGCGTGTTTATTGTCTGAACCTTCTTCGTTAGTAAAGTCAGCGTGTACTGTCTCGTTAAATTCATTATGGTAATGGTAATCTACTGTATTGTATGATTTATCGAATATATTGTGAGTAATAACTCTATGACCGTATGTACCTAGTACCGTAGCGGCGGCTGTGTCGTGGGAAGTATTCAAAAACTTATAACTCTCTACTGAGGATAAATCATGTAAGGTTTTATCTTTGACAGTCTCGTCTGTGATGTTTTGCGGCATATAGAAAAATCGTTGTTTTGGATCCTTCTCTCTTGTACCATAGTCGGCACACATATTCTCCCATGATTGAAAGTAAAAACCTTTTGTTGTCTCGTAGAAATAAAAACCTACACCTTTTGTATTCTCTGATAGAGCTCTTTTTGCGATTAGATTAATTGCCTTGAAAGGAGGAAGATTTGGTATGACTATCTTGTCTGAATTTGATGTTGTTTCATAGTATAATGTCTTGCGACTGTCAAGACCTTGTTTATCCCCTATGATTTCTTGAACCATTGTTGATAACTTACCAGAATATGCTTGACTTACCTTTGTTCTTATGTTACGAAGAAACTCCCTACTGCAAAAATGTATCGTATATACTAGTGTTCCTTGAGTAGGCTGTTTCTTATTTGATATCTTATACACATAAAAAGGATGACCTGTTTGTTCGCTAGCGTCTATGATGTGGTCAGCTTCTGAAGCACCTGGCGTAGAAAGTTTAAACATTAATCTTTCTGTACCTTGTATTGGTAGATTACCAATAATATTCGTAGAATCAACCATGACTAGCGTACCATATACTGAGGACTGATTAATACCTTCGTAGATATTTAGCTCTTGCACCATTGATTGTATATTGACACCACCTTCACCGAATTGACCACCTGTACCTGCGTGGTTTTGTAGTATGACACCAGTTAAGTTGTAATCACCTGCGAAATCTATATGGTCGGGATGTTGACTACCCATAATTTAACTCCTTAAAATTTGTTTTTCTTAATCAATGCGAAAAACTCCTCTGTAAATGATGTAAGGTATTTCTCGTCTAATAGTCTTATTTGTCTTAACCTATCTTGTTGTCTTTCTTCGTACTCTCTATTTGTGATTGTTGTCGCATTATCTGTATCCGAATTAACTTCTAGCATATGTGAATTGTCAATTGATGTTGTTGCACCACTTGTCTGCGCTAATTCATAATGATGTACACTATCCTCACTACCAGCACCATATTTGTCTGTAAGATAATCTGCGAAATCTGCTTGTAGCATTGGCCATTGATAAAATCTGTCTGTTATATTATTTACCATGAGTACAACCCAATGATATTGGGCGTCACCATAATATTTAAATGCGATATCTTCTGGTTTCTCGCCCTCTTTTACATTATACTTATCAAATACAAATCTACTTGACGAAAGACCTGAGCGCAATTTTACTCGTTTTAGTATGTCTGGTAATAGTTTATAGTTTTTGTTGCCTTTGACATCATAAACCATCAATGGAAATTTATTAAAATACATATTAATATCCTATATTTACTCTTTCTTTAGTCAATAATTCTGTTTCTTGGAATGATAAATTCATTGTAATCTTTGTTGGTGCACCACCTTCGAATGACTTAACACCATCAGGTGTATAGTTTACTTCGCAGCCAGTACATACACAGGTCGCAATCTTATTGTAAAAATCGTTTTCACTCGCTTGTCCTGCTTGGTCTTGATACATATAATGTATATCAAATTCTGACGGTAGTGTTAAAAATCTATTTTGTGCGCCTTTTAATTCAGGTGACATATGAAACCTAAACAATGCAATAATTTTTTGCACATCCATTGTTTCTTCTTTATTCTTTGGCGCAAATGTAAAGTTATATGTGAATGTTCTTAACTCCATCTTGTCAAACAATACTTCCATGTAAGGATTATCTGCCTGACCAAATGCTTTGTTGATAAGACCTCTTGTTCCCTCTGAACCTGTAAGCCCCTCTGCCATTTCTGTTGCTGCTTTTATCGCTGCTTCTCCTACTAGTGCCTTTGCACTATCAACTAATCCTTGTGCCGCTGCTTCGTAATCTCTATTACCCATGTTTTTTACAAGACCAAAACCACCTGCTGCCGCTGCCCCTATAACACCTGTAGCTGCGCCAGTATATGTCGCTGTCGTTGAATCTTGTACATTAGGTGGTAAATAGATTGCGACTGAATCGGTAATTCTTGATGTGGTCTTATGATAACTTGACATACCAGACCCTCTTTTTCTTTGACCTTTACTTAAATGTACTGCATTAGCGGATGTAATGCTGCCTTTTTTACCTCTTTGTATCTTTTGCATATCATATTTAAATTTATCTTGGCCTTTACCATCTACAAAAGTTTCTCTGTATTCATATTTTTTAAATTGAGGTCTAGTTTCATCAGGAGTAACATCTACTAATTCTTTTGTTGCTACTTGATTACCTACTGTTTCACCACTTGCACCTTCATAAGAGTATTTTGTCTTGTCTTGTACATTGATATAAAATAACATATAGTGGCCAATACCACCATTACTTGTTAAATCTCTTGGATATTGTATAGACGAATAAGCAAATGGATCGTGTTCTATTTTAGATAATGGATGCTCTTCGTTAATACCAATAGCACTCTTTCGCAATATAGGTGTAGTTTTACCTGTATTACCACCACCAAATATATTGGTCTTTAAATCGTTTAATGCATTAAATAGATTTCCCATTGTTTCCTTTAATAAATACTTTGTATAACTATTTATATGAATATGCAAGAACGAACACAGAAATACAAGGGTAAATTTACACCCATAAACCCTAAAAAGTATATAGGAGATAGTAATAATATCATCTATCGCTCTATGTGGGAGAGAAGGTGTATGAAATACTTTGATAACAACCCAGGCATATTACAATGGGCAAGTGAAGAAGTGGTTATACCTTACTACGACACGGCTACTAAAAAGGTTCGTAGATACTTCCCAGACTTTCTTATTAAAGTAAAAGATAAGAATGGTCAAGATAAAACTCATCTTATTGAAGTTAAACCCTCTAAAGATTTACGCCCACCAATTGGCGGTAAAGGTAAAAAGAAATCTACTGTACTATATGAAATGAAAACTTATCAAATGAATAGAGATAAGTTTGCTTCTGCTCGTAAATGGTGTGATGATAGAAATATTATCTTTGATATCTGGACTGAAAAACACCTACAACAAAGAGGTTAATTACTATACCTATCCATTATTGTTTTTACTGCTTCGTCTTTTCCTTCAACAGCTAACTCACCACTTTGAACAGTTTTATTTTCATTAGCTATTTGTGTTGAAGCGTCTGTTGAGGTTACTGCAATACCACCGCCTTGAGCAAAACCTTGGTGTGCTTCCCATTCTGCTAGTTTCTTTAATTCTGCGCCTGTAAGTTGAGACAATAACTCTTGGTTTTTCATCTCTAACTCGAACAGTTTTGATTCTACTGTGTGACCATCTCTCAATATATCATCTTCACTACCATGGGTTTCGTAAATCTCCATGTTCGCCTGATTACGCTTAATCTGTTCTAAAGCACTCTTATTACTAAATGTTTGTTCTGCTGTATCAGGCATGGTCATAACACCACCTTCGATACTACCACCAGCAGCAAACATCTCAGCTGCCTTTTTTAAAGTAGCTGTTCCTGGTATTTTATATAAAGCTCTACCTATCCATCCATCTGGTGATGGTAATAACTTACCAATCATATTCATAAAGGCGTCACCTATGTTAGGTATATTGAATGATGAATTATCATCACCAAACTTAAAGAAACTTGTTAATTTATTCCATAGTTCATGTGCCTTTTCTCCTATCCAACCTGTAATACTAAACGATGGTTCTCCTGATTCCTCTTCACTACCAAAACCAAACCACTTATCGCACCGGATGCGGTAATATCAGCACCACTAATATTATCCCCGGTTGATAAGGTTAAGTTATTAGAACCACCGGTGATTGCAGCAATGGTAATGTCAGCTGAATTTGCTGATGCATCTGTATCGATTACTGTCGCACTACCTAAGGTCACTGCACCAAGTACGATGGCATCATTAGAAGTTTCAATTTCACCATTTAAGGT
>PVBE010197165.1_pt1 | contig 13716 bp, 10 predicted proteins | sample 1631181 | NCBI WGS metagenome assembly PVBE01 (sample SAMN08397723, study PRJNA350692) | Marine metagenome, whole genome shotgun sequencing project. | isolation source: water | place: Pacific Ocean | collected 2012-04 | reverse complement strand
TGCTGCAATGCCAGGAGCAACTGGTTGCCATGGCCGGTATCGTTCAATCCCACGGTGAGATCAACTGTGAATCAGCAGATGAAATCACTCCGGAATCCTGACGATGGAGCTCCGTTGAGCGAGGAGATCAGCCAGCGCAGCACCCGCCGTGCCCACCGTGCTGCCCACAGAGGAGCCTGGAAAATCGCCGGCGACCTGCCATCCAGCTTCCGCTACGCAGCTCAGGGACTGGGGTATGGCTTCATCAGCCAACGCAACTTCCGCATCCAGCTGGGGGGAGGCAGCTTGGCATTCTTCCTGGGCCTTTGGCTGGGGTTGCCAGCGATCCAGTTGGCCGTTCTGGTGTTGACCGTGGCAGCCGTGCTGGTGCTTGAACTGCTCAATACAGCCATCGAATCAGTTGTCGATCTGGCCGTCGGGCGACGCTTCCACCCTCTGGCCAAGATCGCCAAGGACTGCGCAGCGGCCGCTGTGCTGGTGGCTTCCATCAGCTCGCTTGTGATCGCTCTGCTGCTGGTGCTCCCGCCCCTGCTTGTTCGTCTCGGCCTTTAGACGATGCTGCTTGTCATCGACAACTACGACAGCTTCACCTTCAACCTGGTGCAGTATTTCGGGGAGTTGGCCGCCCAGCACCCCCTGGCTCAGGACCTGCGCGTGGAACGCAACGACGCGCTCAGTCTTGCCGAGATCAGTGACCTGAGCCCAGACGCCATCCTGCTGTCTCCGGGCCCGGGAGATCCTGATCAGGCGGGGGTCTGCCTGGAAGTGCTGAAGAAGTTATCGCCGAACATTCCCACACTGGGGGTCTGCCTGGGCCATCAGGCGCTTGCACAGGCCTACGGAGGCAAGGTCGTGCGGGCTGCGCAACTGATGCATGGCAAAACCTCACCGGTGCTCCATCGAGGCGAAGGGGTCTTCGCTGGCCTGCCTCAGCCCCTCACCGCCACTCGCTATCACAGCCTGATCGCTGAACGCAGCAGCCTTCCCGCCTGCCTTGAAGTCACTGCTTGGCTTGAGGACGACACCGTGATGGGACTGCGTCACCGCGAACATCCCCATCTCCAGGGCGTGCAGTTCCATCCCGAGAGCGTGCTCACGGAAGCCGGTCACAACCTGCTGGCCAACTTCCTCAGGATTGCGGAAGGACACATTCAGCACTGCTAGCTTCCTGTGCCAGCAGGCATCCCCGATGACAGTCTTCCTGAAACACCAGGGTCCTGGCCGGGCCATCACCTCCCTGGCCGCATCCACCCTGCTGGCCGGAATCAGCAGCACATCTGTGCAGGCGGCAGGCGTTTCAATCACCAGTTACGGACACAGTGCCCTGCTGATTCGCGGCGGCGGCCAGTCGGTTCTGGTGAACCCTTTCCGGGCCGTGGGCTGCGCCACGGGTCTCGCGGAACCCCGCGTCGGCGCCAGCGTGACTCTGGCCAGCTCCGAGCTGCCGGATGAGGGGGCACGAATCGGTGGTGGCACCTACCTGTCCAAGCCGGGGTCTTATCGCGTTGGCGGCATGGACCTGGAGGGTTTTTCCGCTCCTCATGACCGAGTGGGCGGACGCCGCTTCGGTAACGCCACCATCTGGCGCTGGCAGCAGGGAGGGCTGAATTTCGCCCATCTCGGGGGTACGGCAGCGCCTCTGAGCGGCGATGACAGGGTGCTGCTGGGTCGCCCTGATGTTCTGATCATCGGCGTCGGGGGCGGAGGCAAGGTCTACAACGGTGAGGAAGCCGCTGAGGTGGTGAAACAACTGAATCCACGCCGGGTGATCCCCGTTCAATACGTCAATGGAGAGGCTCCAAGCGGCTGCGACCAGGGTGGCGTGCAGCCGTTTCTTGACGCCATGAGTGGCTCCCAGGTTCGGCAGGTCGGACCGACACTCTCCCTGCCGGGCAACCTCGGAGACAGCACCGTGATCGAGGTGATGCGCTGACGTCCGACTCAGCCGTCGAGCTGGCGGTAGCTCTCCCAGAACGTCTGCATCTGGGCGAGGGTGCCGATGCTGACACGCAGGGAGCCGTCGATCTGGGGCTTGCCGGCCATCGAACGCACCAGGATGCCGGCATCCCTCAGTTGCTGCTCCACCTGCTGGGCGGGGGAACGGGGCCAGAGCAGGAGATAGTTGCCTCCATCGCAGTGGAAAACGGCACCGGATCGCGTCAGCTCCGTAACCAAATAGTCACGGGCACGTAACACCTCGGCCACATAGTCGTCGGTGTACGGCTGATCGGACAATGCAGCGAAGGCAGCAGTGACAGCCAGGCTGTTCACGTCGTAGGGACCGGTGACGCGGCTGACCCGATCGACCACTCCAGCCGAACCGATGGCAAATCCCATGCGCAGGCCGGCCAGACCAGCAGTCTTGGCGAGGGAGCGCAGCACCAGCAGGTTGGTGTGCACGGCAAAGTCCACATGCGGCAGCACACTGTCACCGGTGAAGGCTTCATAGAGCTCATCAACCACCACCAGCGTGTCGGGAGCGGAAGTTGCCAGCTGCAGCACGTTTTCAACAGAAAGCCGAGTGCCGGTGGGGTTGTTGGGATTGCAGAGCATCAGGATCTTCGGCCCGCGCTGCAGAGACGTGCGCATCGCTTCCAGCGGAAAGCGAAAACCCGGCATGTCATGGGGCACCGCCTCGATGGCCATTCCCTGCATGCCCGCACACGGCGCGTAGTAGCCAAAGGTGGGGCTGGTGGTGAGCAGGGTGTCGCCCGATGCTCCGTAGGCATGGATCACGGCATGGATCGCGGCATCCACACCGTTGAAGAGTCCCACCTGTTCGACCGACAGAGGCTGGGCCAGCCCGGCCGGCGAAGACTGCAGGTTGGCGATCACGGCCTCACGCAACCCGTCGTATTCCGGATAGACCGCGATCTGGTCAGCAGGGAAGGAGCGAATCGCCTCTGTGACCGCTGGGCTGGGGCCAATGGTGTTCTCGTTGAAATCCAGCCGCAGCAGACCCCGGCGACCCTCCAGAGGCGCGCTGTAACCACGGAGGCGTTCCACATCCGGACGAGCTTCTGGCGAGGGAATCGGTTCAGACATGGCCATCAGCGATGAATCGAATCTCCTGGAGGGTGGTGCCGAGGCAGATCAGGTCCAGCTTGCCGTGCTCAGCGACTCGCTTCAGCCAATGGAGAGGCGAGGAACGTAACGGACCAAGTGATTCGCAGCCTCCCGGAGAAGCGCAGTGTCGGCATCTCCCCACCGATGATGCAATCACTGCAGCAATCGGACTGATGACCGCCAGCTCCAGCGCAACGACTCCAGCCATCACCTCCACGTTTGCCGCCTTCGCCCAGCAGGTCGATTACTCGCTGATGCAGCAACTGCGGCCCGATCCCCAGGCCACACCGGATGGACAGGATCACCGCCCGCGGGAGGTGCGTTCCGGCCACTACGTGCCGGTGACACCCACGCCGCTTCCCAATCCCGACTACGTCGCCCACAGCCCTGAGCTGTTTGATGCGCTGGGCCTGGATGGAACCCTGGTCCACGACGGCGAGTTCCGCAGTGTCTTCTCCGGCGACCTCAGCAACATGAGCGAGCCGATGCGCCCCTATGGCTGGGCCACAGGCTATGCCCTGTCGATCTACGGCACTGAATACAACCAGCAATGTCCATTCGGCAATGGCAACGGCTACGGCGACGGGCGCGCCATTTCCGTGGTTGAAGGCATGTTCAAGGGTCAGCGCTGGGAGATGCAGTTGAAGGGCGGTGGTCCGACGCCCTATTGCCGCGGAGCAGATGGTCGTGCCGTGTTGCGGTCGAGCGTGCGTGAATTTCTGGCCCAGGAGTTCATGCATGCCCTGGGCATTCCCACGTCTCGATCCTTGACGCTCTACGTCTCCCACGACGAGAACGTTCGTCGCCCCTGGTATTCGGGCACCTCACCATCGATGGACCCCGACATCCTGGTCGACAATCCAGCAGCGATCACCACGCGCGTGGCGCCGTCATTTCTGCGGGTGGGTCAGCTGGAACTGTTCGCACGGCGCGCCCGCAGCGAAGCTCATCCCGAAGCTCATCAGGAGCTGCAGATGATCGTGCAGCATCTGATCGAACGGAACTACCGCGAGGAGATTGACGACTCCCTGCCGTTCCCGACGCAGGTGGTGCAGCTGGCGCAGTTGTTCCGGGAACGCCTGATCAGGCTCGTTTGCCACTGGATACGGGTGGGCTACTGCCAGGGCAACTTCAACAGCGACAACTGTGCCGCCGGCGGCTTCACCCTCGACTACGGACCCTTCGGCTTCTGCGAACTGTTCGACCCCCGCTTCCAGCCCTGGACCGGCGGCGGGATGCATTTCTCCTTTTTCAATCAACCGAAAGCGGCTGAAACCAACTACCGGATGTTCTGGTCAGCGCTCAGTACGCTGCTGAAGGATCATCCAGCCGAAAAGGCCGATCTTGACTTGCTGCACGAGACATTCAGCGAGGCCATGAAGGGCGAACTGGAGGCCATGTGGGCAGGCAAGCTCGGTCTGAGCAGCGTGGCCCCGGAGCTGATCGGCGATCTGCTGCAGCTGATGGTCGCGTCGAAAGCGGATTACACCATCGTTTTCCGTGAACTGACATCACTGCCGAAAGAAGTCACACCTTTGAAGCGGGGCTTTTACATGCCGAGCGATACACAGCTCGACGCGCAATGGAACGCCTGGCTAACGCGTTGGCAACAGCAGCTCAGCGGCGGTGGAGAGCCCAAACAGATCACCGCTTCGATGCAGCGCGCCAATGCCGCCATCACCTGGCGCGAATGGCTGATCGCTCCTGCCTACGAACAGGCGGCTCGCGGTGACTACAGCCTGGTGCACGAACTGCAGACGGTGTTCCGCAACCCCTACGAACCGCTCTCGCCCGAACTCGCCGCTCGCTACGACCAGCTGAAACCACAGGAGTTCTTCGGTGCAGGAGGCATCTCCCACTACAGCTGCTCGTCTTAAACAAGGGTGATGGGGAGAAGCTGCGCCAGCTGCTCCTGTTCAAACCCAGCCATCACAGCGAGCAACAACAGCACTCGCGCCTTCTGCGGACTCAGCACACCAGCCGGGAGCAAGCCAAGTTCAGCATCCTGCTCACCACCATGAACCACTCCTGACCCACAACGATTGGCTCGCAGCATCAGCGGCCGCGGACCAGTCCAGGCCTCAAGAACATGACGTTCCCCGACCGACAGCTGACCGGCACCGGTGCCGGTCAACACCAGACCCGCAACACCGGCCTTGAGACATGCGGTGATCATCCACGACTCGGGCTGCACGGCTCCGTAAAGGATGGGCACCTGGGGCCATTGCTCCGGTAAAACGAGCGCAGCGAAGGGCACCTGCCGAGTACCGCTCGCCGTTGGCAGATGCACGCCTGCGTCATCCACCCAGCCCAGTGCTCCAGTGCTGGGACTGGCGAAGGCCCCCACCCCCTGGGTGGCCACCTTGGTGACATCGCGGGCGCCATGGATCTGGCCATCCATCACCACCAGCACGCCCTGCCCGCGGGCCTCGGAGCTGACTGCCACCTGCGCCGCCTGGTACAGATTCAACGGGCCATCAGCACTGAGGGCCGTGGCAGGGCGCATCGCTCCCACCAGCACCACAGGCCGCGGGTCATCGATCAGCAACTGCAGCAACCAGGCGGTTTCCTCAAGGGTATTGGTGCCATGGGTGATCACCACCCCCGCCAGGTCGGGATCAACGGCCAACGCCTCGCGGATGCGCGCCACCAATCGGCGCCAGTGATCGAACTGCAGATCAGCGCTGTCAACGTTGGCGATCTGTTCCGCCTCAATCTCAGCAAGCTGCTGCAGCTGGGGAACGGTCTGCAACAACTCCCCAGCGCCAATGGCACCCGCTGAGTAATGACTCAACTGAGTGGACTCAGGCGCAGTCCCAGCGATGGTGCCACCGGTACCAATCAGAAGGATCCGAGGACGATGCATGCCCTGATCAATCAGGTCGAGATGGGAACACAGGAGGGCGGCTGAGCGGGGTATCTGGGGAAGGCTCACCGTAGAGGAGTGGAGCATCCAGCAACGCGCATTGGGCGTAGGGGGATCGCGGGAACCACTGATCGTCGCTCTGCACCGGCACACGGTCCTCGGCACCGCTGCGATAGGCGGCAAGATCTGAAAAAAAAGACTCCAGCAGCAGCCGTCTGGCGATCACGGGTCTGAATTGCGCCGAAGGACCCAGCAGCAACACCATCGCCAATGCCGATCCAGCCATCAACACGGTGCACTGGGTGACGCGCCGCTCGCTGAGCGTGAGAGCTGCCGAGACCTCTGGGATGAGGCGTTCGAGAGTCTGCGCCATGCAGAGCAACAGGAACGGCAGCATCATCATGCCGGCGTACACATGGAACACAAACAGATTTTTCATCACCACCACCCATAGGGCGGTGGTCCCGCCGGTACTCCAGAGCATCTGGCGCCGGCATTTCAGAGCCTGATCGGGCACGGCAGCGAGGATCAAGCCATCCGTTGAGGAGGAACGTCTTCGTTGGATGAATAGGCGCGTCAGCACAAGCACCGCCACGACCAGCAGCAGCGGCAGCATGAACTCCGTGATGTAAGTGATCAATTTGGGCAGCGCCCCCCCAACCAACGGGTGCGCTCCAGATGCCGCTCACTAAAACCATCTCCGCTGAGGCCAAGTCGGCGCATGGCTGACTGCACCACCGAGGTGCTGGTCCAGGTGACGGCATTGAGGTGGGCTTCCCAGGCGATGTTGTAGCTGGTTGCGAGCCCTACGGTTCCGAAAGCGATCGGCACACCCAGCCACAAGCGCCCGCGAGGAACATCAAGATCCCGTTGCAGCGGCAAGACCAAGGAAAACATCAGCACCACTGCGGAACGACCACTCAGAGCAGCCAGGCACAAGGCCCACCAGTACCAGCGCAGGTCAGGCTGCGCTGAGAGAACCTTGCGAACGACAACGAGCAGCAACAGCACGTAGGCCAGCAACGCAGGCTGATCGAAGTGAAACATGTTGCGGTACTGCAGCACCACCGGCGCTGAGAGCGTGAACAGTACGGAGGCCATCGCCACCGGCCGAGAGAAATGCAGCGCGCGAAGCCACCACCAGAGAGCCAGAGCTGTGGCGACAAAAATCAGATTCATCCATTGCCGAGCGGCATAAAGCCAGGCCACCCCATCACCGGCCCAGGGTGAAAGCAGCCAACGACTCACAACCGCGAAGACGATCGGGTAGCGATTGAAATAATCAAGGTGAATGGCTCCATTCGGATGGAGCCATTCACAGGAATAACCGACGCCTCCGTTGGCAATGCTGCTGTGACGAGCGATGGCCAAGGAGTGAAGCGACACCCAGTTGAAATGGCCTTTCTGAAAAAAATCGACGATCGCCGGCTCTGAGACAAAGAGCATCACCACCAGCAGAACGGCAATGGCGGTCGGCCAGTACCGGGTTTGGAGGCTATACAGCCGTTGATCCATTACATCCGCTCCAGGGTGGCGATTCCGAGCAGACCGAGGCCGGCCTTGAGTGTGTCGGCGGTGAGACGACACAGGGACAGGCGCGATGGCAATGCGGCTGCATCAGCCTTGAGCACCGGCACCTGGTCATAGAAGCGGTTGAACACCTGGCTGAGCTCGAACAGATAACTGCAGAGCCTGTTGGGCAGAAGCTCCTCCTCCACCTCAGCGATCACCGCATCGAACTTGAGCAGCTCACGCACCAGGGCCCACTCCTGCGGCTCGCTGAACTGCAGCTGATCAGCCGCCACATCCAGATCACCACCCTTGCGGGCGATCCCCGCAATGCGCACCACCGCATACAGCAGATAGGGCGCGGTGTTGCCCTGCAACGCCAGCATGCGATCGAAGGAGAACTGGTAGTTGGTGATCCGGTTCTGGCTGAGATCGGCGTATTTCACCGCCGCCAGGCCAACGGTTCCGGCCACATGGTTGATGAAATCTTCCGGTTCACTGCGCCCTTCGTCCTTGAGGCGTGAGCGCAGGTCGACCTCAGCGCGCTCCACCGCCTCATCCAGCAGATCACGCAGACGCACGGTGTCGCCGGCACGGGTCTTGAGCTTCTTGCCGTCTTCCCCTTGCACCAATCCGAAGGGGACATGCTCCAGGCGAGCATCCCCTGGAATCCAGCCGGCCCGCTGCGCCACCTGGAACACCCCCGCAAAGTGACTGGCCTGACCGGAATCAGTCACATAGATCACCCGGCGGGCCGCATCACCCTCGGGAGCTTCAGCAAAGCGGTAGCGAATCGCCGCCAGGTCGGTGGTGGCGTAATTGAAGCCGCCATCACTTTTCTGAACGATCACCGGCAGCGGTTTGCCGTCCTTGCCGCTGACCCCCTTCAGAAAGACGCACTCCGCGCCCTCATCGGTGACCAGCAGCTCGGCCTGCTTCAGCCCATCGATCACCGCAGGCAGAAAGGGGTTGTAAAACGATTCGCCCCGTTCGCTCAGGCGGATGTCGAGCCGGTCGTAGATCTTCTGGAACTCTCGCCGCGACTGGTCACACAGAAGGCCCCAGGCCTTCAGCGACAGAGGATCGCCGCTCTGCAGCTTCACCACCTCCTCGCGGGATGTGGCCTGAAAAACCTCATCATCATCAAAGCGCTTTTTGGCCTCCCGGTAGAAGGCAACAAGATCACCGAGATCGATGGCATCGGCGGTGTCGAGCGCCTCGGGTGCGACCTGCTTGAGATGGGTGATCAGCATCCCGAACTGGGTGCCCCAGTCGCCCACATGGTTCAGCCGCAACACCGGATGGCCGCGGAACTCCAGCACCCGCGCCAGAGAGTCGCCGATGATCGTGGAGCGCAGATGGCCCACGTGCATCTCCTTGGCGATGTTGGGACTGGAGAAATCCACAATGACCGGCGCCGCGTTCTCCACGGCCGGCACCCCGAGCCGTTCATCTCCCAGCCGGGAGGCCACCTCGGCTGCCAAGCGCTCCGGACGGATCGTGAGGTTGATGAAGCCTGGGCCCGCGATCTGAGGCTCTAGGCACAGGGCTTTGAACTCGGCATCAGCCTGCAACTGCTCCACGATCGCCGCAGCGATCTGACGCGGCGCCTGCTTCAGGGGCTTCGCCAGGGGGAGGGCTCCATTGGCCTGGAAATCACCAAATTCCGGCTTGCTCGCTGCTGCCAGCTGGGGCTCCAGCAGAGAATCCACCTCCGGAAAGGCACGCTGCATCGCACCACGCAACTGGGTGTCTAGGGCCTGGGCGATGCGCAGCATGGAAAGCAGCGGTCAATGAAGTCAGCTCCTGATCATCCCCCGGCGCGGGGGTCCCCCTCGGGCTTCGATCATTCAGCGGCCACTGAACACGAGCTCGAACCTGCCCAGGCATCTGAACCCTCCGAAACAACGCAAGCGCAGCTAATGGCCTAGGCATTTATCAGTGGCAACGCACCAGTGACGACGCACCAATATCAACTCAGCAGTGCCAACGCATGCATTGATGTTCCCGAAACTCAATCTCAGCCTCAGTGATTGATCCACAGAGAATCAAATAAGGAGATGCCAGCAACAAACTGTCCGACTAATGTGCGGTCTTGCACAAGGGAAGACGATTATTGAACCGCAAGATCTTCTACAACTGCATTCGAGATGATTTATTCAACGGGGTACTGAGGCAGCAGAACGTAAATGGCATGGAGGCCATCCTGAACTTCTGGGACTCTCCACCCAACCCGCCAACAGGCGCCTTCAAAACCAACTGGGACATCCGCTCCATTGGCTGGCTGGCTTACATGCTCGCGACCACGAAGCATGAGACGGCCTCCACGATGCAACCGATTGATGAATACGGAGATACCGCCTATTTCACGCGGATGTATGAAAATCGCTCTGACCTTGGCAACAACGAGCCTGGTGATGGAGCCAGATTTCATGGGCGGGGATTTGTCCAGCTCACAGGCCGAACCAACTACACGAAAATGACCGGGGTAGTGCGATCAATCTTCCCCGATGCACCCGATTTCACGGAACACCCAGATGCCGTCAAAGATGATCGCTATGCGGCAGTGATCATGTTTGACGGCATGTTCTGTGGAATTTTTACAGGATGGGCACTCAAAAACTTCATCGGAGATCCACACAAAGGGCAAATCGTGGATTACTTTCACGCCCGCAAAATCATCAACGGCCTGGACAAAGCTGATCTGATTGAACGTTATGCCAAAAAATTCTCCTCCGCACTTGATAAGGCTGGTGCGACGGCATAAATCGTTTCAAGAATGCCGAACTGCCCCTCTCAACCAGGTCCGCTTGGACGACTGGGAACCGCGATCCAGCTGATCTGGTGCTGACGCAACTTTGCTTCTGTTGCGCTCAACTCCTTTTCTTGATTGCCATCACCATAAAGAGCCAGTTCATAGAGAAGATTCATGCAGAACTTGCCTTGAAAATATCCGCCGTGGCAATCAATCTTGCTGATCTTTAAAGGGCTGGCAAGCATCAAGAGCAACGTGGCGGCGTAATTGAAAAATCTCTGCGCGGCATTGCGAGCCGTGAACGCACTCAGATAACGCCCACCATCGTCGTAGTCGGTGCAGTCGATCACATTGAGCGGGTAGCCAATCCATGGCTTGCAGCAAAAGGTTTTGTCATCGCAAAGGGTTTCCGTACGCAGCGCACCATGGAGCTCGAGATGACTCAGATCTGACACACACTTGCCGTAACCCTGGGCTCGCGTGCGCCCTTTGATGCTCAGGTTGCCGAGCCGATAGCCACCGATGCGCGTCCCCGAGGGAAACACGAAGTAATTGGCCAGAGTTGAGGCGAGCCGAAGCACCATGTCGGCATCGTTGACGAACAAAAAAGTCTGCTGAAAACGGCGCAGGCAACTGGCCAGGTAATTGGAGCGACCTGTGGTGATCGTCCAGACCGGGATGTCAGCAGCAACGAGGATTAAACGATCAAGGGTGAACAGATCACCGATCTGCGCCAACTGTTCTCGCTGTCGTTCGTTCGCTTGCTCATCGAAGGTCGCTGGGCAGCTTGGACCACCAAATGGACCCGACTGGGCATTAGTCGACCAGAGGTGAGTATCCGCTTCGGGATCGAAGACATTGGTGAGCACACGGACGAGCATGGTTGTCACGAACGTGCCCATGCTGTGACCCAGGAAACTGAGGCTGATCCGCGGCTGCTTACCGCTCTGGAGATCAGCCAGATAGCTGCGATCGGGGATGACCTCCTTGACCAGGTGGTGGAGAGCTCTGACCATCTCAACGGCATCGAACACACCAAAGGTGCTGGCGCGTTCACGGTCGCGGAAGTACGTGACCATGCGCAGCAGCATCAGTGTGATTCCAATCCCCAGACACAATTGACCGATGGCAGCGAGCCAACCGCCGGCAAAGAAAGCGAGCAAGCTGCCGAGCGCGAAGAGCAACCACAGGCCCATCGGCATGGCACGGAACCAGCACAAAGGTCCTCCGGCACCAATCCGCTCGGACGGCCAGGCGTAGTGCACAAACAACACATAATCATCAGGTGGTGATTCCGTAAGCCGGCAGGCGTCGTCTCTGAACTTGCGTTCCGCCTGCTTGTATTCCTCCCTCACACTCTGCAAGGGAACGTTGTAGCCGTGGATGCGAACGACCACCCGCACACGCTGAGACTTGCCATTGCTCTGCTGCCGTTGGAAGAACTCGGAGAGATGGGTGCGCAGCTTCGCGAAGTTCTGGGCGTTGTTGTCAAAATCCGCACGAAAATCAGGTTGCGTGAGAGCCAAGCGAAAGGGCCTCTCGGCCTCCAGGGGTGCGGTGCTGCAAACCAGCATGTGGCTGAAGCAGGGGTTCTGCTCTGAGGGGAAGGGCTGGTATTTGAGAAGGGCGAGTTCAGGATGCCGCGTGGTGGTTGTCATGGTGAATGGCTCTGCACGCTGATCCCCCCTGAGGTAGCCATCTCCCACGAATCAGCCGCGGAATCGAACCGCTGCCTTCCAATTCAGCAGCAGCGTTGTTGGCATCAAGGATCGCTCAAACGATTGCTCAGGCACCGATCGTTGAAGATGGTGAACCAGGACCACTGTTGATCACACACCGTGCCCCAAAGCGCAGAACCAGCAGAGCAACTCCGCAGCTTGCTGGAGCAGGACACCTGCCATCTGATGCCCTGCTGCTTTGATGCTTTATCAGCCCGGCTGGTGGAACAAGCCGGCTGCGCACTCAGCTTCATGAGTGGGTTTTCTGTGGCAGCAGCCCGAGCTGGTTTGCCTGACACGGGCTTGCTCACGGTGACGGAAATGCTCGATCAGGGCCGCTCGATCTGCGATGCCGTGTCGATCCCGGTGATCGGTGATGGCGACACCGGCCACGGCAATGCCGCCAATGTGCAGCGCACGATGCACCAGTTCGCGAAAGCGGGCTTTGCCGGAATCATGCTGGAAGATCAGGTGGCTCCCAAGCGCTGCGGCCACACCGGCGTAAAAGACGTTGTCGATCGTGATTCGGCGATCGCCAGGATTCAGGCAGCCGTTGATGCCCGCAACCAGGGCGCCGATCTGGTGATCGTGGCGCGCACCGATGCGCGATCGGCGCTGGCAACAAGCCACGGTGATCAGGCCGCCCTGGAGGAAGCGCTGTGGCGCTTGAAGGCCTTTGCTGATCTTGGCGCTGATGTGTTGTTTCTGGAGGCACCTCGCAGCGAGCAGGAAATGCTGAGATTCTGCGAGGAGGTGCCGGGCAAGCGCATGGCGAACATGCTGGAAGGAGGCATCACACCGTTGTTGTCGACCGAACGGCTGGGGGCAATGGGCTATGCACTTGCGGCCTACCCGCTCACCCTGCTTTCAACGGCCGCCTTCGCGATTCGACAGGCTCTGGTTGATCTCCAAGCAGGCAATACTCCCGAGCAGATGCTCAGCTTTGAGGAGATGAAAACACTGGTGGGGTTTGACAGCTACCTGGGAGGAGCTGATCCAGCCTGAACAAGTAGATGGCTCGCTTATGGGTTGAAACCATCTGTATGAAAACTTCTACGGAACGCCGAAATTGTGTGACGCCATTACTCAACATCATCACTATCTCAGGGCTTCCATGACCGATTCCAGACCAGACCTATCCAAAGAACCGTCGGAGCCTCAGCGGCGTTCCTTCATTGCTCTAGCTATTGGGGAGGAAGTTGGGTCTCTGGCGTTCGGATCGTCGGATTCGAACGAATATGAGTAAGGCAGAAGAACTAACCACGCTGACGCTGCAAGATGCTTCGGAGCAGCTTCGGAGTCAACGTCTCTCACCTGTCGACCTAACGCGTGCATGTCTCGCCAGGATCGAAAGATTGAATCCTTTCCTGAATGCGTTCATCACCGTATCCGCCGAGTCCGCCTTAGCAAGCGCACGAACCGCTGAGGCGGAAATTCAGCGAGGCCACTGGCGCGGACCGCTCCACGGAATTCCTATCGCATTGAAAGACTTGTTCGACACCGCCGATGTTCGAACGACCGCGGCAAGCGCGCTCTTCAAGGATCGGGTTCCGAAGCAGGACGCAGAGGTCGTGAAGAAATTGAAGGATGCCGGCGCCGTGCTCCTGGGCAAGACGAACATGCAAGAGTTCGCTTACGGCGCCACATCCGCTGGGAGCTACTTCGGCGCTGTCCGAAACCCATGGGACGCCGCCCGAATTTCTGGGGGATCATCTGGCGGGTCGGCCGTCGCCGTCGCTGCTGGCCTGTGCTTTGCAGCGCTTGGCTCCGATACCGCGGCTTCGATCAGGCAACCGGCAGCT
>PVBE012902676.1_pt1 | contig 13717 bp, 3 predicted proteins | sample 1631181 | NCBI WGS metagenome assembly PVBE01 (sample SAMN08397723, study PRJNA350692) | Marine metagenome, whole genome shotgun sequencing project. | isolation source: water | place: Pacific Ocean | collected 2012-04 | reverse complement strand
GGCTCGGTCGCCCAATCCTCGACGTACCTCTGGTACGCCTGCGGTTGCGCTCGGTCGTCGCGAACGAATCTGACCCACGCTCGCGGCGCAAGTCAGCCTATTTGTCCTTGGACAGACCCTGGCGCGAGCGGGCGCGCCACTCCAAGGCGCTCGGCCGGAACACGCCGCGCGAGATCGAGCGCCAGGCGTCCGGCATCCATACGGTGTGCGCGCGCAAATGGAGGAGCCCGAACGGAAGAGCGGCGACCGCGCCGCCGAGGATCATGGACACGTGGGTCGAATTCACGCCGGGCGCGTAGCTCGCCAGGACCACACCGCTGACGGCGACACCGAGGCTAAAGATGAGCCCGACGCCCGCGGCCGTCCCGAGGAGTCGGGCAAGCGCGCGGCGGAGCTGGAGGCGGCGGCGTGCGTCGCGAGGCACGCGGTGGCGTGTGATGAAGCTGTAGTCGCGCGTTGAGTAGAGCACGACCCCCGAGGGCGAGCAGCGGCACCGTCACGGCACGGAAGAAAGCGCTCTGGGTATCGTCCGTGCGCCACAGCCACGTGACCTCTACCTCCTCCCCATCCCCGGACTCGGCGGGGTCGTCCGCACTCGCGATGCAGTAGTCGGCGTAGAACGCGACGGCCTGGTCGCGCGTGTCGAAGAGGTCGAAGATGTCCCGCAGCGGTCGACTCTGAGCGAGCCATCGCCGCGCCGTGTCCGTGGTGACATTCGCTGTGGTCATAGGCGGCTCTCCGCGGCGACTGGTCGACACCAATCAAGACGACCCTGTTCACGACTCTTGCGCCACCCCCTCTTGGTTCCCGGGTCTGCGCGAGGTGCGTAGCCGCGGACGCACCTCTGCGCAGCCGCCCACACGCTCTGAAGGGTTCGACGTCGCTCGGGCCCGCAAACTACGGCGACCAGTGGAGTGGCTCGCTTATTGCTTCGGGCGCACCCTTCGACCTGCGACCCGGGAGAGGCCGTGAAGCCGTCCACGCATTCCGACCGTCATGTCTGGCTCGAATCGCCCGAGCATCTGGGCCGCATCCGGCTCCTCGTTCCCGAGGGTGAGGCCCCTGCCGTACGTGACGCGTACGCAGAGGTGACCTCCGCCGACGAGCTGCTCGCCCACCTCGAGCGGCGCGTCTCCGTGCCGACGTTGCGCGCGATCGCCGACCGCCTCGGCGGCGGCGTGGACCTGCGCCCGCCGACGCCGGTGCTGGCCCAGATGGCGCGACGCGGAGAAGCACGGCTGCTGCTGACCTTCGCCGGTCAGGCGCAGACGTACGTCGACGATCTCGCCGCGTTGTACGCGGAAGACCAGTTGGCCCGCGCGGTGATCGAGGCCTGCGCCGACGCGCTCACAGACGAGCTCGCCCAGGGGGCCGACCTTCACGGGCTGCACCCGTACGGTGTGGATCTGCGCAGCTGGCTTCGCGACCCCGAGACGCGGCCGCCGGCCGAGGCGACGAGCGGGCTCGCCCTCTCGCTACCCCTCATCTTCGTCTGCCAGGCCGCACGCCTCGCGACCCTCGCGCGCTACGGGCTCGACCCCGAGGCGATCGGTGAGTGGTGCATCGCCACGAGCGGCCATTCCCAAGGGATGCTGGCCGCGATGCTGGCCGCTGAAGGGCGGTCTGTCGAAGCGCTCCCGCTGCGGGCCGCGGCGTATGCCCGTTTCGCGCTGTGGGAAGCGATCCGGATGCAGACCTCCTACGGTCGCAGCGGTCGCGGTGAGACGCCGATGGTGGCGGTCACCGGGCTCGCGCTGGAGGAGGTCCAGGCCGCGCTCGACCCAGAAGCGACGATCGCGCTGATCAACGCCACCCGTCGCTTCGTCCTCAGCGGTCCGCCCGACGCCCTGGAACGCACCACGCGCCGCCTCGAGCGACTCGCGGAGGCCGCGCTTTCGGCCCACGCAGGCGGCCAGATCGAGCTGCCTCGGACCCCGGCGCTGGAGTGGCTGGAGGTGAGCGCCCCGTTCCACTCGCCTGCGATGGCAGACGCCGTGGAGCCGCTGCGCGACGAGGCGCGCCGCCTCGGGCTCGCGCCCGACCGATTCGCGGTCCCGGTCCTCAGCGACGAAGACGGCAAGGTCTGGAGCGCGACCGACGACCTCGCGGCCAACCAATGCACCCGTCCGGTCGACTGGCCCGCGACGCTGAGCGCCGCGTTGCGGCTCGACGTCACCCACGTCCTCGACCTCGGTCCGGGCGCTGGCGTGGCCGCGCTCAACGGGCTGTGCACCCGCGGTTTCGGCGTCGCGTCGATCGCCGCGGCCACCCCCGCCGGCATCGCCATGTTGCGCAGCCTCGACCACAGCGACGTGGAGCCGCCCGCGACCTGGAGCTCCTTCGAGCCCATCGCCGTGCGCACGCCGGACGGCGAGACCCGGCTCGAGAACGCGTTCACACGCGCGACCGGGCGGCCGCCGATCCTGCTCCCCGGGATGACGCCCACGACTGTGGAAGCGCCGATCGTCAGCGCCGCTGCCAACGCCGGCTACGTCGCCGAGCTGGCGGGTGGGGGACAGCCCACCGAGGCCGTGTTGCGCCGGCGCTGCGACGAGCTGCGCGACGCGCTCGCCCCCGGTGAAGGCTATGTCTTCAACACGCTCTACCTCGACCCGCACCTCTGGGGGCTGCACATCGGCCGCGACCGGCTGGTGCAGCGCCTGCGCGCGGAGGGCCATCCGATCCTCGGCGTCACGGTCAGTGCGGGTCTGCCGCCCGTGGAGGAGGCGGTCTCGCTGCTGCGCGAATGGCGCGGCCTCGGCATGCATCTCAACGCGTTCAAGGTGGGCACGGACGAGCAGTTCCGCCGCGTCCTCGCGATCGCGGCGGCGGCCGACGACGGACCGGTCTACCTGCACGTCGAGGGCGGCCGCGCCGGCGGTCACCACAACTTCTCCGGTCTCGACGAGATGCTGCTGCGCTGGTACGCCCGCATTCGCCGCTACTCGAATGTGGTGCTGTGCGTCGGTGGCGGCATCTCCACCCCCGAGCGCGCCGAGGCGTTGCTGACCGGCCACTGGAGCCGCCCGTACGGCGTGGCGCCGATGCCCGTTGACGCGATCTTCGTCGGAACCGCGGCGATGGCCGCCGCCGAGGCGCGCACCTCGCCGGTCGTCAAGGAGGCGCTGGTCCGCGCCCGCGGCGCCAACGACCAGATCCCGCGCGGCGGTGAGCGCGGTGGCGTGCTCTCCACGCGAAGTGGTCTCGGCGCCGACATTTACTACCTCTCGAACCACGCGGGCCGCACCGCGCAGCTGCTCGACACCCTCGCCGGCGACACCGAGGCCGTGGCGGCCCGGAAGACCGAGCTCGTCGACGCCCTGTCGCGGACCGCCAAGCCGTACTTCGGGGACGTGGAGTCGATGACCTACCAGGCGCTGCTCGAGCGTCTGCTGGAGCTGATGGCGATCGGGCAGGACGGCCCCTACGAGGACGCGATCTGGCTCGACGCCACCCACCGGCGGCGTTTCGGGGCGCTGCTGCGGCGCGCCCTTCGCCGGTGTGACTACGGGGAGGCGCTGCCCGAGGACGACCGCCTCGACCGGCGCGACCTGCTGGCGCACATCGATTGCCCGGCCCTCGCGGCCACGCCCGTGCTGCCCGAGGATGCGCGCTACTTCGCCTCTGTCTGCGGATGGCCCGGCAAACCCGTGCCCTTCGTGCCGGTGATCGACGCCAACATCCACCGCTGGTACAGCCGCGACTCGCTCTGGCAGTCGCACGACGACCGCTACGACGCCGAGGCCGTTCTGGTCATCCCGGGTCCGGCCGTCGAGGGGATTCGCGACACCGACGAGCCCGTCGCCGACCTGCTCGCGCGCTTTGTCTCCACCACCCGCGCAGGGGCCGACATCGTCGAGCGCCCGGCCCCCGACCTGCTCGAGGTGGCCACCTCCGCAGAGGTCTGCATGGTCGGTACGCGCGAGTGTCCCAACCCGCTGCCCGCGATGCTCGCCCACGGCGCCAAGCTGCACGCGACCGGTGCGCGGCGGGCGCGGTTGACGCTGCGGCACGCGCTCCCTGAAGGCGAGGCGAAGCTCACGCTCGACTTCGACGTCCGGCCCGGACACCCGGTGCCCCTGCGCGCTGCGTCCGACCATGCGTCGCGGCTGCGCGCGTTCTATCGGGGCCTCATGCCGGGTGGGCTCGCCCTCGACGCGGACCGCGTCGCCGGCTACCGGCGGATCACGTTGGACGACGGGCCGCAGGCGCCGCTCCAGCTCCTCTTCGCCGCGGCGATGCCCGCGATGATGCGCGCGCTGCTCGACGACGACGTCGGCGGCGACCCGCTCTCGCTGCTCCACCACGGGGGCGAGGTCGAGCACGTGCGCGCGCTGCGACCTGCACCCTTCGAGGTCGAGGTCGACCCGCCGCATGTGGAGGACACCCGCGGCGGGCGCCTGATCGCCGTGGCCGCCCGCATCGTCCAGGATGGGACGCTGACCGCGCGCCTCGTGCAGCGGTTCCTGATCCGCGCCACCGACCGCATCTTCCAGGCGAAGTCCGGTCCGGCTCCGGCCTCTCTGATGCCGGCCTACGTCGCGCTTGAGCGACCACGGCCCCTTGTGGACGCGACCCTCGACGCGCCGCGGGACCTGACGCCCTTCGCGGCCGTCTCCGGCGACCTCAACCCGATCCACCGTGACCCGGCCCTCGCCGCCCTCGCGGGGCTCGATTCGGGTCCCATCGTGCACGGTCAGTGGACCGCCGCCGCGACCTGCGGCCTGCTCGCCGAGCGTGGCCTGCGCGCCGCATCCGTCCGCTTCCTGGCGCCAGTCGAGCCCGGGGCGCGGCTGCACGTGACAGCCCACGTGGTCGGTCGCCGCGCCGGCGACGAGGTGGTCTCTGCCGAGGTCCGGTCCGGTGACATCGCCGTGCTGGCGCTCACCGCGATCCGTCCGAGCGTGGCGACCGCCATCGTGTTCCCTGGCCAGGGCTGCCAGCGGCGCGGCATGGGCATGGACGCCTTCGCGCGCTCGAAGGCGGCACGCGAGGTGTGGCAGCGCGCAGACGCTCACACGCGGTCGAAGTACGGCTTCTCGCTGGTCGAGGTGGTGCGCGAGAACCCGACCGAGCTCGACGTCGCCGGTGAGCTGCTGCGCAACCCGCAGGGCGTGCTCAACGTCACCCAGATCACCCAGGTCGCGTTGACGGTGCTCGCGGTGGCCGGGGTCGCCGAGCTCGAGGAGGCCGGCACGCTGCCGCCCGGTGCGATGTTCTGCGGCCATTCGGTCGGCGAGTACTCGGCGCTCTCGGCGATGACCTACGTGCTGCCGCTCGAGGCGCTCGTCGACGTCGTCTACCAGCGCGGCCGCACGATGCAGAACTTCGTGCCGCGCGACGCCGAGGGCCGCTCGCCGTACGGCATGGGGGTCATCCGCCCGCACAAGGCCGGCATGGACGGCCTGCGCGCGACCACCCTCGTTCAGCTCGTCGCGCACCGCACCGGCCAGCCGCTCTACGTGGTCAACCACAACGTGCGCGACCGCCAATACGCGGTGGCCGGACACGTCGAGGCGATCGCCGAGCTGAAGGCGGCGCTCCCCGATCCCGAGGGCTGGGTCGACCTGCCCGGGATCGACGTGCCCTTCCACTCGCCGCTGCTCTCGAACGGCGTAGCGGCGTTCCGCGACGTGCTCCAGCGCTGCATCCCGCACGACATCGCCACCGACGCCCTCGTCGGCCGCTACATCCCGAACCTGGTGGCGCGACCCTTCGATTTGGGCCCGGACTTCGTCGCGGCGATCGTCGACGCCACCGGCACGACGCATCTCGACGGGGCGCCGACGGGGCGCGCGATTCTCATCGAGCTGCTCGCCTGGCAATTCGCTTCGCCGGTGCAGTGGATCGACACGCAGACGCTGCTCGCCGAGCGCGCGGACCGCATGGTCGAGGTCGGCCCCGGCGCCGCGCCCGTCCTGGTGAACATGATGCGCAGCTCGCTGCGGGGCAGCGACGCGCAGCTCGAGTTGCTGCACGCCGAGCGCGACCGCGACGCGGTGCTGGGCCTCGGCCCGGAGATCGTCGAGGCGCCGCCCGAGCTGGAGGTGTCCACTCCGGCTGACGTCCCCGTGGTAGCGGCCGCGCCCGCGGCAGCACCCGCTCCGAGCACGGCGGAGGACGCGCCGTACGGGGTCGCCGAGGCCCTGTTCGCCCTGCTCGCGCGCTCGACAGGACGCCCGGAGATCGCTCAGACCGAGAGCCTCGACGATCTGCTGGGCGGCAACTCCGCCAAGCGCAACCAGGTGCTGCTCGACATCGGGAAGGAGTTCGGCGTCGGCCCGGTCGACGGCGCGCACACGATGCCGCTGGCACAGCTCGCCGAGACCCTCGACCGCGACGTCTCGCGGCGCTATCGGCACCCCGGTCCGTACCTGCGCGCCGCGCAGGACGAGGCGCTCGCCCAGGCGGGCCTGACCCGCAAGGCCGCCGGCACGCTCCTGACGAGCCGCGGCGTCCCGCCGGGCACGCAGGCGGCGCTGCTGACGCGGCTCGCAGTGGAGGGCGGCGACCTGGAGGCGATGGCGCCGCCCCCCGTCGCCGCGGCGCAGGGCGCCCAGGCCGCCGTGATGGTGGACCCCGAGGCGGAGAAGGCGCGTTGGCGTCCGCTCGCCCGCGCCGCGCTTCAGGCCGCCGGGATTGATCCCACCCTCGTCGACCGGGCCGCGCAGGCCCCCCGCGAGGCGGCCCGCCCCCGTCAGACGGAGCAGACCGGGCGCTTCGAGCCCGGCCGGCACGTGGCGTTCACCGCCGCGGCCGCGTGGGCGCGGTCCGACGCGTTGTGGGCCTTTGGTGAGCATCTCGCCGGCCACGCGGTCGGCCTCGAGCGCCTCGTCGCCTGTCGTACGCCGGCGCTCGACCTGACCCTGGGCTTCCTCGCCGAGCGCGCCGCCCGCATGGGCCGCGACGAGGTGGCGGCGGCCTTCCGCGCGGTGCTCGACGCCGAGGTCCCCGCGCAGTTGTGGACCGACGAGACCGCGCTCATCACCGGCGCCGGGCCTGGCTCCATCGCCGAGGCCCTCGTCCGGCAGCTGCTCGCAGGCGGCGCTCGCGTGGTCGTGACCACCTCCCGGCTCGGCCGCGAGCGGGTCGCGCGCTACAAGGCGCTCTACCGCGAGAACGCGACCCCCGGCGCCGAGCTGCACGTGGTGCCGTTCGACCAGGGCAGCCGCGAGGACGTCGACGCGCTTTGCAGGTGGGTCTACCGCTCCGGCTACGAGGTGCGCGGACCGAAGCGCGTCCGCGTGAAGGGCCCCTGGGTCCCGACCCTGTGCTTCCCGTTCGGGGCCGCGCCCGCGGAGGGCGACCCGACCGAGATCGGCGACGACATCGCGCAGACGCTGGTGGTCAACCTCGTCGGCGTGGAGCGCCTCGTCGGCGGTCTGGCTCGCGAAGCCGCAGCCAGCGCGACCCCGCCGGTCCATGTCGTGCTGCCGCTCAGCCCGAACCACGGTCAGATGGGCCGCGACGGGCTGTACGCCGAGGCGAAGGCCGGGCTCGAGGCGCTGCTGCTGCGCTGGCGCGCCGAGCACGAGCGCTGGGGCCGTCACACGACGCTCGTCGGCGCGCGCATCGGCTGGGTGCGTGGCACCGGACTGATGGCCGCCCTCGATCGCGTCTACGAGCAGGTCGAGCAGGAGCTCGGCATCCAGACCTTCTCCCCCGCGGAGATGGCCTCGCTGCTCCTCGACTGGTGTGACGCGCCGCACCGCGAGCGCGCGGCCACCGAGCCGCTGGTGGCGGACTTCACGGCCGGCTTCGGCGCCGCCACCGGGTTGCGTGAGCTCATCGAGCGCGCGCTGAGCACCGCTCGCGACGAGCAGGGCGAAGGCGTCGAGACCGCGACGCCGCTGCCGTACGAGCGCTTCGCGTTCCCGGTGCTCCCGAGCGCCGACGCCAACCGCACCGCCATCGATCCGGCGAAGACAGTCGCCATCGTCGGCTTCGCGGAGGTTGGACCATTCGGCAACGAGCGCGTGCGCTGGGCGATGGAGCGCGACGGCGCGCTGTCGACCGAGGCCGCGCTCGAGCTCGCATGGCTCTGCGGCTGCGTGCGCTTCGAGGGGGCCACCTGGGTCGACGTCGAGAGCGGCGAGCCGGTGGATCCGGCGGCTGTCTACGACCGCTACAGCCTCGGAGAGCGCATCGGTGTGCGCGGGCTCGAGACCTTCGACCCGTCGCGCGTCGAGGTGCTCACCGAGGTGACCCTCGCCGAAGACCTGGTCTTCACCGTCTCGGACGAGGCGAAGGCACAGAGCTTCGTCGCCCTCGACCCGGAACGCACCGAGTACTTCCCCGACGGCGATGGCGGCTTCCGGGTCGTGCGTCGCGCCGGCTCGAAGGTGCGCGTCCCGCGCGCGGTCGCCTTCGAGCGCGACATCGCCGGACAGCTCCCGGAGGGCTGGGATCCGACGCGCCTCGGCATCGACGAGGGGCTCTCAGGCGAGATCGATCCGACGGCGGTCTTCAACCTGCTCGCCACCTCGGAGGCGTTCCGCGCCGCCGGCCTCGCGCCCGAGGAGCTGTGGAGCGTTGTCCACCCCGGGCGCATCGGTTGCACCCAGGGCAGCGGCATCGGCGGGATGCGCGCGCTGCGTCGCCTCTACATCGACCCGGTGCTCGACAAGCCGCGCCAGACCGACGTGCTGCAGGAGACCCTGATCAACGTGGCCGCGGCGTGGCCGGCGATGTCGTTCTACGGCAGCTACGGCCCGATGGTGCACCCCGTCGGCGCCTGCGCTACCGCCGCCGTATCGATCGAGGTCGGCGCCGATCTGATCACGGCAGGCAAGGCCGACTTCGTGGTCGCCGGCGCGTACGACGACATCGGTCGCGAGGGCGTGCGCGGCTTCGGCGACATGAACGCCACCATCGACGCGGCGACCATCGACCAGCGCGGCTTCGACCCCGACCAGGCGTCTCGTCCTTGCGACGCGCGCCGCGGCGGCTTCGTCGAGGCCCAGGGCGGCGGCACGCTCCTGCTGTGCCGCGGCGACATCGCCGTCGAGCTCGGCTTGCCCATCTACGGGCTCGTGGCCGGCGCCTGGTCCGCGGGCGACGGGATTCAGCGATCGGTCCCAGCCCCGGGCCCCGGCCTGCTGCGGATCGGCGCGGGCGGGACCGACTCGCCCCTCGGCCGCGCCCTCGGGGCGCTCGGGCTCGACGCGGACGATGTCGGCGTCGTCTCGCTCCACGGCACGAGCACCGAGGCCAATGACCTCAACGAGACGCGTCTGCACGCGGATCTGGCGATCGCCATCGGGCGCACCGAAGGCAACCCGCTGCCGGTCATCGCCCAGAAGGCCCTCACCGGACACGCGAAGGGTGGCGCGGCCGCGTGGCAGACATGCGGTCTGTTGCAATCCCTGACCGACGGCGTCGTGCCGCCGATGCGCAACCTCGACGAGCCCGATCCGGCCCTCGCGGAGCGCGCACCGCTGGTGTTCCCCGACCGCGCCGTACGCGGCGGTCTGCGCGCGGGCCTGCTGACGAGCCTGGGCTTCGGGCACGTCGGCGCCGCGGTCCTGCTGGCCCACCCCGACGTGCTGCTCGAGACCCTCGAGGGGCCCGACCTCGCGGCGTACGCGGAAGCGCGCGCCGTCCGCTGGCGCGCGCGCTTCGCTGAACAGCACGCCGTTCTGCTCGGGGAGCAGCCGCTCTTCGAGATGCGGACCGACAAGCCGGTGGAGGGTGACGCAGAGCGCGCCTTGCTGCTCGATCCGGACGCGCGGCTGTCGTGTTGATCGGCTTGGGTCTCGACCTGGCGGCGGCCGACCTGTGGCGAGATGCGCTCGAGGATCCCGCCACGGCCGTGCTCGAGGGCACCTTCACCCCCGCCGAGCTCGCGTACGCGAAGGGCCGGCCGGGTGACGTCGCGGAGTCCCTCGCGGTGCGGTTTGCCGCGAAGGAGGCGTTCGTCAAAGCTCTCGGCGCGAGCCATCGGCACCGGGCTCCTCGCGTGCCTCGCCTCGATCCACGGGACATCGAGGTCAGCAATGACGAATATGGGAGGCCGTATCTCGTCCTCCACGGCGCCGCCGAGGCGCTGGCCGACCAGCTTGGGGTGCGCCACGCGTGGCTGAGCCTGACCCACGAGAAGTCCACCGCAGCGGCGGTCGTGGTCCTGGAGGGGTGATGCGCCGCATCGGCATCGTGAATCGCGGCGAAGCCGCCGTCCGCTTTCTGACCACGCTCGACGCGCTGCGGCGCGAGTCCGCAGGCGCCCCCGAGGCCGTCGCGCTGTACACCGACGGCGACGCCGACTCGCTCTACGTGCGCTTGTGCGACCACGCCGAGCGTATCGGCGAGGGCCGCGCCGCCTACCTCGACCCCGAGGTCGTGCTCGCCGCGCTCCGCCGCTCCGGGTGCGACGCCGCGTGGCTCGGCTGGGGCTTCGCTTCCGAGGACGCCGAATACAACGCGGTCCTCGAGGCCGGCGGGATCAACCTGCTGGCACCCCGTCCGGAGACGATGGAAGCGCTGGGCGACAAGATTCGCGCGAAGCAGCTGGCCGAAGAGCACGACGTTCCGGTCGCGCCGTGGGCGATCGTCGAAGACCCGGCGCTCGCGCTCGATGAGGCCCGACGCATCGGCTTCCCGCTCCTGTTGAAGGCGGCAGGCGGCGGCGGCGGTCGCGGCATTCGCCTGGTGAACGCGCCCGAAGAGCTCGAGTCCGCGTACGTCGCGGCCAAAGGCGAGGCGGAGCGCTCGTTCAGGTCCCACGGCATCCTGATGGAGCGCTGCGTCATGGGCGCGCGCCACATTGAGGTGCAGGTCCTCGGCGACGGCGAGGGCGGCGTGGCGGTGCTCGGCGTGGGCGACTGCTCGTTGCAGCGTCGCCGCCAGAAGGTGATCGAGGAGTGCCTCGCGCCGCACCTGCCGGAAGCGTCCGAGCAGCGCCTCATCGAAGCCGCGCGGCGGCTGTGTGCTGCGGTGCGATACCGCTCGGCGGGCACCGTCGAGTTCCTCTACGACGCGGCCGAGGACGCGGCGTACTTCCTCGAGGTGAACACCCGGCTCCAGGTCGAGCACCCCGTGACCGAGGAGGTCTACGGCCTCGACCTCGTGCGCGCACAGATCGACGTCGCACGCGGGCGTCCGCTCCCCGAGGTGCCGCCCGCCCGCGGTTGGGCGGTGGAGGCCCGGGTGTGCGCCGAGGATGTGCGCAACGGGTTCGCCCCCGCCCCCGGACGCCTGGTCCGCTTCGTCCTGCCGGCCGGCCCCGGCGTCCGCGTCGACACGGGCTTCGACGAGGGCGAGGAGGTCAGCGCCGAATTCGATCCGCTGGTCGCCAAGGTCATCGCGTGGGGCATCACCCGCGCCGCCGCGGTCGCCCGGCTCTCACGCGCCCTCGAGCAGATGCGCGTGGTCATCGATGGTGGGACCACGAATCTGGCCTTCCTGCGTCGTCTGCTGCAGCGCGACGACGTGCGCGCCGGGCAGGTCGACACGGGCCTGGTCGACCGCATCGTGCTCGGCCCCCAGGCCGGCGAAGGCTTCGCGCTGCTCGCGGCCGCGGTCGACCGCTTCCTCGCCCAGGGCGCCGAGGGCTCCACCGACGACGACCGCCACCTGGTCGACGTCGGCGCGCGCCTCGAGGTCTACCGGATCGGTCCCGACACCTATCGCATCGTCGGCGCCGGCGGCTCGGTCGGGTTCCACCATCGCGCCGACGGTCCCGTCCAGGTCTGGCTCGATCTGCACGGACACCGCCACCGCATCGAGCGTGCCCCCGGCGACACGACCTACGTGGTCGACGGCACGCCGCACCGCGTCGCGCGGGACTCGGGTGGCGCCGTGACCGCGCCTTCCGCCGCGCTGGTGCTCGACATCGTCGTGCGCGCCGGTGACGAGGTCAGCGCCGGGCAGCGGGTCGGCACGGTCGAGTCGATGAAGATGGAGGTCGCGGTCGTCGCGCCTCACGCGGGTCGGGTGCGCGAGGTGCGCGTCGCCTCCGGCGCCCAGGTCCGCGCCGGCCAGGTGCTGCTCGTCGTCGAGGGCGACGGCGCGCAGACGAGCGAGAAGAAGACGATATCGATGCCGTGGTCGGAGCTCGGCCCGGATCCGCTGCAGGCCGCCAAGCGGCTACGGGCGGCGGTCATCGGCTGGGACATCGAGCCGCGCCAGTTCCAGAAGGACGTGGAGCAGCTGTCGCCTCACGGATGCGTCGAGCTTCTGACCGCCTTCGCGGACGTCGCCGAGCTCTTCGAGCGCCGGCCGACCCGGCATCCCGCGAAGGAGCATCCGGAGAAGGACAGCGGCGCCGCAAACGCCGTGACCGCGACCATCTCCTTCGAGACGCTGCGCCAGCGCGGACCCGACGCGCTGCCGTTGCCCAGGCGCGAAGCCCTCGCGCGGGCGCTGACGCATCACGATATCGAGGAGCTGGTCCCGTCACCCCGACTCGACCACTCGCTGCGGCGGCTGGAGCGCGCCGGGGCGCAGCTCCCGAGGACCATCCGCGCCGCCCTCGCCGCGCTGCGCACCCTCGACACCGTGCCGACCGAGCTGCTCGAGCGCCTGCGCGGCCTCGATCCCGACCGCTTCCGTGCGGTGCACGACGCCGTCGACCGCGCCGGGTACGAGCTGCAGGAGGTCGCCGCGCTCGCCCGCGAGGAGGCCGCCGCCCTCCTCGACCGGCTGCGCGCCGCGCCCGCCGTCGATTGGGAAGCCGTCTCGCAGCTGCCGACCTCGCGGTTGCGCGTGATCGCGCCGGAGGCCGCCCGCGGGGACGCTCTCGCAGGTCAGGCCGTCGCGCGGATCCTGGCGGGCCGCTCCGAGGAGCCCTGCCAGCCGGCCTGGCTCGGCGGACGCACGCTGTGGCGCGTGGGTCGCAACGGCGACTCCGTGGTGGTCACCGTGTGCGACGACGGTGAGGCCGTGGAGGCCCTGGCAGCGCTGCGTGCGGTCGGCTCCACGGGGCGCGTCGACCTCGTGGTCGTCGGCGTGACCGACGTCGACGCGCTGGTCGCGAAGCTCGACGTACGCCGCGCGCCTTGGGGTGAGCTGTGCGTGGTCGCGGTCACAGGCGACGCCATGCAGGTCCGCCGTTTCCGCAGCAACGGGTCCGAGCGCGACCACCGCCGCGACGTGCTGCCGACCGTGGAGCGCCGCTTTGACTTCGACCGGCTGCGCCACTTCGTCGTGCGCCCGGTGGTCAGCGATGGCGACGTCTTCGTGTTCCTCGCGACCGCCCGCCGCAACAGCGACGACGTGCGTCTGCTCGCGTTCGCCGAGGTCCAGGACGTCGCGCGCGCCGAGGGCGGGGACGTCTTCCGCCTGCCGGGTCTCGAGCGCGTGCTGCGCCAGGCCGTGCGTACGCTTCAGTCCGCGCGGCAGAGCACCGATCCGCGGCGACGGCTCCATTGGAATCGACTGACGATCCGCATCATCCCGGTGGTCCCGCACGACTACCGCGACGTCGAGGGATACGCCCGCAAGCTCGCGCCGATGGCGACGCGTCTCGGGATGGAGCGCGTGGTCGTCCGGCTCCAGCTCACCGGACCCGAGGGGCGCCCCACCGCGCTGCAGGATTTGTCGATCGTCGACCACTCGGGGCATCGCACCGAGCTGCAGCTCAAGAAGGCGTCGTACAAGCCGCTGATGCCGCGCACCCGGTACGAGTCGAGCGTCGCCGCCGCGCGCCGGCGCGGGCTGGTGCACCCGTACGAGCTGGTCAAGATGCTCGAGAGCGGCGACACGGTCGAGCCCGGCGAGT
>PVBE011848425.1_pt1 | contig 13717 bp, 18 predicted proteins | sample 1631181 | NCBI WGS metagenome assembly PVBE01 (sample SAMN08397723, study PRJNA350692) | Marine metagenome, whole genome shotgun sequencing project. | isolation source: water | place: Pacific Ocean | collected 2012-04 | reverse complement strand
GAGGCCCCTGCTGAGGCTCATGCAGCTGAAGAAGAGGCCGCTGCTGCTGAAGAAGAGGCCCCTGCTGCTGAAGAAGAGGCCCCTGCTGCTGAAGAAGAGGAGCCTGCCACTGAGGAAGCGACTGAATCCGATAATGGGAAAGAAGAAGAATAATGGCTGAAAGCAGTAATGAAGTCCCACATGCGCTGGCTACCCTTGAACATATTGTGAAATCTGTTGTTGAGAATCCCGACCAAGTCCAGGTCGACGTAACAGTCGAAGATGATTCAGTTTCCATGTCTGTTACTGTTGGCGATGGTGATATGGGGCGAGTAATTGGCAGGCGCGGGAGAATTGCAAACGCGATCCGAACCGTTGTACAAGCGGCTGCTGTCCGTGATGGTATCCCAGTCGCAGTGGAGTTCGTTGATTAAGTTCAACCATTGTGAGGTTGGGTTCAAACATAACCTAGCAAAGCCAAGGGCGCAGAGAACTGATATCCTTGTACCACTCAACCATAGATACGGATCAGGATGAAGTTGCTCGAAGTCGCTAGAGTCGGGAAAGCTCATGGCCTAAAGGGCGAGGTCTCCATCCATCTGATCTCCAATATTTCAGAACGGATTGAACCGGGGTCCGTGCTTTATCTTGAAGATGAACGAGAGATGCGCATTCAGTCGTCTAAACAGCACAAAAAGCATTACTTGGTTTTGTTTGAAGGAATAACGTCACGAACATCTGTTGAAGCCATAGTTGGTAAGAAACTTTATGGAGTGCCTATCGATGATCCAGAAACTATGTGGGCTCATGACTTGATCGGAAGCAGTGTCACCGATAGAGGTGGTAAGGATTTTGGGAAGGTTACTGCGATAGAAACCAATCCTGCGAGCGACCTTTTAGTGTTAGAAGGGGGAGCAGTTATACCTCTAACATTTGTAGTGGGATACGAAGATCAGGTGATTAAAGTTGATGTTCCTTCAGGACTAATAGAGGAGGGTACTAATGAGGATTGATGTATTTACGATTTTCCCAGATTTAGTTGATTCATTCTCTGCAGCCTCTCTACTAGGAAAAGCAAGGAATAGTGGCTGTTTAGATCTTCGGTGTCACGACATTAGAGATGGGGCCGAAGGCACCCATCGAAGTGTGGATGATGCCCCGTTCGGAGGTGGGGCTGGAATGGTTATAAAACCCGAGCCAGTCTTTGAAATGGTTAAACGTAATGATCCTCCGCGACCTCTCATTTTCTTAACTCCCTCTGGAAAGCGATTCGAACAATCAGACGCAGAAGAACTATCGAAGCTAGAAGGATTTTCATTGCTGTGTGGTAGATACGAAGGTGTGGACCAGCGAGTGATTGACCATCTTGTTGATCGTGAAATTTCATTAGGCGATTTTGTCTTATCTGGAGGCGAAGTAGCCGCATTGGCACTCATAGAATCCATTGTGCGACTGGTTCCCGGCGTTATGGGAAATGAAGAGTCCCCGCTAGATGAGTCGTATTCAAATGGTCTCCTTGAGTACCCACATTACACAAGGCCTAGAGAATATGAAGGCTATGTCACCCCTAGTGTTTTGCTTTCCGGGGACCATAATGCTGTCTTTAAATGGAGACGAGCTAAGTCGCTTCTCAAAACCATGGAGAATCGTCCTGACATGATTCTGAAACGCGGAGGACTAACTGATGAGGAACAAAGCTTTCTGAAGGAATACTCTGAAGGTGCATATGAAGATTTAGAGGACTAAATAATCCCGAAGATTGTTTACGGACAAAATACTCCGTATCCTTAAGGGTCTAGCTAGGACGATCAACCCCCTAAATGAATAAGATCAAATTATGAGACTTACAGACCAAATTGACAAAGCCAGCATTCGTGATGATGTTCCAGATTTTTCCTCGGGAGACACCGTCAAAGTACATGTACGTGTGGTGGAAGGCAACCGGCAGCGTATCCAAATATTTGAAGGAGTGGTGATCGGTCGTCAAGGTGGCGGCATAAGTGAAACCTTCACTGTGAGGAAGGTTTCATTTGGAGTGGGAGTTGAACGAACATTCCCAATCCATTCTCCGATTGTAGACAAGATCGAAACGGTGTCTCGTGGGCGCGTAAGGCGAGCAAAGCTTTATTACCAGCGAGGAAGAGTCGGGAAGAGGGCAAAGATCAAAGAAAAAAGGGACTAACTCTTTATTATCCCACCGGAGGCCTTTTCTCTCGATTCATCCAACAACCCTTATGCCAATGCCGTCGAAGGTCAGGCGCTGCATATGGTACCGCAACAATATGGCCCTTCTTCGGAGGTATATCCCTGTTACATCCAGGGCAGATGTATGACTTCCGTGCTTGATATGGTTGGACAACCTTTACCTCGCACTCATCTTCTGTCCACATGTCGCATCAACCTAACCAAGCCCACAGGACAAGGGCGACCAGAATCACTATGCCTATAGCTACAAACCAATAGTCAAATTTCGACTTACGGTGTCTTCGGGTCGGATTAAAGCCCACATATCTAGTATCGTTGTTCTATGGAAGAAATTCAGCTTACACAAGAGGAAAATATTGCAACTGTCACAATAAACAGGCCTAATGTAAAAAATGCTGTAACAAGTGAGATGTGGGATGAGCTCCAGCGAATATTCATTGACCTTGGTTACAGGGATGACGTTCGGGCAGTCATTATCACTGGGGCTGGTGATGATTTCTGTTCCGGCGCAGACGTATCTGGTATGAGCAGTCGCGGCGAAGGCCCTCGATTGCATCAACTTGAATCTATGAGAAAAGTTGGGGACTGTTGTCTAGCGCTATTTCATATGCCAAAAGTGACAATTGCAAAAGTGCCTGGCGTAGCAGTAGGAGCGGGGATGAATCTGGCACTGTGCTGCGATCTTGTTGTTGCCTCGGAGAAAGCTCGATTTAGTGAGATCTTTGCCAAAAGAGGTTTGTCAGTAGATTTTGGAGGTTCATTCCTGTTGCCAAGAATTGTAGGCCTTCAAAAAGCAAAGGAACTCGTCCTCTTGGCAGAGGTCCTCTCAGCCGAAGAAGCAGACAAAATGGGGCTAATCAATTATGTAGTTGCACATGAGGAACTTGATGAGAAAGTTTCGGAACTAGCTCTAAAAGCTGCAAGTGGGCCTCCTCGTGCTCTTGCAATGAGTAAAGCGATGTTGAATAAGTCGTTCGCCAGCTCACTTCAGGATGCGCTTGACCAAGAAGGGACTTCACAGACCTTCAATTTTACTACAAAAGACGTCTCAGAAGCCATGAAAGCATTTCAGGAGAAACGACCTCCAAGGTTCAACGGTTGGTAGAAAAAGATCGTTTTCCTAATGTTTCGATGAGGATTATCGCCATAGTTATCCTTGCATTTCTTTCAGTTGCTTGTGGATCCTCATCAGCGCCAGAAATACCTATAGGGCCAAATGGGCAGAGTGACGCTGAGCTCATAACAGGGAGAGCAGTTTGGACAAGGCATTGTTCGACCTGCCATGGGAGTTCCGGACAGGGGGGAAGGGGCAAAAAACTAAATGATGGAGAAATTTTCGAGCTTTATCCTGAAATTGAGGGACTGGTCAACGTAGTTGCTGTTGGAAAGGGGCAAGCTATGCCAGCTTTCGAATCGAAGCTTTCTACCGTTGAGATAGCAGCAGTCACCAGGTATATTCGCGAAATACTAAATTAGCTATCTGCTAATTCGGTTAATGTTAATAGCGCTAGAAATCCTCATGTGCCACACTCGTACGATAAAAAAAGTACCCTAGGCATATGGCATGGGAGACAGAATCATTCCTTTCTTCTTTAATTTCTGTTAGCGATGCAACTATTTCCGTCTATAGAAGAGATGTAAGCGCCTTTATAAGCTGGAGCATTGAGGCCGATGTTCATGACCCTGAAACTGTTACAAGGCGTCACATTAGGCATTATCTCGCTTGGTTGCAGGAGAAAAACTACGCTCGTCGGACTATAGCGAGAAAGACATCCGCACTGCGAAGATATTTTCGATGGACTCAGCAGGCCGGAATTACTTCAGCTGATCCATGCATTGAAGTCCAAGCAGCCCTTGGGGATGGAAGACTGCCAAGGGTCCTAAAGCAGGAAGAAATTAAGGTACTTCTGGATTCTCCACGGGCATCAGTTCTTGATCAAGACGGACCTCGCCGATTAAGAGATGATGCAGTTCTGGAGTTACTGTATGGGAGCGGGCTCAGAGTGAGTGAACTATGTTCGCTTACTCTCAAGTCGTTTAACTTTGAAAGGAATCTGGTTCGTGTACTCGGGAAAGGAAACAAAGAACGGCTTATTCCACTGTCGCAAAAATCAGTTACAGCGATCAATGCATGGATAACCAAAGGCAGGTCAGAACTTTTGGGGAAAGCGCCGACTCACGACTTCTTGTTTGTCAACCTTCGAGGAAAACCTCTTACCCCACGAGACCTAAGGAGGCTAATAGACCGGAGAGCTCCTTCTCCCACGAATCCTCATGCGTTTCGACATACCTATGCCACACATCTCCTCGATGGTGGTGCCGACCTTCGAGAAGTTCAGGAGCTTCTCGGCCACGCCGACCTTGGTTCAACTCAGATCTATACGCACGTCAGCAAAGACAGGCTCAAGAAGGTTCATAAGGAGACACACCCACGGGCGTAGACCTCAACAAGCCTTGTAAATCTGGTAGCACCGCAAGTGTGACACGGATTTCTGCTGGTACACTTCTCTCTGTTCTGGAATCAGATCAAAATTCACCTGAAGTCAACCACGGTCGCTCTCGGGCGCAAGCTTCAGGATTCGATTAACCGTGGAAGGAGAAATAAATGTCACCAGTTGTCACAATGAGTCAACTTCTAGAAGCAGGGGTCCACTTCGGCCACCAGACAAGACGTTGGAATCCAAAAATGCAGAGGTTTATTTTTGGAGAACGTAACGGAATTTACCTTCTCGACTTAAATCAAACTCTCGATTGTTTAGCTACTGCATACGCCAAAGTCAGGGATACCGTCGCAGGCGGAGGGTTGGTTCTATTTGTAGGGACAAAGAAGCAAACTAGAGACCCTGTAGAACAATATGCTGAACGCTGCGCCCAACCATATGTAAACGAACGATGGCTTGGCGGCATGCTAACAAACTTTGAGACGATGGGAAAACGCGTGGCAAAAATGAAGGAATATCAACGGATGAAAGAGTCTGGTGAATTCGATGATATGCCCAAAAAAGAAGCTTTGATGCTCTCGAGGGAGCTAGCAAAGCTTGAACGCAACCTAGGTGGTATTAGAACTATGCGGAGCAGGCCTCAAATTGTTTTCGTGCTTGATACCAAAAAAGAACATATCGCAGTTACCGAGGCAAATAAGCTTGGCATTCCTGTAATTGCCGTCGTGGACACAAATTGTGACCCCGATGTCATCGATTACGTTATTCCAGGCAACGATGATGCTATTCGATCAAGCGAGCTTATGTGCCGCGTTATATGTGAGGCCGTAGAAGAAGGTCAACTTATTGCCGCTAAACGGCTAGGTAGCGGAGATCCTATACCAGAAGAAAGCAAAGAAAGAACTGAAGAAGATGAAAAGGCTATAGCTGAGGAGCAGGAGCAGGCAAAGAAGGCTGCAGCAGAAGCATTCCGTGAGAAAGAAAAAAAGATCGCCGAAGAAATAGCGTCCTCACCAACTGACGATTCGTCCGAACAAGAAACCCAAGAAACGAGCTAGAGGTATACCCATGGCAGAATTTACGGCAAAAGATGTACAGAAGCTCAGGCAGGCATCTGGAGCAGGAATGATGGATGCAAAGAAAGCTCTTGATGAGGCTTCGGGTGACTTCGATGCTGCCCTACAAGCTCTTCGAGAGAAAGGCCTTGCGAAAGCTGATAGCAGAAGTGACCGTGAGAGTTCCGATGGTGCAATCGCAGTTTCAAGAGGAGAGTCATTTGCAGCAATTATAGAGCTGAAATCTGAAACAGATTTCTCCGCAAAAGCTCAAGATTTTCTTTCGCTCGCCCAAGAATTGGCTGATTTAGTACTTGCAGATGGAGAAGAAGCTGTTGAGCAGCTTAGCGAAGCGATAGACGATTTAAGAATTGCAAAAAAGGAAAATATTCAACTTGGTTTAGTTCGACGAATTCAAGTTCCCGATAATGCCGTAATGGACGTCTACTTGCACACAGATCAAGAAGGTAGAGGCATTAATGGTGTGGTTGTTGTCGGAGAAGGGATTTCAGAGGAAGACCTACATGAAGTCGCCCTGCATATAGCTTTTGCTAAACCAACTGCTTTACGAAGGAAGAAGTTCCAGAGGAAGAGATAGCCAAAGAGCGAGAAAGCGCTTTAGGTGTCACTAAAGCAGAAGGAAAGCCTGAAGCAGCCTGGGAAAAGATCGTTGAGGGCCGAGTATCTAAATGGCTCAGTGAGCGCGTTCTTCTTGAACAAGGAATTTTCGGAGAAAAGGAAACCGTGGCCCAGCGCATTGGTGACGGGACATTACTGGAGTTTGCACAGGCCTACATTGGAGAATAGTTTCAGATCATCTATTCTTACCGAGATGCAAATTAAGCTAGCTCATGGTAGCAATGAGATAGTGGACGTAAAAAAGGCGAGATTGTACTGTGCAAGAAAACAGAGATGATTTACTGAAGGGCCAATGGGGTCGAGTGGTGCTAAAAGTATCGGGAGAGGCCTTTGCAGGTGATGAAGGTCATGGCATTGATGGGCACGTGGTCCAAGAGATAGCTCGTCAAATCGTTAAAGTGCGATCCGAGTTTGATGTTGAGCTCGCAGTCGTTGTCGGCGGTGGAAACATATGGAGAGGTATGGTAGGTACTGGAGCTGGGATGGACAGAGCCCAAGCTGACTATATGGGAATGTTGGCAACCGTTATAAATGGCTTAGCTCTCCAAGACACGCTCGAACAATTAGGTCAACCGACTCGGGTGCAGACAGCAATACACATGAGTCAAGTAGCTGAACCCTACATTCGCCGTCGCGCTATTCGTCACTTGGAGAAAGGTAGAGTTGTCATCTTTGCTGCAGGAACCGGGAATCCATTTTTTACTACTGATACCACAGCAGCCTTACGTGCTGTAGAAATTGAAGCAGGAGCACTACTTAAAGGAACCCACTCAGGGATTCAAGGAGTGTATGACGACGACCCGAGGGTAAACCCGGCTGCAGAATTGTTGACTGAGGTGACATACATAGATGTATTGCAGAAGGGATTAAAAGTTATGGATTCCACTGCTATTTCGTTGTGTATGGATAACGAGTTGCCAATCGTGGTTTTCGACTTAATGGGGGATGGAAATGTCGGATCCATCCTTGCAGGAGACGCAGTGGGTACTGTTGTTAAATAAGGAAGGAAGACGATGAGCGAAGAGCTGATCGAATTGGTGTTGCTAGAAATGAGAGAAAAGATGGCTAAGGCTGTTGCTCGAACCCGACAAGAATTCTCATCTGTTCGAACTGGAAGACCTAGCCCTGCACTAGTTGAAAAAATACCTGTTGAATACTACGGGAGCGAAGTTCCGCTCCAGCAATTAGCAAGCTTTTCGGTCCCCGAAGCCCAACAATTAGTCATTTCTCCTTTTGATAAAGGAGCTGTAGAAGCAATAGAGAAAGCAATTCAAATAGCAGATCTGGGTATTAGCCCCGCCAACGATGGATCTGTGCTTCGTCTTTCGTTCCCTCCACTCACAGAAGAACGAAGAAAACAGCTAGTAAAGGTGGTCCGATCACTAGCTGAAGAGGGTCGAGTGACTCTAAGAAATGTCCGGAGGTCCTCAAGGCAGGACTTAGAGGCTCTAGAGAAAGATGGCGAAGCATCATCTGACTCTGTGAAAAGAGCCGAAGAGTCTGTAGATCAAATTACAAGAGAGCACGAGGATGAGATAAATGCGGCCCTAGGGCAAAAAGAAGAAGAGCTTTTGGAAGTATAAGACTTACGTGAAGGAGCGCTATGGATATATCTGATGAAAGAGAAAATGAGGGAACCGGCTTCGGAGACGACCACGGGTTACCCCATTGGACAGAGGAAGGAACTGGCGAAATCCCAAGGATTCCATCAGAAGCTCCAGAGGGTTCAGATCCATGGACTTCTTTAAGTTCGGGCCCTAAATGGGCTGATGACCCTGAAGGGGCAACAATAGGGGAGGGCGAATCCAATCTTCAAGCTTCCCCCAAAAGAGTGGATCTCACTATCGGAGGGGATCCATCTTCTGATGATTTCTTCTCCTATGAGCAAAGTAAGTCTCTGCCAGAAGTAACAGACTCGATAATTGCGGAAGGAAAGAAATCGCGTCGGAGTGCCAGAGGAACTGGTGATCTTCTAACCAGAATCGCAACAGGGGTTGTTCTAGGAGGTGTTGTCATACTCTGCCTAGCGATCAGCAAACTTCTCTCCCTTCTACTCATAGCTGCTGTTCTTCTAGCTGCTTCTGCTGAGTTTTTCGGAAGCTTACGAAAAGTTGGTTATCAGCCGGCCACCCTTCTTGGGATGGTTAGCGTAGTTGCTATGCCTTTATCAGTGTATTGGAGAGGCGAAGGGGCAATGGGGCTTGTCCTCTTCTTGTCGGTTGTGGCCGGCATTTTGTGGTACCTCCTCGGTATCGGGGGTGCAAGACCCGTCCCTAATCTTGCCGTAGTAATTCTAGGTATCGTCTACATAGGCGTTTTGGGGTCATTCGGAGTACTTCTTCTAGAATCCGAAGAAGGACGAGGCCTATTGCTAGCGGGTATTCTTCTCGCTGCAGGATACGATATCGGCGGGTATTTCATTGGTAGGGCATTAGGGCGCTCCCCATTGACAGAAGTTAGTCCAAATAAAACCATTGAAGGTTTAATTGGAGGAGCCATTTCGACCGTCGGCGTATCTATTCTCATCTCGATATTTAACGTCGGGCCTTTTGATGGGAGCCCATTCGGATTTAGCGACGCATTGATTGTGGGTATCGTCGTAGCGTTTATAGCGCCCATCGGTGATCTAGCCGAATCTCTAATTAAACGAGATCTCAGGATTAAAGACATGGGATCGATTCTTCCTGGGCATGGAGGGATCTTGGATCGGTGCGACGCGTTATTATTCGTACTCCCAACGGTTTACTTCATGGTGAGACTTTTGGCATAATACATCTCCCAGTATCAAAAACCATTAAATAAACATCTATGCTTTTAGGTGAGGTAGAGATTATCTATGACTTCATTAGCGATTTTTGGTTCCACTGGTTCTATCGGAAAGCAGACACTTGATGTTGTTAGGGCAGACAGGGGTAATTTCGATGTAAAGGTATTAGCTGCTGGGAACTCCTCGTCGGCGATACTTGAGCAGATTAAGGAATTCCAACCAGAATTGGTGATCATGGCTGATCCGGATGCTGCAGAAAAAGTCCGAGATGCTGCTTCTGGGATAAAAGTAACTTGTGGAGAAAGCGCTTTGAGAGAAGCTGCAAGCATTGCGCAATTAGTTGTGAATGCTGTAGTCGGCTTTGCAGGTTTGCCAGTCACAATGGAAGCGCTCAAGTCGGGGAGCCGACTGGCACTAGCAAATAAAGAGTCCCTGATCGCCGCAGGCCCAGTTGTCCAAAAGGTGAGGGGTACTTCCGGAAGTGAATTAATCCCAGTCGACAGTGAGCATTGCGCACTCCACCAATGCCTTCACGGAGAAAATAGCGACGCTGACGAAATTCATAAACTTCTTGTGACAGCTAGCGGTGGCCCTTTTAGAGAATGGCGGCACGAAGATCTCATACATGTAAGGAAGGAGGATGCTCTCAAGCACCCTACATGGAATATGGGGCCAAAAATTACGGTTGATTCTTCTACCTTGATGAACAAAGGCCTAGAGGTAATTGAAGCCCACGAATTATTTGGTGTGAATTATGAGTCGATTGAAGTCGTTATCCACCCTCAATCAGTCGTGCATTCAATGGTCGAGTTCACTGACGGATCTGTCTTAGCTCAACTCTCGATGCCTGATATGCGACTTCCGATTTCATATGCTTTGTATTATCCAAAACGATCACGAAACCTTCATGGTCACATCAATTGGGACGAAGTATCCCAGTTGACGTTTGAAACTCCCGATAGAAATAAATTTCCATGTCTAGATCTTGCATATGAAGCGGGAAAAGCAGGTGAAACTGCTCCGGCATGGTTGAATGCAGCGAACGAAGTTGCAGTTGAGGCTTTCCTCCAAGACAGAATCTCCTGGCAAGAGATCGCCGAGGTAATAGAACGTACGATGGAACTCTATTCCTTCTCATTGGCTGATTCAGAGCAATCCATTTATGAAGCAGACGCAAGTTCTAGACGAGCCGCTACCCAATGTGTGAGCCACATATATGAACGAAAATAAAAAACCAGCACTGACAACTAGAGTAACGGCGGACGCCCCCACCGGTGTTTCAACGGAAGTGCACCCAGATAGTAGCGGGCGCGCTGGAGGGATCTTAGTCATTCTTCTTCTTGCGTTGTTGGGATTCTCAGCAGGTTTCTCAGTCTTTATCGTTGTTCTCTCGTTACTTGTGATGCTTTTTCTCCATGAGCTAGGGCATTACCTCGTAGCAAAAAAAGCGGGGATGAAAGTAACTGAGTTTTTTATTGGATTTGGTCCCAAATTGTGGTCAACCCATCGAGGAGAAACAGAATATGGCATAAAAGTGATACCGGCTGGCGCTTATGTGCGAGTAATAGGCATGAACAACCTTGACCCAGTACCTGAGGAAGATGAAACTCGGACATATAGAAAGGCTCGGCTGCGGAATCGACTTCTATTAGCGAGTGCAGGTTCAATGATGCACTTTTTCCTAGCGCTAGTACTGCTGTATTTCCTTTTGATAGGAAGTGGCGTGAAGATCGATGAATCTGAATGGAATGTTCGTGACGTTCTCCCGAATGGTCCGGCAGATCAGATCGGAATCCAATCAGGAGATGAAATTATTGCGATTGGTGAATCCCAAGTGGTTACATGGGATGATCTCGTCGCTGTAGTTGCGTCTTCACCAGGCCAAAATACAACATTCGAAATAAATAGAGATGGGCAACGGCTTTTCCTATCTGGGACTATTGGCTATAACCCAGATTCGACAGAAGAAAAGGGGTTCTTGGGCGTTAGAAGAAGTTCTTTGGGGACGATTCGCGAAGGCCCAATTGAAGCAATTCCAGAGTCGTTGACTCAGTTCGGAACTCTTACAAAGGAAACCGTTATAGGGCTCGGAGATTTCTTCAGCCCGACCGGATTAAAGAATTTCTTCAGTGATGTTGTTCAGACAGATGATGGGGCTTCTCCGGAGTCTGAAGCATCAGTAAACGTGGGAACTAAGCAAGAGGGACGTGTTGTGTCCGTGGTAGGGGCTACACGAATCGGGGCTGAACTAACTGACTCAGGGTGGACAGGGTTATTCATCTTCCTTATTACGATCAATGTTTTTATTGGTTTCTTTAATTTGATCCCTCTTCTTCCGCTCGATGGAGGTCATATTGCCGTTGCGCTATACGAAGGAGTTCGTGGAAGGCGTAAACAGCGATATCATGCAGATGTTTCAAAACTTCTTCCACTTACGTATGCGGTTGTTTTTCTCCTAGTGATCGTAGGAGTAGCAGCCGTATATCTCGACTTAAGAGACCCAATATCACTTTAGATCAATAGGCTTAATCATATGGAAGTTACATCTATACCTAATAGGCGCACCACCAAGAAGATAATGGTCGGAGATGTTCCAGTAGGCGGAGGATCTCCTATTTCTGTCCAATCAATGACTACTACTAAGACTTCTGATGTTGAAGCGACTTTAAGTCAGATCTATGACTTAGCTGCTGCTGGAGCAGATATAGTTCGTTGCACCTGTAACGACTTAGCTGCTGCAGAGGGTTTAGCTCATATTGCCCCGCGATCACCTGTCCCGATAGTTGCTGACGTACACAATCAATACAAGATGGCGCTAGCAGCAATAGCATCGGGGGTTGATTGCCTGCGCTTAAATCCAGGGAATATTAGGAAAGTTGAGCATATTAAAGCGGTAGCTACGGAAGCAGGTGAAAAAGGTATACCAATTCGCATCGGAGTAAATGGAGGATCATTACATCCTGACTTGTACAAAAAATACGGTAATGCAGTTACTCCTGAAGCAATGGTTGAGTCAGCGTTAAGTGAATTAGAATACTTTCAAGATGTCGATTTTGACATGGTGAAGATATCTGTCAAAGCCTCTAGTGTTCCTTTGATGGTCGAGGCGTACCGCCAACTTAGTGATCTCACTGATTGCCCTCTGCATCTCGGCGTTACTGAAGCCGGGCCTCCTCCAGATGGACTCATAAAATCAACTGCGGGGATAGGAGCGCTTCTTATGGAAGGGATAGGAGACACAATAAGGTACTCTCTTACGGCGGATCCAGTTGAGGAAGCACGGGCAGGTAGAAAACTGCTGGAGTCACTTGGCCTCAGGGAGCTTCAGAATGTGGACCTTATCGCTTGCCCAAGTTGCGGTAGAGCAGAAGTAGACGTTTATGCATTAGCGGAGGAAGCCCAAAAAGTTTTCTCAACTAAAAAACTGCCACTCCAAATAGCGATAATGGGTTGTGTTGTCAATGGGCCTGGTGAAGCCAGAGGCGCTGACCTTGGGATTGCAGCAGGAAACAAGCGAGGACATTTATTTGTGCAGGGTCAGAATGTCGCTGTAGTTGAAGAGAGTGAAATGGTAGAGGCGCTTGTTGAATGGGCTGAGTACATCGTCGAGAATGGTGTTGAAGCAGCCTTGGAGCGCGTGGATCTTGAGAAGGCGAGAAAGGAAGCAGAAAAAGATCGTGAGAAGCTTCTTGCTGAACAGGGAGATGATGTAAACGATGGTTTCCAAAAAGTCGATCTCATTAGGAAGATATAGCTATCAAATTCAACTGGGAGTAAACAGCTCCAGGAAGATTAAATTACTCAGATGATGCTAGTTCTACCGAAGAGATCGCATTCTCGGGTATAGTAATTAGTAAGTCTTCAATCCTTTAGGAAAGAGGCGTGGGTTTTGCCCACGCCTTTCTTAGATGTTGGGCTGTGTTGGAAAACTTATTACGTAGGAGAGCAATGAGCATCATTCGCCACATTAATGAACTCGCTGAGTCCCTACTTTCTGAAACGAAATTTTCTCTTTACGACGTGGAGAGAAATGGAGGAAATTTGAAGGTCACTATTCAAGCTGAAGGTGGGGTAACCCTAGACGAACTTGCCGGTATTAATCGGCAAATTTCTCATGCACTTGATGCTGATGACCCTATGCCCAATAAATACACATTGGAGGTTTCAAGCCCTGGGTTAGAACGAAAATTAAGAACCCGAGACCATTTCGAGGGAGCAAAGGGTGAAATCGTTGGGGTTAAATTAGCCCCCCATGTTGAGGGGGAACGAAGATTTAAAGGCCGACTCAGTTCTGTTTCTAGTGACTCGATACTTGTAGAAATCGAATCAGGTGAAAAGGTAGAAATTTTGATAGATGATATTTCAAAGGCCACGACAGTATTTCAATGGAAGCAGAATCAGAAACCTGGCAAATCCACTTCCAATGGACAAAAAGATATGACAAGAATAGGGAATTAAGGAGTTAAAGAAGACCTGGTCAATCAAAATTTACAACTCAGAGAAAAGAAGACGATAAAATAAATATTTTATCTGGTATATTTGAGGGTAAAACTACTGGCACACCTATATCGTTGCTAATTTATAATAAAGATATGAGATCAAGAGATTATGAAACAATAAAAAATAAATTT
>PVBE011006638.1_pt1 | contig 13719 bp, 9 predicted proteins | sample 1631181 | NCBI WGS metagenome assembly PVBE01 (sample SAMN08397723, study PRJNA350692) | Marine metagenome, whole genome shotgun sequencing project. | isolation source: water | place: Pacific Ocean | collected 2012-04 | reverse complement strand
GTTCATTGGCAGGACCCTCAGTCCGAGTTGCTACTACTCCAATGAAGGCGGTCGCTTCGTTGCACGCCCGAAGGCTCTGCCCGCGCCACTTCTGCTCGCGTCCTCGGCATCTGCCGCGGACTACGACGGTGATGGGCTACTGGATCTGTATGTCACGACCTACGCGACGCAGATGTTGAACATGGGAACCTCACTCAAGGAGGGCATGAACTCCGCGGACTTCGCGACCATGACCCGCTTGAGTGAAGGTCTCACGCCGCAGGATCGCCCGTGGGATGCCTACGGCCCGCCGAACGAACTGCTGCGCAACGCCGGCGAGGGCCGCTTCGTCTCACAGCGCAACACGCCATCTGGCTCTCTCTTCCGCAACACGTATCAGGCCACGTGGGCCGACTACGATGGTGACGGCGACGCGGACCTCTACTGCGCCAACGACTACTCGCCGAACAACCTCTACCGCAACGATGGCGGCAAGCTCACGGACGTCACAGCCGAGACCGGCACCTCGGATATCGGCTTCGGCATGGGAGCCTCGTGGGGCGACTTCGACGGAGACGGGCGCCAAGACCTGTATGTCTCCAACATGTACAGCAAGGCCGGTCGACGCATCACCGAGCAGATCCCAGGACTGGACCCTCGCATCCGTCGGATGGCGATGGGCAACTCGCTGTTCCACAACACCGAAGCGGGTTTCAAGAAGGTGTCCGGCACGAAGCCACCAGAGATGCTCGTCGAGGCCGCGGGTTGGGCGTGGAGCGGGCAGTTCCTTGATGTCGAGAACGACGGCAACCTCGACCTCGTCTGCGTGTCTGGCTACTACACGCCACCGCCCGGCCTCGGGACTGTGCCGTTCGACTACTGAAGCGAGTTCTGGCGCGCGGTCGTGCGCCAGGACAGGCAGCTACCTTTCGAGAACGAGGACTTCAACCGCGGCGCCGCGGGGGAGCGCCTAGATCGCCCCTACTTGCGCGGCAGCCAGGCGTTTAGCGGCAGCGAGCGCAACCATCTGTTCATGAACAAAGGCGGCACCGAGTTCCGCGACCTGTCGGGTATCTCCGGCATGGACTCACTCGCAGATGGACGAGTGCTTTCGCTGCTCGACTACGATCGCGACGGTCGTACGGACCTCGCAGTCGTCAACGCAAGCTCGCCGCTGCTCCAGCTGTTTCGCAACCAAGTGGCAAAAGTCGGCAACGTCGTCGCGGTCCGGCTGACCGGCGGTGCGATGGCAAAGGACTTCAGCGGCTGGACCAACCGCGATGGTGTCGGAGCCCGCGTGACCGTGACGACCGCGGGCCGCAAGCTAGTACGCGAAAACCGCTACGGCGAAGGCTTCGCCTCGCAGAACAGCCGGACGCTGCTTATCGGGATCGGCTCCGCGACGAAGGCCGACGCGGTCGAAGTGCATTGGCCGTCCGGTCGAACGCAGAAGACCACAGACGTCGCCGCCGGATCATTGGTGACCATCCACGAGAGACTCGGAGATCGGGGTTTCTCCGTGACGCGGTACCTCCGCGACATCCGGGCGCCGATGCCCGTAAGGGCACCGAAGTCCGACCTTCGCCTGGCCATCAACGAACCCCAACCCAGGCCGCGCTTGACGCTCTACACCGCCATGACAACCACGTGTCCTGGGTGCAAACGTGATCTGCCTCAGATCGCGCGGCTGCGGCAAGCGCTGTCGCAGGACGTACGTCTGGTCGGAGTACCCATCGATGCCAAAGAGGGCGCTGACAAACTGTCGGTGTATCGCCAGCGCTACTCCCCGGCGTACGACCTGCTCACAGAGGTTCGCGCGCCGCAGCGCGGCGTGATGACAACACTCCTGAACAAGCTTCTCGGAACGACGGCGACGCCGGCGACACTGGTCACCAACACGCAAGGGTTCGTCGTCCACGCACAGCAGGGCGTGCCAACCGTTTCGGTCATGCGGAAGCTGCTCCAGAACTGATCGACCCCTTCTCGCGCCGCCGTGTGATCCCGTCAGAACTCCGCGATCACAGAGGGTCGGGCGGGCAACGACCCGAACGCAGCGGGGCAGCTGCACGATCTTGCAAACGACTCCCGCAAGCGCACGATCACGCAGCTAGGCTAACGAGGGCGCGGCATCCGCCGTGCCTTTGTTAGCCCGAGGTCCATTTGCTGCGATTCACCGAGTTCCGCATCGCCGTCCCGTCCGTCTTGGCATGCTGCGGCCTGGTTGCGACCGGACCGGCCTCTGCGCAAACTCTGCCGGAACGGACGCTGTCGAGTGACGCAGCACGAAGCGTGCTCGCCAATGCGCCTGCTGCGCTAAAGACGATCTCTGCCGCCGACCTCGAGAGCTTCGCCAAGACGCTCGCCTCGGACGCGTTCGGTGGTCGCCTGACCGGCACACCGGGGCAGGTCAAGGCCGCGCAACTGTTCGCGAGCCAGTTCGAGAAGCTCGGTCTGCAGCCACTAGGCGATGCCAACGAGAAGGACGAGCGCGGTTGGTTTCAGGCCTACGACGTCCGCTTCGAACGTCTCGTCAGCGATGCGACCGGGCTCTTCGATACACAGGGCACAAAGCTCAATCATCACGGTGCCTGGTTCGTGCCTGGCCGCAAGCCGCGCCAATACGGAACCGAGGGCCAGTTGGTGTTCTCACACAGCAAGCGAACGCGCGACCTCGATCTCACGGACAAGATCGCAGTGATCCCGTTCAAGATCCGCCCGGATCGGCCCGGCGGCAATGTCTACCGGGCAATGAGCATCGGCATGAATCTGCTCGCGGTCGTGCGCAGCCACGCAAACCGCGCGCGGCGCGCTGGCGCTGCTGGCTGCGTCCTCGTGTCACCCGAGTTCACGGGGTCGTTTCTGTCGGCCACCAACATGTTCGGCGTCTTCCCGGGCAAGCCGCGCTTCACGCGCACGAGCCGGGGCGCACGCGCGATGATGCTTGGCGGTGCGGGGACGAGCATCCCGACTCTCGTGGTCACTGGAAACGATGCGAACAAAGTGTTCGCCGCGCTCGGACTGACTGCGGAAGAAGCGTTCGACCCCAGCAGCGACGACACACATGGCCGCACGTCGAAGCTCACCTACAAGCTCACGGCCAAGCGCGTGATCGAGCCCGGCCAGGCAGTCAACACCTGCGGCTTCCTCGAAGGCACCGATCCCGACCTCAAGAAGCAGGCGATTGTCTACTCGTGCCACATGGACCACCTGGGGCACGCGGCCGACGGCGGTTTCTTTTACGGCGCCGACGACAATGCATCGGGCTCCTCGAGCGTGCTCGAGATCGCCGAAGCCTACGCGGGTCTGGCGGCCGGTGAACGGCCCAAACGCAGCGTGATCTTCCTCGCCGTCTCGGGGGAGGAACTCGGGCTGTGGGGCTCGGATCACTTCGTCAATCACCCGACCTGGGACCTGGATCGCATCGTGGCCAACATCAACATGGACATGCTCGGGCGTAGCACGCGCAAGGTGCCGGCCAATTGCATCTCCGTTACGCCGTCGTACCGCCACCGGAGCTACTCGACCCTCGCGCGCGACGCGGCCTTCCTTGGCCGCGCGCTCGGCTTAGAAATGAAGAATGGCGATCGCTTCTACACGCGCAGCGATCACTACAACTTCGCGAAGAAGGGCATTCCGGTCGTGTTCTTCGCCGACGACGAGCACGAGGACTACCACATGCCGACCGACACCTGGGACAAGCTCGAATACCCGAAGATGGAACGCATCGCCCGGCTCGCCTTCCTGATCGGCCTTCGTGCAGCGAACGCAAATAAGGCACCACAATCCCTCGGCCGGCGTGCCGGTTGGTTCGCCGAGGCGAAGTAGCAGATCGAGCACCGGCCGCCCACGCGACGGGCAACCAGCAAGGACCTCACCGCCCCAGGACACCGACCACGCCACCGCATCCCTGCTACCCTGTAAGCTCTCAGGAAGTCTCGCGTGGCGTCCAGAACTCTCCCTCACCGCCGGTGAATGGCCTGATGTATTCCCTGATGTATTCCTGCTTCAGTTCTGCGACTGTAGCCCTCTCGCTCTCGTCGCTACTCGCGGCCCAGGCCGGGACCGACCCGCACGCACCGAGCACCGTTCCTGGTGAAGCCCCGGCGAGCACTTCGACCGCGCCAATGGGCCTCGGTGTCGTGCTGCCAAACGCCTACAAGACAAAGATGGGCAACACCAACAACACCTTCGGCGTTGCTTGGGCCAACCAGCGTTACCAACAACAGCACGCCGCCGTCGAACTCGGCACCGCGAAGCGGCTTTATGCGCACGGCCTGCGCATGCACAACGCGACCTACACGGGTCCGCGAGGAACTCGGTTGCCCGGTCGTGATGACATTGCAGGGCGAAGCCCCCTTCCTCGACTCGCTGCAGGCTCCGTTTGCCGAGCAGGCGTGGCAGGAACTGAGGGCGCGCGCTCCTGACATTGACGCGTTCATTGCTGTCAGTCACTACTACGCCGACTTGATGCGCGATCGGCTTGCGCTCAGACCCGAGCGGGTGCACGTCGTGCACAACGGGCTCGACATCGAGGAGCTGCGGGCCGAGCCTCGACCTCTCGACGAACGACGACCGCCGGCGGTCGGCTACCTGGCGAGGATGTGCAAGGACAAGGGTCTCGACACGCTCGTTGACGCCTACCTGCTGCTCAAAGAAAAGGGCACCGTGGCGGGCCTTCGCCTGCGCGTCGCTGGCGTGATGCTAAAGGAAGACCGGTCGTTCGTCGCCGATCTGCGCGAACGCCTCGGCGCACACATCGCCGACGTCGACTTCATGCCGAACGTCGAGCGCGCGGAGAAACTCGCGTTCTTGCAGACGCTGTCGGCGCTGTCGGTTCCTGCGACCTACGGCGAATCGTTCGGACTCTATCTACTCGAGGCCATGGCGGCTGGGGTCCCGGTCGTTCAGCCCAGGCATGCGGCGTTTCCGGAGATCCTGGATGCGACCGGGGGTGGCGTGCTGTGCCAGCCGGACAGCGCACGCTCGTTGGCCGATGCCCTCGAACAGGTGCTGCTCGACGGCACGCACGCCGCCGAGCTCGCCGCCAACGGCCGCCGTGCCGTGCTTGAGCGGTTTCATTCCGAGCGCATGGCGCGCGAGTTCACGGAAATCTGCTCGCGGGTAAGCCGAGATCGATGACGGGTCCTCCTGAACCTATGCTTCCGGCAATGAACCGAGGGATACGCAATGCCTGACAACGGACAGAACGGGACCCTTTGGCTGATCTTCGCCTTGGTGACGGTCGTCTTTTGGGGGCTCTACGGCATCCTGTTGCATACGGGCGTCGTCAGCATGGGGGCGGATGACCCGAACGGGCGCTACAAGGCGTTCTTCTGGGTCGGCATCGCCTACTTCCTGATCGCGGTGCTCGCGCCCGCAGGAGTGCTGGTCGCGAACGGCGCGTCGTGGGTGATGCCTTCGAAGGGTGTCATCTGGTCGTTGCTCGCGGGTGGCGCCGGCGCGGTTGGTGCGTTCGGCGTGCTGCTCGCGTTTGGCGCCAAGGGGCACCCGGCCGTCGTGATGTCGATCATCTTCGCAGGCGCCCCGATCGTGAACGCCGTCGTTGCGTTGACGATCCACCCACCTGCAGGTGGGTGGGGCAGCCTGCGCTGGCAGTTCCTCGTTGGCATCGTGCTCGCCGCCTGTGGCGGCATGCTGGTGACCCTCTACAAGCCGGGACCGGGCAAGCCTGCGCCCACAAAGCAAGCGTCACCGAAGTCGCCATGACTGCATCGCTCGTCCGCCTGGAGGGAGTCACCAAACGGTTTACCAGCGCCGATGTTCTGTTCGGCGTCGACCTCGAAGTCGCGGCTGGCGAGGCTACGTCGATCGTCGGGCCGTCGGGGTCTGGCAAGAGCACCCTGCTCAACATCATCGGCGCGCTCGTAGCACCTTCGTCGGGACACGTCGAGGTGGCCGGCAAGACCCTGGCGTCGTTGGATGCCAATGCGCTGGCCAAGCTGCGCAACGAGAGCATCGGCTTCGTGTTTCAGTCACACCACCTGCTGCCGCAGTTGACCGCGCTCGAAAACGTGCTCGTGCCGTCACTCGTGCACGACGACTCGACGCTGCGCAGCACCGCGCCCGAGCGCGCATGCGCGCTGCTGGCCGAGGTCGGCCTCGAGGACCGCATGCAGCAGCGGCCAGCTGAGCTCTCGGGTGGGGAGTGTCAACGCATCGCCGTGGTTCGTGCCCTGATCAACGAACCGTCGCTCATCCTTGCTGATGAGCCGACAGGATCACTCGACAGGGCTGCAGGGGAGCAGTTGGGTGACCTGCTCAGATCACTCAGTGATACGCGGTCGGTGGGGCTTGTGACCGTGACGCACTCTGACCGCCTCGCCGAACGCATGCACCGCGTGCTCGAGTTGCGCGACGGGCGTCTGGCCACGTTCACCGCTCCAGCATGAACGCACTCGGCCTCGTCGCGCGAAACGTCCGCCACTTCTGGCGCACCGAGGTCGGCGTCGTGCTCGGCGCCGCAGCGGCTACGGCCGTGCTCGTTGGTGCGTTGGCGGTGGGTGACTCGGTGCGCGGCAGCCTGCACGCCCTCGCTGGCCAACGCATCGGCCGTGTGGACGCTGTGTTGGCGGGCGGGGATCGGTTCTTCAAGTCCGACCTCGCCGATCGGATCGCACCCGTCTTGGCCGGCTCGACCGTCGCCCCGGTATGTCAGTTGCGTGGCATCGCCAAGCTCGCGACCGGCGAATCGCGGGCCGGGATCATCGATGTCTATGGTGTCGACCGGCGGTTCTTTGCTCTGGCGCCGGCTCCTGGTGGCCGGGGCGCCCCGACTGACCGCAAGGTCTTCCTCAACCGACGACTTGCGACCCACCTCGGCGTTGGCGTCGGCGACGAGATCTTGCTGCGCGTCGAGAAGCCGAGTTTCGTTCCCCGCGACATGGTGCTGTCGACCATCGAGGACATCTCGGTCGCGCTCCGGGTCGAGGTCAGTGCCGTGCTCGGCGCCGATGACTTCGGCGCGTTCAGCCTGCGCGCGAGCCAGATCCCACCATTCGCGGCCTTTGTCTCACTCGCGTGGCTGCAGAAGGAGGTGCAGCTCGCTGGTGCGGCAAACCTCCTGCTGGTCGGCGGTCAAAGCGGGGCTAACGTCGTGGCGCGGTGCGACGCAGCGGTCCGTGCTCACTGGACGAGCGCCGATGCTGGCCTTCGACTGACCGAAGTGGAGGGCAGCGAGGTCTACGAGCTGTCGAGCGAACGCCTGTTCATCGATCAGCCGGTGATCGATGCCGTCGCCAAGATCGATCGCACCGCAGTCGGCGTCCTCACTTACTTCGTCAACGCGTTGCGGCACGGCGATCGCACGACGCCGTACTCGATGGTGACCGCGGTGGGGCCTCTGGTCGGTGGCAGTGATCGGGCGACGCGCGCGCTGCTCGCGCTCGTGCCGAGTTCCGGCGCTGCCATCAACCGCTGGCTCGCGGACGACCTCGGCGTCAAGGCCGGAGACACCATCGACCTCGACTACTTCGTCATGGGGTCCGACCTCAGGCTGCGCGAGAAGACACATCAGGTGCGCGTCGAATCGATCGTGCCCCTCACCGGCGCTGCGGCCGACCGCTCGCTCATGCCTGAGTTCCCCGGCCTGCACGACACTGAGAACTGCCGCGACTGGGAGCCAGGCATTCCGCTGCAGCTGGATCGTATTCGCGACCAGGACGAGAAATACTGGGATGTGTACCGCGGCACGCCGAAGGCCTTCGTCGGACTCGAACTCGGCAAGAAACTGTGGAGCAATCGCTTTGGAAACCTGACCGCCGTGCGCGGACCGAAGAGCGCAGTCGCGCGCCTGCGCGCCGAACTGCCGAAGCAGTAGGACCCGGCCAGCATTGGACTGTTCTTTCGCGACCTTCGGGGGCCGGCGCTGGCTGCCTCGACGCCGGCGACCGACTTCGGCGGGCTCTTCCTCGGCCTCAGCTTGTTCCTGATCATCGCCGCACTGATGTTGACCGCGCTGCTGTTCGTGTTCGGCATCGAGCAGCGCGCCAGCGAGATAGGGGTCTTGCTCGCGCTCGGTTTCCGGCCCGCTCGTGTGCGGCGGTTGTTCCTGGCGGAAGGGCTGGTGCTTGCCTCGTTGGGCGCGGCCGCCGGGGTTGGCCTCGGCATGCTCTACACCAAGGGCGTGCTGTACGGACTCGGTACGCTCTGGAGTGACGCGGTCGGCGCAACGAGCCTGGAGTTTCACGCGGGCGCCGGGACGGTCGTCGGTGGCGCACTTAGCGCGGTTTTCGCCGCCGTGTTGGCGATGTGGCTCGCGCTACGCCATGCCTTTCGGCTGCCCGCCATCGAGTTGCTGCAGAGCAAGGGCGGCATCCCGGCTGCGGACGTCCGCCCGTCGGCTTCGCGCCGGGCCGGTGTCGTTGCCCTCGTGGCACTCGTCCTCGCGGTCGTCGTCGTGGTCACCGGCTCCAGTGCGGCCGCGGGAGCCTTCTTCGGCGCGGGAGCGCTGTTGCTCGTCGCTGGCCTGGCCGGTGTGCGGTGGGCGCTCGGGCGCATTGCCGCCACTTCCGACATTGCGGTCGGGTCGGTGGCCGGACTCGGCCTCCGTAACGCCGCGCGGCGCCCCGGTCGTAGCCTCACCACCATCGGTCTGCTCGCGTGCGGCACCTTCCTCGTGGTCGCAGTGCAGGCGTATCGGCTCGGGCCGCCGACGAATGCGGCCGCGCGGGATTCCGGCACGGGCGGCTTTGCGTTGTTTGGCAGGTCAACGCTCCCAGTGCTCCGGGACTTGTCCACCGAAACGGGACGGGAGGCCTTCGGCCTCGAGCCAGGGCAGCTCGCCGACGCAGCCATCGTTCCGTTCCGCGTGCAGGATGGCGACGATGCGAGTTGTCTGAACCTGTCGTTGCCGCAGCGGCCACGGTTGCTCGGCGTCAATGCGGCCGAGCTTGCGCGGCGTCGCGCCTTCCGCTTTGCGGACGTGCTCGACACGCTCGGGCCAGTCGACAGCCCGTGGAGTCTGCTCGACGCCGGGACGGATGCTGATGTCGTGCCGGCGATCGCCGACCAGGCGAGCGTGACGTGGGCCCTGCACAAGAAGATCGGTGACACGGTCGACTACCGCGACCAGCACGGGCGATTGTTCCGTGTGCGCATCGTCGCAACGCTCGCCGGCTCGATCCTGCAAGGCGACCTGATCGTCTCCGAGCGCCGCTTCCAGGAACGGTATCCCTCGGCGAGCGGCTATCGCGTCTTCCTGATCGATGCGCCCGCCGCACGTTCATCGGCGATCGCGGCGGCGTTAACGCGAGGACTCGAAGACCTGGGCCTCGAGCTGACTCCGACAGGCGAACGGCTGCAAGAGTTCAACGCGGTGCAGAACACGTACCTGATGATCTTCCAGCTGCTTGGCGGGCTCGGCTTGCTGCTCGGTAGCCTCGGTCTCGGCGCGGTCGTCCTGCGCAACGCACTCGAGCGACGCAGTGAGCTGGCCCTGTGCAGTGCCGTCGGCTTTGCGCCGGGCGCCGCGCGGCGGCTGATCTGGGTCGAGCACCTTGCCCTGCTCGGTGGCGGGCTGGCGATCGGAGCTTTCGCGGCGTCGGTCGCCGTCGTGCCCGGTTTCCTGGCTTCTGGGGCGAGCGTCGCGTTGCAACCGATCGTCCTCCTGGTCGGAGTCATCGCGGCGAGCGGACTCGTCTGGGTCTGGAGCGCGACCCGGCTGGCGACTCGCGGTGACTTGATCAGCGCGCTGCGTAGCGAGTAGCAGGACGGGCGGGAAGCTGCTGGTTGACACCGGCGATAGCATGGAACCGCACGCAGTATCAAGTCGAGTTAGCGCTGTCGTTGCAGCCAGGCCCAGCGGTACAGGTTGCGGCTGTCGGCGTAGCGCGTCGCCGAGCCAACGGAGCCGAGCACGACCATCAGTAACTTGTCACCACCGCGCGCGCAGCCAGACACGAGACAGGCACCAGCGGCACGGGTCGTGCCGGTCTTGACGCCGATGTAGCCGTCGATCGCGAGCAGTTGGTTGGTGTTGCGCCAGACCACGTCACGCTGGTAGCCGGCAGCGGCGACGAGCCGGCAACCTCGCTGGCGCGTGCTCACGTACTTGCTGAACAGCGAGCTCTGTAGGGCGGTATGGGCGAGACGGAGAAGGTCGTCTGCTGTCGACTGGTGGCCGCGCGCCGTCAGTCCGTGCGTGTTGTGATACGTGGTTCGTTTCATGCCGAGTTCGCGTGCGACGCTGTTCATCTTGGCGATGAAGCGGTGCATGGGGTCTTGTTCCTTCGCATCGGTTGACCCGGTTGCGAGCTTCAGTCGGCCGCCGAAGTGTTCGGCCAGCGCCACGGACGCGTCGTTGCCAGACGGCAGCAAGAGGCCGTAGAGCAGTTCGCGCACGGTCAGCTTCTCGCCGGCCCGCACGCCGGATGTCGAGCCGGGAGTCTGGTCGGCGCGCTCGGAGAACGTCACGACCTCGTCGAGCACTGCGGGGTTTTTTCGCGCCAGCTCGCAGACGATGTAGGCCGTCATGATCTTGGTTGTGCTGGCGACATCGAGGCGTTGCGCCTCGTTCTTGCCCCATAGCGGCTTGCCGGTCTTGCCGTCGGCGATCGCCCATGCCTTGCACGTCACGACCGGCGGGCCGTCGAGTGGGTCGGCCTGTGCGGTCTCGAGCGTCTGGGCGTTGACGACTCCGGGAGGCGGCACGGGCTTCGCGGTCATCACGAGCGCGCCAAGCGCCTTCCATGTGTCGGCGTCAACGATGCCGGTCGCCTTCAGCTTCCTCTTCTGCTGCAGTTCGATCACGGCCTTCTGCGTGGCCGTACCAAAGTCGCCGTCCACGTCGAGATTCGGCGACGGGTCAAGACGCGCGTTGAGCGTGCGTTGCAGGCCTTCGACCAGCCTGCCCGAAGCGCCCATGTCGAGCGGCGCTGCGTTCGAGGTCATCACGCCCTTGGGCGAGAAGTGGCGATAGGCGGTGATCGCGATGCGCGCGCATAGACGGTTGCCAGCGTTGTCGCGGACCCAGCGCTGGTCCCTGTTGTTCTTGGTCAGAACGCAAACCGCAACTGCTCCGCCCGGCGCGTAGATGATGCCGCCGTCACAGCGCACCGACGACACCGAGCCCGTCTTGTGCGCGAGCTTCGTACCCGGTGGGAGGAAGCGCGGAAACTTGTCCTTGTCCGTGCACGCGAGCATGTGGCCGAGCATGGCCTCGCTCGCCTTCTTGCTGACGACCTTGCTCGCATGTAGCTTCTCGAGCAGCGTCAAGATTTCGTTTGCGGTCGTGCTGCCGATGCCGAACTGCTTGCTCCGCTCGGGGAAGATGGACGTGCCACGCCGAAACAGCTTCGAGTGCAGTTTAGTGTTGGCGCAACCCATGCGCTCCATCGTGTCGGTCGTTGCGCGAAGTCCGATGCGATCAATGACGAGGTTGGTGGCGGTGTTGTCGGACACGGTCATCATCAGGTGCACCGCGTCGCGCAGGCTGAGCTGCGTCCCGGCCGAGAAGTGCGGCGTGAGCACTCCCGAACCCGGCACCTTGTCCGCCTGAGCGAGCGTGATCGTCAGGTCGAGGTCGATGGTCCCCGCTTCGGCCTGCCGGTAGGCCTCGATCATGATCGGTAGCTTGATCAGGCTCGCGGTAGGCATCGGTTGGTCGGCACGGTGCGAGAACGACTGACCGGTCGCGAGGTGCTTGACGGCAACGGAGACTTCGCCGCGGTGTCGGTTGATCAGAGGGGCCAGCAGACCCTTGAGGTCTTGAGCTGTCGAGGGCGCAGCCGCGAGGAACAGCCACAGCAATGAGAGCTTCGTCGTCGTGCGCATACTGACCCCTGTCTTTGGTCGCAATCCAGTTTCGCTCGCTGTGTCGACGCCGTCCCGCCCGTCCCGACGATAGCGTCCTCGGTGGAGCCCTCCTCATCCTGCTCGGCGAGTTCTTGCTGGCGATCGGTGAGGGTGGCACGGGTGTGCTGGACTGTCATTGCTGGACGGCCCAGGGAGCGTGGGTTTACACTGACGAGCCCAAGCCGGTGCTGCTGGGCACGTGTGGCAAGCAGTTACTCGCGGTGTCACAGGGCCTCCAACTACGTCTGCAATGGAAAGCCGAGACATGAGACGCGTTCACCTGATGCACTTCCCACTTCTGGTTTGCTTGTCGGGTTGCGCTGCGCCGCCGCACGCCGACTTCGGCGAGGCAATGAAAACCGACGAGGTGTCGATGACCTCAACTGCGGAGGTGTTCGAACAGCCGACCTCCTATGACGGCAAGTACCTGCGTCTGCGTGGTGAGGTCGTGAGTGTCTGCGCGAAGAAGGGCTGCTGGCTGCGCCTGGTGCCCGTGGGCGGTGAGTCTGCCGACAGCCTGTTCGTCAAGTTCACCTGTCCGGTCCGTGGCCGGCTGATCCCGATGGCCGCAGTAGGCCATGAGGCCATCGTCGAAGGCACCCTCGAGGTGTCGAAGATCACCGAGGCCGAGGCGCGCCACTATGCCGAAGACGCGGGCAAGTCGGCCGCCGAGATCGCCAAGATCGTCGGCGACCGCGTCCAGCTACGCATGAAGAGCCCCGCGGCTCAGATCGTCGGCCTCGAGCCGCCGCCGCCGCCGTCATCCGCCAGCCCGACGACGAAGCCGGCGTCACGGCCTGTCAAGTAACGCGAAGCGACGGCGTCCATTCGAACGGGGGAATCCGGACGAAGGGATCCGCATGAAGCTCTACACGACTCTCTTCGCTTCGCCGATCGGGCCGCTGCGCGTCGTCGTCGGTGACGCTGGCAAGCTCGTGCGGCTCGACTTCCACGGTGACCGTGCCGAGGCCGGGGATGCGATCGATTCGTGGAAGGCGTGCGCGACCGTGACACGTCAACTCGATGAGTACTTCTTGCGCGAACGCGAGGACTTCGAGCTCGAGCTGGCTCCCGCGGCGGGTACCGACTTTCAGCAGGCGGTGTGGCGCGAGCTCACGCGGATTCCGTACGGCGAGACGATCAGTTACGGTGAACTCGCTCGGCGAATCGACCGACCGAAGGCGGTGCGTGCCGTCGGCGCGGCGAACGGTGCCAACCCGACCCCGATCGTCGTGCCCTGCCACCGCGTGATCGCCGCCGACAGCAAGCTCACCGGGTTCGGTGGCGGGCTACCCCTCAAGCGCGCCTTGCTCGAGTTCGAGGGTGTGATTGCAGCCGGCGACCTCCCTTTCCGCCAGGCGATGGGCGCTTCATGACCATCACGCGTTGAGCCCTGGCGCTGGCAGTCATGGCGCCGGTCGGGCAACGGCCGTATGTCGCTAACGACGGGGCGCTCGACTATCTGGCCACATCGGTGGGGAGCACGGTCAAGTGCGCGAGGCCGGGGCGCGTGTTCGTGACATCTGGCCGGGCCAAGGCCGGCTAGAGCTTCTCGAGATCGTTGGCCTCGATCGTGAACTCGTGGTCGACGGATCCTGTGTTGCGCGTCTGGGCGGGCTCGAACAGGAGCACCTGTGCGACTCCGGTTGCGACCGGCTTGTGCTCGACGCCACGCCGCACGATGTAGAACTCGCCTGGGTCGAGGCCGACGACGCTGTCACGCAGGTGGATGTCCACGTGTCCTTCGATGACGAGGAACAGTTCGTCCTCTTCGTCGTGGTGGTGCCACACGTATTCGTTCTCGAACTTGGCCACCTTGACGTATTGACCGTTGAGCTCACCGACGACCTTCGGCACCCAGGTCTCGTCGAACGATTCCAACTTGTGCTTCAGGTTCACCTTGCCGTCGTTCATTCGGGCGATGTTACC